>Ga0209131_1001547_pt1 | contig 15941 bp, 13 predicted proteins | sample GraSoi_2013_40cm_FD_185826 | JGI IMG/M metagenome (GOLD analysis project Ga0209131, IMG submission 185826) | Grasslands soil microbial communities from the Angelo Coastal Reserve, California, USA - Sample 9_17_2013_40cm (SPAdes) (version 2) | ecosystem: Environmental > Terrestrial > Soil >...
TCGGTACGAAGTCCAGGCCCACCTGCCGCTGCCCGAACCCACCAGCCGGGAGCGCACCGTGGGCGAAATCCTGACCCTGCTGCTCGGCGATGACGCGCCACTGCTCGGCGATGACGCGCCGCTGTCGGCCGATAGGCCGCACGGTACAGCCAGATGACGACGGGCGGATCGCGACGGCCTCCTGCTTGGCGGGCACGGCGACACAGTCAGTTACGTCTGCCGTGACTCGAGTGCGTCTGGGGAATCGGTGGCTTGCAGCATGCCGGGTGCCTGGCCGTCGGCCGGAGCCTCTTGCATGCGCTGCCTGGTCATCGGCTCAGGGGCTTGACTGGTCCGCGCCTCCGCGGCTGGTATCGGCTCGGCGGACGGCCATTTCCTGAGCTCGACCTGCGGGATGAGCCAGGTTGCGAGGAAGGCCAGCGCTGCGATCGGGACGGCCACGATAAAGACGGTCTGGATCGACTCGGCGTAGCCGGCCACGAAGCCCTGGTGGATCGCCGCGGGCAGATGCGACAGCAGGGCGGGCGTGGCGTCGGCACTGGAGAAACCGGCCGGAAGATGCACGCCGTGCAGGTGCCTGGTCAGGTTCCCGACGAGGACGTTGGCGAAGATGGCACCAAAGATCGCCGTGCCGAAAGAACCGCCGATCGACCGGAAGAACGTCGCTCCGGAAGTGGCGACGCCCAGCTCGCTGTGCGGCACCGCGTTCTGCACGATGATGACGAGCACCTGCATCACGCCGCCCAGGCCCATGCCCAGGATCAGCATGTAGAGCGAGCCCAGGACGGAGGACGTGCCGGCACCCATGTGCGACAGCAGGTACAGGCCGAGCGTCATCGTCGCGGTGCCCGCTATCGGCCAGAACCGGTACCTGCCGGTCCTGCTGATGACCTGCCCGGATCCGATCGAGACGACCAGCAGCCCGGCCATCAGGGGCAGCAGCTGGACGCCGGAGAACGTGGGCGACACGCCCCGGACGACCTGGAAGAACGCGGGGAGATAGGTGATCGCGCCGAACATCGCGAACCCGACGATAAAGCCGACGACACTGGTCACCCAGAACGCGCGCAGCCGGAACAGGTGCAGGGGCAGCACGGGCTCCACGGCCTTCCGCTCGACGAGCACGAACACGCCGACGAGAACCACTCCGCAGCCGCCGAGGACCCAGATCGGCGCGGAGCTCCAGGCGTACGTCGTGCCGCCGAGGCTCGTCATCAAGATGAACGAGGTAGCGGCCAGGGCAAGCACTGTCGTGCCGATGTAGTCGATGATGTGATGCACGCGGCCGAGCCTGCCGGGCACCTGACTGGCGACCACGACGAGCGCAATCAGCCCGATCGGCACGTTGATGTAGAAGATCCAGCGCCAGGTCAGGTTGTCAACGAACACGCCGCCGAGCAGCGGGCCCACAATGCTCGACACGCCGAAGACGGCACCGAACAGGCCCACGTAGCGGCCGCGCTCGCGGGGCGAGACGATGTCGCCGACGATCGCCTGCGCGCCGACCATCAGGCCACCGCCGCCCAGGCCCTGGATCGCGCGGAACGCGATGAGCTCGACCATGGAGTGGCTCAGTCCGGCCAGGATCGAGCCGGCGAGGAAGATCACGATCGCGGCCTGGAAGAAGATCTTCCGGCCGTACTGGTCGCCGAGCTTGCCCCATAGCGGGGTCGACACGGTGGTTGCCAGCAGGTACGCGGTGATGACCCAGGCGATGTGCGAGCCGCCCCGCAGGTCACCGACGATCGTCGGCAGCGCGGTCGAGACGATCGTCTGGTCCAGTGCCGCGAGCAGCATGCCGAGCATCAGCGCGCCGATGATGAACAGGACCGAGCGGCGGCTCAGGCCCGGCAGCGCGCCGTTGCCATCGCCCGCTCTGCTTGCGTTCGCGGGCAGCGCGGCGCCATTGGCTCCGCCGGCCGCCGGCGAGGTTCCCCGGCCGGAGGAGCTAGGCACGCTCATCTAGTGTCGTCCTTTCCCTGCTCAGACTCGGTGTCCCAGGTGACGGGGTGCCCGGATCCGGGACTCCAGGCCAGTCGGCGCAGCGCGCCGTTCTCGGGGAATCCGTCAGCCAGCGCCTGGAAGGCGGCGTCGGTGAGCTGCTCCAGCGGCACAGCGCCGCCGGTGGCGGCCCAGAACGACATCGTGGCCCGGAGGGCGCCCATCGCCACGCTCGCCAGCACCATCGGATAGGGATCGCGGTCGGGATCGGTGCCGAGCCGTTCAGCCAGGGCGCCAGCGAAGCGGGACTCGGCGAGGGCCATGTGCGCGGCCTGCGCCGCCTGCAGCTGGGGATCGGCATGCGCGGCCTTCATCTGCCTGGCCCAGCGAGCCGGGTCGCCGCCAAGCTCCGCAAGCTCCGCCGCGAACATGCGAGCCTGATCGGCCAGGACCACGCGCAGCACGTCCAGCGCACTGCGGCCCGGCAGGTCACGGACCAGGCGAGCACGCAATTCCTCAGCCCGGCCAGGGTCCGCTCCGAACAGCACCGCTTCCTTGGACGGGAAATAGTTGAAGAAGGTCCGCGGCGAGACGTCCGCGGCCGCGGCGATGTCCTCGACGGTGACGTGCGAGAAGCCCCGCTCGGCGATGAGGTCGAGAGCGACCCGCCGGATACCGCGACGAGTAGCCAGCTTCTTCCGCTCCCGGAGCGGCAGACGTGGCTCCCCCAGGCCCTCGGCTTCAGCTGCGATCGTCATCATGCAGTCAATATAACATTGCAGAGATACTATGTTTGCAGTAACACGATCATTGCAGGTGGTGCAATAACAAGACAGCTGGTCGCCCCGTCATGCACGCGCTGACCGCCGGCACAGTCAGGTGGGCTCGGCCGCTGGCCTGGCTGCCTGGATGATCTCGGGCCTCTGAGCCGTTGATGCGTCAGGTCGGCCGGACCTGTAGAACGGGTGGGTGCCAGAACTTCCCGAAGTTGAGCGCGCCCGCAGCCTGATCGCTGACCGGGCCCTGCACCGCCGCATTGTGGATGTCGACGATTCCGACAGTTACGTCAGGCGGCCCCACCCCTCGGGCGAGCTGCGGAGCGCGCTGACGGGACGCAGCCTCACCGCAGCGTACCGGCGCGGCAAGACGATATGGGTCGAGACCTCCGGGACGGGCGATGCGGCCGCGCGCGATGGCCCGGAACTCGGCATTCATCTGGGCATGAGCGGTCGCATCTTGGTCACGGGCCCGGACGGCACAGTGGCCGAGGGCGGGGATCCGCGCCGCTACGACGCCCAGCCGCGGAAGGCTGAGCGGAGCCGCTTCGCCCTTAGTTTCGCGGACGGCGGCAGCCTGGTTTTGATCGATCCACGGCGATTCGGGCGGGTCCGGCTCAACCCTGACATCGGCGCGCTCGGGCCGGATGCCGCGCAGGTCACGCGGGCGGACTTCCGCACGCTGATCACAAAGGGAAGGATCGCCGTCAAGGCGCGTCTGCTCGACCAGTCCAAGATCGCCGGCGTTGGCAACCTGCTGGCTGACGAGATTCTCTGGCAGGCCAAGGTGTCACCTCAGGCGCGGGTGGACAGCCTCTCCCCGGCTCAGATTAATCGCCTCTATCGCGCGCTGAAGGCGGTCCTGGAGTCCGCCATCGCCCAGGGCGGAGCGCACACCGGCGACATGATTGCGGCGCGTCATCCGGGCGGCACCTGTCCGCGGGACGGCGCCCCGATGGAGCACGGAACCGTCGGCGGGCGGTCCACGTGGTGGTGCTCACGCGAGCAGGCCCTCATGGCGGAGCGGCCGCGCCGGGGTCCGAAAACGCGGGCCGGCTAGGCGGCGAGGTCGGCGTAGCGGCCCTCGCTGGCGGGGGTAGCCCAAGCCCCACTGGCTCCGCGCCAGCGGGACAATCCGGATGCGATCGCTGATGCGCGCCCACCTGCTAGCCATGCACCTCACGCTCCTGTTCGAGTGCTTCGGCCGCGACCTCGAGGCCGGCGGGCGGGCCTTGGCCACGGTCACCCACGCCATCTCTGCGAGATCGACTAGTACTGAGGCCTGCTCACTGGCAGGTTCATCCGGGAGGGCGAGATCCACTAATCTGGCTTGATGTATCGAACGGAATTGACGTAACATGGCAAACGTGTGTGCCCAAGAGGTTGACTCGGGTGTCGCGCTGCCGGAGTTTCTGCAGCTGGTGGGCCATCCGCTGCGCTGGCGGCTGCTGGGCGAGCTGGCCCAGAGCGATCGCATGGTGCACGAGCTGACCGGCCTGGTCGGTCAGCCTCAGAACCTGGTTTCGTACCATCTGGGCAAGCTGCGCGATGCCTGCCTGGTGTCGGCGCGGCGAAGCTCTGCCGATCGCCGGGACGCCTACTACACGGTCGATCTGACCCGCTTCGGTGACCTGCTGTCTGCCACAGGCGGGGCCCTCCACCCTGGCCTTCGTCTCATCCCGCAGCCATCTGGCAGTGCACGGACGGGCACGGTGCGGGTGTTGTTCTTGTGTACGGGCAACAGCGCGCGTTCCCAGATGGCTGAGGCACTGACTCGGGCTCGTTCCGGGGGGGTCGCTGAGGCCTACAGCGCTGGTAGCCATCCCAAGCCACTGCACCCCAATGCGGTCCGGGTGATGCGAGACGAGTACGGCATCGACCTAGCCGGTCGTCTGTCGAAGCATCTGGGCGTGTTCGCCGAGCAACGTTTCGACTGGGTGATCAGCCTGTGTGACCGGGTGCGTGAGGTGTGCCCCGAGTTTCCCGGCCAACGCGAGACCATCCACTGGAGCATCCCCGACCCTGCGGCCGGCCAGGCCGATGACGACGCCAGCTACCCGGCATTCCAGCAGACGGCCGCCGAGTTGGAGACCCGGATCGGGTTCCTGCTCGCCGCGCTCATGGATCGAACAACCGCGCCCTGACACCCAAGGAGAAGCCATGAACGAGCCGAGTGAGATGGTCAACGTCCGCTACATGGTCGACGACGTGGACACGGCGGTCGACTTCTACACCAAGCACCTCGACTTCGGGCTGCGAACCAACGCCGCCCCGGCCTTCGCGGACATCACCCGCGGCAACCTCCGGCTGCTGCTCAGCGGACCGACCAGCTCCGCCGGACGGCCCATGCCCGACGGCAACAAGCCAGGCCCCGGCGGCTGGAACCGCATCCACCTCCTCGTCGACGACATCGCTGCCGAAGTCGGCCACCTCCGCCAGGCCGGGCTGACCTTCCGCAACGAGATTCTCACCGGCCCAGGCGGTTCCCAGATCCTGCTCGAAGACCCCTCCGGGAACGTCGTCGAGCTGTTCCAACCTGCTGGTACCTAGGCCGAGCCGACCCAAGGAAGACCCCTCGATGATCCGGCCCGAATCCACCGCCGCCACGCCTCCCGCGGGTGGTCGCCCGCCATCGAGACCCGCGGCCTCACCAAGGTGTATCCGGGCGACATCACCGCAGGGCGTTGCGTGAACACTGCGTCCGCGGGTGAGCCGGTGTGCTCGTTAGGTGAGGAATCCAGCCTGCACTCATTCGATATTCGACAGCCCGGCATTGGCGATGCAGCCGGGATGACCGGTACCCGGATCCTGGAAGCCAGGCTGCCGCGGGAACTGGTGGGATGCGTATTCATCCCGCTGCGGCTGCTGCGGCTCGTGGTCCGCTACGAGCCGCGGGTGATCCGCGGCTCGTTCACCGAGCGCAAGGCGATCACCCGCCGGATCGACGTGCGCCGGTACGCGGCACAGAAGCGCGCGGCCCCGGCTGTCCATCACGCTAAGTGGCAGGGAACGGGCTCTCCTTCGGGCGAGAATGGTTCGTTGAACCCGGCGCGGCGCCAGGAGCCATGCAACGCGACATTCTGGAGGCTGGCTGAGGTGATTCCCGCCGGTCAGGATTTGATGACCCGATCGCATAACGGGGTAAACCGTTTTTCAGTAGGGCGAGCCGGAGATCTTGTTTACCGCGGGCAGGCTCGGTTTCATGATGCGATGGCGAATCTCGCCCTGAATGCTGTGCGCCATTCACCAATCGGTAACCCGTGGGTGCCCGGGCAGGCGTTAGTGTTGACTAGGTCGGGTCTCCGGAGTAGCCGCACTGGCGCGGGTGTTCAGGGGGTGGCTTCGCACGCCGGCGGGCCGGGGTGACGGGGCGCGACCGGGGGCGGATGTTCGCAAGCTGATTTCGCCAGCGCACCGGGCGCAGCGTCTCCCTCTGCATGGGCCACCGGTTCCTCCGGTGACCTGACAGTCAAGGGGGGCCTGGAAATGAAGATCTGGAAAATGAAGGTGAAGTCCATGGCGCTGGTGCCGGCGGTGCTGGCAGCGGCCGCTGTCCTGATTGCGCCGCCCGCGTGGGCGGCGGGCGGCCACACAGGATTCGGCTTCAACGCGAGGGGCATCAGCGGATTCCCGACCGGCGCCGCAACGCTCACGGGCGGCGGCTCGTACGATCCCGCGACTGGCTTCGTCAAGTCGGCCGGCGGTTTCCGGTGCACTAGCGACGTCCGGCAGGGCCCGCTGACCGGGTGCCTGAGCGGCCAGGGGGTTCGCTGGGACACGGCCGGACTGCTGGCGAGCACGACCTTCAAGTGCACCGGGGCAGTGGCTGAGCCCCTGAAGACGGCGGTCACCGATAAGGACACAGTCGTGCTCTTGGCAGACTTTTACCGGGCCGGGGACGGGAACGATGAGTCCTTCACCGCGCAGATGATTGTCTCCGCCGACGACCTTGCGCCCGACATCGCTGGGATCCAGCACGTCTGGATACAGGGCGTCGGCTGTGCCCCGGCGATCGCGAACTTCAGCTCCTGAGAGGCGACCCGGAGGCAGGAAATCAGGAAAAGGCAAAAAGGCTGGGCCGTCCAGGCATTGGACCAGCCATCGTTGTCTTCTTGCTCCGGGAAGCGGCGGTCGGAGCAGGAGCGATCGGCCCCGGGAGGTGACTGTGCCTGCCCGAACGTACAAGTCGCGTTACCCGGCGTGGACGTGCCTGGGCTAGGTCAAGGTCAGCATCGCCGTCGATGCCACCGCCATTACATGGCGGCTCACCCATCGAGGCGAACAAACGCTGCCGTGCGAGCAGGGGGAAGGCAAGTCGAGGCTGGTACCCCGACGCCGCCGCCCGGGCTTATCGCCCGCCCGGCTGGACGGTGGTGTCAGGGTCTTGCCTGCGGCGACTGCACGGGCGGCATTACCGCGTGGAAGTCAATCCGGTCTTTGCCTCGCCGCCCGGGCTGATCGCCGACGGGACGATCAACGGACGGCCCTGGCAATTCACGGGCCTGCGGCAGCAGTTCGGCGGGACGCTGTGCCAGCGCTTCCGCGCTGGCGAGTCGACCTGCGCGCAGGCGCGCCCGCCTTTGTTTACGGCTGCGGCCGCTGGAGCGTTTACCTCCGCAAGCCGATGAGGAAGCGAGATCAAGCGCGAAATCAAGCGCCAGGCAGGTACGCCCGCTGACCCTCAGATCGTGCAGGCATCAGCCGGTGATGGGCGCGGAGCCCGTGCGTGCCGTCGATTGCGCCCGCGCACTTGTCTAGCCGATAGTCAGATGCTTACCGGTGACTAGAATGGTTACCCACCATGACATCTTGAGCCTCTCGGTGCGAGATCTGTTAGGGCTGGCGCTCGTCAGCCAGCGCAGCGACCACCTGGTCCCCGTAACTCACCAGGTCGGCATGTGCCCTAGGAGCTAGTTCGGGTTCGCCGTCGGCAGAGCCGCCCGGCCACCTCGGTGGTCGGCTAGTCCCAGACCAGTGGCACCGGGATTGCCACTGGTAGACGAAGCCGCTAAAGGGAGCGAGATGTCGATCAGCCGCATCCTCGGTAATAACGCCCACCACGCCACACCGAGGCGACCGCGAAGCCGATCCCGCGAATGTCGCGCTGCGCACGCTGCGCGCGATCCTGGACTACCTCAGCGAACATCGCGAGCTGTACCGGCTCGCGTCGTCAGTGCGTTCTGCCACCCGGCTTGACCGGCATCACCTATCTCCTCGTCGAGCAGGAGCGGGACGCCACATCTCGATCGACGCCGACAGCGTTCCAGTGCGCGTATCGTCCGTTACGGTAATGGCGAGGGTGCTTTCCGGGAGCGCGAGGAACACATGCACTTCGGCTATGAGAGGGATCAGATGCGCAGCGACAGCGCTGGCACGCTAGAGGTCAGGCGAGCTATGCGCCGGCTCCGGCATTCCGGGGTTGGCTGGCGTGGGGGCGTCCCTGCCGGGCCGCCTGAGGCATCCGGCTGAGTCCCCCGGCAGGCATGAGCGCGCCCGTGCGGATCAGGTTCCGGCGAACCGGAGGGCTCGCGGGGATCACGATCGCCGTGGACACCGACACCGACGAGCTCTCCCCGGCCCACGGCGAAATGATCCGCACCCTCCTGGCCGGCCACGGCAGCCCGCCGTCCAGCGCTCCGGGGGCACCAGACCGCTTCACCTACGAGCTGCAGATCGGCGATGGCCGGCACCGGCGCGTCCTGCGATGGCCGGAAACCGCAGTCCCCGATAGCGTGCGGCCACTGATCGCCGAGCTGACGAACCGGTCCCGTCCCATTCAGTAAGCATCACGAAGCGCGTGCCGCCGCGAGTACACGGCTCAATTCGCCGGATGATGTTCGGGAATTGGACTTCTCATTGCGGAATTGCTTTGGTACCTTCAAAGGCACAAACGGGATGAACCAATCCCGGGGGGAGGGATCTGTCGTGATCGAATACCATTCGTTGCGTTGCATTCTGCCGCCCGACCTCCTGGAGAGCCTGGCCCGCACGGGTGACGAACAGATGCGGGCGGCGGCGCTCGACACCATGGCCCTGGACCGGAGGTTCCGGCTGAGCCGGGCGGAGGCGGCCGCGCGCACCGGGGCCTTTGCGATCAGGACGGTCACGTTTGCCCGGGTCGGCGGTCATGCAAACCGCACCATCTATGACCAGCTGCACGGCATGGATCAGACACCCGGCACCGCGGTCCGCGCCGAGGGGCAACCGGCTGCCGCCGACCAGGCGGCGAACCAAGCCTACGACGGGCTGGGCGCCACCTACGACTACTTCTGGTCGGTGTTCCAGCGCGACTCCATCGACGGGCAGGGCCTCCCCCTGCTGGGATGCGTGCACTACGGGACCAGCTACGACAATGCCTTCTGGGACAACGCCGGGCACATGTTCTTCGGTGACGGCGATGGGACGTTGCTCACCCAGACCACGGCCGGCATCGACGTCATCGGCCATGAGCTCACCCACGGAGTCACGCAGCACGAGGCCAACCTGACCTACTCGGGGCAGTCGGGCGCGCTGAACGAATCGGTCTCCGATGTCTTCGGCATCCAAGTCAAACAGCGCGCCCTGAACCTGGACGTCACCCAGTCCGACTGGCTGATCGGCGCCGACATCGTCGGACCGGCGCTGCAGCCGGCGCTGCGATCCATGAAGGAGCCAGGTGCCGCCAATCCGCACGATCAGCAGCCCGCGGACATGGATCACTACGTTCCAGGCGGGGACGTCCACCTCAACTCTGGCATCCCGAACAGGGCCTTCTACGTGGTCGCCACGACCCTGGGCGGCCACGCGTGGGACGCCGCCGGGCCGATCTGGTACTTGACCCTCTCCGACCCTGCGCTGCACACCACTGCCACATTTGCCGAATTCGCCCGATTGACCCTAAAGCACGCCCAGCGGCGCACCAGCAGCGAGGCCGACGCCGTGCGAGCCGGCTGGGACGCCGTCAAGGTTCCGGTCTAGGCGGGAGGTGCACTTCCTGTTTAGTTGGCCCTACCCGGCGAGGCAGGCTACGAGGTGTGCTCACGCCGAGACTGACATCCGATGCATCGTTGGATGTCCGTACCGCAGGGCTGGTCTGTGCCGCACCAGGTACAAGTTCGCGCTGGGCCCCGGGCGCTGATCCGCCTGCTGCCATCGGGGATCGGTGCGGCATCAGCTGGTTACTGCCGGCCGGTTTGCGGCAGGCTGGTAGCGATCCGCTGGCGATGGAGAGGGACACGCGATCATGACGGAAACGGGATCGGCTCTGGCCGAACGGCTTGCCCAGGGAACGGTGCTGGGGGCCGAGGGATATGTGTTCGAGCTGGAGCGCAGGGGTTACGTCAAGGCGGGCGCTTACGTGCCCGAAGCGGTGCTGGACTTTCCTGATGCGGTCGCTGAGCTGCACCGGGAGTTCCTGCGCGCGGGCGCTGAGGTTATGGTGGCGCTCACCTACTATGCCCACCGCGGCAAGCTGCGTCAGGTGGGCCGAGAGTCCGATCTGGAGGCCATGAACAGGCAGGCCGTGCGGCTGGCCCGCGAGGTGGCGGCCGAAGGGGGCGCCCTGGTGGCCGGCAACGTGTGCAACACCTGGGCCTACGACCCGCAGGACGCGGCTACCGCAGGCGTGGTGCGCAAAATGTATGCCGAGCAACTCGGATGGGCTGCCGACGAGGGCATCGACTTCGTCATCGCCGAGACCAACGACTATCTCGGCGAGGCGCTGATCGGGCTGGAGGTCAGCCAGGAGCTTGGCCTGCCGGCCATGGTGACGCTGGCAACCACCCGGCCGGCCAAAACCTTTGACGGCTACGACTACGTCGAGGCGTGCAAGATCTTGGCCGGCCACGGGGCCGCCATCGTGGGGCTGAACTGCGACCGCGGGCCCGCCACCATGCTGCCGCTGATCGCCACGATCAGGGACCAGGTCGACTGCGCGGTGGCCGCGCAGCCGGTTCCGTACCGGACCGACCAGGCCTCGCCCACGATGGAATCGCTGCGGGCCGAAGGCGTGGACCGGGTCTTCCCGCTGGCGCTCGAACCGTTCAGCTGCACGAGGTTCGAGATGGCAGACTTCGCCGTGGCCGCCCGCGATCTCGGGGTGAACTACGTGGGCATCTGCTGCGGAGCGGGCCCGCACCACGTCCGGGCCATGGCCGAGGCACTTGGCCGCACCGTGCCGGCTAGCAAGTACTCACCCTCCATGGACCTGCATCCGATCCTCGGCGCCGCAGCCTCGAGCCAGGACCCCGGCGTGCTTGACGCCTGGAACGTGACCCTTTAGGTCGAATCACGCGAAGCTGTCATTTTGTTCCGAACGTGGAGCCGGGACAGGACTGGTTCCGCCCTGCCCATCTGAGCCGGCCGGCGCGCGGGGGAAGGAAATGGTCGCGGGCGGATGCGGGCGCAGGTCACTGGCGCGGACGGCGGCCCAGGCGAAGCGGCCCGCGCGGACCGCGTCGACAAGTGGCTCTAGCTCTGCAGGCGGGGCCTGTCCGCGGCCGGTGAAGCCGGCGAGCTCCCGCACCAGACGAATCGCTCGTCCGGTCCCCTCGCCAAGACGGAAGCTCCGGCGCAGGTCGATGGCCTGGGCCGCGACGAGGAGCTCGAGGGCGACGACTCGCGCAGCGAGGTCGGTCATCTCGGCCAGGCGCCTCGCCGACAGCGGGGCCATTGTGGTGCGGTCCTCGATCCCTTCAGCCTTGCTCGAACTCACTACCTCGAAGGAGACCGGGTAGGCGAGCGTGCGTGCCTCCGCCGCGATCGCCTGCGAGGCGCCGGCGAACTCGGCGAGTGCTTCCTCGCCCGTGTCCGGCTCGGCTGCCAGGCCGGCCGGGAGGCCGGAGAGAGGGCTCTGGAGGAGTTTGACCGTCCGTTCGGCTGCCGAGGTCACCACCGGGGCAAGGGCGATGCGGGCAAAGTCGAGCGCGGCTGCGACCGGTACGACGTCGAGGTTGCCGACCGATACGATGCGGCGTTCAGCGAGGACCACGGCGGGATTGCCCTGTGCGGAGTTGAGCTCAATTTCGATCGTGTTCCGCACGTAGGCGAGGGCGTCTCTAGCGGCGCCGAGGATCTGGGGGATGCTTCGGAAGGTGAGCGGGTCCTGCAGGTTCCGGGCGTTACCGGGCTCGAAGAGGGAGCTCCCGGCGAGCAGCGCACGGAGGCGCCCGATCGTCGCAACAAGGCCCGGGTGCGGCCTGACCTCCGTGACCACCGGATGCAGCGGACTGAGGTTGGCTGCGAACGCTTCCAGGTCCAGGGCGGCGGCGACGTCGGCTTCCCCGAGCAGCTTTTCGGCGGAAAGCTCCGCCAGCGCGGCCCAGCCAGTGGAAAAGGCATTGTTGTTGATCAGCGCCAGCCCTTCGTTGTCTTGCAGGACGAAGCCGGTCTCGCCGACCAGACCCTCCACCAGGTCAGCCAGCGGACCGAGGTCAGCCTGACCAACGGAACCGAGGCTGCGAACGGTCGGCACAAGACCACTGTTCAGCGCGCGGACTAGCATCTCGGCGAGCTCCGGGCGGACACCGGCCGCGCCCTTGGCAAAACCGTTCACCAGGCAGACCATCGCAGCCCGCACGACAGGGGGCGGCGCAGGCGGCCCCTGGGCAATGAGGTGACCCCTGATCAGGAACCGGCTCAAGCCCCGGCGTGCCGCAGCGTCAAGCACGACGCTCTTCCGCTCCGCGAGCGCCGTCGTCAGACCGTAGACGGCGGCCTCCGACCGCAGCGCCTCCTCGACGACCTCCCGGGCAGCGGCCATCCGGTCGCGCGCCGCCGGGGCGAGGACAACCTCATCGCGCCCCTCAGCGACAGCGGCAAGAGAATCGATCGTCAGCGACGCGCCGTCAAGCACCAGCATCAGCGCAGCGCTCCATAGGCCAGTGCCCCAGCCAGGGGCCGTCCGGGGGCAGACGGAAGAAGGACCGGCACGTCGCCTAGATTGGCACGCGGAGCCGACCACTGTACAGAAGGTGCGGACAGAACGATCCACTCCTATTGCCAGCGGATGCCTGCGTCTCGCGTCGTGCGTTGGCCTTTCCAGGAGCCGCCAGAGGGCGCCGGCCATGAACACCACAGCTCGTCGCCGCGATGGCGGGCCCCGGGTGCACCTGATGTGCCCGCTAATCCACCGTGGCGCCTGCACGCGTAAATCGTGCCCGGGCCCAACGGGCCGATCTACACCGGTACGACATGACGTGGAACTGCCGGATCAAACTTCGCGGACCCGCGCACCTTCCGGTATCACTCAGCAAGCAGCCAAGTAACGCCGGCTGACCAGTTGGGTTCCCCACGACAGGCAAGTAGCGTGGCCCGCACCATCTCGGGCGCGTTGGTCAGGCGGCGCAGATGGCTTCGACGAACTGCCCTACCGCTTGCTCAGGAAGGTGACGGGCGAGGTCCGCTTCGCTGATCATGCCCACCACCCGGTTATTGTCGATCACAGGCAGGCGGCGGATCTGGTGTTCCCCCATCATGTGCAAGACCTCGTTGACGTCCGCTGCCGGGTTGACGGTGACGGGTTTGCCTTGGGCCATCTGGCCGGCGGTCACGGTGTCCGGGTCGACACCATTTGCTACGCATTTGATGACGATGTCGCGGTCGGTGATGATGCCGAGCAGTCGATCGTCGTCGCCGCAGATCGGTAGCGCCCCTACATTGAGGTCCCGCATCTGCCGCGCTGCGTGCTGCAGGGTCTGACGCTCGCCGATGCACTCGGCTCCGGCGTGCATGATGTCTCGCGCAGATGTCATTGCGAAGTCCCCCTATACGGCGCGCGTGTCCTTGGGCCGTCCCCACGATGCTGACCTGGCCAAGAGTAGGAACTGTGAGCTCGCCGACCAGGCCTCCGCGGCATCGGTTGAGCTGCTTGGTCGCCGGGCCATGACCGAGGCTGCCAGCCAGCACACCGACTGCATCGGTGAGCTCACCGCGAGCCTCTGCAAGCGTTCCTCGACCAGTCCCCGCTGCGTATTGCTTCCTGGTCCGGCTGGCCCGTTCTTGCTCAAGGATGCTGCCCGGCCACGGCACGTCTCACACACCGACGACTGGATCGGTTGCGCCAAATTCTCCGCACGGCCCGGAAGGCCTGACCTCGGCGCAGCACCTACGAACTGCTCCAGCCGCGCAGTTAGGTTCGCGGCGCGGGTGCCTATTACGGCCAGGAATACAGACAACCGGATCTGGACCATCCGGACGCGTACGCGCTGGCCAGGGCTGCTGCAGCACAGCAGCCGCCGGACGGAATGATCACTCACCGTGCACCATCGAAGCCCTGGCGCGCGCCGGGAACCGCCGATGTGGTCTGTTCGGCCGTCGGACTGATTGCCTTAACAGCTCCCCAAGCGGGTATGTCTGCGCGCCGAGGGTGATCAACCCGCAGGCGGGACAATCAGCGCGGAAGGATGGCAACGTTGCCACGGTAATCGGGCCCGCTGGGCGACCGTTCGATAGGGACAGTCCAGCAGTTGCGCTAGGCGTGGAATGAAGCGGGCACAACGCGCAGTGGCCGGTGGTTGGCGCAGGCCGGCGCAACGGATCTGAGCGAGGCGGGAGGCGCCGGACGTGAAAGCGGTGCAGTTCGACGAGTACGGCGCGGCCGATGTGCTGAAGGTGGCAGAAGTGCCGCAGCCGGTCCCGGGTCCCGGGCAGGTCCTGGTCCATGTCCGGGCAGCCGGGATCAACCCCGGTGAGACGAAGATCCGTGAGGGCCTGCTGCACTCCCGCTGGCCCGCCACGTTCCCCTCGGGAGAGGGCAGCGACCTAGCCGGGGTCGTGGAGCAGGTCGGTCCGGAGGTGACCGGGGCCGCGCTGGGTGACGAGGTGATCGGCTGGGTCGACACGCGGTCCAGCCATGCGGAGTACGCCGTGGTGCAGGCAGCGAGCCTGGCGCGGAAGCCGGGAGGGGTGCCGTGGGAGGTGGCAGGTGCGCTACCCGTCGCTGGGTTCACCGCGTGGGCGGCCGTGCGCGCGGTGGCGCTGAATGCCGGCGACACGCTCGTCGTGGCGGGGGCGACCGGCGGGGTTGGCTCTATCGCGGTACAGCTTGCCAGGCGCCGCTCCGGCGCGACCGTGATAGGCCTAGCCAGCGAGCCAAACCACGCATGGCTCTCCGAGCACGGCGTCGTCCCCGTGGCCTACGGCAACGGCGTCGCCGGCCGGATTCGCTCGGCCGCACCGAAGGTGGACGCCTTCATAGACACCTACGGCGGGGACTACGTCGAACTGGCCCTCCAGGAGCTCGGGGTCTCGCCAACGCGGGTCGACACGATCACCCGGTTCGACGCCATCGACAAGTACGGCGTCAAGGCCGAGGGGAACGCCGCGGGAGCGAGTGCCGCCGTGCTGGCCGAACTCGCGGGCCTGATCGCGGCCGGCGAGCTGGAGGTGCCGATCGCCGCGACATACCCGCTGGCGCAGGTCCGCGAAGCTTTTGCTTGCCTCGCCACGGGTCACCTCCGCGGCAAGATCGTCCTGCTCCCTTGACCTGCCAGCCCAGAGTTCAACAACGTCGTGCCATGAGACAGCCCGCAACCCCGCGGGTCTGGGTCCGCCAGCGAAGGCCACCGGGCATCATCCGGACCCAGGTACATTCGCCGAAAAGCTACACCGGGCTCGGCCCGCAGCTGCGCCCAGCCGGGCATGCGGGCCACGTCTGCGGCATCGTCTTCGCCGAGTCCTCGCCGTTCATAACCGTTGAGATCCTGCACGCCGGCCGGCGGCCAGATTGCCGGCCACTGACCAGGCGCGTTTCGGGCCGCTGGATGGGTCTGCTCCTCGTCGGGCCGGACGCGGGCCCCGGCCGACGGTGCGGCCGCGCTGCTTCCAGCGCGAGCTCAACACCCGACAACGGATCAGGCCGGGTATCGGTGCTCAATACCCGAACCAACAAGATCGTCGCCACCGTCCGGGTGGGGAAGCACCCCACCGGTGTCTGTGCCTTTGCAGGTGCTGATGCGGGACCGGATCATCGGACGCTGGCGCCTCACCCAGGCTGGCCGTGGGTGGTCCATACTGCCTGTGTGACGTTCGGCGAGGCGGAGTCGTTTGAACTGGGGACCGACGGCCCAACGGTGATCCTCGTCGGCGTCGACGGTTCTCCCACATCGCTGCGAGCCGGCGCGTACGCTGCCGGGCTGGCCCGCCGCCAGCGCGCCCGCCTGGTCGTCGTTTACGTCGGGCCGGTGGCCTCGCTGGCCGCCGCGATGCCCGGTGCTGGTGCCGCGGTGGCTGTCGCCCACGACGATG
>Ga0209131_1001549_pt1 | contig 15917 bp, 19 predicted proteins | sample GraSoi_2013_40cm_FD_185826 | JGI IMG/M metagenome (GOLD analysis project Ga0209131, IMG submission 185826) | Grasslands soil microbial communities from the Angelo Coastal Reserve, California, USA - Sample 9_17_2013_40cm (SPAdes) (version 2) | ecosystem: Environmental > Terrestrial > Soil >...
AGACTGGGAGAATCTTGGTGGTAAGATCACCGATTCCCCATCGGCTGTAAGTTGGGCGCCTGACCGTCTCGATGTCTTTGCGCGAGGGACGGACGGTGCTGTTTATCATAAGTCCTGGGGTGAAACGGGGTGGGTTCCCTCCGCAACAGATTGGGAGAATCTGGGCGGTACGATCATAGGCTCACCAGTTGCAGCAAGTTGGGGAACTGATCGTATCGATATTTTTGCGCAAGGCATCGATGGCGCCATCTACTACAAGGCCTGGGATGGTTCCAGTTGGTACCCATCCGCCATTGGCTGGCGAAATATGGGAGGAAGTATTATCACTCCCCCAACAGTAGCAAGCTGGGGAGAGAACCGCCTCGATATTTTTGCAGGAGGCACGGATGGAGCCGTTTACCACAAAGCCTGGGATGGCACACAATGGATTCCCTCCGAGACGGATTGGGAAAATTTAGGAGGCGTGATTACCGACGCTCAAACAGCGGTCAGTTGGGGAGCGGATCGCCTGGATATCTTTGCGCGCGGCACGGATGGAGCTGTTTACCACAAGTTTTACGCATCGTAAAAACAACAAGCTGGGATAGTTTGTGCTAGAATCTTGCAGGATCTTCAATGGCTCTTATCATCGACCCTGCAAAGGATGAAATCCGTGCCCTAAAGAATGCGGTCGATTGGCGCGGCAAACGCGTGTTGGAAGTTGGTTGTGGCGACGGGAGGCTTACGCTGCGACTCGCCTCACTGGGTCCCTCGAAGATCGAAGCCGTCGAGTCCGACGCGGAGCTTATCCATACTGCGCGCAAGAATCTTCCCGAACACTACTCCAAACAAATCCATTATCGAGTTGGGAATGCAGAACAGTTGAAATATCCCGACAATACGTTCGATGTCGTTGTGTTTGCATGGGTGCTCTGATGAGTGGCGCGTCAGGGCATGGTTCATGCCCTTTATGAGGCTCATCGTGTCCTCAAACCCACCGGTGTTTTACTGGATTTGCGTCCCACTGCAACACATCGACGCGTAGGCTTGGGAAAAGGCGTGAGTTGGCAATCCGTCGGTGTGATGCGCGAAAGGTTCGACGACGATCGCGCCGCGGACCACGCAGTGGCACAAGTGTTAGGGAATGGTTTGTATAAGCGTCAGCGGCAAACCCGGTTCGATCTCGACCGTGTCATGGATACGATGGAGGATTTTCGAACCTGGCTGAATGAGTTCGTTCAATTGGGCAATTTAGCCTCTCACGAATCGCTGATCAAACGAGTTGAAGCCGCAAAAAACAAACAACGAGCGCAAACAAAAATTACTGTGCGCGGGCCACTGAAGTTGGGCGTAATGAAAAAAATTGAGAAATTGTGAAGCTAGAATAGGAAAAACAGATATTGAATTTTAGACGAGAGTGATGTATATTAATGTAAATTTGCTTATTAACCCCTTTGAGTCCTTCCATACAACCAGATAGGAGTATAAATAATGCAACAATACAATAATGTTCCCAGCACCTTCCCCGGTGCAACCAGCGAGGAGTTGCTGGCACAGACCTCTGATCCGCCTCCCGGCGGATCGCAACCCCCCGCTTCCGATCCCAACCCAGCACCATGGTCCCCGCCAAGAGCGCCTGAGCCCACCCCCTCACCAGCACCAATGCCGGCACCGAAACCGATGCCCATGCCGGCCTCATCGCCGATGACGGCGCCGAAACCCAAGCCTAAGGCGAAACCAAAAGCAAAGCCAAAAGCAAAGCCGAAAAAAGCGAAAGCCAAAACCAAGCCAAAAGCGAAACCAAAGGCAAAGGCAAAAAAATCCAAGCCGAAGACCAAAGCAAGATCAAAAGCGAAGCCGAAGGCTAAAAAGCGCAGCTCGGCAAAACGAAGATAAGCTGAAGACTTACTAAAACACGCGGCTCAAACGGCCGCGTGTTTTTCATTCTGAGGATACAGGAAAATTTTATGACAGGCTTTGATATTCCAGAGAAATCAAAATGGACTGTTCAATTGTTGACGCGCGAATATTTGATCGAAGGAATCATTGATGGTAACAAATACAAACTCGGATTTCAACTATTCATGGGCGATACGAATCTATATGCACTTAATAACGCAAGCTTCCGGCCGACGGGAAATTTATCCGTGCCGGCGCGATCTCAAGTTCCATGGACAGTAGTGTATGGCAGCGAATTGATCGGCGTGATTCCAAAAGATGAGGCCAGCACTGCATATGCCATAAAGGCCAATTCCACATTTACGAACCCGGTCCCTGCTGAAATATTTGCTGGCCCGTATTCTATTAAAGGGACAATGCTGACTCAATTAAAGGATATCCTGGGACTGGCATCCTCGACTATATTTGCCGCGAGGGATGTGGAAATTAACTGCCTGTTGCCACATGCGCAATTGACCGGTTTTAAAGTTCCATATATTCTTGTAACTGGCAGGAACGTGCAAATGGCAACGCCGTATGCCTAATGAGACGAAACGGGCCCGGGCAGGGAAAGAGGCGCAGCCAGTCCTCAAGAGGGCCTATCACCCAAAAGTTCTATTTCAATAACAAACTATTAATTATTTGGCCCTGTTCGTGTACAATATTTCAATAAAGGGAGCCCATGCGTACTGCCTTCGTTTCAGACATTCACGGTAATTTCACTGCATTTAAGGCAGTTCTGGCCGATTTGGATTCTCAAAAAGTGGATCAAATCGTTTCACTTGGCGACACCATCACGATGGGCCCGCAACCCCTCGAGGTACTTGCCAAACTAAGAGAGTTGAACTGCATCTATATTAAGGGGAATCATGATTGGGCGGTATTGAAGCCGGAGCAGGCGGAGAGCTTTCAGATCGCGGAACACCTCATTCCAGACCTGTACTGGTGTGGAGAAAAATTAACACAAGCCGATAAAGACTTTATCAATTCATTTCAGGATTCCCATGAATTTACATTTCCAAATGGGATATCTGTTTTATGCTTTCATGGCTCCCCGTTCTCCTCGACAGATCTGATCCAGGCTACCACCCCGCCTGAAGTTTTGGATCAATACTTCGGCGGTCAGGCGGAAAATATATTCATTGGCGGGCATTCCCATATTCAAATGTATCGCCGCTATGGAGATAAACTTATTTTGAACTCCGGCAGCGTAGGGAACGCATTTATGTACGCGTATGCGCCGGGCAATATTCCAAGTTTGTTGCCCTGGGCGGAATATGCGATCCTCAGTCAGAACGGCGAATCGTTGGATATCGACCTGCGCCGCGTATACTTCGATACGGATGAATTGCTCAAGGTCGTTGCCGAGAGCGACCTGCCCGGTGCAGAATGGTGGCTTAGGCAATATCAAAAACAGGTTGATAAGGCAAGCAGATAACGCCGCAAAGATCGCCGATCCTGGCGGTCTTTTTTTCTTTTAATTTTCATTTCCCGTGCTATACTTTTTCATCTCAACTTCAAAGGTATTAAGAAGATCATTATGACAATTACCGTACTTAAAAATGCAACCATCATTGATGGAACAGGGAATAAACCAATCGAGCGAGGACTTGTCGTCCTGCAGAATGAGCAAATTGCATATGTCGGCAAACCTGAAGGTTGGAAAAGACCAGACGACAAATCCATCAACGAGATCGACCTCTCAGACCGCACCATTCTGCCAGGGCTGATCGATTGTCACGTCCACATTGCCGCGGAATGTTTGCCGGATAGCACGCTCAATGGGCCGTGGGGATGGACCTCGCTTGTGATGCTCAAGCATGCGCAGAATACCCTGGCCGCGGGGATTACTACAATTCGTGATGTAGGCGGCAGGCATCATCTTGAGTTTTCTCTGCGGAAAGCGATAGAGGCAGGGATGTTCGCTGGGCCGCGTATGTCACTCGCTGGTAAATTGCTCTCGATCACCTCCACTGGCAGTGAGTGGTATGACGGTATGTATCGCGAGGCTGACGGCGCGGACGAAGTCCGTAAAGCGGCGCGCGAGCAATTGAGGGCCGGTGCGGACCTAATCAAAGTATTGGCAACCGGCGCAGTGCTTGCTCCCGGGGAAAAACCCGGTGCAGCACAATTCGAATTGGACGAGTTGCGCGCCGCAGTACAGGAGGCCGCAAAAGTGGGAAAGATCGTCGCGGCACATGCGCATGGGATCGACGGAATCCGTAATGCAGTGGAAGCGGGCGCAAAGACCATAGAACATGGAACCTATTTGAATAAGGACCCGCGCGTCATGGAACGCATGGCAAAGGAGGGGATCTTCCTTGTCCCAACTTTGAAAGCCGGCTTCGACATCGTACAAGGAAACAAGCCCGGTATCCCGGATTGGATCATGGAGAAAAGCAAGCAAACGCAGGAGGATGCCTTGCTGTCATTACGCCGCGCTCGTGACATGGGCATTCCCATCGCCATGGGGACCGACGCGGCAACCCCGTATAACTTCCACGGCGAGAACGCCATGGAACTCGCGTATATGTCTGAGGCGGGACTCTCCGCGATGGAATGCATCGTCGCATCCACACAAAATGCAGCGCGTGCCCTTGGCTGGCAGGATAAGCTTGGCACACTCCAGGTTGGGAAACTAGCGGATTTGATCGTGGTCAAAAAGAATCCGCTTGAAGATTTGCGCTCACTTGCAGATCGAAAGAACATCGAGCATGTGATGCAAAGCGGGAAATTCGTTGCGCGCGAATTTGCCAGCGATTCAGGAATCCCCGAGGAATTGATGGCCGCTGCCTGGGTCTGCTGCCAGGGATAATCAAACCGCAATATAAGTATTTATCTCTCATGCTATACTTCTGAAAACAGAAAATGGCTGAAACAAAACACGGTTATCTTGTCCTGGCAGATATCAGCGGTTATACAGGCTACCTTGCAAACGTGGAACTCGAGCATGCCCACGAAATCCTGACCGACCTGCTTGAAGTCATTGTTGAAAAATTCAAGACCATTCTTACCATCTCGAAGCTGGAAGGGGACGCCATCTTCGCGAATGTGGATGAAGAGAAGATCATCCGCCCCGAATCCCTGCTCGAATTAATTGAAAACACTTATCTCGCTTTCCGCCGCCGGCGTGACGCCTCATTGCGCGCCACCACCTGCAGTTGCCGTGCCTGCCAGAGCATGCAAACACTCGAACTCAAATTCTTTGTCCATCACGGGGATTACATTGTCCAGCACATTTCGGGTATCCGCGAACTGGTCGGTTCGGACGTAAATCTCATTCATCGCCTGACGAAAAATCACATCACCGAAAATACCGGCTGGAATGCATATATGCTCTTTACACAACCGGCTTTGGACTCGATCAACATCTCGCTGGAAGATATGCATATGCAGGACGAATCCTATGAACATCTCGGTACGATTCGCACGCAGACTGTGAACCTGCTCCCGCGTTATCAGGCCTTACTCTCAGCCCAACGCGTGACCGTCCCACCTGAAGAAGCGGATGTGATCAGCGCTTATGAGTTCAACGCTCCTGTTTCGGAAGTATGGGACTGGATGATGGACATCCAAAACCGCAATAAAACCATGGGAGACTCAGGACATTGGACGATCGTCTTCAGGCCCAAAGGTAGTCGCTCAGGCGCTGGTTCCATCAACCATTGTGCGCATGGGAAAGGTGTTTCACGCGAGACCATTTTGGACTGGCGCCCATTTGAATACTCCACAGCTGAAGTAAAAGACGGAATGGCAATGTTTTATCAGATGTACTCCTTTGCTCCCATGGATGAAGGAAAACGGACCCGACTTGAGGTGCGCATAAAAATGATGAAGCCCTGGCCGGCATTTCTGGCGCGCATGATGGTCAAAATGCAGTTCAAAAAAGAGGACCCCTATCAATCCTGGTTCAATGAGATAGATAGATTGGTGGAAAAAAATGGAGATCACGAATGATGGGTAAATCATTTTTCGCTCACCTGCTCGCGCTTTTTTTCATCCTTCTGCTAACTTCTTTCGCCTGCTCAACATTTACGCCGTCAGCAGAATCGCCAACGTCTTATCGGTATGACAATCTTCCAAACGCAGGTGAGGAAGATGCGATCACAGCAAAATACCGGGCGATCTCGCAATGGGGAAAAACAAACATTACGTACTACTTTGCAAATGGAACGAACAAGCTTGCCGGAGATACCGAGCAGGATTTGGTTCGCTCCGCATTCGCGCTTTGGGCAGGTCAGACTCCGCTCACATTTAACGAGGCGTCTGACTCAGCTCAGGCTGATATTCTTATCGCATGGGCGGTCGGCGACCATGGTGACGGCGATCCCTTCGACGGTCCCGGTGACGTGCTGGCGCATTCATCCTTTCCCAATCCTTACGATGACCGACAGGTTTTTTTACACTTTGATGACGCCGAGCATTGGGTGAACAGCAATACCCAAAACGTGGACCTGCTCACCGTTGCCGCGCATGAGATCGGTCATACTCTCGGTCTCGACCATAGCGGTGATCCCAACGCGCTGATGTATCCTTCCTATTCCGCGCCACATCGCTTCCTTGGAAAAGACGATATCGCCGGTGTTCAATCCATTTACGGCCTCGCTGCCCAGCCCTCAGATGCACCGGAAGCACCTCCACAAGGCTCCACACCGCCACCTAGTGCAGATCAGGATAGCGATAAGGATGGAATCTCGGACCAGGACGAGGTCCTCCGCACGGGTACCGATCCGAACAAGGCAGATACGGATGGAGATGGTCTTGGGGATGGTGTTGAGGTCCAGCACGGAATGAATCCGCTCGATCCGGACATGGATAAAGATGGGGTGACAGACGGCCAGGAAGTTGCGCAGGGAAGCGATCCTTTCTTCCCGGATCAGAACACAGATATCTCCCCGGAACTCAGCAAGGAAGTAAGCGATTTCCTTACGCAGGCGATCGAATTGCAGATTAAGGCCTATCAAAACGGAGATGCCTCTATTGCATCGTCCATCTTGGCTGGCGATCTGCTGACTAATTTGGAACAGGAGATCGCGTCTCTTAATCAGCAGGGGCTCGTACAGGTCTCAGAGATCGATTACTACCAAAGCTATATCGACGACATCCGCGTCATTAGCGATACACAGCTCGAAGTGGATTCGTGTGAAGTCTGGACCACTAATACCTATCGCCGTTCCGATGGCACACTCGTACAAGGCACACAGCCTCAGCTGCTGCCACAGACGATCATGATCGAAAAATTAAATACGGACTGGTTCATCACGAAGGTCAATTTCTTCGACGCGCCAGCATTTTGTAATCGATGAACAAGTTGATCGTCATTGTTGGCCCAAGCGGCGCGGGCAAGACCACGCTGGCGAATGCTTTGGTAAAACGCGGGGACTTCGATCTGGCGCTCGAACAACACAATGAGCGGCCCTTTCAAACCCTCTTCAAGCAAGATCAAAAATATGCGCTCTCGAATCAATTGGATTATCTGTTATATCGCGCCGAACAGGAGCGCGTTCTGCGCGAAGGAAACAAGCCTGCGCTGATGGATGGCGGCCTCGACCTCGACTTCCATGGCTTCACGCGGCTATTCCACGCGCGCGGATGGCTGACCGATGCTGAATTTGACCTGTGCAAACGCTTCTATTCTTTAGCCCGCAATCTGCTCCCCCTCCCAGACCTGATCATCGCCCTGAGCGCATCTCCACAAACTATTACCGAGAGACTCGCCTCGCGCGATCGCGTAAATATCGCGACCAATGACGACACAGATATGCTGACTCAATTTATCGACGAGTGGCTGGAAATCCAGCCGGATGAAAAGGTCTTGAAAGTGGATACATCCAATGAGGGAAAAGATTATCCGCAAAGCATCGAAGACATCCTGAAAAGGATGGAAACTTTATGATTATCGTCGTGATGGGCGTTGCGGGCTCCGGCAAGACCACCATCGGCGAATTGCTCGCGTCGAAACTAGGTTGGCCTTTTTTCGAGGGAGATGATTTTCACTCGAAAGCCAACGTGGAGAAGATGGCGCAAGGGACTCCTCTCAACGATGAAGACCGCGCAGACTGGCTCTCGGCGATTGCAGGGCAGATCAAACTATTGGAAAAAGAATCCAGTTCCGGGGTGATCGCCTGCTCCGCCCTGAAGAACTCGTATCGTATAAAACTTTCGAAGGCTGCGAAGGATATTAAGTTCGTCTTTCTACGTGGGGACTATGAGTTGCTTCAAAAACGGCTCGAATCCCGCAAGGGACATTTCATGAAACCCGCCATGCTGAAGAGCCAGTTCGAGACTTTGGAGGAGCCGGAAAACTCAATTGACATTGATATTAAGAATTCCCCGGAGAAAATAATTAAGGCAATCGTTCAAACAATAAGGTCACAATAAATTGCAACCGCCTTAAGACTTGACCTAGACAGTTGAAAATTGTACAATATTCTAAGTTATTAATCTTTGGCGGTAATGTCCCCGTTGAGGGGACTATATGAGAGCCTTTGGGATATTAGATACACTGGCCATAAGCCATTATCAGGCTTGTATAATCTCTAGTTAGGGCTGCAAAACTAGTTTCCAGCGAGGGAACCTTGTCAATTTTTTCGAAGTCTTCATATCCTACTGAACATCCAGTTAATACCTCATCCTGGAGCGTAATTTGGTTCAACGCGCTTCGGCGTCCCTTCGTTTCTACCTATGAAGAATTTATACGCGACCCTGAAGCCAAGCCTCAACGCGCCTACATCTGGGTAGTAGTTACGAGCTTAGTTGCAGGCTATATTATCACGTACAATCCATACCGGCCAACGACGGCCATGTCATTTGGACAGGCGTCAATCGCAATCATTGTAGCTTCGCTCTTTGCACTCGTATCGATAATCCTGTATGCGGGTATCGGCCAAATTATCGGAGCTCGGCTCAGCGGCACTGGCACGTATGCGCAATTGATCTTTGCATTTGCTGCCTTTCATGCCCCATTGACTATCTTGCGAGGGGTATTTATCGCTTCTCCTATACTTGTCGTAATATCTCTCGCTTATGGATTTGGACTCACAGCAATCGCCGTAAAAGCCGTCCACAAATTTAGTTGGGGAAGAACGCTAGTCACAACAGTCGCGGTACTCGTGAGCAGTTTTCTAATCCTCGCGCTCCTCGCTTGGTTGTTTCACTCAATCCGGCAAAACAATGTCACGCCCACTTCGTTCTTTTGATTAATTATATGAAGGAAGAAGGCAAGATTTGCTCAGCGAGGGCTTTTAGTCCGAGCAAATCAAATACTTCTTCATCATCTCTTCCAAATTCTTTTTCACTTCGGGCCATTCAGTATCCAAATCACTATGAAAAACCGAGTGACGGAAATATCCGTCTGGCAGGATCATGTGATTACGCAGGATGCCTTCGTTCTTCGCACCGATACGCTCGAAGGCTTTCTGTGAACGTTCGTTACGCGAATCTGTTTTCAATTGTACGCGGATCGCGCCCAGTGCCCACGGCTTTCCCCTAAAGGGGACTTACGCATTCCGTTGGGCAACCCCTTGCAAGCGTGTGAACAAGAAATTAATTTGTTGTAAAAATACAAATGGATAATTAATGAACGTCTTTGTTGTGGCAATCGCTGGACATTCCGGCGCGGGAAAATCCACGCTAATCGAAAAACTTTCTTCGCTTGCAGGAAATGCAAATATTCTGCGAATAGATGATTACGACTCGTCAATTTATCCCCCCGCTGTCAAATGGATTGAAGATGGAGCAGACCCAAACGAATTTCAAACCCCACAGTTTGTTTCTGACATCCTCGAATTAAAAAAGGGAAATTCAATCCTTCATCCCGAAACGAACAAGGAAGTCAAACCTGCAAACTTCCTCTTTGTCGAAGAGCCGTTTGGAAGGGGACGTGAGTCGATTAGCGGATTAATTAATTTTTCCATATACCTCGACACTCCGCTGGAGGTTGCCCTTGCGCGCAGGTTATTAAGAATGAGCAACCTGCCTCCCCAAAATAACCCTGAAGTTAATATTCAAGAACATTTGATATGGTATCTTAGAGTGGGCAGAAACTTTTATATCGCGGTAGAGAGAAGTGCTCGAAAAAACTGTGACTTTATTGCAGATGGAACGCTTTCAGCCGATGAACTGGCAGAAACAATATACAAAGCGGTAAAAGGAAAATTAGAAAGGAGAAATCATGGTGAAAGAAAATATCCCTGATCAAATGACTGCTGTTGTTTTGGATTCATATACAGGTGTCGATGCACTGCGGATTGAACGGCGACCTGTTCCTCAACCAGGGCCTAACGAGGTCCTGGTTAAAATCGCGGCAACACCGATCAATCCATCTGACTTGGCTTTTTTAGAAGGTCGTTACGGATTCAAAAAACCGACCCCGGTCGTGCCGGGTTTTGAAGGATCAGGTACTGTTGTCTCAGTGGGTAATGGAATGATGGGGAGATATCTGAATGGAAAACGAGTTGCTTGTGTCAGTCAGGAGCGGGGAGATGGGGTATGGGCTGAATATATGGTAACCACCATGCGCCTTGCATTGCCTCTGGCCGCGTCAGTAAGCCTGGAACAAGGGGCCATGTCGGTCGTCAATCCGTTGACCGCCATGGCTTTTCTGACTTTAGCGAAAGAAGGGCGACACAAAGCAATTGTGCAAACAGCAGCGGCTAGTGCGCTTGGGCAAATGTTCAACCGCTTGTGTAAAAACGAGGGGATTCAAATTATCAATATTGTTCGTCGCGAAGCACAAAAGGAATTATTAAAAGAACAAGGTGCAGAGATTGTCGTGAATAGTAATGACGCCAATTTCTCGCAACATTTACGTGATGTTTGTCAACAATATCAATCACGTATCGCATTTGATGCGGTTGCCGGACCATTGACCAGCCAGCTATTAAAAGCAATGCCATCTCATAGCAAAGTGATTGTGTACGGCGGTCTCTCCTATGAACCTATTCGCGCAGAGGCTGGTCAATTAATCTTCGAGGGGAAATCAATCGAAGGATTCTGGTTGACAAGGTGGTTGAGTAAGCAGAATTTTTTGCAGAGTTTAGTAACTTGGCAGCGAGCGCAGAAGCTAATCATGACTGATCTAAAGAGCGAAATTCGGAAGCAATATCCGTTAAACGAGGTCCATGATGCAATCAAGGAGTATCAAAGTCAAATGACCGGTGGCAAAATTTTGCTGAGGCCAACACTGTAAGGGCTGTAAATAAACTTGATCAAACCACCCATGGGCCATTCAATATCCAAACACTCGCTACGCTTCAGCGGTTGATATACTGTAACAATGCACCTCGAGTTCAATGGCAAAATTTGGTATTGGCGCGGCCCAGCCCCTTGGTGCTTCGTCACTGTACCGGCAAAGCAGAGTCGCGACTTAAAAGCCATCATGGGAATCGTGACGTATGGCTGGGGAATGATCCCAGTAGATGTTCGGATCGGCAAAACGGAGTGGAAGACTTCCTTATGGCCCAAAGATGGACGCTACATCGTACCTATCAAAGCGAGTGTCCGAAACGCAGAAAATCTTGAGGTGGGCGACAAAGTCACTATACAGCTCGAAGTTCGTTAATAACCTTGCCCTCTAAGTCACGGCCTCGAGATTAATAATTCTCCATCATTGCTTCCAGATTCTTCTTCACTTCCGGCCATTCTGAATCCAAAATACTGTAAAAAACCGAGTGACGGAAATATCCGTCAGGCAGGATCATATGATTGCGCAGGATGCCTTCCTTCTTCGCGCCGATGCGCTCGATGGCTTTCTGTGAGCGTTCGTTGCGCGAGTCCGTTTTCAATTGCACTCGGATCGCGCCGAGAGTCTCGAAGGCATGGCTCATCAAAAGATATTTACATTCCGTGTTCACGGCAGTGCGCTGAAACTCAGGTCCATACCAGGTGCCGCCGATCTCCAACCCTCGGTCATTAGGCATAATGTTCAAATAGCGTGTCGCGCCGGCTATACGCCCGGATTCGAGATGAACAGCAACGAACGGAAGATCTGTCCCTTTTTCGGCACGGCCTAAAATATCCGTCACCCAGTTCTGCATATCCGCTTTGGTGTTCATATCGCCGTATACCAAAAATTTCCAAAAATCTTGGCCCACGCCTACCTCAGCCAGCCCCGTCGCGTGCGCCTCGGTCATCGGCTCGAGCCGCGCGTGTGTACCGGTTAATACAACTGGTTTTACTTCCATTATTTCAACCATTCCTCTTCTTTTTTATCCTGTGAGGGCAAGTAAGGCATCTTTGGTCCGCCCACTCCAAGAAGTTCCGTCAGCGCAGCACGCATTGCGATACGATCATCCCAAAGATATTCCGTCTTCCCGAAGCACATGGATTGCTCATGGCCTTTCCCACAGGATAAGACGATATCTCCTTTTTTTGCGAGGCGCACAGCAAATTTGATAGCCTCACCGCGATCCGGGACACGCCAGAACGTCTCCCCCTCGATCCCACCTTTAGACCTCGCGCCTGCTGCCATTTCCTCAAGAATCCCGCTCAGCGATTCAGTCCGTGGGTCTTCGGCAGTCAGTACGGTCAGATCAGCCAGTTCAATGGATGTCTCTGCCATCATGCGCCGCTTCTCTTTATCACGCAAGCCGGCCGAGCCAAAGGTCGCGATCACTTTGCCTTTCGTCATCTTTCTAGCCGTTTCCAAAGCAACCTTCAATGCATTTGGTGTGTGAGCGAAGTCTACAATGGCGATAAAGTTCTGGCCCAAATCGATCTGTTCCATGCGGCCGGGGATTCCATCCAACGAAGCGATTCCACTTGCTGCAATTTTTGGGTCAATACCAAGACCATAAATCGTCGCGGTTAACGCGGCGAGACAATTCGAGACGTTGTAAGAACCCACCAGGTTACTCTTAATGCCTACACGAAAATCATTTGATGTGGCTACGAACTCGATTCCCAACGGACCATATTGCATATTCTCCGTGCGGACATCGCCAGAATCTCCCAGCCCATAACTCAATTTATTTGTCTTGATGAAATCATTCAGGAATTCAAAGGATTGGTCATCACGGTTGACCACCGCCAGACGTGGATTCCCTTGTGGTTTCTCTTTTGTCCATTCAAGGCTGGAGAATAATCGTGCTTTCGCGGCGCGATAATTTTCATAGCTGCCGTGTTCGTCGAAATGTTCATGCGTGATATTTGTAACCACGCCGATATCGAACTCGCAGGCGTCCACGCGGTGCTGTGCCCACCCATGGGATGTGGTTTCCAATACGACATGCGTTAATCCCGCATCCACCATTCTGGCGAGATAATTCTGGACATCGTGCGCGTCAGGAGTAGTGACGTGAAATCCAGTGTCCAGCACTTCATCACCGATGACAGCATTTACCGTAGAGATCATCCCTGCTTTAATGTCTGCTGCGACCAATATTTTGTAAATCAAATTGCTTGTTGTAGTCTTGCCGTCCGTGCCCGTCACGCCGATCACCGTCAACTTATGAGCCGGCCAAGCATAGAACGCGGCAGCCAGCCAGGTCAGGGCATGACGCGAGTTTTCTAGTCGAATATAAGGGACAGTGAATCCGGTCAAATCCTGCTCCCCAACAACTGCCCCAGCACCGTTCTCGATCGCTTTAGTGATGTAATCATGCCCGTCTGAAGATCCGCCCTTCATGGCAACAAAGAGATGGCCGGGCTTTACAGAGCGACTGTCAATCGATATGCCAGTGATCTGAATATCAGGTGCGTTCGCCTTGAAAGGCATCGGAATTTCAGAAAATATTTTTTGAAGAGATGAATTGGTTTGCATATTTAAATAAAATGGGTTTTGACGAGTATATCGTCAAAACCCATTTTTGTTAAACAACTTTTGTTTAGGCGACTTCAGCAGCTTGCTTGGTCATCTTGGTCTTGAGCCACTTCAGGCGGAAGGTCTCTTCGCGTTCACGTTCCTCCAACGAGGCTACGATGAACTCGATCTGGTTTTTGTATTGCGGGATGAAGATATGCTGAAGCGCATTCACACGCCGCTGGGTTTTGCGCAGTTCATTTGCAAGCCGCCATACGGCAGCGGTAAGCATGGATAGTTGCGGTATACGAATCAAGACTTCACGGAATGCAGCGCTGGCCTCATCGAGTACAGCGGCAGTATCGCCGGGGCTGTAAAGCAGTTTCGGCGGTTCGCCACGTGCTTCAATTTGTGGAATTGCAACGCCCATGATGCCGCGCAAACGGAGATGCACATCCACTGTTTTGTTTACGGCAAGCGCCGCCCACTCCACATGATCTGAGCCCATTACGACACGCGCTGTCTGCATCGCGCCGTAGGCGATCTCGAGCAGAGCCCACACTTCCTTTTGAAGTGTATCGGCTTCCTTTGCCACACGGACGAGCTCCCCGGTCAAGGCTTCACGTTTGCGGTCAAGGATTTCGTATCCTTCCTTTGCAAAACGCAGATCCTTCTTGAGACGGATCAGGTTCGTACGAGTGGGGGCAATACTAATTTGTGGCATCGTCGCCTTTGTAGTATTTTGCGATTTCGTCGAGGTTAACGCGGGTCAGTTCCTGCTTGGGCAGCATGGAAAGAAGTTTCCAACCGATCTCCAGCGTTCGTTCAATGGTGCGATTTTCAGTGAAGCTCTGGTTGACGAATTCACGTTCGAAGGCGCGTCCGAACTTGAGGTATTTCTGATCCACTTCACTCAACTCTTCTTCACCGATAACTGACGCCAACGCGCGCACATCCTGAGTCCTGGCGTAGGCCGCATAGAGTTGCGCACCCCAACGTGGATGATCGTCGCGTGTATGTCCCTTGCCGATACCGTCTTTCATCAAGCGGGAGAGGCTCGGCAACACTGCCACAGGCGGATAGATACCCGCAAAGTTAAGCTCACGTCCCAATACGATCTGCCCTTCGGTAATGTAACCGGTAAGGTCAGGCATTGGATGAGTAATGTCATCGTTCGGCATGGTCAGGATCGGGATCTGAGTGATCGAGCCTTTGCTCGTGCGAATACGGCCTGTGCGTTCATACATCGACGCAAGGTCACTATATAAATAACCGGGATAGCCTTTACGACTTGGAACTTCACCGCGCACATTCGAAATCTGACGCAGGGCTTCACCATAGTTGGTCATATCGGTCAGAACGACCAACACATGCATGTCGCGTTCGTATGCAAGAAATTCAGCGAGGGTCAACGCCGCACGCGGGGTCACAATACGTTCGACTGGAGGGTCATCTGCCAGATTTAGGAACATGGCCACACGGCTCAACGCTCCGCTTTCGGTAAATGAGCGGCGGAAATAATCTGCCACGTCGTTCTTGACGCCCATGGCGGCAAACACAATGGCGAAATCTTCACCTTCGGTCTGAGCCTCGCCTGCCAGCTTTCCAAGCGTCGCCTGGCGCACAATTTGCGCCGCCAATTGATCGTGCGGCATACCTGCGCCAGAGAACAGTGGAAGTTTTTGTCCGCGCAAAAGTGTATTGACACCGTCAATGGTGGAAATACCAGTTTGAATGTAATCGCGCGGATAAATTCTGGCAGTCGGGTTAATTGGCTGGCCGTTTACATCAGCATAACGATCAGTCAACGGTTCGGGGCCGCCATCGATCGGGGTACCCAGGCCATCGAAGATGCGTCCGAGCATTTCTTCGGCAACAGGAATATGAAGTGTGGTTCCTAAAAAGCGGACGCTGGTTCCATCAATGGACAAACCCGTGGAACCTGCGAACACCTGCACGATCGCAACGCCTTCACCTACTTCAAGCACACGTCCGCGACGAAGCTGGCCACGCGAGTCTTTGATCTCAACGACTTCGTCATAGCTGACGTTTGCGCCACCTTCGACGACCATGATCGGTCCTTCAATGCGTCCAACGCCGACAACTTCCTGACCGCCTTGTACTGTTACGTCGCTCATGATCTATACTCCGCATCCAGTTGACTCATTTGCTCGTCAACTTGTTTTCGAATGGCATCGAGTTTGTTTAATTCTTCATTTGGTACAGTGGATTTCGCGCGAATGATCGCGTCCACAACCGG
>Ga0209131_1001551_pt1 | contig 15907 bp, 15 predicted proteins | sample GraSoi_2013_40cm_FD_185826 | JGI IMG/M metagenome (GOLD analysis project Ga0209131, IMG submission 185826) | Grasslands soil microbial communities from the Angelo Coastal Reserve, California, USA - Sample 9_17_2013_40cm (SPAdes) (version 2) | ecosystem: Environmental > Terrestrial > Soil >...
CTTCTGGCCGCCATGATCGAAGCTGCCGAAATCGTGCTCGCCGTACGGATCGTTGTCCGCATTGAACTCCTCGAAGGACCGTACGTGCGCGAGAATCTCGTGCTGCATGTCCATCGCCAATGCCCTGATGCCGGCCGTCAGGAAGAACTGCCCGCCGGTGAACAATCGCCTCAATGAGTCGTTAAGTTCCGCAATGACGATACGTCGGATAAAGTCGATGCTCATAAGTCGGAAGTGGTGAGAACTAGTAATGTCGACCAAGTCCGAAGCGCCGCTCCGGATCGCTCTCAAGCAGAGCGGCCACAGCGCGCGGTCAAGGGAGAAAGCCCCGACGAAGGTCAGGTCGAGCCACGCAAACTATGCGGCCCTTGACGGCGCGCTGTGGCCGCTACAATGAAGAGAGCGACGGAGCGGGGGGAAGTACGGAAGCCGCGCCGCATACCACCAAGCTCTAAACGAGACCTCGATAACGCGACGCCCGCGGAGGACTATCGGACGGGCCGAAGGCCTGTACGATAGCCCGGACGTGGGTGTTCGTTATGCGGTCGAGGCACCAGGCGAGCACCGATAAGGAAAAGGTCGTCGTACATACGCGATCGAGGGAGCCTGACGGCCCTAAGGCCGGCTGCTCCCGAGGCAAGAACCATGAGCCATCGGAGATCGTGCCCACGAGCCCGGCGCCAAAAGATTACGCCGGAAGACAGACAAACAAGGTCAGACACAGTATCCAGTCGCGCCGGAAATTCCGCCGAAGCGGCGTAAGAGGGGCAAAAGTCGTGGCGGTACGATTATAAGATTCACAAGGCGGCACGAGTCAGATTTATTCTGGGAATGGTGCCGCCTACAGACCTTGATGATTTTTCGCCGAGCGATTTGAAGCGCTTGGTGCTGAAGCTGTTTGAAGAAGTGGCCGAGCTGCGGCGAACCGTTGCGGCGCAACGCGACGAGATCATCCGGCTCAAAGGCGGGCCGGGGCGGCCGAACATCAAACCCAGTGGGATGGACAAGGCGACCGAGCCGAAAGCGCCGTCGGCGGGAGGCGAGCCGCGCCGCAAGGGCAGCAAGACGTCGAAGCTTTCGATCGACGAGGAGCGGACCGTCAAGGTCGCAACGCCGCCCCAGGGTTCGCGCTTCAAAGGCTACACGAATTTTGTCGTACAGGACTTGGTGATCCGCCCGCAAGTCGTGAATTTCCGCTGCGAGCGCTGGCAGACGCCGGACGGCGCAACCATGACGGCGCCGCTGCCTGCCGGTATCAACGGGCATTTTGGGCCGGAACTGCGCCGCTTCGTGCTCGCCCAATATCATCAGGGGCAAGTCACGATGCCGCGGCTGCTGACGCTGTTGCGGGCGTTCGGCATCATCATCTCCAAGCGACAACTCGTGCGCTTGCTGATCGCCGACCAGGACGGCTTCCTTGACGAGGCCCGCGATGTGCTCCGCGCCGGGCTCATCAGCGCTGCCTGGATCACGGTGGATGACACCGGGGCTCGCCACAAGGCCGTCAACGGCTTCTGCACTCAGGTCGGCAACGCACAATTCGCCTGGTTTGGAACGACGCAATCGAAAAGCCGCGGCAACTTTCTCGAACTGCTGCGTGCGGGCCATTGCGATTATGTCATCAATGCCGAAGCGCTGGCCTATATGCGCCACCGCGCCCTCGCCGGGCCGGTGATCACCCGCTTGGCCGAGCATCCGGACCGGTTCTTCGCCGATCGGGCCGCCTGGACCGCCCATCTCGATCGGCTCGGCATCTCGGCTCTCACGGTCAACCCCGATCCGGTCACGGTCGCCACCGAGGGCGCCTTGTGGGGCAGCGTCAAGGCCCATGGCTTTCTGCCCAACACCGTCATCGTCAGTGACGACGCCGGTCAGTTCAATGTCGGCCAACACGGCCTGTGCTGGGTCCATGCCGAGCGCCTCGTCCACAAGCTCGACACCTTCACCGACCAGCAGCGTGAGGCGCAGCGCAAAATTCGTGCATTGATCTGGCGGTTCTATCGCGATCTCAAAGCCTATCGCCAGCATCCCATCAGCCGGCGCAAGGCCGCCCTGCGGGCACGGTTCGACCGCATCTTCACGCGCAAGACCGGGTTCGTCACCCTCGACCGTCTGCTCGCCCGGCTCCATGCTAACAAGCGCGAATTGCTCCTGGTGCTCGACCGGCCCGAGATCCCCTTGCACACCAACGGTTCAGAGAACGACATCCGCTGTCAGGTCACCAAGCGCAAGGTCAGCGCCGGCACCAGAAGCGACCCCGGTCGCGATTGCCGCGACGCCTTCCTCGCCCTCAGCAAGACCTGCGCAAAGCTCGGCATCGCATTCTGGGACTACCTCGGATCACGGCTCCAAGTGCCAAACCACCCCGATGTCCCAGCCCTGCCGCAAATCATCAAGCACCGCTGCGCCACAGCGTAACCGCCACGACTTTTGCCCCTCTTACGTGATTCAGAACGTGCGGCTGGCGTTGGGCGGACTTTGTGGTGCTCCCTCTTCTACGGTTGTGGCCTAACCCGCGGAATGTCGACGGTTCTCACACATCCGGAAACAATGGAGGAGAGACGTTTATAGGAACCAAAAAAGGGCCGACGCGCTGGCACCGGCCCAAGCATCACGTGGATTTACGCCACCAACTGCTGTTGGCGTTGCCGGGCCTCCTCCCACGCGAGGCTGCGAAACACCAGCACCTGAATGGCCTTGCTCCTCGGTAGACCGTGGAGGGCAGCCCACTCGTCGATCACGACAAGCATTTCTTTAGGAAAACGAACGCGGATTGTTGTGCTAATCTTGACGGTAGCCTGTGCCATGGAATCTATCTCCTTGGTTCGGGTGAGAGCCGGGCAGGAGATTCAGCCTCTTGCTCGGCTCACTATTTAAAGATATACGAAATATACTCGTTGTCAATAACGTATATCTCAAATTCCGAGCAATAATCACATGCCGCGAGGGCGACCGGAGCTCTATCCCATCAAGAAGCTGATCCGGTTCGATCAGAAGATGCTCGACGACATTGACGAATGGCGGCGGCACCAGACGCCAATCCCCACAGTTACAGACGCAATCCGAGCGTTGCTGGAACAGGCCCTCGCTGCGGCGCCTAAGCGCGCCAGGAAGACGAAGGAGGCAAATTGACCGAACCGAAGGACAAGCCTGCCCTGGAGGATCTGCGCGCCGACGCCAAGCGAGTGAGCGAATATTGCTACAAGGCTTTTGCCCCGCCTGCGGACGAAGCCGACCGAGTCGCAATGACGTGCCCTGGCAAGAATGGTGGCTCCCCGGGAGCCACCCATGTTGCGCGACAATCTGGATGAGAACGGTGGCGGCAGTCGGAGTGTGAAGTGGCGGCCGGTAGCGAAGTGATGATCGTGTCGATGATCGAGCTTCGCAAGGATTTTTGTGGTCGCCGCTTTTTGATTGTCGCTGAGTAGCAATGCTGATTGTCGCTGCGCGACAATCAAGAGCTTTCCTTGATTGTCGCGTGAGGTGGTGGCCGGCCGGGACCGCGCTTGCGATTGAGGGCGGCCCGGCGGCGATAGCTTTCGACGTTCATCTCGAGGATAGTGGCGTGATGCACGAGGAGGTCGATGGCGGCGAGCGTCATGGCTTGGTCGGGGAACACCTTGCCCCACTCGCCGAAGGGCTGATTGGCGGTGATCAGCAATGAGAGGCGCTCGTAGCGGCTGCCGATCAGCTCGAACAGCACGCTGGGCCTGGTCCTTGCTGACATAGGCGATGTCGTCGAGGATGAGCAGGTGATACTTGTCGAGCTTGGCGATGGCGCTTTCGAGGCCGAGTTCGCGGCGTGCGATCTGCAGGCGCTGGACGAGTTCGCCGGTGCGCATGAACAGCACGCGCCATCCGTTCTCGACGAGAGCAAGCCCGATGGCTGCTGCGAGATGGCTCTTGCCGGCGCCGGGTGGGCCGAACAGGAGCAAATTGGCGCCGTTTTCGAGCCAGCTGTCGCCGGCGGCGAGCGCCATCACCTGCGCCTTGCTGACCATCGGGACGGCCGCGAAGTCGAAGGTCGCGAGTGCCTTGCCGACTGGGAGACGCGCTTCGGCGAGATGGCGCTCGATGCGGCGACGGCCGCGCTCCGCCACCTCGTGCTCGGCGAGCGCGGCGAGGAACCGCTCGGCGCTGTGGCGTTACAGATGGATGGCGAAATTACCGGAGAAGTTGTTCACGCGCTTGATGAGCAAGCCCGGTCGCCCGGCCAGCACGAAAATGCTGGCGGACATCTCCAGAGCCATGGCCGGCAAGGACACTGCGGAAGGGGAGCTGCCCGCATTGCGGCGGCCTGCCGCGCGTGAGATCGCAACGGTACTCCGGGAGACGAACGCAATCACAGCGGTAACCTCGCCAAAAAAATGAAGGCTGCCAGGAACCTGCTCTTCGAAGCGGACGGGAAGCGCCCTGGAACTCCGGCTGGCGCCGCAGGCGTGTCACGCGGCGCGCCCGCAGGAGCGTCAGCATAGCGCCGCCGAAGGCGGGACGCGGGACCGAGTGCGCCAGCCGGAACTCTCGGTCATGCGGCGCTTGAGCCGCCTCGCGTCAGGGATAGATGAGCCTCAAAGTCAATAGGCCGTGCGAAACGGTGCCGCAATCGGTGCCGGTGAGTATTTTGATTTCGGCTAAGTGCTGGTCGGAGTGGCAGGATTTGAACCTGCGACCCCCTCGTCCCGAACGAGGTGCTCGACCGTGATGATGGTTGTGACCGGGAACTCACAAGCTCGAAACGCAGGCGACTGCATCCCGGTAGCGGGTTTAAGGTTTATGCGGCTCTGAATGTATATGCGAATTCCTGCGGAAAGTGACGTGGTGACGTCATTAGTAGCGCTCCTCCGCTACTAACAATGTCACCACGCGGGGTCCGGAACAGCCCGCCTCGAATCGCGCACGATGGTTGTAACCGGGACGCGAGCGCCGAAACTCAGGCGACCGAATGCATCCCGGTAGCGGTTGAGGGCTCAAGCAGCCCTGCGTATCCCTGCGGAAAGTGGCGTTGCCGCGGGGCGTTAAAGTTGGGCTAGGCATGTCGCAACGCTTCCGCCTGTTCCCAGAGCCTGTTCAGGCTGTCGAACAGCTGCGCATGTAACCGCAGCCGCACGGCGCCGTTAGCGTCGGTGATGCCCGCCATGCCAAGCAACTCCCCGCCTCGCAGCCGCAGGCCCGGATAGTAGACGGAGAGGCAGGCCAGGTCGTAGACGGGGTCCGCCAGCTGCGCATATTCCCAATCCACCAGCATGGGGACGGGTCCGATGAGATTGCTGGCATTGAGGTCGCCGTGGGTCGTCACCGGCGTGACCGCGAAGGCGGCGCAATCCAGCGCGAGCTGCCGCGTACGCGCGACCAGAGCATTGACCTGCGCGGCAGCAGCCGGATCGCGCTCGAGGATGGTCTGAGCCTGGCTTGTCGCGATGGACACCGGATCGAACGCCGCGAGGCCCTTGGGGGGCGTTATCGCGTGCAGGCGCTGGAGGCAGGCGCCCAGGGTGCGCAGGCCCTCGGGGGCCTGCAGCCGCGGTGGAGTCCACATCCCGCCCTCGACGTAGTCCATGAGGACCCAGCTGCCGTCGAGTGCGGCGTCGAGCACGGCCGGCGCCACGCCCGCTGCAGCCGCAGCGCGGTGGCAGGCCACCTCGCGCAACGGGTCAGCCCCCGGCCTCGGCCCCTCCCGGATCCGCTGCCGTAATACGAAACGACCCACCCGCGTGTCGATGCGCAGGTTGCGATTCACGTTGCGGCCGCCATGCAGCAGCTGGACGCTCAGGGGCGCTTCACCCCCGGCGCACCCCGGAACGCGCCGCAAGACCGATGCGGGGATCACCCAGCGATCTGACGCCGATATGTCTTCGACCATTCAATGAAACCTACAGACGCGATCACGAGATAGACCAGGAACAGAAACGCCGTGAAAACCAGTCCCTGAGCGGCGTACAGCCAAGCTGGACCACATCGACGACGATCCAGTACAGCCAGTTCTCAAGCTTGCCACGGGCCGTGAGCCAGGTGGCGAAGAGGCTCAGCACCATGGTCGACGCATCGAGGTGGGGCCAGGCTGCCTGCGTTTCCGCGGCCAGGACACGCGCGATCGCGACAGCCAGCAGCAGCGACGCGGCGATGCCTGCGACGTGGCTGCGCCACGACAGCAGCGAGATCCGCGTCGTACCCTCGTGCGACCAGCGTAGGAAGCCAAAGACGGCGACACCGACGTACCAGACCTGCAGCAGCGACTGCATCGGCAATCGCGCGCGTGCAAACAGCCAGACGTAAATGAGCGAACCGACGCCGCCTGCGACCCAGCACCAGCGGCTGCGAGGCACGGCCAGCGCCACGTAGACGAGGCTCGAGAGCACGGCCAGTGCTTCTAGCGGCGATGTCGCCAGCAGACCCGCCCATAGTCGCGCTATCAGGCCATCGGGCATATGGCTGGCTCAGTGGTCAGGAACTCGAACAGCGCGTTCATTTCGTCCTCGCAGGCGTCGTTCTGGTCCCCTTCGGCCGCGAGAACATAGGCGCGCTTGGCCGTCATGTGTGTTTTCGCAAGGACCGGGTCGTCGGCGATAGCCCCAGGAGCTCGCCGAACGCAGTAGCGGCTGCAGCGCCAGCAGAGCTGTGCGTTTCGACCGGTTGCAACGGTCGGCGCGCCACCGGAATTTTTTGCATGCGGCGCCGGCCCCGCCTAGCATCCAACATCGTTGAGAGCGTGGAATCGTTTGAGAAGCTACAGCGAAAGCTGTCCTCTTCCAAAACGTCTTGTCCGGAGCCCGGTCCACTGGAGACGCGCTGGCTTTGTAACGAGACCGCCGATTTGTGCGCGATTGTTTCTGATCGCGCGACGGCCGGAGTTAGCATCTTCCAAGCCGATCCGGCGGACCGTTATCTGCTTTGCATGGGAATGCATTTTTGCATCGTTATCGGTCCAGGACGTCCCCAAGAGTCGCATCCGCCCCGCTTGGAACTGTCGAAACGGGGTGAGGCTTCGAGTGGTCGGGACGATGTTGGTGGTGATTGACGATGCCGCGCGACATCGCGAAATTTTCCTTGCAGCCGAGTCCCGACGAGGCAATTCTACGCCTCGCGCGCGCGTTGGCTCGGCAAGCTGCAAGGGAAGACCACGAGCGGAATAGGGTCCGCAAGGGGGACGGCGATGAAGAAAGCAGCGATCTACGCTCGATTCTCAACCGATCTTCAGAATGAGCGCTCGATCGAGGATCAAGTTGCGCTTTGCCGTAATTATGCCGCCCGTGAAGGCATGAACGTCACCGAGGTCTACGAGGACCGAGCACGTTCCGGCGGGTCGATCCTGGGGCGCGACGGCTTGCTGCGCCTCATGGACCGAGCAAGAGATCGATCGTTTGAGGTTATAGTTGTCGAAGCACTCGATCGCCTTTCGCGCGACATGGAGGACCTCGCGGGTATTCACAAAAGGCTGTCGTTTCTCGGTATCGAAATTCGGGCAGTTCATGAAGGTGTGGTGAATACAGTTCTCGTCGGGCTTCGCGGACTTGTAGGGCAGCTTTACCGGGAGGACAATGCCCACAAGGTCCGCAGGGGGCAGGCCGGTCGCGTCCGACAAGGACGCATCGCTGGCGGGCTCAGCTACGGCTACGCTCCGGTTGCCGGTGACAAGGGTAAGCGGGTGATTGTCGAGGCTGAGGCGAAAATCATCCGGCGTATATTCGAGGAATATGTTGCTGGCCGGACGCCTCGTGACATCGCCTGTGATCTGAACAAGGATGGTGTGCCGCCGCCCCGCGGACGGACGTGGAATGCGTCCACCATCAATGGGAATAAGCACCGCGGCATCGGTATTCTGCACAACGAACTCTACGCGGGACGGCTTGTTTGGAACAGGCTCCGCATGGTGAAAGATCCTGATTCCGGCAAACGGCTCTCGCGTCCAAATCCGGAGCGCGAGTGGCAGTCGGTGGGAATACCGGACCTCGCGATCGTACCTGAAGCCCTCTTCGCGGAGGCGCAGTGCCGGAAGGATGCGCGCGGCCGAACGCATCCAAATCAGCAGCGTCGACCGCGACACCTGCTATCTGGTTTGCTTCGGTGCGGCGCGTGTGGGGCAGGCATGTCAACGAACGGCAAGGACAAATCAGGGCGTATCAGGATCCGCTGCTCGGCAGCAAATGAAAACGGGACTTGTCGCGACGCCAAGACTTTTTACTTGGAGACCGTGGAAAATGCGGTTCTCGCAGGGCTGCACGCGGAAATGCGGGACCCCCGTGTGATCGCCGAATATGTTCGGACTTATCATGAAGAACGAAAGCGACTTGCAACGCACGCCGACGCTAAACGTGCTCGTCTCGATCGACGCCTTGGTGAACTCAATCGCGAAATCGGCCGGCTTGTGGACGCCATCGCGAAAGGCCAGGGCGATCCGGTCGTATTGGGTCCTCGTTCGACCGAGCTGAACGAGGAGCGCAAGCGGATCGCCGCAGAGTTGCTGGCCGAGCCGCTGCCTGCGGAAGTTGTAACTCTTCACCCGACTGTGCTGGCGCGTTACGAGCAACAGCTCGTCGAGTTGCGGGACGCTCTATCAAAGGGCATTCGGGCCGGCGATTCGGAAGCGGCGGAGGCAATTAGAGAGCTTATCGAGACTGTGACTGTGTTTCGGGACCATTCCCGCCTCGGCGGGGTGACGGTTGAGATCACTGGCCGACTAAACGCATTACTTGGCGAGCAGGCCTTTCCGAATAGAGTCCGAGGAGTGTGGGGAAAGATGGTAGCGGAGGGGGGATTCCAACCCCGACACGCGGATTGAAAATCCGATGGCGGAGAGATCTTGGTTCCAGCGAACTCGGTATGTGGTATTTCGCCAGCCTCCAAGCGTCGGTTGCCATGCTCCGTGCGGCGGCATGAAGCCATCGCAGAAATCAAGCCATCGCAGCAATCGCCCATTGAAGCTCGGCGCCGACTCGGCAAGTCCCGAACCGCTGAACAAGCGTGGCTTGTTGCGACGCACGATCATGCGCGTAGGACCGTTCGTTCTCCGGCGAAGCAAGTCGCAATCGACGTCGTTTGCGCAGTGCAGGTCATGCCGCCGGAAGAGTGATCTGACTCTCAATCGCTTTCCTCACGGAAGCGATGTGCAGATGCTCCGGCTTGAGGTGTGTATAGCGACGCAACATCTTCCAATCCTTGTGCCCGGTAACGAGAGCGACTTGCTCAATAGAAAAGCCTGCTTCGAAAAGCCGGCTTGTGCCTTCGTGGCGCAGGTCGTGGAAGTGAAGGTCTTCGATCTTGAGTTCTCGGCATTGGCGGCGAAAGGCTGTACCGACAGACTTTCCATTGTATGGAAATATACGTCCGCAATTACTTTTCGACAACTTATGTTGTTCCTCAATAATTGCGCACGCGTCATATCCACTAACGTCCAATAGTGGGATACGCTGATCGTTTCCGTTTTTCCTTCGCGGGTCCTTGCGATCCCTTATGAGGAGCATCTTATTTTCTCGATCGAAGTCTCTCCACTCGATTCGACAAATTTCATCCTGGCGCATGGCCGTGGCAACCGCGAAGCGAATAATGCGACCGATCGGAATTTGCTGTCGCGGATTCGAATCAAATGCTGCAATGAGCCGATCAAGCTCAACTTGTGTTGGACGCCGGTCTCGCTCGTCACCCTTTCCAACAAGGCCGAGTCGCGTAAGTGCAATGCGAGCGAGGCCTATGCTCTCGGTCGAAACAACGATGCCGTGAACGGCCGCAGCATGGGACAAAATCGTCTTGATGTATCCAAGATCAATTCCCACGGTAACAGGACCGGCACCCTCGTGGGCGCGCTCTTTCCCGAATTGAATGAGGCGTTCGCGATCAAGATCTGGAAGTCTCAGCCGTCCAATCCTTCGCTCAAGGAATGTAAGGCTCGCACTCTTTGAACGTCCAATGGGCTTGCCAACCTCCTGGAGATCAGCGCGATGAAGCCGAATGAGGTCTCCGAATGTCCTCGCCTCCCGGCACGCGATCGATGGCTCACCTCGGTCAATGCGCCGCTCGGTTTCGAGCGCCCATTCCTCAGCGTCCTTGCGTCGAAGAAAGGTGTTGTTGACATACTTCCCCTTTCGTCGGACTTGGACGCGCCAGGATCCCGATTTGAGCCGGGTGAAGGTCGCCACGGCGTGTGCGCTCCGTGTGCACTGAGGCGTCGAACAGGGGCGAAAAACGTCGCGTCATGGCGTAGAAAGGAGTGCACACGAGGCGACCTAACGACTTGAGAGTACTAATAAAGTGAAGCTATATCAAGCACATAGATTCGCCATTGCGCCTATGATGGATTGGACGGACCGCCACTGCCGCTATTTCCACCGGCTGCTGACGCGGCGGGCGCTGCTGTACACCGAGATGCTCACCACCGGCGCCGTGCTGCATGGAGACCGGACACGGCTGTTGCGCTTTGATCCAAGCGAGCATCCCGTCGGCGGGTGCGATCCGGGCGCGCTTGGGGCGTCGGCGCGCATTTGCGCCGATGCGGGCTTCGACGAGATCAATCTCAATGTCGGCTGTCCATCCGATCGCGTGCGCAACGGCCGCTTCGGCGCCTGCTTGATGGCCGAGCCGGGGCTGGTCGGCGAATGCGTCGCCGCCATGAAGGCCGCGGTGGCGGTGCCGGTGACGGTCAAGTGCCGCATCGGCATCGACGATCAGGACCCGGAGGCGGCGCTCGATGCGCTCGCTGACGCGGCGGTGGCGGCGGGCGTCGACCGTCTTATCGTCCATGCCCGCAAGGCGTGGCTCAACGGTCTATCGCCGCGGGAGAACCGCGGCGTGCCGCCGCTCGACTACGCGCGTGTGTACCGGCTCAAGCAGCGTCTTCCCGGGCTGGAGGTCGTCATCAATGGCGGCGTCGCGACGGTGGAGCAGGCTCTTGTCCACCTCACAAAGCTTGACGGCGTGATGATGGGCCGGGCTGCCTACCAGGAGCCGTGGCGGCTCCTCGATGTCGACCCGATGCTGTTCGGAACACCGGCCCCGGTCACCTCGGTCCGCATGGCGGCCGAGGCCATGATTGCGTATTTGGAGCGCGAGACGGCGGCGGGGATTCGCGCGAGTTGCATCCTGCGCCATGTGGTGGGACTGTTCCACCAGGTGCCGGGCGCCCGCGCATTTCGTCGCCACCTTTCGATCGCCTCGGTCAAGCCCGGCGCGGGCGCGGAGGTGTTGCGCGATGCGCTCAGTCTCATCGCCGGCGGCGCCGCACCGGCCGAAACGGCCGCCGCGTGACTGTGCGGCCTAAGGCTGCTGTAGGGGCGACCCTTGTGGTCGGCCCGTTGCTAATTAGCGGACGCGGTGCGCAAACCAGGCGACCACAAGGGTCGCCCCTACAGCACAGGGGGAGACCACCGATGTTCGGCATCCCGATTGGCGAACTTGCCATCCTGGCAGTCGCTGTGGCGGGCGGCGGCGTCGTTACCGGAATCATGGCGGGCCTGTTCGGCATCGGCGGCGGCGCGGTCATTGTGCCGGTGCTTTACGAGGTATTTGGTGCGCTCGGCGTGGCGGAGGATATCCGCATGCAGCTGTGCATCGGCACCTCGCTCGCCATTATCGTGCCGACCACGTTCCGTTCCTATTTCACTCACCGCTCCAAGAACCTCGGCCTTGATGACGTGGTTCGAAAGTGGACCCTGCCCGCCATTGCCGGGGTGGCGACCGGGGCGACAGTCGCGGCAGTCGCACCTTCCATGGTCTTCAAGCTGGCGTTTGCCGGCATCGCCGGCGTTATCGCGGTAAAACTGCTGTTCGGCCGCGACAGCTGGCGGATTGCCGACGACCTGCCGTGCGGCCCCATCCTCCGGCTGTTCGGCTACCTGATCGGGCTGGCGTCGTCGCTGATGGGCGTCAGCGGCGGCTCGGTGGCGAACATGATCATGATGCTCTACGGCAAGTCGATACACACTGCGGTCGCGACCTCCGCCGGTCTCGGCGTCCCGATCGCAATCGTCGGCACCATCGGCTTCATGCTGGCCGGCCTGCCGCATCAGAGCCTGATGCCGCCGCTCACCATCGGCTATGTGTCTCTTGTCGGCTTCATCGTGATGGCGCCGGTCTCAAGCTATGTCGCCGGCTTCGGGGCGAGGCTTGCCCACAAGATGCCGCCGCGGCGCCTGGAGATCGTTTTCGGGTTGTTCCTGGCTATCATGGCAGCGAGGTTTAGCGTTGCCAGTATTCAGTAATCAGGGATCAGGATCAAGAAAGAGCCACTGATACTGATCTTGATCCCTGATTACTGATTACTGATTACTGATTACTGATTACTGATCCCTGACCCTCGCATCACCACCTTGTCGCCGCGCACCTCCCAGCCCTGCAGCCTGGACAGGAAGCTCATGCCGAGGAGGCTCGTCTTGAGCGTGCCGGGTTGGGCGATCAGCGCCGGCACCGCGCGTTCCACGATGCCGCCGACCGCGATACGGTCGATGATGGCCGCGGCCGCATAGGTGCGGCCATTCGCAGTCTCGATATTGACGGTGTACTTGATCATTTCTACCGGCAGGCCAGCCGCGATGGCGGCGTCGCGCGTCAGCATCACCGAACTTGCCCCGGTATCGAGCACCATAGGCACCCGTGCGCCGTTGACCTGGGTTGCGATCTGGAAATCGCCGGCGCCGGTGCGAGCCAATTCGACGGTGCGCCCGCGCGCCGCCGCGTGCCCCGGCACCAGTTCCGCCAGAACCCGGTTGGCGGTGTCCTTCAATTCAAAGCGGTACGTATAGCCGATAGCCAGCACGAGGGCGACAACGACCCACATCAGGGCCATCCGGGCCGCCGCGGCGAAGCGACCGCGGAACATACGCGCCAACGCGCTGGCGACCAGGATCAGGAGGCCAATCCTGTAGAGGAGCGACAACTGCTGGTGATCGTCAAGTCCCGCCATGGCGCCGCCGTGGCGGACCACGACGATAACCAGTGCGCCGCTGAGGGCGAGCAGTCCTACGGTCTTCAACGAGCCGCGCACGTCATCTCTCCGCCAATCCAAACCCTCTGAGGGGCCTGCCAAGCGACGTCCTTTAACCTATCGTAACCTGAATCGACCGCACTCCAGAATAGCCTTGCGGCACATCGCGGCGCGACTCAGCTGATGGATGATACCAGTTATTCGCGTGCTCTGCCGCAACACAGCAGATCGCAGGCAGCGAGCAGGATCGCCACCCGGGCTGATGACGTGGCTTGGGGCCTTGTGGCGATCGCGGCGCACACAACCGGAATTGATGGACATGAGCGTCCCTCCGATGGGGCCGCGGGGGTCGGGTGTCGAGGTGAGGCGGCCCCGATTGGCGGACGGGCTGAGCCCTGTTCCGCGGCCGCCGCGCCGCCGTCGTCTCATGCTTGGCAACGCAGGCGAAGGGATCGATACGCACGAGTTTCATCGGTCGGCTGACGTGGTGAAGAAGGCTCCCAACCTCGCCTAAAAGTCTTAAGGGCATGCTTAATGAGCTAACAATTATTGACTTATCATGGTTAACGATTTGGAGCGCGGGGATCGGATGGCAGATGTCAGACGTCAGGCGCCCGCGGGACGGACCGAGTGCCATCTGGTCTCTGATATCCGCCATCGGACACCCGGGAGATCATCGAAATGAAACTGTATGATTGTGGTCTCGCCCCAAATCCGCGCCGCGTGCGGATCTATCTCGCGGAAAAAGGCATCGCGGTGCAAAGGGAGCAAGTCGACCTCGGCGCCATGCAGCAGAAGTCCGCAGCCTATACGGCCATCAACCCGCTACAGCGGGTGCCGGCGCTGGTGCTCGACGACGGCACCGTGATCGCCGAGTCGATTGCGATCTGCCGCTACGTCGAGGCCTTAAATCCGTCGCCCGCGATGTTCGGCGTCGGCGCCCTCGAACAGGCGGTGGTCGAGATGTGGAATCGCCAAATCGAACATTACCTATTCTTTCCGGTGGCCCAGGTTTTTCGCCACCTGCACCCTGCCATGAGGGAAATGGAAGTGCCCCAAGTCGCCTCTTGGGGAGAGGCCAACAAGCCTCGGGTGACGGCGTTCCTGCCAATTCTCGAACGCCAACTTCAAATCGGCCCATTCATCTGCGGCGCACGTTACTCGGTCGCCGATATAACGGCCCTCGTCGCCATCGACTTCATGAAGCCCGCAAAGCTTGCGGTGCCGCCGGAGCACACCAACATCGCAAAATGGCATGCGAAAGTCTCCGCGCGGCCCAGCGCCCGGGCGTAAATTCCGGCGTAAATGGAGCGACGGTGCGGCCGGACTGTGGATTTCGTAGACCTTGCCTCCTCACCCCTTCGCTGCGGGCGTCTCGCCGGCAGCGAAGGAAGACTAAGTGCGGGCGGGACGCTCCCGAGGGAGGGGATAGGTGCGTGACTTGTAGCCGCAGCTCGCCCACAGTGGCGCTGGGGCCTGTATGTTTTCGTAAATCTATCCCGAGCGTGGCGATTCCCCGAAACGTTTGACAACGGCGGATTCAGCATGCGTTCATCGGTGTGGTCACATCATTTCCAGATCGAGGATGCGCTTTCACGTAAGGTGGGAACAGGTTCGCGCCTCCAAAAAACGGACCAAACACAAATAACGAGAGCGGAGAAGCCCCCATGTTATTTCTCTATCGCATCGTGGCCGTGCTGGCCGTGCTGGCGCCACTGTTTGTGGGGCCGGTCAACGCGCAGGCGCCGGAGCGGCGCTTCGCACTCGTGATTGGTAACACCGAATACAAAGCCGGCCGGCTGCCGACCGCCGCCAACGATGCCGGGCTGATTGCCGAGACTTTGAGGACAGCGGGTTTCGACGTCGCTGGCGCGCGCGACCTCGACCAGGACACGCTGCGCCGGTCGATCCGTGAGTTCCTCGACAAAGTATCAGCGGCGGGTCCGCAAGCGGTGTCCTTCATCTATCTGGCGGGGTATGGCCTGCAGTTCGAAGGCGAGAACTACATCGTTCCGATCGATGCCAGCATTCGCCGCGACGAGGACATTCCGATCGAAGCGATCCGGATTTCCGACTTCACGCGGCCGCTCGCCGGCACGCCCGGGGCCGTAAAGCTGTTTGTGGTCGACGCCGCACGTCAGCACCCGTTCACGCCGGCCGGAGCTCCGCTTGCGAGCGGCCTTGCGTTGGTCGAGCCCGATCCCGGCATGCTGATCGCCTTCAACGCTGCGCCGGGTTCGATTGCGTCCATCGAGAGCGGGCCCTACGGGGCATTCGCGCAAGCGCTTGCCGAGATGATCGGCACCGGGGGGCTCGGCTTGGACGACGTTTTCGCCCGCGTGCGTCTGCGCGTCAATGAAAGGACCAACGGTATTGCGGTGCCGTGGTATGCTTCGAAGGTCGCGCAGCCGTTCTTGTTCGTGGAGCGGACCCCGGACGCGCCGCCGCCTCCGCCAGTTACGGCGAGCGTAGAACTGCAGAGTCAGCCGATCCGGGAATTCCGCGGCGATCAGGAAGCTTATGTGGCGGCACTGCAGCGCGATACGCTCGGCGGCTATGAGGAATTCATAGCGGCCTTTCCGGACAGTCCGCTGGCGGGGCGCGTGCGCGCCCTCATCGCCGTCAGGCGTGAAGCCATCACCTGGCGACGTACGCTTTCGATCAACACGCAAGAGGCCTACTGGTCGTATTTGCAACGCTATCCGCAGGGCGCCCACATGGCCGACGCGGAGCGTCGGCTGGCGCGGCTTGCGGCCGCCTACGATCCGCCGCCGGCGTTCGTTCCCATGGCCTTTGCGGACGTGGAGCCGCCGCCTCCGGACGAAGTGGTCTATCTAACCCAGCCGTTCGTCGTGTTCGACGGTCCGGGCTTCCTGCCGCCGCCGCCGATTCCGGTGTTCTTCTGCCCGCCGCCGCCGCCCGAATTCGTGGTGCTGGCGCCGCCGCCGCGACCGATTGGCGCCTTCTTTTTGCCGGTGCCAGTGGTGCCTTTTATCA
>Ga0209131_1001552_pt1 | contig 15907 bp, 15 predicted proteins | sample GraSoi_2013_40cm_FD_185826 | JGI IMG/M metagenome (GOLD analysis project Ga0209131, IMG submission 185826) | Grasslands soil microbial communities from the Angelo Coastal Reserve, California, USA - Sample 9_17_2013_40cm (SPAdes) (version 2) | ecosystem: Environmental > Terrestrial > Soil >...
CCCCAGTGCATGGACGACCGGACACACTACCCACTTCGAAGATCTCGCCGCCGCGTTTCGCGTTTGGGCGAAGGGCCTGCTCGGCACCGAGGCGGCCGTTGAGCTGACCGCGCAGCGTGACCGTGAACACCGCGGCCGGCCCGGGAACCGCGAGCCGGCCCGATGCCGCCGCCTGGTCCGCAAGATGGCGGGCCCGCCGCCGCGAGCGGCCGAACCGCCCGGCCAGCACCCGCGCGGTCTCGGCCGTTGGCATGCCGGCATCTGCAAGCTCCGCAGCCGCGTTGATGTGCTCAACGCCGCCGGGCTCCAGCTCGGGGAATCCCGCACTGTGGCGCGTTACGATATCTGGCATGAGGAAATGCGCCGGGTGCGGCCAGCGGCTGCCACGTCCGCTTCCGGGCGCCGGCCGCCCGGCGACCTACTGCTCGCCGGCGTGCCGCCAGCGGGCCTACCGTGCCCGCGGCGGGCGCGCGTCGGGCAGCACGGGGGCCGAACGCCGCCGCGCCGCACGGCAGGATCCCGGCGCCGGCTGACCGCCCGCCCGCCCCGTCACGCTCCTGCCGGCCAGCCAACGCGCACGCCGCCTTCGCTCTGGACGCCGATAACCGGGCGTCACATCGAAACAGAAGCTGCCGGTTGCGCTGGGGGCGTGATTACCGGCCTGGTCGCGGCTGCGGTGCTGCACGCTGCCGGTCACCGGGGCCTGACGGTCAGGGGCGCATGGTGAGCGGCACCGAGGTGACGGTGACCCGTCACCGGGACGCCCTTGAGGGGCAGCGCCTGCAGGTGCTGGGCCGGTCCCGGCGGCACGGCCGCTCGGAGCTGCTGGTCGTGCTGCCCGACGGCAGCAAGCGGGTGGTCCCGGCTGCCTGGACTGATGAGGGCGCGGGCCGCGGCGGCGCGGCGGCGGCGCTCGCACCGGCCGGCGACCTGCTTGCGCTGTGCGCCCTGGTGTCGGCGCTTTCGGCCCGCGGCAGCGGCGGACAGGAACAGGCTGCATGCCAGTCACCGTGCAAGGAGGACAGCCATGCAGCCTGTGCAGCTCAGTCTGCTGCCGGACCAGGTCCCGGCGCCACCCCTGATCGTGATCGCCCAGCTCCCCGAGGCGGAGGTCGCCGAGGCAGTCCGGATACTCGCAGGCCTCATCGCCAGGACGGCCGCACCGCCGTCCCCGGCGCCGGGGACGGGAGCCGGCGATGAGTGAGGCGGCGAAGGTGAGCGGCTCCCACCGGTCCCGCGGGGCGGTAATCTACGTCCGCCAGTCGACCCTCGCCCAGGTCGAGCGGAACACCGAATCGCGGGCACGCCAGCTGGACCTGGTGACCCGCGCGGGCGAGCTGGGCTGGCCGGCCGGCTCGATCCGCGTCGTGGAGGATCAAGGGGTCTCGGCCTCGGTGACGGGGCAGCGGGACGGGTTCGAGTCGCTGGTCGCCGAGGTGGCGCTCGGCCAGGTCGGGATCATCCTGGCGCTGGAGGCCTCGCGGCTAGCCCGCGACAACGCGGCCTGGTACCGGCTGCTGGACCTGGCCGGGGTATGCGACACCCTCGTCGGCGACGCCGACGGGGTGTATCACCCGGCGCTGTTCGCCGACCGGCTGATGCTCGGGCTGATGGGCATCATGAGCGAAGCCGAGCTGCACGTGCTGCGGGCCCGGCTGACCGGCGGGATCCGCAACAAGGCCGCCCGCGGCGAGCTGCGCCGAGGCCTGCCGGCCGGGCTGATCTGGGGCGAGGCGCCCGGCGAGATCCTCTTCCACCCCGACGAGGCAGTGACCGGTGTTATCTCCGCGGTGTTCGGGCAGTTCGCCGCGTGCGGGTCGGCGCGGGCGGTATGGCTGTGGCTACGCGAGGAGCACCTGCGCTGGCCGCTGCAGCAGGCCACTACCGTGAGCAGGGGGCTCCCCGAGATCACCTGGGTGGAGCCGACCTACAAGGCAGTGCTGGCGGCGCTGCGCCATCCGGCCTATGCCGGCGCGTATGTGTATGGCCGGACCCGGGCCGAACGGTATGTCGATGGGCACGGCCGGGTGCGCACCCGCCGCCGTGACCTGCCAGCCGACCAGTGGGAGGTGCTCATTCCCGGCCACCACGACGGGTTTATCGACTGGGACGCCTACCAGGACATCCAGCGCCGGCTGGCCGGCAACATCCCGCCGGGGAAAGGCGCCCCGGGCACCGGCGCGGTCCGGGAGGGCTCCGCGCTCATGCAGACCCTGGCCGCCTGCGGCGTCTGCGGCCGCAAGGCCGCCGTCTACTACGACGGGGAACGCAAGGCCACGCCCGGCTACTACTGCACCGGCGGCTCGCCGGGAGCCAGCCGCGGCAACTGGCACCTGCGGGTCGGCGGCGCCGCGATCGACGCCGCGGTCGCCAGGGCGTTCCTTGCCGCGCTAGCCCCCGCCGCGCTGCAGGCCTGCCTTGCCGCCGCCGGGCAGCTGGAGGCTGGCTACGACAACGCGCTGGACCAGCACCGCCGCCAGCTCGAGCAGGCCCGCTACCAGGCGGCCAGGGCAGAACGCCGCTACCGGGCCATCGACCCCGACAACCGGCTGGTGGCCCGCGGCCTGGAAACCGAATGGGAGCAAGCCCTGCAAGCACAGGCCGGGGCCGAAGCCGAGCTGACCCGCCGCGAGCAGGCACGCCCCGCCACCCTCACGACCGCCGAACGGGCCCAGGTTCTCGCCCTCGGCGACGACCTGGACCAGGTATGGAACGCGCCCGCCACCACCGACAAGGACCGCAAGCAGCTGCTGCGCACCCTGCTCGACGAGGTCGCCATCACCGTGCACCGCGACCAGACCGAAGGTCACGCCGAACTGCTGCTGCGCTGGAAAGGCGGCGCGATCAGCGCGCTCACCGTGCCGCTGAAACGCCAGCCCCCGAAAAACCGCACCGGCGAGGACACCGTCGAGCTGGTCCGCCGCCTAGCCGTCCACTACGCCGACAGCATGATCGCGGCGATGCTCAACAAGCAGGGCCGCACGACGGGGACCGGATTGTCGTTCACCACCGGTAGGGTCCAGTCACTGCGGCACCACTGGGGCATCCCCCGCTATCAGCCCAGCGACGACCCGCCGGAAGGAGAACTGCGTACCGTGGCCGACGCCGCCCGCCAGTTCGGGCTCGCCCCCTCGACCCTGCACCGGTGGGTCGCCGACGGATTCGTCCCCGGCGAGCAGCTCACCCCTGGAGCGCCCTGGCGGATCCGGATGACCGACACGCTACGGGCGTTGTTCGCCGACGACGCCCCGGCCGGATGGCTTCCGGTACGCGAGGCCATCCGCGCCCACGGCGTGTCCCGCCAGACGCTGTTGCAGCGTGTCAAGCGCGGCGAACTGCACGCCGTCCACGTCCGCACCGGACGGGCGAAAGGCCTGCGTATCGAGCCACCGCCCGCCCAGACCGGCCTGTTCTGACCCCCGCAATCAGCAAAGGAGCAGTGTGATGCCCATGCCATGACCGCGTGAAAATCCAGGTCGAAGATCGCCTCCTCGCTGGTGGCGAGCCCGGCGGCGATCATCTTCTGGTCGAGGGCGGCCAGGAACGCGCGCTGGTGATCGTGGGACAGCCGGTAGGAGTAATCAGTGAGCGCGGTCTTCTTGGGCAGCACCGACAGCCCGGCCAGCAGCGCGGGGGCCGGGTCGCACAGCAGGTCATCGACGTGGGACACCCGCCGGGTGGCGGTGAGCTTGAGCGCGAGCAGGGACAGCAGGTAGCTTGCCGCGGGGATTTTCCTGGTGCCGGGGTAGCCAGCCCGCTTTACCAGGCCGGGCAGGTCGAGGGCGACCAGGCCGGGACGGTCAGCAGCAGCCCGGCCATGGTGGTGTGCGCGCGGCCGGGCAGGGCGGCGAAGTCGATCACGGCGGCCGGCGGCAGGGCGGTGTCCCGGCCGGAGGTGGCCGGGCTGATGCTGGCCTGCGGCTCGGGGCCGCGCAGCAGCCGGCCGAATCCTTCTTCGCGCAGGACGTCGCTGACGGCGCTGCGGCCCAGGGGGGTTCCTTCCCGGCCGAGCCGGGCGCTGATCTCGCAGGCCGGCAGGCCGTCGCGGCGCAGCTCGATGACGCGGCCGCGGGCGGCGTCCTTCTTCGGCGCGCTCTTGCGGCCGGGCACGCCCGGCGGGGCGAACAGGGTGAGCCTGCCTGCCCTCAGGTCACGCACCAGGGAGGCCAGCGCGGCGCGGGTGTAGCCGGTGGCATCCGCCGCCTGCCGCAGCGATGCGCCGTCATGCAGGTAGGCGCGCAGCGCCTCATACCGCCGCTGGTTCACCTGGCCCGGGCCGGCGAGCATCTCCCACCCCCGGCGTGGGGCCGGTTCAGCGGTCATATCGCTGATCTACCACACCGCCCCGGCGTCCCGCAGCGGCGTGCTCGCGCCTGGTCACCCGAACCTCGTGCCGCTTTGATACTTTATGGGCCGATTGAAATCGGGTGATTCGCGCCTGACCGGTCCAGCCTGAGCTTGATAACAAGCTTCACGCAGCCGGGCGTGTCCCGTCTTCCTGCCCTACTCGTATTCAGGCAGGGCCAGGCGACTGCGATCTGAGACCGCAGGTCCGCTGGCCCGGACCCGGTCACAGGCCCATTGCTACCTTCAGAAGAGTGGGGCCGATTTACCGGAGCGGAAGTCCGCGCTAATACATCAGTGGGTGCCAGGTTTGCTCGTCATTGACGGATGCGCGGCAAGTCGGCCCGCGGCGCCGGGCCGAAGAACGGCGTGAAAAGGACGTGCCCGTCCTGGGCGATGGTGGCGATGTGAAGGGGCAGCGCTGAATCGGGGCCGCCGTTCGCATGAGGTCCGAGCGGCAGGCCATCGCGATCCCACCGCAGGCCAGTGCCGGGGCAGCTGAACTGGTTAGCGCGAGCGTCGAAGACCACCGGGCAGAGCCGATACCGATGCGCGGGGTCGGCGAACTCCTTCTTAATGACGTAGAAGCCATGCGGATAATGCAGCAGGTAGAAGCCCGCGGGTTTACCGAAGCCCGGTCCGCGCGGAAGAGCCGAGGCCGGGATCGCCGTGACGGTCCCGACGGGGTAACTAGATGCCTCGCCGAGTACGTAGAAGGTGCGGCGCCAGATCGTCCTGGTAGTCAGCGCGGGGAAGCGAAGCGACCGCAGCATGACCCATGCAGCGCTCTTGCTGCTGTTGCTCGCTTGCGAGCCGAACCAGAGCGCGACGGCAAATCCGAACCCGTTGCCCTGGAAGGAGTGATATACGGGCGCAGGCTCGCTGCCGCCCACATAGGGCGGGGCATGCCGAAATGACGAGCGATTCAGCGGAAAACGGCTGTCTCGCAGCAGCGGAAGCGACGGCGGGCCTTGCAGGGTCCAGATCTGAACGGCGACGCCGTTTGCCGGGAAGTCCCTGAGCCAGCCCATGGCAGGGATTCCGCTGCTCGGCGCGCTGAGGTCCGGAGCGAAGGTCGTCACCCGGACGCCCTCGGCAACGTTCCTGCCCGCCTCGCGGAAGTGCCCGACAATCACGCCGCGCGGATACCTGATGCTCCAGCCGTAAGCAGGGTCGACGTACCGCCCAGGCGCGGCCGTCGGGGCGGCAGGCCCGGTACCGAACAATGACCCTGCCAGTGGCCAGGGGACGAACATCACCGCCAGGACGGCCGCGGCGACCGCCACCACGAGAGCTGCGATCATTCGCGCGCGGCGCCGGCGATGGCCGCGCTTGACATCGGCGATGGTGAAGCCTGGCTCAGCGCTGGCCACCGACGCCGACATGACCTCCCTGAGCCGGTCTTCAAGATCATTCATCGTGGTCACCCGCCGTTGAGAATTCCGAGGCACTGCCAGGCCGCAGGCCAGTGGCCCGTCGCAGCCGTTCCAGCCCGCGCGACGCCTGGCTCCGCACCGTCCCGACGCCGCAGTTGAGGATCGCGGCGATCTCGGCGTCGGGCAGGTCCTCCCAGTACCTCAGCACCAGCACTGCCCGCTGCCTGGGCGGCACTGCGGCGAGGGCGCGAACCAGCAGGTCGCGGTCGGCGATACCGTCGGCCAGGTCTGGCGCAGCGAGCCGCGCCGCACTGTCCAGGGGCAGTTCGGCCCGCCTGCGAAGCCCACGCCGCCAGTCGATGGCCGCGTTCACCAGCACGCGGCGTACATAGGGCTCGGCCGCCCGGTCGGTGCCGAACAGCGTCCGCCGGCGTCCGTAGGCGCGTTCCAGTGCCGTCTGGGTGAGATCCTCGGCCACGGCCCCGTTCCAGCCGGTCAGCAGGAGCGCCAGCCGCAGCAGATGGGCTGATCTGGCCCGCACGAATTCCTCGAAGGCGGCATCCGCCTTTGATGCTGCCCGTCCTTCCTCTGGCGCGGCCACACTCATCACACGACCGGACCGGCCCGAACGTTGCATGTGACTGCCGATCCCGGCCATAGCTGGCTCCAAAACGCGCCGCAGCGCCGGTGATCAGGCTAGCCCTCGTCGACCGGAATCGGGTCGGCCGAGGGGTACTCGCTGGCGGCCCGGATCGGCGTGGAGGTCTTCAGGTCCGCGGATGCCAAGGAGGGCACTCGGCACCGTCGCCCTGGATCGCTTCACGAATACCACCGGATCGGCGGCATCGGCTCGGGCCGATAGCCGCTTCGGCGCTCGGAACGCAGGCGGCGGACGCGGCGGTGGAGGTTGAAGATGAGGAATGAAAACATCGTAGCTCCGTGTGTTCAGTACCGGGACATTACTTCCTAGGACGTTACTTCTAACGAAGCTAATTCTCAAGATATTTCGTCCTCGGACCCGAGACGTCGTCGGCGAGCTACCGTGCAGGTCATGGCGGACACCGACGGCATCGACGCGATCCTCGAACAGTGGCAGCGCGAGCGGCCGGACCTCGACATCTCACCGATCGGGGTGATCGGCCGGATCTCCCGCCTGTCCCGGGAGATCGAGCTCCGGCTTGAGCCCGTCTACGCCACCTCCGGCCTCGAGCCCGGCTGGTACGACGTCCTCGCGACGCTGCGCCGTGCCGGGCCGCCGTACCAGCTGCGCCCGACCGACTTCGCCGCGAGTCTGATGCTGACCTCTTCCGGCACGACCAAGCGTCTCGACCGGCTTGAGGCAGCCGGTCACATCACCCGCGAGCCCGACCCCAACGACCGGCGGGGCGTCCTGATCACGCTAACTGCCTCGGGCCGCAGCCTCATTGACGAAGCCGCCGTGCAGCACATGGCCAACGAGCATCGCATCCTCAGCGGCCTGACGCGCGAAGAGCAGCGCCAACTCGCCGACCTCCTGCGCAAGCTCCTCATCACCTTGCCGCCGCAGGAGGAGGGCAAGCGGACACCCCGGGCAGCGCCGCCAAGCCGACCGAACCGCCGCTCTGGAGTAGCCGGAGCTTGACCACCCGTGCCTTCCGGTGTGACCGGTCTGGTGGGACAGTTACCGCCGGTCGCTGACACAGCGATCCCGCGGTGCTGCAGATACGAGTCGTAGTCGTGTGCCTCGGCTGTCACTGTTCCGCCTTGTCGCTTGTGACCCTGATACCGAAGGCAATCGCATTGCTGAGGCAGTCCCCCATCGCCGGCCGGTTGGGTCAGGACCCGGCAAGTCCGCGGGCCACGTGCAGGAGGTACTCCTTGCGGTTAAGCGGGTTGTGATCCGACCTCGGCCGAAGCGGGAACTCGCCCCGAACCAGCTGATAGTGGTCGAACGCGCTCTCCAGCACTCCCTCGCCGCGCGTCATGCCGGGCAGTTGCTGCTGGAGCCGGTGCACCGCCGCTGCCGGCACGTGACCTTCCACGATGCTCAGCGCACCCTTCGTGTGCTGCTCAAGCGGGATGGCCAACAGCTTCGCGAGCGCAGGCAGCGTCGCGCCGAGCGTGTCGGCCGGGAGCTCAAGCAGGAATCGGTGCATTGGCTCATAGACCCCGGTGCCCGCCTCGCTCAGCGCATTCATCAGCACAAGCGGCGTGAGGTTCCTGAAGTCGCCTGCCGTGCTCGACATCGACTTGTCGAAGTGCGCGTGGGCGTGACTCTGCCGCGGGTAGTAGCCCGAATGCGTCATCGTGACCGTCATATCGGTGACCTGCCAGCCGTAGATGCCCTGGCAAAGCGTCTCGAAGACGGTCTCCTTGACCGCCTTCAGGAACGAGAACGGCAGCGCCCCGAGCTCGATCTCCAAGCCGAACTCGACGCCTGAGCCGACCGGCGCGGGATCGACCCGCAGGCCGACCCCGGCCAGGAATGGATTGGGTGCCTGGCCGATGACCTCTACCGCCGCCCCCGAGCCTGCCGGGCGCTCGATGCAGATGGTCGTAGTCTCGCGGAACTCCACGGCCAAGCCGAACTCCTCGGCCAGCGTGGCCTGGATGACCTCCTTCTGCACTTCGCCGTAGAGCGACACGAGCAGCTCGGATCTGACGTCGTCCTGGCGCAGGTTGATCAGCGGATCCTGCTCGGCCAGCTGGGTGAGCGCGGTGTGCAGCAGGCCCTTGTCCGAGGCGCGAAGCGGCACCACGATGGTCTCCAGCGAAGGCGGCGCGAAGTGGTGCTGCGCTTTCCCGGGCGGCGGCTCGCCGAGCGTGTCCCCGATCTGGATGCCGGGAAGACCCCAGACCTTCGCGATCTGGCCAGCGGCAACCGCATGGACATCGCTGGCGCCGCCGTGCCAGAACACACTGATCGCCGTGATCTTGCCAGCGCTCTCGGCGTTGACCAGAACCCGGTCCCTGGGCCGCAGCGTTCCCGCGAACATCCGGGTGTAGGCGATCTTCTCCCCCGCCGGGCCGCGCTCGACCTTGAACACCGAAGCGGAAACCGCGCCTTCCGCCTCCGCCTTCCTGTCCGCCGCGGGAAGCAGGCTCGTGATGCCCGCAGTAAGCGGACCGACGCCCGCGCCGGTCACCGCCGAGCCGGCGAACACCGGGTGCACCATGCCGCGCCTGGACTGCGCCGCGAGCACCGCTGTCAGCCGGTCATAGGTCAGCCTGGACTCGTCGTTGACGTAATCGGCGAGCAGGGCTTCATCCCGCTCGGCGAGCAGGTCGGCCAGGCGGGCTGTGAAGGCCGCGTCGCCTGGCCCGTAGGGAGTGACGCTGGCTTCACGGGTGCCCTCGCCGCTGGTCCATCCCATCGCGACGATCGCCGGCGTGAGCCGGTCTGAGATCCCCTGCAGCACTCGCCCGGTGTCGGCACCGGCGCGGTCGATTTTGTTGAGGAAAAGGAGCGTGGGTATCCCGAGCCGCTGCAGCGTGCGCATCAGGACGCGCGTCTGCGCCTGCACGCCCTCCACGGCCGATACGACCAGCACGGCGCCGTCGAGCACGCCGAGTACCCGCTCCACCTCGGCAATGAAGTCGGGGTGGCCGGGCGTGTCGATCAGATTGATCGTGACGTCACCAACGGCGAACGACACGACCGCGGACTTGATCGTGATGCCGCGCTGCCGCTCCAGCGCCAGCGAGTCGGTCTGCGTATTACCGTCATCGACACTGCCGACCTCGTCGATGACACCGGCGGCGAAGAGGAGCCGTTCGGTCAGGGTGGTCTTACCGGCGTCTACATGCGCCAGGATTCCCAAGTTCAGCGTGCGCACGAAGCGTCATGTCCCTTACGTAGGCGTGAGGCTTGGACATGAACGCTGCTCGCATCTTCGCTCCTCCTCCGTCGACTGCCGCCGCGGGTAGTGCACCAGATCCGCTGGAGCGGGAGCAAGCTAATTACGCGCGCTGACCTTCGCGGGCGGCTTGTGGGCCGAACCTATGCGGGCGGCTTGTGGGCCGAACCTACGCGGGCGACGCGACGTCGCGCAGCAGCGCCGCGGTGTCGGCAGGCGTGCGCACCCGCACGAAGGTCAGGTGCGCGTTCGCCGGATCGGCCTGCGCGGCCAGGTACCTGTCCCGGTATCTGCGATGGTTCGTCCAGGCCCACAGCAGTATTGACTGCTCGGGATCAAGCCGGAACAAGTTGCTCCACGGCTCCCGGTTTCCGTTCCACAACTCGGCTCGCGTGGCCATCCGGCGGAGCGTGCGGGCGACCAGCTGCCGCATGACCCGGTGGCGCGGCGGGTCGACCCAGACCACCGTGTCGGCGCGGCCCCAGACGATGTCGCGGACCTTGGAGTAGTTGCCATCGACGACCCAGGACGCGCCTGCTGTGAACTCAGAAACAATCCGCCGGAACTCGCTGGTCGCCAGCGGCTGCCAGTCCGGCTGATGAAATATAGCGTCGAGCTCGAGGTGCGGGATGCCCACACCTGCCGCAAGACGCCTGGCAATGGTGGTCTTCCCCGAGCCGCTGTTGCCGACCACGGAGATCCGCTGCACGAGCCCAGTATCGGTGACGACAATCCGCTTCGGCGACCGCATTTCCCCGCCGTGGCGGCATCGCCTTGGCCCGGGAGCATCGCCTTGGCCCGGGAGCATCGCCTCCGCCTAGGCGCCGTGGGGCCGGCGTTAGCTGCAGAGAAAACGCTAGGTGTAGAGGAAGGCACTAGGTGTAGAGAAAAGGGCTCTATTTGACCCTTGCTCTACAGCTAAGCCTTTTCTCTACACCTAAGCCAGCCGGGATGGTCAGGACGCCCGACGGAGCGGACGAGAACCCGACAGGCGGGTGCCAACCCGAGGAGTAGGCGACCACAGCCGCTCGTCCGCCGGTCATCCAACTAGTCCGCCAGTCATCCAACTAGAACGTGTTCTAGATTCCCCTTGCCGACACATCAGGAACATGTTTCACTTCGATCCGTGAACCAGCCACTGCATGCTCCGCTGGAGATTTCATTCGACTACACCAGGTCGCTGGGTCCGACACTTGGTGAGTTCGTTACAGCGCTGGCCGGGCGGCGGATTCTCGGGGCGAGGGCATCGGACGGGCGGGTACACGCGCCGCCGTTCGAGTTCGATCCGCTCACCGGCACTCCGCCTGCCGAGTTCGTCGAGGTCGGGCCTGGCGGCAGCGTCGTCAGCTGGACCTGGACGGAACGGCCGCTGGACGGGCAGCCACTGCGGCATCCGTTCGGCTGGGCTTTGATCAGACTGGACGGAGCCGACACGGCGATGCTGCACGCCGTCAACGCGGGCTCGGCCGACCGGATGCGGACTGGAATGCGGGTCAGGCCGCGGTGGGCCGACCGCGCTGGGACCGGCATCACCGACATCGTGTGCTTCGAGGCCGAGGAAGACGCGACGACCCGCGACGAGCACGCGGAATCCGAGCCGGCCGAGCCGGGCGAGCCAGTCGAGCCGGCCGAGCCAGTGACCATGATCACGACGCCGATCCGGCTGAGCTACGACCACACGGTCTCCCCCGGCGAGAGCAGCTACCTGCTGGCGCTCGCCCAAGGCCGCCTGATCGGGCAGCGCTGCCCGGCATGCGGGAAGGTCTACCTGCCGCCACGTGGCGCCTGCCCGGTCGACGGCGTGCCGACGCGGGACGAGGTGCAGCTGCCAGACACGGGGATCGTGACCACGTTCTGCGTGGTGAACGTCCCCTTCCAGGGTCAGCGGGTGCCCACGCCGTACGTGGCGGCGTCGGTCCTGATCGACGGCGCGGACATCGCCTTCCAGCACCTGATCCTCGGCTGCCCGCCCGACGAGGTCAGGATGGGCATGCGGGTCAGGGCGGTGTGGAAGCCGCGCGAGCAGTGGGACACCGGCGCGCACAACATCGACCACTTCGAGCCGACCGGGGAGCCAGACGCGCGCTACGACTCCTACGCTCACCACCTGTGATCCGCCGGACCGCCAGCGAAGGACGCAGCACATGACCGATGTCGCGGTGATCGGCTTCGCCCAGGCGCGGAACGAACGGCACTCCCCCGCGACCACGAACGGCGTGGAGATGCTGGTGCCGATCTTCCATGAGGTCTTCGCCGCCACCGGGCTGACCAAGAACGACATCGGCTTCTGGTGCTCGGGTTCCTCGGACTATCTCGCGGGCCGCGCGTTCTCTTTCGTCTCAGCGGTGGACGCGATCGGCGCGTTCCCGCCGGTGATGGAGTCGCACGTGGAGATGGACGGCGCCTGGGCGCTGTATGAGGCGTGGCTGAAGATCCTGACCGGTGAAGCCGAGATCGCGCTCGCCTACGGCTTCGGCAAGTCGTCGGCCGGAAACCTGCGGCGCGTGCTCGCGCTGCAGCTCGATCCGTATCTGGTCGCTCCGCTCTGGCCGGACTCGGTCTCGATCGCAGCACTCCAGGCGAGACTGGGGATCGAGACCGGGCTGTGGACCGAGTCCGATATGGCCCTCGTCGCGGCGCGCAGCCGGGCGAACGCGAGGGACAACCCGGCTGCACTCCGCCAGGCAGGCATCGCTGACGACGAGGCGAGCGCGGAGTCAGAAGGGACTGTCCGCTGCCTGCGGGAACTGCTTGCCCGACCATACGTCGCCGAGCCGCTGCGGGCGCACGACTGCGCGCCGGTCGCCGATGGGGCGGCCGTGGTGATCCTGGCTGCCGGGGAACGAGCCCGCGAGCTGTGCGGGCGGCCAGCCTGGATCACCGGGTTCGAGCATCGGATCGACTCGGCCTCGCTCGGCGCCCGCGACCTGACCACCGCGCCGTCGGCAGCGGCTGCTGGCAAGGCCGCAGGAGCGAGCCGGGCTCAGGTCGCCGAGCTGCACGCGCCGTTCACGCACCAGGAGATAATCCTGCGCCGGGCACTGGACCTCGACGACGGGGTGAACGTCAATTCGTCCGGCGGCGCTCTGTGCGGCAACCCCATGTTCGCCGCCGGCCTGGCCAGGATCGGCTCAGCGGCGACCGAAATCATCAACGGGCGCGCGGATGTCGCGCTCGGTCACGCCACCAGCGGGCCCGCGCTACAGCAGAACCTGGTCTGCGTCGTGGAGGCCCGGTGACTGGCGACCCGCGCCTCTCGAACAACAGCGATGGCCCATCACCCATGCTGTTTGAACAGCGATGGGCCATCGCTGTTCAAACAGCAGGCGGGAGGGATTGGTGAAGCAACGAGCGGCGGTCCTCGGAACCGGGCAGACCCATCACCGCAGCAAGCGGCACGATGTCTCGATTGCCGGGCTGTGCCGGGAGGCCGCCGACCGGGCGCTCGCCGACGCGAACCTGTCCGCCGGCCAGATCGACGCCGTCGTGGTCGGGAAGGCACCTGACCTGTTCGAGGGCGTCATGATGCCCGAGCTGTACCTGGCGGATGCGCTCGGCGCCGTCGGCAAGCCGCTGCTGCGGGTGCACACAGCCGGCTCGGTCGGCGGCGCGACCGGGATCGTCGCCGCCAGCCTGATCCAGGCCGGAGTTCACCGGCGGGTGCTCGCCGTGGCGTTCGAGAAGCAGTCAGAGTCCAACGCGATGTGGGCGCTGTCGATCACGCCGCCGTTCGCGATGCCCGTGCTCGCCGGCGCCGGCGGCTACTTCGCGCCGCACATCAGGTCCTACATCAGGCGATCCGGTGCGCCGGGTCACATCGGGGCGATGGTGGCGGCCAAGGACCGGCGCAACGGCGCGCGCAACCCGTACGCCCACCTCAGGCAGGCCGACATGACCACGGACAAGGTGCTGGCGTCGGCGATGCTGTGGGACCCGGTCCGCTACGACGAGACCTGCCCGTCCTCCGACGGTGCATGCGCGGTGGTGCTCGGCGACCAGGCCGCGGCGGAGGCGTCGGATCAGCCGGTCGCCTGGATCAGGGCAACCTCGATGCGGACCGAGCCGACCATGTTCTCGGGCAAGGACAACGTGAACCCGCGCGCCGGGGCCGATGCCGCGGCCGCGCTCTGGCAAGCCGCTGGGATCACCAGCCCGCGCGACCAGATCGACGCGGCTGAGATCTACGTGCCGTTCTCCTGGTTCGAGCCGATGTGGCTGGAGAACCTCGGCTTCGCCGAGCCCGGTCAGGGCTGGCGGCTGACCGAGGCCGGCGAGACCGAGATCACAGGTTCGCTGCCGGTCAATGCGTCGGGCGGAGTGCTCAGCTCCAACCCGATCGGCGCCTCCGGCCTGCTGCGGTTCGCCGAGTCGGCGATGCAGGTGATGGGCAGGGCCGGCGAGCATCAGGTCGCCGGAGCCAGGACCGCCCTGGGGCACGCGTACGGCGGCGGGTCGCAGTACTTCTCGATGTGGGTCGTCGCCAACACGCCGGACTAGGACAGCTGCCGTACGTTCCCGCCGATCAGGTATCCGTAGAACCCGGCCCCGTCGGCGTAGCTGACAGCATCCCGCTCGACGGAGCCATCAGCTAGGACGCGCCTTACGCAACTGATCGGCAGGGCGCCGACCGGACGCTGGCCTTCATCCCGCCACAGCGGCGACGGACAGAGGTTCCTGCGGATCTCCCAGTACTGCTGCAGCACCGCGTGCTCCTGCTGCCGTATTTCTCGCTTTGCCCTGGCCGGCAAGTTCGAAGGTACCGGGCCCGGCGACGGTGGCGGTCGGAACTTCTGCGTCGGCGCGACACCGATCAAAAGTCTTCTTCGAATGTATACACTCAGTGTCTACTCCTGGTGTATGCTCCTGCCGTGACCGTTCCTCTGACCCTTCTCGGCCTGCTCGAACGGGAGCCGAGCCACGGGTATGACCTCAAGCGCGACTACGACACGTACTTCGGTCGTGGCAAGCCGCTCCCGTTCGGCCAGGTGTACGCCACGCTCGGGCGGCTGGCCAGGGACGGCAAGGTGACCGGCGGGGAGGCGGAGCCGGGTGCCGGGCCCGACCGCAAGCGCTACGCCATTACCCAGCTCGGCGCCCGCGAGTTCGACGCGTGGCTGACCCAGCCCATCGAGCCCGAGCCGCACCTGCAGACCGTGTTGTTCTCCAAGGTCGTGCTGGCGCTCATGCTGGGCCGCCCGGCCGAGACCTACCTCGATGCCCAGCGCACTGCGCACCTGCAGCGGATGCGGGAACTGACCGAGCTCAAGCGGACCAGGGGACTGATGGACGCGCTCCTCGCCGATCACGGCCTGTTCCACCTCGAAGCTGACCTCCGATGGATAGATGTGACCTCAGCCAGGCTCAACGCGCTGGCGGAAATGGTGCGTGACTCATGACATCCCCGAACCCGCTGGCACCGCGCTCTCGCGGATTCCTGATCGAGGCCAAGGACATCTGCCACTCCTTCGGCAAGACCACCGCGCTAGCAGGCGCCAGTCTGTCGGTGACCGGAGGCGAGATCCTCGCGGTGATGGGCCCGAGCGGCTCGGGCAAGTCGACGCTGTTGCACTGCCTGGCCGGCATCTTCACGCCGGAGAGCGGTGAGGTGTGGTTCGACGGCCAGCGGCTGGACACGCTTAGCGACAACAAGCGCACCGAACTGCGGCGAACCGCGTTCGGTTTCGTCTTCCAGTTCGGCCAGCTCGTGCCCGAGCTGACCGTCGTTGACAACATCGCGCTGCCGCTGCTGCTTAACCGGGTCAGCAGGAAGACCGCGTACGCCAAGGCGAACGCGTGGCTGCCCCGGCTCGGGCTGAGCGGCCTGGGTGCACGGCGTACCGGCGAGCTATCCGGCGGCGAGGCGCAGCGAGTCGCGCTCGCTCGGGCGCTGGTGGCGCAGCCCAAGGTCCTGTTCGCCGACGAGCCGACCGGATCGCTGGACACTCTCACCGGCGAGATGGTCATGGACTTGCTGGTCAGCATCGCCCGCGAGGAGGGCACGACCGTCGTCCTGGTCACTCATGACGCCCGCGTCGCCGCCTACGCGGACCGCGAGGTGATGGTGCGCGACGGCACGGTGATCCGGCGTGCCGAGCTGCAGGCCGACGCGCAGGCCGACGCGCAGGTCGAGGTGAGCCGATAATGTACCGGCTGGGTGTGCGCCTTACCCTGCGCAGCGGCAGGGAGCCATTCGTCCGACTCCTCGTCACCGGCGTCGCGGTGGCCATCGGCGTCGCGATCATGCTCGCCGTGCTCGCCGACTTCCACGCCTTCCAGGTCACCAACAACCGGCCGTCGTGGGAGTCCACCACCGGCCAGGCCGTCGGCAAGGGCTACGCCTCCGCTCCGCGT
>Ga0209131_1001558_pt1 | contig 15884 bp, 20 predicted proteins | sample GraSoi_2013_40cm_FD_185826 | JGI IMG/M metagenome (GOLD analysis project Ga0209131, IMG submission 185826) | Grasslands soil microbial communities from the Angelo Coastal Reserve, California, USA - Sample 9_17_2013_40cm (SPAdes) (version 2) | ecosystem: Environmental > Terrestrial > Soil >...
CGGGGAGTGGAACCTGCATCCCGCTCCACCACTTGTTAGAGTTGCACCGATCTGTGCGCTTTCGTCGAGTATCACATGCATCGCTTCATGTATATAGGAGCGTAGATCGTAGACTTTGTATCTACACGGGGTTTTGCACAGGTGTTTTTCGTCACCACTTCCAATGCTTTCACTTCAGCATGAGATTCCTCTGATTTATATTGTGCTTGGTTATCGGTCTGAGTTTGGAACTCCATTGTTATTTCCTTCTCTGTGCTCTCGTCCATTGGTTTATCGCCTGATTCGTCTCGCCTGATAACTGAACCCACATCAACTATAGATGAAGGTAATATAGGCACGTGTCTGTTGGGTACAATGGGGGGGTTATGTTCCGTTCGTGTTTGGAAAGGGTCTGCGGTCGACGTTCTCGGCTTTCGCTGCGGCTTTTGCGGAGGCTTTCGCTGTGGGAATGACGCCGGAACCTTTTCCATTGGTGCGTTCGGAGCCGATGGGCCACCGCTGCCTTCAGGATTGGAACGTCGGTCCTTCATTTTCTGGCGAGTGGAAGAAGAAGGGAATCGCATGGATTGCCCGAGTGTCGCTTGTTCGGTACATTGTCGCCTGCCTCGGCCGTTCGCTTCCGTTTCTGCCCTCCGCTTCCGACTGTTGGAATTGCCCCCTGCCCCACACTAACCCCTTGCGAGTCACTCCAGTTCGAATAAGTGGCCCTGCTTTCGACGTTTGTAGTGGTTTCCCGAATGTCCGCCATGTGCCGAGTGGCTGGGCGAGGCTCCGTCGTGTCTAGACGGATATTAGCCACGCCCGAGCTGGTGATTCGTACACTCTCAGCCAAAAGTAGGAGCTGCATCATGTCAGGAATGTGGTATGGGTGCGTGGGCGCCCATTTATCTCGAGGAACTTGAAGGTATTTCCCCATCCAATATAGCATTTTACCGAGGGATTTGAATTGAGGATGAAGGGTCCATTCGTAGAATGATAACTTGTTGGTCATGAGGCCCGCACGACTATCGTGCACATTGCCGACTGTATGACCGAGCATGGCAGTACAAAAGCTGTCGTACGCGCCTTGTTCCTTGCTCCCAGCCAGGACGGGCGGGTGATCCTTCGGATTGGCACGGGCGAGGAGAAACCACAAAAGCCAGAAAACAGATTCGGCGTCGTGCTGAGGCTCATGAGAAATAGGTGTGTTGGATGATGCAGGAGCAGGGTGTGCCGGGGCCTCCGAGGAGCTGACCATCGCTGACCAGGCTCCTTCGACATCGATCTTTGCATTGTTCATCTCGCATAGATGTTTGAGTTGTGCTTTGACTGCAGCTTCCAGCTTAGAGGCGGCATCGTCAAACCGCGCCGTGCCCCATGGGAGCGTTTTAAGATATTTGAAAATTTTCAAAGTCTCGAAGCCGAAGTCGGTAAACGAGTGTGAACATCTTCGTCGAAACACCCGAGGAGCCACTCACGGTCCTCTCCTGCCGACGTTCTGTCGATTTGGTGTTTCCCCACTCAACCTGGAGGCCTGATCAAGGTCCATGAGGAGTGATTTGGGATGAGGTGGTGCTTCCCCGCTATTTAAATGGTATGTCAAGGAAAACGTCATTCAACCAAAGAAAGGCGGCGTACAAAATGCTGGCGCTATACCAGTACCGCCCGTCTTTGGTCCCTCCAGGGTCGACCGGTTCTCTGTTGTAAACTGGATCAACCAGCACATTGCCCCAGCTGATATCTCGATGAAGGACGTCTTGCTCACACATAGCCCTGTGGGCTGCGAACGTTGAGCAGAGCGAAAGTGAAACGAAGCATTGACACTTACTGACGAGCAAATCAAACATCGCCTTTAATATGTGTAGAACGGTCTCGCAGTTGTTCAACGGTTTGCCGTGTGTTCCTAGCATAACGCAGTACTGTTCCCGTATCTGCTGGGACCGCTGGAGTTTGGATTCCTGCTCTTCGACAGCAGGAACGGGTTCGGGGGAGTGGAGCGGTGGAAGGACAGGAGTACTTTCGCACTCTTCGGGGGATGCAACCTCGCTCATTAATGTAGTTTTCCCCGTTTTCCAGTGTTGTACAGCCGTAGCTAGCCCGGGAATAACACCCTGGGCGTGCGCCCGTTCATACAACGGTCCCTCCTCCCATCTTGCCCTAACATTGGCCCAGTAGAGGTTTGCAATACGTATGGCAGACTGAGGCGCCCCACCCACTTCGACTGCGGCGCCAATCCAGGTCCCACGACCCGGATAGCCTCCACAGTGGAACGGAAATATTTCCCACTTCGTGGGTTCCTTTACTAGTGTCCATATCATCCTCTCTTCAAGCCCAAACGTCATGTCATTGTACCGAGCTTCTTCTGCGTGATAGATGGCGGCAATGTATTTTTGCAGATGGGGAGTGTTTTTCTTGGTCCATGGGTAAGGGTTTTGCAGTTCTGGGGGATTGACAGTGGCATTCACGGCACTGAGCCGGTAAAGCGTGAAGCCGCGTAACGTGCTAGCAAGTCCTATAACAAAACTGAAGTCGGGCCGATAGCGAAGGGTTGTTTGCAAGTAGTGGAGGAGCTGAGCTCCGGGGTTTGCGGACACCTTAAGCTCTGCTACGGCTGAGAGTTGAGACCAACGCGGACGGAAAGTCCCCAATTTAGGATATTTGCCACTTTCGAGGAGTTCAGTCAGATACGATTGGGCATATTTGAGATCTGAGATGTAGGCGATGATATCGGGCTTTAGTCTGGCATCGAATTCGTCCCCGAACAGGAATTGATCGGGATTGAGAACGTGGACGATAACCAGATTAAAGGGGAGAGGATGGGTCGTGTTGTGGGCAAGGCTGAGCACATTAAGGATGATGGCAATTGGAAGGTAACTTGTAGATTCGGGAAGCTTCTTCTCCCTCGCCCCTGTGAGATTCCGATATTGTTTATCGAGGATCTTGGTATCCTCAGGCGAAAGTATGGGCGGAGGTTTGGAGCCACGGTTGACTCCACTCCAAAACAAATCGCTCTCGGGGTCTATTAAATCGCGATTGATGGCAAGTCCAGTAGCTCTGTGGCTCGGTGCGGCAAGTTGACCCTTTAAAGCAGTGCTGTAGGGGGCGGGTTTAGCAGGTGTCGAGAAGATTGGTGACATTGGCACAGGTATGGTTGGGCGGAAGTCGAAGGGTTTGAAGCCCTTTTCGGTGTGGTGGATGAGGCCATTGGCCGTTCTGGTCGTGGGCGTGGTCGTCGTCCAAGTTGAAGTTTGTCCCACCAAACAACTTTTCACCAAACAACTTGTTGACACCACGGACAGTCAGGGGACCGATCAGAAGGGCCTATCGAACGGCATTTTTGGATGAGGGTTAGGATTGTAGATTCCTCTGATTTTTGCGGGACCCGAGTTGGAGGGACGCGAGTTCGACGCACGCACCAGAGAGGAGCTGCGTGGCTGAGCGGCTGAGCAGCCCACTGGAGTTCGCAGATGATTTCTTTTCACCATGACACCTGATACATGTTCATCGTATTTCAATGGAGCTACCGCAAATACATTCAGGAGATCTAGTGTTAGCTAGTCTCAAGCTTAATTATAAGCGATGAGGGTACTCCTTGATCATCTTGATTTATTGATACCGTTATTCAGGGTATGTTATGCGCGTGTGATGGCCTTGTTGAAGAACGTCAGGCGCTAAGCGTCTTCTCCAGCCCCCGACGCCACAGCTTCTCAGTACTCCGTCATCTCATTGACCAGAAGTGGAAGTGGAAGCTGTTCCTGTTGCTTGGCGGTCCTCCCTGTGGATCAGGGAGCGCTTGTATCATGCGAAGTTCGGACTATATCATCGTGAGATTGACCGTTATCCCCCCGATGGCCAATTTATCCGTTCTATTAATGTAGGCGCCATGAATGCGGACAGCAGGAACCGCGACGGATGCGGACGGCGACAAAGAGCAGGCTTTATTCAACTATATGATGGCGGCGGACTGGCAACGAACCGTTCCAGTCTATGATAAATAAATACTATTTTACCCGTTCGTCCAACGCGCGCCGTTGGCGCCCACCTGACGACAGCACGTAGCCCAGCGTAATATCCGAATCCTCTGCATGTTGGTGATCGGCATCTGGCTGTGTATTGGATGGGACATCAGGCCTGTGCGGCGGGGATATGGCATAGGTACCCTTTGTTGCCAGTCTACGCGTTTTCCTATTGAAGAAAATGAAAGCCTCTCGTATATTACTTACGTCCAACCATGAGGGCACTCATATAATAAATGATACGCGAGCCACATATGAAATCGGCAAGGAGGACAATAAGACGTAAACTTGGTCTGCAGACCTTGCATATGACCCACGGACGAGAAGCCAAATACGTTCGAGAATGAGAGACTACACCGTAACAATTATGATGGACACTAACACTATAGCCATCCGGCGAAGATAACCATGGCAAGGGGACATGTGGGCATGGGAAGCTTACCGAAAACAGCAAATCGCAACACCTATCATTATTCTTCTATCGCATTCTGTTACTTTCTCTCCGTCTGACTGTAAGGAGGGTAATTCTCAGTGGGCGAGTGACGAGTGACTACACGCTCAATCGTTTGCCAGTCGTTTAATTAAGTGACTCGAGGGCGGTGATGACGCTGTGATTGACCACGCCACTAAAGTACAGTGTCGGGTATATCACATCGCATCACATTGCATTGGTGAGACTTCTCAATGGTCCACTGTCTGGCCCGACTGCCCGCTTGCCCGCTTGCCGACTTGGAGGATTTTCGTCAAAGGACGAATACAAACAACGACAACGGGGACGTCCAGACGCGCCTCGCCGAGTGAAAGATGAATTTAACGCGTTCGCGAGCTCTGAACTACCCAGGAACCCGCAGAGTGACGGAAAGGGTGAGGGGAGTGGAGGAGCTATTTCTGACTTGTCCGCCAGTGGAAATGAGCCAAAGCCTCCGCGGGCAGTTGATCCAAGTGTTCCTGACGCGGATATCAGACATCAGAGAGGGTGATAACCATCCGCCCATCCGCATACTCTCGAAGCTCTGAATACCTCCATTCAATACGGGGGATGTGTTAACCTCATCACCCTTATTCTCTGCAGTACCCTCGTTAGCCCCCGATCAGCCACGTCCTCGATCGTTTTCTTTCGCTTCGCAAAATGCGATCGCTACAAGAACCATGACTATGCTAAAGGAAAGTGAAATGATGTCCATTAGCCTATTTTCAGGTCAGAGCATCCAGGACGTCTGCGCCCATTTGCGGCTGCCGACAGCAAGGCAGGGATATAGAGCGGAATCGAACTGAAGATGGCTGGAGGTTCCGGCGATCTTCGAGAGATATGGGGAAAATAGATTGCACCCAGGCAAGAAGGGAGTCCAAAATATCAACCAAAGCTGCTCAGGCGAATACCGTGGGTGTGCGTAGTGTTGGCTCGGGAATTCAACGCACTCTCCTGCACACTTACCCCAACTCCACCCGCACTCCAACATCGTGGTACACCTCGCAGAGCGCTGAATATGCGTAAGGGCTTCCACGGCTTACCGAGAAGGATCCCTCCACGCATCAGGACAATTCCAGGAAGCCACTACGAGCCGATTAGAACCGAAAAGGTAAGAGGTGAGGCTTCGAGCCATGATAATAACGATAGATTTTGACGATCGTGAACGTGGATGGCTTTCTACCTCTTGAAAGAGAAAGAGAGAGCCCGAAAGACTATCTTGACGAATTCGAGGTCGGTTTCTGCTAAACATTTGATGTAAATCGCATTCAACTTGCACGCTACGTCTCATGATTGTTGTTAGGGTATCTTAATCGGAAGCTGGAGCCTGGGATTGTCGTACAGGCAAGTCAAGGCGATAATTTGAAGTCTGAATAAACGCTAAACATTAGGCCGGCAGCCCTATGGAACCGAGGATGCGCGGTCGAGTCTAAGCATTCTTGAACCTCACCACCACCTCGACGAATGGTCCAGTCGCGCGCCAAAATATCCTACTCGGCTCCTACGCTATTTCTCGCATCGGATCAATGGATCCAAATACGTACGGCTCTGGACGCGCACCTTCCTCTACGAAACCTCCACTGGCGATCGCCCACCCGAACATCAATACGTACAATACAAGAGTTAGATATCGACCTTATCAATCTGGACTCATTAAGAGATGAAGGGGCCTCTCAGATTCCTACCAGTCTCCTCGACCGACCATTCATGAACTTGTTTATTTTCGCATGTGAAGTGAGTCGTTCAAAGTCCGTACCCTATGATGCAGGTGCCATACTGAATACGATACACCTTGCAGGATAATGATCAATACCGTAACACTTTCAAGAAACAAATCAGGGACTGGCTGACGGCAGTCACATCCCCTCGACGGTCGACTCAAGAGTGGCTGATTATCCTCGTTGTACGGCCCGATGCACGAACAGGAGGATCGAGATTGTTCCAAATCCGCGCGCCCATTCTCGACAAAGTCAAAGCAGACTTTAATGTAGGAAAGAGGGATCGCTGCGTGGAACTTGGATGGCCAGTCGGACAGGAAGACGCTGCTAATTGGACAGACTTGATTGCGAAACTCAAGGAAGGAATCCTGACGACGTTTGACGCTTATGTTACTGCACGTGAGGAGGAGATTAAGAGAAGTGAGGGCCAAAGGACGCTCCCCGGGTGGAATTTTTGCACATTCTTCATATTGAAGGTAGCCTAGTCATATATAATGTCGGGTTTTGAAACTAATGGCCCCTCTAGGAAAGCTTGGCTGCGTCTTTCGAAGGGATGAACCTCGTCGACGAAGCCCAACTGCAATATGACGAACTTGAGGCATCATTCTTTCAAGCCCTCAAAGGTTAGCTTGTTTTCGTGAATCCAGCACGCTGACCCTGATACCTACCCAGAAAAAAACCTGTCCTGGTTTGGCAAGCTGGGAGGAAATGTCGCTGGGGATGATTCAAACCCCATCCTCGATGTCGACACTAAGCCATATCGTGACCTTATTCTGGCAAATGCTATCTCCTTGTTCGACTTCCGGATATACCTGTTCGCTTGCCAATGCGCAATACTAGGACGGCAGGGTCGTGTTACGGACGTAATGAGCAAGGCCCAGATTTTCATCGGGTCCTTTGGAAGAATTTTGCGTGAGAGCGAGGTGAGGGGCGTTCCCTCCGGTACCGTGTTGATGCTGATTTTCAGTGCAGAATTCCTTCACGACGTTTTTTTTGGAGTCGTGGATTTACTCTGCCGCGTTGAATGTTACAGCACACTGCGAGACATGGGCTACGAAAGTTCAGCTTGACGGTCAACAGCTCACCGCTTTTCACGCCCGCAAGGGCGAACTGCTCGAACTCGCTCGGAATCAGGTATGTCACCGTTGCTCACTTGGCATACGATCATTAACAAAAGTGCCAATATAGCTCGACAAGCTTGGGATGCACGTCGGACACCTCCCGAACAAGCCTCCATTTTCACTCTCTTGGCGCGAGTTATGCGAGGTGCCTAGGTTTGCGGACGGTCAGCCACTCAGCACGAAAATCAGCCGCACAGAGCTTGTCGGGGCACTCGGTGATCAGCAAGCTTTCGACAAGTTGTACATCGAGATGACCCAACGAGCTATCGACGTATACGCGAAGGGTCATCGCCGCAAGTTCGCACTGAAGTTGCATGGCAGCTTGGCAGCACTGGATTTGTAGGTTCTAATGTGAACCCGCTCATTTTTGACTCTGATTGCTCCTGGAACTAGCCACCGTGGTCGATTCCCGACCGCTCATCAAACATTCAGTTCATTACCAGCGCACTACACGGGAAACAAATGGCCGCCTCTCGAAGCATTCATGCTTGCACACAGTCTTGACTCTCATCGGCAACTCGGAAAACTCAAGGACAAGGAATGGCTTAACAATGCCCTGACATTCCTGAAGGCATGGGGGATCGTTGGTGGATCCGGCGGGCCACAAGCCTTGGCCCTACCTCTAGGCGCAGATGGTTCCTCCGCTGATGACCGAAAGGCGTATATGGAGGGTCTGGTAAAAGATATAATTGAGACCGCCAGATCTTTGAGTGAACGTAAGCCAGTGTTTTCTCGGCATCTGGATAGTAGCACCTTATCGTCCTCCAGCGCTTGTGATAGAGAAACATCCTATCTTCTCGATACGAATACTCGGGGACGCGAGGTGCTCCGACCAACAAGATGGCTCGTTCCTGGAAGTTCTCGTTCGGAATCACTTACCTTGTGTAAGTATAGAGTGTGCGCTATTACTTGGTTGTGCTGATGTTAAGGCCTTTGTAGACGGTTCCAGCAGGCGCTATCCTTGTTCAAGTATCTGGTACAGAGGATGACGAACTGTTATACTGCAGCCGTCCAACTGACCTTTTACCCGGAGATACTACCGTCTCCCTCTTTTGCTCAGTAAGTGGTCTTTCCTCAATAACGACAACCCATCTAAGGCTTGCTATAAGGCCCCCGCTTATGGTCCCTTTCTCCTTGCTCGGACCGAGCTGCGAATCTCGAACGTGCATTTGCCATGGAATTACTCTAAGGAAGGCGAAAGGATTCTCAGCCCAACGTCGCCTACCCTTGGTACTCGGCCAATCCAGAGCCAGACTGAGAGTGTCCTAGTTCAAGTGCCAAAGGATCCGCATGCGTTGGATGTGAGGGTCGCTCTTCCTCGTATCAGTAAGTGGGAGTATCTACCAGGAGATTACCTACTTATATTTGCAAAGTTAAACTGGATGGGGGGAGTCATCTCATTATGAACGTGCATACTGGACGGAACGAGATCGACTATGCAAAACTGCGGGTGGAAGGACCCACTGATCTCAAGTTCTACGTAGAGAATGCCGAAGTGTTAACCGAATCGAGTTTGTTTTTACACTCTGAACTTACTATCCAGTGCTCCTGACACGATTTACAGAGGTCAAGTCATGGCACGCGTCTCAGGAAGGTATTGAGATCCACGGAGTCGGAAAGAACGAGATCATTGCGATCTCAATACCGCATTCGTATCCTTCTCAGGGAAGCGTGGTGATCGCCCTCATCGAGGTTGCATATCAGGCTGGACGGGGAGATGACCCAGAAGAGGAAAGACAACCACTGCGAACTGTACAAATCGCGAGAAAAATTTCGATCGGTTTACCAGTACAGGTCAATGTGCGAGATTTCTTCCGAGGCACACGGTGAGTGCTGTCCTGCGACTTTTCGGTCAAGTGCTCAGTTATGAACTCATATTAGATTGTTCTCTAAATTTACCATTTCGACGCATATGCACCAGCAAGTGCGAATATTCGAGGCGAAACTGGAGGGCGGGACTGGACTTGAGATCAAGCCCTGTCGACCGGCACCTCGAAGAGCAGTTGTGGTTGGTATATCCAATCACGCACGCATGCTCCTATAAATTGATGACAATGGTAGACCGTGGCGCCTCAACGTCCTGCGCACTTCTTGTTCCAAGTTGACTCCCAGGAGCAACGCGTTGGTTCGTGTTTTACTCTTCCCGTTGTATCACATTCGTTGACGGTGCTTTCAGAACGTGAGACGCTCCGTCTATCACTTACTTACCGCACTCTCCGCGAAGGTATCAGCCCCCATCTCTCGTTAGTTTGTCCTAACCGCTTTACATGTAGAAATTGAAGCGAAAATCGCCTACAATGTCAAGCAAGTACTAAGCGGCGGTCGCGAACATCTCCAGGACCCTGCCATCGGATTGTTGGTCGATGCCCTCTCGACAAGTGCCGATTGGGTTGAGTTGTATGTGGCTACCGGAGAGCTCGAGATCGTGGGGCTGGATAAAGAGGAGGGTGAACTAGGGGACGCAGTTCGAGCAGTCGCTCTGGTACTATTTCTTGATTCCGGGAGCGATTTCGATGCTCACCTTTGAATTGCAGAGACTTAATAGTGGTGGAGAAGGTTCTATACCTCCTAGTCGAGTCGACGACTGGAGACAGCTTATGATTCCTGTTGACCTTCCCTTCCTCAATGTACGTGACGCTTGCCTTTTAGGCTCGATTCACGGCACCTCACGTTCATGTTTTATAGATCCTCTCTGCTGTCAAGGTCAACTTTATCAACTGTGATGGATCGATGTATGCCGGCCAGCCGGTTTTGGCTCAAGTGGTCATACACAATTCGTTCCACTGGGGTTCGGTCGGCTATGAGAACCCAGAGTTCAGGATGCGGTACGACGTCGAAGAACGTGGGAAGGACTGGTTAGTCAGTGGCAGGAAGAGGGGAGACTTCATCGCAAAGGTTTTCATAAGTCATCTCATTGGGCATCTTTGACTAACAGCCCGCTTATAGGATGGAGAGGAACACGTCGTTCCTCTCACTCTCATTCCATTGCATCATGGCGAGTTGACTCTACCACAGGTCACGGTCCATCCATTACCCATGCCGACTGCGCCAGGGATGCGGAACGCAAGTCTAGCGCTACCGAGCTCGGAGTATTACCAATTGAATGCGGCTGAGAAAGTAATGGTACTTCCTCGCGGTGGTCGCAGCACATTTGTTGTCGGGATGGGAGGGGAGGATTGAGATCGGCTGATTATGGACACCAGAGGAACTCTTCTGTACAAGTATTTATTTTATAGTAATCTTATTGGTGTACTTCTTGCCCTCCAAACTCCCACTGCTTGATCTCTACCAATATTGTGCTATCCATTGGCCACTACCACATGAGATGCATCTGACACTCACAAGGCCCATAGGAGGAGGATATTCAGTTTAAAACGCGTGACAGAATCACAGGTGTCCTTGTCTCATCCTCCATAGTAATCTCAACAAGCCCAAGCCAACCTCAGGTGCAAGTCGGCCGAGCTTACAGTGAATCGAAGAATGAGCGTACGAATCGTTTTCCGAAGAGCATATTCCACGCCTGAGAATGGTTCATTGAGTGTATGAACCCGTCCCTCTGATGTCCGTTCATGTTTTCACCGACGTCCAGGCAGCATACCCCCCCTTGATTCAAAGCCGAATCATGCAGCGTGGACGAGCCGAAGTCATCACACAGGATAGGTTACTATGTGTGGCACTTGCCCACCATTTGAAATTCAATCCAAATATTAATGTTGTCTGTTAGTTCGCCTGTACCTGTGTGGAAGAGCCAGGCAATGAACCATATTCTGTCGAATGAGGCTGCTTAGGGCAAATGCCCACGAGAACGACGAGAACGCGGGGGATCTCTCGGGGCATAAATCCACCAATGAGAATGAGGAATTTGAATTCCTTACCAATCGTGCTTTGAGTTCTTTGTGATGCGGTTGGCCCCCTCCCCTAGCCACCTCAACTAGCTGGGGTTGTTATGGACACACCTTGCCCGAAAATTTGGTCCCAGACCACAGCTGTCTCTACAGGACGCCTCACAACGAGCAAATGATGTTCCGTTGGTTCGGAATGCTCGAAGATGAGAGCATCCCCTTGTGCTCCGTGGCGTTCCAGCCCGGCTTGGGGTACGCCCAACTTGGAGGAACAGGATCGTCTGTAAGGGCGATAAAGGGGTAAAGTATTAGTCATAATAGCATATTCAATGTGTCCCTGATCCCACAGCTTAGCTACTTTGGATCTCTGCGGCAAAATGTGCTCATGGTCGTCATTAATAGCATATTCAGCGCTCGAATTCAGCCCCAGACTTACGGTCAATATATGTTGCGCTCCATAACGCGCGCCTTACTCTCCGATTCCTGTAACTCAATGTCTAAATTATGGTCTGAATATGGGTCATCATGATTCACACGACGGGGTTATGTATAAATCAAGGTGAGTGATGGTTGTTACCATAATGACTAAATGACAGATTCAGCTCACTCGCAAAGACGTGACTATGCCACAACTGGTCTAGGCATCCAGCGCTAAGGCCGGTCAAACATACCCAATCCAGCTAGCGATCACCGAAGAGCACTGGAAATAGGGTATATAAGGCGAGGTGAACTCGTGTGGTGGAAAGCCATTCACCTTGGCCTCGCTGTCCTCATCCAACCGAGGTGGACCACGCGCGATCCGACCCTGTGTGCCCGTAAAACAGAGGGTGAATTGGTTCATCGACAGTGCGACAATTTCGAGTCTCCATCGGCGTCTTCTGGCTTGAGCGCATCGTCAACACCAACCACCACGTCGAACGTCGGTTGTCCTCTTCGACTTGTGTAGTATGACGGCTTTTTCTCGCTCCAAGGCTGCAGGTCAGATGATAGGCGCTTCGTTCAGTGCTTGGGCGCCGACCATCACGGACGAAAGGGAAGACCAACTCCTGGAATGCTCTGAGCTGGCGTCGAGGGCCGTTCTTGGGAGTCTATCTGGGGTATCTGGGGGATATGTCGCCAAAGGAATCGATAGGCTCACTCTCTCCTCATTACACTCTCCAGCAACGCCTAGTTGGCCTCCTCCAGGAGCGCGCGTCGACGCGCCTCGTGGTACGTTCTGCAGCGCATTGGATACGATGATGCGTGTGCTAGTGCTAACGGCCTCCTTTAGTGAGCGAGTTTACCGTATCGACCACCTCGCAGCCAAACTCTCCGTCCTCTGCCACTGCCGCCGGCAACGCCTTGGACCCTTACGGTCGCGGCGGTCGCGTCAACGTGAACCTCGGTCTCCGTCTGGAGATACTCCCTCAAGAGGTCATCAGCCGCATATGCGCGATATCCGTAACTAATGACTCCAATACCCGTCCGACGTTGCAAGCGACCAGTAGCTTCCTCTTCCACACCCTCCGTTCCACCCCCGACGCCTGGGACACCTTCGAGGTCATGACCGGTACTCCGGGCTGCCTCACCACACCATCACAAGTCGAAAAATATCTCCAACGTTCAAGTGCACGCCCTCTCTCCGTCGCCCTCACACTCGCAGGCCCACAACAAGACCAAAAAACCGAGCCCGAAAATGTCCACGCAATCATCAAAAGCGTAGTTGAAGTCGCTAGCAGGATCGAAGACCTGATTCTCGACGTTCATCATTGCACGTCTGAGCATGCGTTAATTCGCCTGTTCAGTCCCCCGGACCTTCACCAATCGAACCTCCGCCGTCTTGCCCTCGTTGGAAATCTCCAACTCGACTACATTCTCTCCTCTCTTTCCCTCCTCCGTCCCTCCCCGATCGCTTTCGCTCAAGATAGTTCTCTGAAGACGCAAGACGTGTTTTCGGCCTTGAAACACCTCACAATCGCTTACTGTCCGATTTACTCGCTCGATACGACTATGAATACTGTGGAGAGTCTTAAACTCGGTGTAACATTCCTCGCCCCGCAGTCACCAGGCAGCTCTCTCGTAAGCTTGCTTCGCGCATTCCCATCCTTACAGAAATTGGAACTCCAAACGTTGACCTATATGCCTGGATATTGTCCTCGTATTTGCGAACGAGATTCGAATGGCAGCAATGCCGTCCTGCAATTAGACAATTTGGAGCACCTCGTTTTGGACTCTATTCCGCTTGATTGCGAAATCTTTGCGGCCCTCCGCTGTCCGCACGTCCGGAAACTGGCACTAAAGGACGTTCGACCAGACAGTATCGACGACGCGCTAGCTGCCCCTGGCACTGCCTGTGACTGGGATGTAATGCAGCGTTTCGAAGAATTCGTGGCGAGGCACGAATGGAGCTGTTTGGAAGTCCTCGAGCTCGATAGGGTCTATGAGCGAGTTGGAATGACGTGTGTTGAGCTCGTAAAGATGGCTGAGAGGCGGTTAAAGGAGTTGACGTTGGGCGGCTTCGCGTGGGACACTTGCAAATCTCTGATGACCCCTTGCCATTTCCTCACTCCTAACGCCGTTGAATCACCGACGTCTCCAATCGGGGTTGTCTATGACACTCCGAGACATTTCCCAACTTTGGAAAGACTCATCATTCGGCTGGACGACACGGAGAACCACCATCACCTTGTCAGACGAGCTTGGATGGACGGACTCGAGCAATTTTGCCTTGGGCGTATTGCATACGATACGATCGTTGACGTCCTGTTCCGCGGGTACCAGCATGCCCCCAAGTGGCTCCAGGCCCTTGGCAAAATGACCCCCGGCTGGCGGCTTGCGCACGAGGATGGCTCGAAACACCATCTAGACGATATCGAGCACAGTTCTTCAGAATCCGCCGAGGTCTCGACCCGAACGTTGACGTACATCTCTCTTGAGACGTCCTTTAACGATTCCTACACATTCATTTGGAACGATTACGAACACCTTAAAGACATTTATGATAATCGTGTCTGACTGTCTGATCTTGCATTTTCATTTGACTCTCAATTGGCTCTTTCTACCCGTTCATCACACCCGACCTCATCAACATCTAACGCAGTAACGCAGTAACGCAGTAACTCAGTTAGCATATTAACCACCCGCATTCTCATCAAAGCCATCTCCTTCGCAATCATCCATCCTTCCGCTTTCCTCATTATTGTATTAGTATCCGCTTTTGTCCCCTTTCCGTCTTCGTGTCGTGGATTACGTGATGTACAACATCTCTTTTGGTCATTCTGGATGCACCCTGTACACCCTTAGGTAAAAAAGAAATCAAAATTAACAAGTAACCATAATCATGTTGACGTTTGAGAGGTCGAGGAAGTACGGCTGCGAAGACAGGCGAAGAACGGGCGAAGACGTGATGTTGCGGAGCCATTGAGCTCCTTAGACTTAGAGAATGCAAATGCTATTTATGGACGTGATTGGGCTACTCTCGCACGGGAGTCAGACCTGAGATGGTGCAGAGGCAGAAGGCAGAAGGCAGGAGAGGTACTTAGTTGACCACCTCAACAGGATTCAGCCCGTCAGACCCGGTTTCACCCGCTCGGACGACCGGTCGACGACTTGGTAAGTGCGCCGCATTGCACCTAATAAACACAGCACACGTGTCATGTCCACGTCTGGAGGTGATCCTAAAACTTGTCCTCAAAGAGCTTCGCGTCTGCCGATGCTTCCCAATAAATTTAGAAGCATCAAGTCCCACCGCCTCGCAATTATTGGAGCGGCGCTATTATCCAATCGTGCGATACGTGGATGATTAAGGATAGGGTCATACCATAAATGGATCAATGGGATAGCCATCCCCGTTATAAGCCGTGGACACACTTGACCCGCGCAGGACGGCCCCCCCCCTCGCTGTCCAAGCTCAACGTTCCAATCTCTCTCGGCACGAATTTTGAAAATCAACTTTTTCATTTTCCTCGCTCCTTGCAGGCTTCCCTCCAACCTTCACATTTCAACCGGGACCGACTCCCCCATTCAATTTTTACGACGACCACGCGCAATAAAATAAAATATTCTCTCGATACAAAACTTACCATGACGACCTTTACGAATTCTCAACGAGACGTGTTCACAACTCCACCGGATGTGCACCGCCCAAACCGAGTCTTCCATGCGTCCACGAACAAATCCCGCGATAGCCTCGCGAGCGTGGACATGTTACAAGAGGAGAGGGAGAACCAGCACATCCTAGAGCGATCTGAGCCGATGTCCTCTGTGCATTTTCTCCTCGCTCATCAGCCCTCTCGCCCTCAAAAGCCAGGACACATCGTCGAGCGAAAGCGTGAGTATATAATTCAGATTACAAATGCGTTCTAAGGTCAAGCTATTTAGCGCTCCTTGCTGGGCTCATCAACCCACCCACCGTTCGCCAATTCATTCACGAGGACAGGTTGTTCACCGAGGAACATGGGCGGTCACTTACCCAATTCGAGGTGCATATGCTACGCCCATGTATTAAAAGTGTCCTAACTGATCATCTGCAGTTGTTTGCGGATTTGGTCTTCGTCGCCATTGTCCATGTACGTTGACCATTTTGTTTGAATTGATGTTCTGACACCTCGCAGTTACTAGGCGAAGTCGCAGCGGAGGAACCAAGTATCCACAACGTACTCCAAGTCAGTCATCCTTCCCACCTGTTCCGACGCTAGTGCCCGGCGATCTGACTCCCCTGCCAGTTCATGCTCATTTTGTGGCCTCCATGGTCGATCTGG
>Ga0209131_1001563_pt1 | contig 15860 bp, 8 predicted proteins | sample GraSoi_2013_40cm_FD_185826 | JGI IMG/M metagenome (GOLD analysis project Ga0209131, IMG submission 185826) | Grasslands soil microbial communities from the Angelo Coastal Reserve, California, USA - Sample 9_17_2013_40cm (SPAdes) (version 2) | ecosystem: Environmental > Terrestrial > Soil >...
CGACGCGGTGAAAGCAATTGCAAGCCGGGGATTCGAGCGTGTCATCGCCATCTGCCTCGCACCACAGAACTCACGTACCAGCGTTGGACTCTATCGCCGCGCGATCAGCGGCGAGGGAATTCTTCCTTTTGAGTTGGACTTCGTCGAGCAGTGGCATGACCATCCGCTGCTCATAAAAGCCTTCGCGGAGAAACTGCGCTTCGGCTGGGAAAGAGTCAGCGCCGAAAACGGCGCGAAACTGCCCGTGATCTTCACCGCGCACAGTGTCCCCGAGCGTACCATCACGGAAGGCGATCCCTATGAGAAGCAATCCAAGGAAACCGCCCGGTTCGTGGCGCAAGAGGCCGGCCTCGAGGCTAATGACTGGACTTTCGCTTTCCAGAGCCAGGGCATGTCAGGCGGACCCATGTCAGTCAACCCATGGATCGGCCCCACGGTAGAGGAAACGATCAGGAATTTAAAAGCAAGAGGGCACCGCGGCGTCCTCGTGCATCCCATTGGATTTCTGTGCGATCACGTGGAAGTGCTCTACGATATCGACATCGCCGTCAAACAGTTCGCAGAAAAAGAAGGTATGCGTCTGTGGCGCGCCGAGTCCTTGAACGGCTCGAAGACGTTAACGGCAGCGCTGGCGGAAATAGTAAGGAGCCGCGTTTAGCACTTGGCACTTGGCATTTAGCACTTAGCAAGAGCGCAGAAAACACGGCCAGGGGCGTCGCGGACCAGCAGCAAGAACCCAGTGCCAAAAGCTAATTGCTAAGTGCTAATTACAATGAAACGCATTGCCATCATCGGCGGCGGAATCTCCGGCCTCTCGGCCGCGTACACGATTGAAAAAAAGCGCCAATCCGGCACGCCGGTCGATTACGTTTTGTTTGAGTCCAGCCCGCGCCTTGGTGGTGTTGTCGCCACCGAACGCGTCGACGGCTGCCTGGTTGAAGCCGGGCCAGATTCCTTTCTTACGGAGAAACCCTGGGCTGCGGACCTCTGCAGCAAGATCGGGCTAAGTGACCAACTGATCGGCTCGAACGACTCCGAGCGCAAGACTTACATCGTAACCAAGGGCAAGCTGGTGGAGATGCCCGATGGACTCATGTTCATGGTGCCCACCAAGATCGTGCCGACGGTGATGTCGCCGCTTTTTTCCTTGCGCACAAAAATCCGCATGGCTACTGAATGGTTTCATCCCCGACGGAACTCCGCCGAGGACGAAACCGTTGCGCAGATGGTGGAGCGGCACTATGGGGCTGAGATGGTGGAGTTGCTCGCCGATCCGTTGCTCTGCGGAATCTATGGTGGCGACGCTTCCCAGTTGAGCGTGCGCGCCGTGTTGCCCCGCTTAGCCGACATGGAATCGAAACATGGCAGTTTGGGCCGCGGCATGGTCGAAGCCCGCAAAAAAAGGGGCGCTGCGGCGGCCGCTCCCTTGAGGCCAGTCTTCACCTCGCTCAGAGAGGGCATGCAGCAGATCGTCGATGCCCTGGTCGCACGTCTGGATGCGTACGCCTTAAAGACGTCTTCGCGGGTGCAGGCGGTGATCCGGGAGCATGACGGCTGGACTGTTTCCGCCGGATTCCAGAGCGACCGTTTCGATGCGGTGATCATTGCGACCCCCGCACATGCCGCCGCCGTGCTGCTTAATACGGATGAGAGCCTCTCCCGCGATCTGGGCGGCATTAAGTACAGCTCTTCGGCGACGGTGACGCTTGTTTACGACGAAAAAGTGCGGCGCTCGCTTCCGCCGGGCTTTGGATTGCTCGTGCCGCGCAGCGAAGGCCGCCGTATGCTTGCGGCCACCTTCGTCCACAATAAATTTCCTCATCGAGCCCCGGAGAATCGCGCCCTCATTCGCTGTTTTCTCGGGGGCGCGCGCGACGAACAGATCATACAAACGAGCGGAGAAGAAATTCTGCACATCGTTCGCGACGAACTGCGGCAGATTGTTGCCATCCATGCCGAACCGCTGTTTGCACGCGTCTACAAATGGAAATTCGCCATGGCGCAATATTCGGTCGGCCACCTCGAACGCGTGCAGCGTATTGAATCACGCCGCCAGAACCTCCCCGGTCTGGCGCTGGCGGGCAATGGCTATAACGGCATTGGCGTCCCCGATTGCGTGCGCTCCGGCACCGAAGCGGCTGGCAAAATCCTCGCTGAGATGGGGATGTGGTCGTCTGCCTAGCCGTCTGGCAAGCCTTCAACTCCTCGCAGTAACATGGGTCGTTTCCGTGCGCGGGATTGCTCTTGTGACCTGAATTGTTTCGTCGCGCTCGATTTTCCCCATAAATTGTGAAGCCGTGGCCGTCCCGCGCTCATCTATACGCCTGGTTTTGTTCTGATATTCTGATTTTCCACTCCTAACACCATGAGCATTGCTGCGTCCGCGAGCCGATGGAAGATTATTGTTGCCTTTGGGCTGGTCTATGTTTTCTGGGGCTCGACTTATCTAGGCATTGGCATTGCTGTGGAGCAGATTCCTCCGGGCGTCATGTGCGCCTCGCGCTTCCTGGTCGCGGGTACGGTTATGCTCGCTTACTGTGCTCTGACGGGACGCCGCATTCGTTTTTCCGCGCGTCAGCTTGGGCACATGGCGGCTGTCGGCATTCTGCTTCTGATGGGCGGCAATCTCACTCTTTCATACGCGGAGCAGATCGTTCCTACCGGCCTGGCCGCACTACTGATTGCGGTTACACCGCTTTGGTTCCTGGTGCTCGATAGCCTGTTGCTGGGCGACCATCATATCTCGGGGCGCGGCAAGATCGGGCTGGCCATCGGGATCGCCGGGGTGGTTGTGCTCATCTGGCCTGATCTTCGGCATTCTGATGCCCTCGGACACCGAGAACTGTGGTGGACACTGGCGTTGCAAATGGGGTCGTTCAGCTGGGCACTCGGTTCGGTGCTCTCGAAAAAGTGGCAGACCGCGGCCGTTGATCCATTCAGTTCCACGGCGTGGCAGGTGATCTTCGCGGGGATCGCGAATCTGATTTTCGCGCTAATCGTCGAGAGACATTCCAACGTGACATGGACGTTACGCGGAGTGGGCGCGATTCTGTACCTGGTGGTGTGCGGCTCCTGGATCGGCTACACGGCTTACATCTGGTTGCTGCAGCACGTTCCGACCTCGAAGGTTTCTACCTATGCCTACGTCAATCCCGTGGTCGCGGTTTTTCTGGGATGGCTGGTGCTGCACGAGCGGATTGACCGCTACATCCTGATGGGGAGCGCGATCATCGTGGCTTCGGTGGTGCTGGTGACGAGCGCCAAAGTCTCGACTCGGATTGCGGTGGAAGAAATTCCTGCAGTCGAGGCTCCAGGAGATTGAGGTTACAACCGCAGCGTCCTAGTGCCGCCAGATTTTCTGAGCGCGGTGGCTGTCGCTGGGAGACGGGGCGAGCCCTGTCTCCACATTGGTGTTCGGCGCGGTTACGGGCGCGACGGCAGCGCCAATCGGTGGAGCGGTGGCGGGTTCGGGCTTGACGCCTACTTCGTCGCCGCGGAAGTAGCGGCCTTTAGCGGCGCGCATTTCCGGCATGGCGGTGTAGGGCTTCGAGTAGTCATTATTGGCGTTCCAGAACAGAAAGCCGATGCCGCCTTTTTGTTTCGCTACTTCGATCTGAACTTCCACATACTTCGGCGAGTAGGTCTTGGTGCGCCAGGCAAAGGCTTGCAGCCAGGGACGGATCACCACGCTGCTGTCCTTGGTGATGAGCTTGAAGCGATCCATGGACTCGCCAATGAAATGCTCGGGCGCGTCGCCGGGGTGCGCGATTCCGTCCATGCCGAAGAAGTGCGAAGGATAGATCATGGGCGAGAGCACGTCACAGTGCTTGGCCATGGCGACGATATCCTGCCCGGTGTGCGAAAGATCGACGGGGCGCTGCCATGCCATGACTCCGAAGACGTCGAGCGAGAGCAGTACGCCGGACGGATGGATCTGCGTATAGGCGCGATCGAGGAAATCGGCGATTACTTCAGAGCGCTGCCATTTGGGATGATCGGTCTGGAAGTTGAACCCGGCATCTTTCTGGTCGCCTTCGGCGGGAAAGCGGACGTAGTCGAACTGCACTTCATCAACTCCGGCTTGGGCTACGAACTTGGCGAGGGCGATGTCATAGTCCTGCACCTTGGGGTTCGAGGGGTCGGTCCAGACGAGTTTGCCGTTTTCGCGCCAGCTCTGCCCGGTCCGATGAGACTTTACGGCCAGTTCGGGATGGCTGGTGACCAGGTGCTCATCGCGGAAAATGGCGATGCGCGCGATGGCGTGCATGTTTTCGGAATGCAGGAAGCGAATGAGCTTGGGCAGGTCGGAAATATAGTGGCGCTGTCCGGTGGCTAATGGATGGTTGAAGGCGATGTTGACAATGCCGTCGCTATCCTTGACGTCAAAGACCACCGCGTTGCCGCCAACTTCGCGCCAATGGCGGATAATGCGCATTCCATGATCGCTGCCCGCCATCACCCCGGTCAGATAAATGGCGCGGACTTCGAAATCCCTTGCAACTGGGACAGTCTTCTCTACAATAGGCCCTTCGAGAATTCCGGGGATGATGATCTGCTCTCCGGATTTGAGGAAGACGCCCTGGCGGTTGTGATTCGCTTCGCGGATGGCTCCAGTCAGTTCCGTTGAGGTGAGGTACTTGGTCCGCTTCAGTTGTTTGCGAGCGACCGAGGGGATGCTGTCTCCGCGCTGGGCGAGGTAAAGATCGGAGCCGGGGGGCGCGATAACGGGCGCCGGGGGCTCGAGCTTTTTGGTGGCATCGGCTTTCACCTGGACCAACTGCACGCCGTGCGGATTTTGTACTCCAGCCGCAGGCGGACAAAAGAGGACGAAAACAGCCAGGGCTAGGGGAAACAGGAAGGCGGCAACGCTCGCGATCGAGAGTCTGGTCTTCGAGATTGTGGATCGGGACAAGCGCATTCTCCAGAGAGGAAATCTGCTTCTATTGTGCACCGGAAGTAACCTGGGCGGCCAGTTACGTCGGGCCAAGTTGGTTAGGGCTTACCGGACATGGGCGCAGGGGTGGTAGGACGCTAGGGGAAGTACCCCCCAGTCTGCAAACAATTGCTCCTGAGGAAGCTGTGGGTAACAGGACCTTCCGACATTAAGTGGCCTAGTCGCATCTAAAACGATGGGAAGTGGGACAATATGGCGCTTTCCAGAGGATGGCTAGCGGCTTGCACAAGGGAGGGAGGCTGAGGAATGCAACCTTCATCCGGAGTGGCAGGCGACCGACAAGAAAGTGATAAAAATGAGCAGTTTGGCAGCAAATAGTTTCCCAGAAAACAAGCAGTTCCCGGAAAGGAAACAAGGGCCCGAAGCGATGAGAACGAACCTTGCAACCGTGCTTGACCCTAGCCGCCGCAGCAGTGACGCCCGTGAGTTTGAAACCGCCCTGCGACGGAAGATTGTAGGGCAGGATCAGGCTATCGAGAAGGTCGCGGAAATCTATCAGATGTTTCTGGCCGGGCTAAATGCGCCGGGCCGTCCAGTGGGCAATCTGCTATTTCTGGGGCCAACCGGCTCCGGCAAGACGCGGGTGGTGGAAGCGGTGGCAGAATCGCTGTTCGGTGACGCGCGCGCGTGCATCAAGATCGATTGCGCGGAGTTCCAGCACTCGCACGAGATTGCCAAGTTGATCGGCTCGCCTCCGGGATACCTGGGACACCGGGAGACGCATCCGTTGCTGACGCAGGAAGCGCTAAACCAGTGGCATACGGAGAAGCTGAAGCTCTCGATCCTGCTGTTCGACGAAATCGAGAAGGCGTCCGACTCGCTTTGGCAACTGCTGCTCGGGATTCTGGACAAGGCGACGCTGACGCTGGGCGATAACCGGCGCGTGGATCTTTCGAGTTGCATCATCATCATGACCTCGAATCTGGGCGCCGCGGAGATGAATGGGTTAGTCGATGGCGGCCTGGGCTTCGCGCCGAAACCGGTCCAGGTTGATAACGCGCTCGACGACAAGATTAACCGCTCGGCAGTGGATGCGGCGCGGCGCAAGTTTGCGCCGGAGTTCATGAACCGCATCGACAAGGTCGTCGTGTTCAAGACGCTGCGTTCCGAGCATCTGCAGCAGATCCTGGAAATTGAACTGGGGATGGTGCAGCAACGAGTGCTGATGGCAGCGGGCGCGCATCAGTTTGTGTTCAATTGCACGCCGCAGGTAAAGACGTTCCTGCTGGCGGAGGGCACGGATCCAAAGTATGGGGCACGGCACCTGAAGCGGGCAATTGAACGGCATCTGGTGTTCCCGCTGGCGAACCTGGTGGCAACTGGACAGGTGAAGCTGGGAGATTTCGTTCGCGTCGATCTGCTGGGCGAGAGCAAGCTCACCTTCGTCAAGGAAGCCGAAGGAGCAATGGTTCCCGTTTTGCTTGAGCGTTACGGAGCGGCGGCGGCGATGCCTGCAGTAGCTTCGGCGAGAGCGGTGCGTCCGGTGGCACAACGCAAAGAGTTTGGAGCCGGATCGCTCAACGAGAATAAGTAAGTCAAGTTGCTGGTAGGTAGGGACACCGCGTAGCGGTGTCCTTTTTTTCTTGTAAAACCTGCTCTTTATCAGTCTTCTGTCTAACTGCATTAGCCAGGTCTTGAAAAAATCGAAATTATGGCGCCAGGCCCACGCGCTGGAGCAGATTCTGGAATCGCGGGTCGCTGCGGAGCAGGTCGTAAACCGGATCGACTTTCAGAGCAGTCAGCGCATTGGAATGCTGGTGGTACGCTTTTTCCAACCACGCGAAGGCTTGCTTCTTGTTGCCAGTGCTGGCATAAGCCCACGCAATGATGCCAGGATCAATCTTCTGTTGCCGGCTGAAACGCTCCAATTCTTGCAGCGCATGTTGCGATTGCGGCTCCCGTTGGAAACGGCCATTCACGCAAGCGAGCAACGCCCAGTAGAAAGGTGGACCGACAGGATGACGCTTACTTTCGATATTAGCAAGTGCTTCCGCGAACATTCCCTTTTCTATATAGGCAGCCGTGATAAGGTGGGCGCGTCCGAAATCCGGATCCATTTCCAGCACGGCACGCCATTTCTCGATCGCGCGATCGTATTGTCGTGAGTAGTATAAAATCACGCCATTATCTGCGGCGATAATCAAGGAAAGCGGGTCCAACTGACGGGCTCGCTCGCTCTCGCGGAGCGCGTCGTCGAATCGTCCCCGCCACATCAAGTGCTCGGCATACCAATGGTGGGCAGTGGCGTAGTTGGGATTCAATTCAATCGCGCGACGATATTCCTTCTCCGCGGTTTGCCAATCCCAATCATAATTTTGGACGATCAAGGCCAGCGCGGTGTGCGCATCCGGCAGCTTGTCGTCAATCTGCAGAGCACGCAATGCCGCCGCACGGGCCTGCGGCATGTACTTGATGGAGGGCGCTCCACTGTACCCGGTCAGCAGCGCGTACGAATCCGCCAGTCCGGCGTACGCCCGCGCGTAATTAGGATCCTTGGCGGTGGCTTGCTGGAAATACTCGATCGCTTGTTGGAACCCGGCAATGGTTCTCTTGCTCAGAAAATATTGCCCTTTTAGATAAAGGTCATAGGCCTGGTACACCTGAGGAGACAGTGAGGACATCGCATTCGCTGTTGGTGGTCTGTGGTCGCCCAGAGTGAGCTGAATCTCATCAGCGATTTCCTGCGCAATCTCGCCTTGCACAACCAGCAAGCTGCTTAGATCCCGGTCATACTTTCGCGCCCAGAGGTGGGTTTGATCCTTCACTTGAATCAACTGAGCCGTAATGCGCACATGGTCCGAATCGCGACGTACTCCGCCCTCCAGCAGGTATTGCACTCCCAGTTCTCGGCCAATCTGTTCCAGCGGCGTCGAGCTGTTTTTGTAGTGCATTACGGACGTGCGGGCGATGACCCCCAGTTGCTTGGGATCGAGATTCCCTAACTGCGTGATCATTTCTTCGGTAAGGCCGTCGCTGAAGTAATCCTGCGAGGAATCACCAGTGAGATTCTCGAAAGGGAGCACGGCCAGCATCAATCGTCCGTTCGGCGGTTGAGGACTTTGGGATGATCGAGACCGAATCGACACGGCGCCTGCCGCAATCATGAGAACTAACAGCGCACCGGCCAAAATCAACCGGATTGGCCAGGGCCGCTTCAGGCGAGTCGACAGAGCCGCGGGAGCCGTCGCTCGAGGTGCGTCGACTTCCGTCGCAACCGGTCTTTTTCCGACCTCGGGTCCGAGTCCGGGTCCGGTTTCGGCCACGGGCGCGATAAAACGATACCCTTGGCCGGTTATGGTCTGAATGAAACGCGGTTGTTCGGCATCGTCCTTCAGCACCTGACGGATCTTGCGGATGGCGCTATTGATGCTGTTGTCGGTATCGAGAAAGGCGCCTTTGCCCCAGACCCGCTCAACAATATGCTCGCGCGCAATGATCTGTCCCCTCTGCTCGACGAGAAGGAGCAGAATCTCGAGCGGAATCCGCTCCAACTTGAGCACACGACCGGCGCGACGGAGTTTATAGGATTGGGCATCGAGTTCGACGCCATCCCCAAACCGGATCGGATCCTGGATTTTAACGGGCACCGTAGCCACAGAAATTCTCCCGCGCGTCGAGCAGCGGTAACCACCCGCGCTCCGCTCACGACTGCATCGGTTTCGCTCGCTACTTAGTGACCTAATCCTGGGGGGAACCACCAAGCACGTGTTCGGGATTCTACCTTACTTTCGCCGGATTGCGGCATCTTCCCTATATTCAATCGGTTGGGGCGACACGAAAATTAAGGACGCGACATACATCCCGCTATTGAGGAGTCAGAGCGAATCCACGACTATGCCCGGGCTTGGGAATTGTTGTGCGCTGCGGCGCGCTTAACCAAACCACCGAAAACCATCAGGAGTGCGCCATGACGATTGCTTCCATGCTCACCCGCTTCTTTAGCATCCGATCGACTGGCTCCGACAGCACTCGTGGCCGCCATGTTTCGGAGCGAAACCTGCGCCTTGTCCTATCCCGCCGGCCCATTCGGATGAAATCTCTCCTAGTCTTAGCGCCGGGCGTACTCACCCTGTTGGTCTCGTTTCAAACAATGGCTCAAATCCCCGCCAAAAGTGCGTTCAGTGGAACCCCGGCCTGCAGCGATGTTGACCTTTCGCAGCAAAGCCCTCCGGACATCGCTCGCATTACTCCAGAGTGGAAGCCGATTCTGCTGGATACGCGCCCGCCAAATAACCCTCCTACCATCCTGGAGGGATTTGTTGCGGCGCCGCCTTCCAACGAAGACTCTGCCTCTCAGGCAAAGGCAGAAGTTTCCGAAGAAGAGGTTCCCTGGAACCATTTCACGCATGACTTCACCAGCAAGATCGAGCCCGATGACGCATACAAGTACCTGTTGTCGTCATGGAAGAGATTCCCTGGCTACTCTATTACACTGGGCGGAAGCGACTCCGAAGCCGCCGTTGCCTGTGTACTGCAAGGGGGTACCTACCTCGGGAATAACCAGTGCCAACTGGCCCCACCGGATACAGATAAGTGTCCCGACGGAAGCCAAAACGACACCTGCGTTCGCACCGACATGGAAGTCGAATGGGAGAACGCGAGTGATATGCATGTCAATGACGACAATGACCTGAAGTGGGGTGCTCTCCCGCAATTCGCGTGGCCGGCATACGGAGACCGGGTGTGGACCGAGGGGCGATGGATTTTCGACTGCGGCCACACAGGAGTCGAAAATATCTCCCATTCCGACCGTATCCCCAACCTCACCGACTACGTTAAATTCGAGACGGAAATTCATCCTCCGCGGGCGCTAGTGACGTTTCGCCTTAACCATCCGGCCGTAACGGATTCCAATTCCCAGTCGAATGCACCAGCCAGCTGGCTGCCTGTTACGGGCAGCCCGGTCAACTCCTACGGGCTCACGGATGGACCGACTTCTGTCCCAGTCACCGAGGCGGACATCTTCATCAGCGGCAATGGCGGAGGCGCGAACGACATATGCAATCTCGTGCCGGATGATTGCAGTAACTGGGGAGGTCATTCCGGACCATGGATCCCGGTGAATGACAGAAATTACGTTTTCGACATCTACCCGCCGATCACCGACTATAAGACCCTGGATCCAACTGGGACTGGAAGGACATTCAAAGTCACACCACCGGTTGGTGATGCGTCCTTGCAATGGCGCATCGTGGACAAATCAGGCTACATTCCCGAGCATACTTGCGGCTCGGACCCGAGCAGTTGCGTGGCGTTGCCGATGGATCAGGATCACGTTCTCCTCTGCCTCATAGACGCGAACACGCCGCCACCAGACCAGACCGAAACGAGTTGCCCGACTCCCGTCCCTGCGCAACCCACGAGGGTGAGGGTCATCCTCAAGTTCCTCGGCAGCAACGCCAACTACTTCGCACAAAGCGTGCTTGTGGGCTGGGATGACGTGCCGGCTCCGCCTTCAACTCTCGCCGTACGGACCTTCCAGGTAAGCCTGCATAAGATCATTGTCGAGAAAAACGGCGAGACCTTCCCGCACAACGGAGACTGGCGCGTATTCGTCAATGTTGGTGGGCAGTGGCGCTACATCAGCAGTATGGCTTCGGACGCCAATACCCATGACTGCAATCACAGCGGCACCTTTAGCGATAATTCCCTGACGGGAAATGAGGATGAGGACTGTTACAGCTACGATTCGCACCCTTGGATCGTGAGCGTCCAGCAGGACACTGACATTAACGTAGGGGTGGGCGGTTTCGAATCAGACGAGATCGACAGCGATTTCTGCCCGTCGTCTCCGGATCCTTTCTACGGTTGTAACTTCGATACTGAATCGTACATAACTCTGTTTCGAGCGAATGACGACCGCATCGGCACCCTGGGCCTTAAAATACCGTCCCCCGGCTACACAGCGGACCAGATGGTTGCATTCACGTCCGGCAGTTCGATTGCACCGCCGCGATTCACCACCACGAATACAGGAGACCTGTGCCATCTGAGCTTCCCGCTGAGCTGCGACGAATTGCAGTACACAGTCGAGTTTCGCGTTGGAGAAGTGAACTCGGTGCCGGCACCCGTCAGTGGCGGCCTGCAAATCGGAGATCCTCATTACAATAGTTACGTCTCGTCCGCCACGCCGTTCACGCTCTCTAGCTCTGACGCGAGCGCTCAAGGATTCCAGTACCGCTTCCACCGTCAAGGGGACGTCCTACCGACCTACGCCTCGAACCCCTTCCCGGTGCACTGGGCGAATGCTAATTTCGCAGCTAATACCAGCTCGATCAATGTATACCTCACCGGCACGGGCCAAGGTGACGGGACGTATGATCTTCAATATTCTGCCAACAGTTTTGCCAACCTGCTGGAGCCTCGGCATACCGTCACAACGATCCTTGACAACACCCCTCCCGTGGCGACTATCGGCCAGCCCACGGCCACCCAATACACTCACGCCGACATTCTGACGCTCAGCTATCTCGTCTCCGACGGAACTGGTTCGGGCGTGAAGAGCTCTACTCCTAAAATGGATGGCTCGACTAGTCTTCCGGACAACACGCCAGTGACGGGAAATGGGCAGATGATTCCCCTGCTGATCATGCCGCTCGGCTCGCACACGTTCTCGGTGGATTCAGTCGATAATTTAAACAACGCAGGCACCAATTCGGTGACCTTCACCATCATCGTTACACCCGACAGCCTTATAACCGAAGTGAACGAATTTCTCGGGCTCGGTTGCATTGACAATGCCGGAATCGCAAACTCGCTTGCCTCCAAGATGGGTGCGGTCAAGAACGCCATTGCCAACGGACAGATTCAGACCGCCATCAACATCCTGTCGGCCTTTATCAAGGAGGTCCAGGCGCAAGCAGGCAAGCATATCTCCACGACCTGCACGGCTGGCGGGCACACGTACCATCCTGTGCAGACCTTGATTGGTGATGCCCAGTACCTGCTAGGCGTCCTGGGCGGGCAGTTAAAAGCTAACCCGATCATGGGTTCTGTAGTCAACATCACCCTGGCTGGCATCTCCGGAGCGACGGTCAATCTGTTGAACTCGACGAAAGCCGTAGTCGCCACCGCCACCACGGATGTGGCCGGCTTCTACTATTTCGCCGTAACCGGCGCATTGAACATCGGGAAAACCTATACCGTCAAAGTAACGCCCCCGAGTGGTTACAAGAGTTCTGCGCCGTCCTCGCAAAGCTTCAACTGGTCGGCAAACACGGTTACGCTGGCGAATTTCGGTCTGCGCTGACAGTGTCAACTGCTAATGTTACGTGTCGGGGGCGCACAGGCCAGAAAACGGGACGTGCATCGAGGCGAGGTCAAGAGCGCTGCGCAGACGCGGCTGTGCAACGCACCAACTTTGCCTCATAACTGAAAAACAAAGAAGAGACCCTTGGTGCCGGGAGGGGGAGTCGAACCCCCAAGGGCCGAAGCCCGGCGGATTTTGAGTCCGCTGCGTCTGCCAGTTCCGCCATCCCGGCTAAGTGGATAAAACTAGAAGAGAGAACAGCTTAATTGACGGTGTGGGAACTTTGCAACCGCGACCTTTTTCGGACGCGTCACGACCATCCTGCGGGCCTCACAGAGAGTTCAAGAAAGTGAGCACGTCTTTCTTCGCTCCCAGAGGAAGCTGAAGGAATTTTTGGGTCACTTCACTGGCTTCGCCCTTGTGGCGTGCGATTGCATCCCCCAAGCGCACTGAATCGCCGTCATGCATGAAGCGGGAGTGCGTTCTGAGTCCCCAGAGCGGCGCAGTCCTGATCTTCTTTCTTCCATCATGGATAGCCTTATACGAAAAGCCGGCGCGATTCATGACCTTGTCTACCTCACTGAAAGAAACTTGGGCGGATTGCTTTGATTTGTATAACGCTCGAATCGATTCTGAAGGCACTGCGTAGTGCTCGACGATTGAAATGGCGATGCCATCCCCGGTGCCGACATCGTGGAGCAGGAAATCGCTGTACGGGTGAAAAGTCTTTCCTCCCAGGACATCGGGAACCGTGAATTGGCCTCCGTTCACTTTGGTCCCGGCCTTGGCGGTTGTAAGCGTGCTGAGGTGGCAGGTGGCGCATCCGATGCGGGCAAAAATCTTCGCTCCGCGCTTCGCCGCTTCGGTTGCCGCCAGAGTCTCATCCCGAGGAGGCACTTTCGAAGCGCGCATGAAGCGGGCAAAGCGATCGATATCTTCCAGGTGGTCGGCGGGGTCTGGCTTATCGTTCGGCTCAGTGACTGACTTGGGATTGCAAATCGAAGTCACCTCCTTCGGAAAAAGGCGATTGGTGATGCCCATTTCATTGAGGTACGCATCCCCGGAGAAAGAGAGCAAGCTCGCATGCTGATCTTTCCATCCAAATCGTCCAACCGCGGTTTGGCCGTCCGCCTCGAGGACCGGCACCCGTAGCGCCTGTCCGCAAATCTTGCCGGGGTTGGAGCGGCACTGGTGCTTGCTGATGCTCAGCAGCGCGTCGTCCGAGACGGCCTCAATAAAGCCGTCGCCCAACGTGTTGACTGCAAGACGCCTGGTTCGAATCGTCTCGGTCGCAGGGACGTGTTCCTGAACCTCGGGACAAACTGCGCGATCGTTGATCAAGGTGCGTCCAGTGATCACTTCCTGGCCGTGGTTGATCCGGATGCTCGGATTCTCGAACAGGCCGCCGGGACCTAAATGCCCGACGCGCAGCTCCGTGACTTGACTCACCGCGCCGGAAGTCGGGTTTTGGTGGCATTCACGACACGATTGAGCATTGTAGATCGGGCCCAGCCCGTCTTTTTCGGTTTGCTCCACCGTGTCGAAGTGCGTCTTATCGGCGTCGTGCACTGACTGCGAAACAAAATCGGGGTCGATGGTCTGGTTGTCGAAACCGCTTGGAGCCTCTGTCGCTGTACTCGTAGACGCTGCCCAGCTGAGCAACACGAGGCCCAGAGCCAAGAGAGTTGCGGAAAGCATCATCGCCGTTTTCATTGGATTCTCCCTGGGTGTCGGCTATCCAACCATTCTGAACTTGAGGGCTGAGAATGACAATATATCCGGGGTTAGACTCATGTCTTAACGGCTCATCTACTAAAACTTAATGATGTCCACTTCCTTCATCCTATCGCGCAAAAGTTTTGGGGTTGGTGCATGAGTGCAAAAAAGACCGCCCCGTGCGGGCGGCCTTCGCTGCATTTCCTTTTTTGTCCTAGGCTTTGCGTTTTCGAGTGCTTGCGACTATTTGACCCCGATCACACCAAACGTTCCTGCCAGATTATTGTGCGGACCGGCGGTAAAGAAGAGTTGATTCGTACGGCCGTTATTCGCCGTTCCTCCTCCGAACTCAATTCCCCAGAGCTGGTCGACGACGATATTCTTGCCGTTCACATCCCTGATCGTGCCCACAAACTGTCCGGTGACGAGATTAAAGGCATTGATGGTGCCGTTGTTCGTATTGTTTGAAATCAGCAGAGCATTGCTCAGCCTCCCAAAGTTTGGGGGTGCGACGGCAAAGCCCCAGGGCTGGTTCAGGGGCGAGCCTGCGGCGAGTTGGCGCACGAATTTCCCGTCCTCCTGGAAGATGTCGATAAAGCCTCCCGGACCACCGGTTGAGTTGGCAAACGACACGTAGACCAAGCCATTGATGTCCTGAATGCCGAAGGGCGTGAATCCCGCTGGCAGGGTGCTGTCGGTAAACGAGGTAACGAAGTTGAAATTTCCGTCGTAGACGTCGACTTTGTTGTTGGCAGTGTCGGCCGCGTACAGAAAATTGCCCGAAGGCTTGCTGGTGATGGCTAGGCCGGTGTAGACCGCCCCGGACGTTGAGTTATTCACCACGATAATGGCGTCGTTGGGATTGGTCTGCGGAGCCCATCCGCTGATGGTGCCGTCCAGTGTCGCGAACAGGAAGAAGGCGGTCCATCCCTGCACCTGAAAGTCCGACGACCCGTTGAAGACAATTCCAGTAGGAGAACCGGGGCCTGCGCCGCTTGCCGTCGGGATTTCGACTCGCAAGCTCTTCGCCACTCCCTGGCCGTCGTAAAGTGTCGACCAGCCGGATCCCGCGTCGCTGATCCAGAATGGTGAGCCCGGCGTGCGAACGAGCCCCCAAGCGTTGACGATGAGCGGGTCAGTATGCCCTGCCGCTCCTACCTGATTCGAAACCAGATTTCTGAGTTGATATTGCGCCAGGGCTGCGCTCGAAAACAGCATGACTGCGAGCCCGAGGCAAACGGTGAAAGCAATTTTGCGACGCTGCATACAGAATCCTCCTTGGATAGTGCGAGCTGGGATGTGCGAGCCTGAGCGGGAAGCGAGCGAATCGTTTAGCGGTACGGCGATCCAACGACAATTTCTCAATCCTGCTGGCAATCGAATGCTATTTCCAGGGGGTCAGACGGGTTGTCAACGCGGTGTCATCTGTTTGCACAATTCTTGTCGGCAACGGGCAAGCGTTCACCGTGATGGTGGCCATTGGCCAGATCGGCGGTTACGCCGTGTAGCAAAAATTGTATGAAACGATTCACTCCCTTTCTGCACTATCCCAATAAGTGGAAGACATCGCGCAGTGGGGCGATGAGCCACGGTTTAGGACCCCAACCTGGAAACTCCCGGCTGGGGTCCAGTAACGTGCCGGAGCTGACGGGGAAGCGGCTCCGGCGCTTTGTGCAGCATTCTTCTCCACCCGCTGTCTTGTTTAGAGTCAGCAAATTGGTTCGTCTACCCCGATCAGAGGAGTTTCATTCTTCCCAGTGCGCGCCGCCCACTCCATCCCGCCCACCAGACAGCGTTGCAGCAGCCACAAAGCTCTGAAACGCCCGTCGTCGTCAGCGGCACTCACGCTGGTCCCCGAAAGCGGCCACGGTTCGACTCCGCAAGTGCTAAACTGTCTGCCACTTCCAGCTCCCCGGGGCAAGTACTTGGAATTTCAATCCT
>Ga0209131_1001564_pt1 | contig 15855 bp, 10 predicted proteins | sample GraSoi_2013_40cm_FD_185826 | JGI IMG/M metagenome (GOLD analysis project Ga0209131, IMG submission 185826) | Grasslands soil microbial communities from the Angelo Coastal Reserve, California, USA - Sample 9_17_2013_40cm (SPAdes) (version 2) | ecosystem: Environmental > Terrestrial > Soil >...
GAATGGAGAACGCGTGGCATCATCATCCCGTCGCGCGTGGGGAGTGCGAACATCCACCCAGCCACTATCTGAACCGCTTCTACGTTGACTCCGCGGTTTTCGACCAGCGCGCGCTGCAATTTTTGGTGGGAACGATGGGGGCGGATCGAGTAATGCTGGGTTCGGACTATCCTTTTCCGTTGGGTGAAGAACGAGTCGGTGCACTCATCCGCCAAAGCAATCTACCGCAGGATGCAAAAATTAAGCTGCTAGGCGGGAATGCAGCTCGGTTCCTGAGGCTTGAAGCCGAAGAATTCGAGGGCAGGGATAAGAAGTCGGGCGTGACCGCGATCACGCCGCCGCTCGCGCCCGAGTCTGGACAGCTCACGTATAGCTCCTATCTGAAGGTTTCAGAACTATTGGAGTTGCAGAAGCCGCAATCATCGCCGACTCACCACGATGAGTTGCTGTTTATCCTCGTTCATCAGACTTACGAGCTGTGGTTCAAGGAATTGCTGCATGACCTCGATGCGGTTGTCGCGAACCTGCGCAAGGCTGGTGAAGCTCCGCAATCGCATGACGAAGTCTACGAAGCGGCGCGACTGCTGAGGCGCTGCACAGAGATCACACGAGTGTTAGTGGAGCAGTTCACGATCCTGGAAACGATGCTGCCTACGCATTTTCTCGCGTTTCGTAGCTTGCTGGAGCCCGCCAGCGGATTTCAGTCTGAACAGTTTCGAGAGATTGAATTTCTCTGCGGCTTGAAGGACGAGAAGATGCTCCGTTATCACCGGCCTACAGCGGAGGCTTACGCAAGCCTGAAGCGACGCCTGGAAGAAGCCTCGCTGCGTGACGTATTCTTCGGGGCGCTGGAGGCGATGGGCAAACTCGCGCCAGCCAGCGAAGGCGCGACCGAGAAGGAGCGATTCGAAGCGCGCGCCCGCGCGGTCCACGAACTCTACAAGGATGAGCACCATCATCGCGACTGGATTGATGTCTGCGAGCGGCTGACGGAGTTTGACGAACTGGTGGTGAGCTGGCGGTTGCGCCATATTCAACTGGTGGAACGCATCATCGGCATCCGCATGGGTACCGGGGGAAGCGCGGGAGCGTCCTACCTGAAGCTCACCCTCGACAAGAAATTCTTCCCCGAATTGTGGGAGGCCAGAACGTTGCTCACCGAGTGAGGCGTTACTCTGTCCAGCCTGGTTTGTCGACAATATTCCTCGAATCTCTCAGATGAAGCCTGCTGACAAAATCACACTGATCGGCGCCGGACTGAACGGCCCCCTGCTGGCGATTCTTCTAGTACAAAGAGGATTCGCGGTTGAGATCTACGAGCGGCGTTCCGACATGCGGAGTGTACGCATGAGTGCGGGGCGGTCAATCAATCTCGCACTCTCGACCCGTGGCATTCACGGGTTAAAGCAGGCTGGCCTGTGGGAGCGTATGCGAAGCATCATCATCCCAATGAAGGGACGGATGATGCATTCGATTGCTGGAGAACTTACCTTCCAACCCTACGGGAAGAATGAAACCGAGGTCATCAACTCGATTTCCCGGGCGGAGTTGAACATGGCGCTCCTGAACGCCGCAGAGGAACACGGCGCGACCATCCACTTCAACCAGCGCTGCACCGGATACGATCTGAAGACGGGCGCGATACTAGTTCGCAACGACGAGACGGGTGAAACGACAACGCGCGAAGCTGGCGTTGTGATTGGCTGTGATGGTTCAGCGTCCTCGATTCGGGCGGAGATGCTTAAGCTCAGCCGGTTCAACTTTTCGCAACAGTATCTCGACTATGGCTACAAAGAGCTGACGATTCCGGCAGGTCCTAAAGGCGAGCATCTGCTGGAAACCCACGCACTTCACATCTGGCCGCGGGGCAACCACATGCTGATTGCATTGCCCAACATTGATGGTACGTTTGCCTGCATTCTGTTCCTGCCGTTTGAGGGCACAGATAGCTTTGCCAGCATGGCCACGCCGGCGGAGGTCATGCAGTTTTTCCAGTCTCGCTTTCCAGATGCCGTTCCGTTGATGCCGCAACTGGCCGATAACTACTTCGCGAATCCGACCGGAGCGATGGTCACCATCAAGTGTTCGCCGTGGCATGTGGAAGGACGAGCGCTCCTTCTCGGTGACGCGGTTCATGCCATCGTTCCCTTCTTCGGCCAGGGACTAAATTGCGGATTTGAAGACTGCACTTCCCTGGTCGAGTTGCTCGACCGAAATGGCACGGACTGGCCAAGCGTGTTTGGCGACTTCGAGCGTGAGCGCAAGGTTAATACTGATGCTATTGCGGACATGGCCATTGAGAATTTTGCGGAGATGAGGGATCGGGTCGCAGATTCGCGGTTCCTGTTTCGGAAGAAAGTGGAGTTGGTGCTCGAAGCCAAGTATCCCCAACTCTTCGTGCCTAAGTATGCCATGGTGACCTTTCATCGGATTCCCTACTCTGTTGCCCTGACTCGGGGTGCGGTTCAGGAGCGAGTGCTGGCTGAACTCTGCGAGTCCGTCAATCGCGTGGAAGATCTCGACTGGGACAAAGCGGATCGGCTGATTCGCCGAGACCTCACTCCTTTGGAGATCCCGCAGTGACCCGCCATCAGTCTCAATTAGAGTTTCAATCCGGCGAGGATTTCGCGATCGCAATGGATGAACGCGATCCTCTGAAGCACTACCGCGAGCGTTTCTTTTCTCCCAAGACGGCGAACGGTGATGGCGTATATCTGTGCGGACACTCGCTTGGTTTGCAGCCAAAGACAACGGCAAGATATATCGAACAGGAACTGAAAGACTGGGCTGAACTCGGCGTGGAGGGCCACTTCGGAGCGAAGAACCCGTGGATGCCCTATCACAGGCTGCTTACGGAACAGACCGCAAGATTGGTGGGAGCGAAGCCTCTCGAAGTTGTGGTGATGAATTCGCTTACGGTAAACCTTCACCTGATGATGGTTTCTTTTTACCGTCCCACGAAGGAGCGGCACAAAATTGTCGTCGAACGCGGAGCCTTCCCATCTGATCAGTACGCCGTACAATCGCAGATTCGCTTTCATGGTTTTGATCCGGCGGATTCGCTAATCGAGTTGACCCCGCGGCCAGGAGAATCCTGCCTTCTCGACGACGACATTGACGCATTGATCGAGCGCGAGGGAGATGCGATCGCACTCATCATGTTGGGAGGAGTGAACTATGCGACCGGTCAAGCGTTTGATATGGCGCGCATCACGCGCTCAGGTCACGCGCAGGGCTGCGTAGTCGGTTTCGACCTGGCGCATGCGGCCGGCAATTTGCAGTTGAAACTTCATGATTGGGGTCCCGACTTTGCCGTGTGGTGCAGCTACAAGTATCTGAATGGCGGTCCGGGATGTGCTGCCGGTTGTTTTGTTCATGAACGGCATGCGCGCGCCTGGGATCTACCTCGGTTTGCGGGCTGGTGGGGTCACGACGAACGGTCGCGGTTCGAGATGGGGCCGAAGTTTCAGCCGATGCCCGGAGCCGACGGCTGGCAGTTGAGCAATCCGTCGATTGTCAGCCTGGCCGTCTTGCGAGCATCGATGGATATATTCCACGAAGCGGGCATGGAGCGTTTGCGGGCCAAGAGCGTTTCGCTGACCGGCTATCTGGAGTTCCTGCTAAGCCAGAATGCGTCCGCAAACTTCTCAATCATCACGCCGCAGGATAAAGAACGGCGCGGAGCACAGATTTCTATCCGGGTTCGCCAGAACGGAAGGGTGCTCTGCGAACGGCTGGCCCGCGAAGGCATCGTGGGCGATTGGCGAGAGCCGGATACTTTCAGAGTTGCACCGGTGCCCCTCTACAACTCCTATCGCGATGTATTCCGGTTTGTTCACCGATTCGCCGCCGCGATCGGCTAGACAGTCGCAAAACCAGTTCAAGCGACTTCGCACGATTACTTCCGTAATGTCCGAGCCATTCTGCCTGAACATACACTCTTAGCGTGAGCCTAATTTCCGTGAAGCGACCCGGCAGGTGGACGGGAATCGTGTGCGCGGTGGTATGCGTGCACGTCGTCGTGTCGCTGATAGCTCCACGCGGCAAAGGACTCACCGCCTTTGGCGACCTGACGCAGTTTGCTCTATTGTTGTGCGCAACCTTAGCAATCCTCTGGAACATCAGAACCAGCTACAAGAGAGCCCAACTTTTCTGGGGTCTCATGGCGTTTGGCTGCGGAATGTGGCTCTGCACGCATGTGTTGTGGACCTACTTCGAGGTCTTTCTTCGGCAGGATACGCCAAACCCATTTGTCGGAGATGTAGTTCTGTTCCTCCATGTCGTCCCCATGATGGCGGCCCTGGTGGTGCAGCCGCACATTCAACGGAATGACCATTCCCTACGGCTCGTATCCCTCGACTTCTTTCTGTTGCTCACGTGGTGGCTTTATCTGTACCTCTTTATTGTGATCCCCTGGCAATACGTGTCGCCGGATGTAGACACGTATGGCCACAGCTTCGACGCGCTCTACGCTTGTGAACAGGTTGTTTTAATGGTGGGAGTGGGTCTGGTTTGGAAGCGCAGCCACGGGTCGTGGCACACCGTCTACGGGCAGCTCTTCAAAGCGGCATTGTTTTACAGTGTGGGTTCCGTTCTCGCCGGCTTGGCGATCGACTTTCACCAGTACTACACCGGAAGTCTTTTCGATGTTCCGCTGGTGGCTGGCATGGGATGGTTCGCCGTCGTGGGTATCGTGGCACGTAGATTTTCGAGCGACCGGCCAGTTGACCAGGAGCTTCGCCATAGCCACAGCATGTGGACGGCGCGACTGGCGATGATCGCCGTATTCTCAACACCGCTTATGGTGGCATGGGCGGAGTTTGGGGGAAGCGCTCCACCGCGGGTGCGCTCCTACAGGCTGTTCTTGACCGTGGCGGCGATGGTCTTCATGGGTACGCTGGTCTTCCTTAAACAGCACTGGATGGACCGGGAACTGCTCCACTTGCTGCGGTTGTCGCGCCAGAATCTCGATGAGATGTGCCAACTGAAAGACGAATTGGAAAGTAAGGAACAATCCCTGCGGTGGCACAGTCTGGAATTGCAAAGCAAAAATCTTGAGCTTCAGGAAATTTCTTTCACTGACTCTTTGACCGGCGTGTGGAACCGGCGCTATCTCGAAGAAATTGTTACGGCTGAAGCTGGACAGGTCTTGAGGAATTACGAGAGAGCACGCGGCACTGACATCCGCAAGTTGGATCATCGCGATCTGGTCTTCATCATGGTGGACATGGACTTCTTCAAACAAGTGAACGATGTACACGGCCATCCTGCGGGCGATCGCTTGTTGCAGCGGGTGGCCGAGCGTCTAAGCAGGGTTGTGCGCAAATCCGATGTCCTGGTTCGTTGGGGAGGAGAAGAATTCCTGATCATGTCCCGCTCAGCGGACCCATCGGGGACACCCGCTTTCTGCGAGCGAATTCTGGACATCATGGCTTCAGAAGCCTTTGATCTTGGACACGGCGTTCAAGTGCGCAAGACCTGCTCGGTGGGATGGGCTCCGTTTCCCTGGAGCCGCGGCGCATACGAAGCGCTTTGCGCGGAAGAGATCATCGAACTCGCGGACACCGCGCTCTACCGGGCAAAGGCCGGGGGACGAAATCAAGGCGTGGGCATTCTGCCTGCCGATGGCGCGGGTACGAGTCCTCACGCAATCACGCTGGAGGCCCTGCAAAACGACGCCGGCGTTCTTACTCATACAGTGAGGGTCAAGCACTCCGTGACTGGCGGGAGTCTTCACGCTTTTGGTGAAGGCATACTGTCCAGCGAGCCACATGACATTTAGTTCCTCTTTAGAGCCTTGTCCCCGGCCGCTTGATTTCTGATGCTGCGTTCAATACAGTGAGAAGCCGCCTCGCGGGATGCAGGTTTGGCGCAGGCGACGCGGTTCGCAACAATTCAAGAACAGGCAGTTTGTGAGGTATCCTTTGTGAGGCACATTCAATGATGAATGCGAAAACTCCTTCCCAGACGGGTCTGCGCCAAAAGGCGCAACTGATGTCGGCATCAGAAATAGAGCGCACGCTGGTGCGTTTAGCGTATGAGATTGTCGAGAAGAATGGCGGTGTCGACGGTTTGGGATTGGTCGGGATTCGACGCCGTGGCGTCCCCATCGCAGAGCGCCTGGGCAAGATTATCGCCCGCATCGAGAGCGCCAAAGTTCCGGTCGGGACTTTGGACATTACTTTCTATCGCGACGACCTTTCAACCCTCGGACCTAAGCCGGTGGTACAGGACAAGGAGATCGGATTCTCGATCGAGGACAAGAACATCGTGCTGGTCGACGATGTTCTTTTCACCGGACGCACCACGCGAGCTGCTCTGGATGCGCTCTTTTCACACGGCAGACCGCGAAGGGTGCAGTTGTGCGTGCTGATCGACCGGGGGCATCGGGAAATACCAGTCGAAGCCAGTTTCGTCGGCCGCAATGTTCAGACCACCACGAACGAAGTGATCGAGGTCAAGTTAACCGAGATTGATGATGCGGAGAAGGTTCTACTTATGGAGAGGTAGGACCGGAAGAAGTTCAAGGAAGAAAAAGGACGGCGGCGTATGCCGTCCTTTTTCATAGGCGAATCGTTAAGACAACTTGGTGCAGATCGCCTTGGTTTGTGTGTACAGATTCAGGGCGTCGTGTCCCATCTCGCGGCCCCATCCGGATTGTTTATATCCTCCGAAGGGCAGCGCCGCATCGAAAATGTTGTAGCAGTTGATCCATACCGTACCCGCGCGCAGGTGTTCTGCGGTGCGGTGAGCTTTACTGATGTCGCGAGTCCAGACGGCGGCAGCCAGGCCGTATTCACTGTCGTTGGCACGCGGTAGAATCTCTTCCGGATCGTCGAACGGCATCGCCGTTACCACCGGCCCAAAGATTTCTTCCCGCACAACTTTCATGTCTTCGCGAGTGTTCACGAGAACCGTGGGCTCCACGAAATAACCCTTGTCTCCCTTTCTATGACCGCCTGAAAGAGCCGTGGCGCCTTCCGAAAAGCCTGCCTCGAGATATCCGCAGACGCGGCTTAACTGTTCCTGCGATACGAGGGGTCCCATAGTCGTCTCCGGATCAAGACCCGAGCCTACGTTGATTTTCTTCGCATGGTCGGCAACGCCTTCCACTACACGATCGAAGATCGGCTTCTCGATGTAGAGGCGGGATCCCGCGCAGCAACACTGGCCGTGATTGAAGAAGATCGCGCTCGCAGCCCCCGGAATCGCTGACTCAAGGTCAGCATCCTTATAAACGACGTTCGGAGACTTACCACCAAGTTCAAGCGAAACCTTCTTCAAGTTGCCAGCCGCAGCGTGCACGATTAGCTTGCCAACTTCCGTGGAGCCGGTGAAAGCTATCTTGTCCACGTCCGGATGAGCGGCCAGTGCAGCGCCCGCCGTCTCGCCGTATCCCGGCACAATATTCACTACGCCTTCGGGGAATCCGGCTTCCATGATCAACTCGCCGAGACGCAGCGCCGAAAGCGGCGTTTGTTCCGCCGGCTTCAAAACCACGGTGCAACCGGAGGCTAGCGCCGGACCCAGTTTCCACGCTGCCATCAGCAACGGGAAGTTCCAAGGAATAATTTGACCAACAACTCCTACTGGCTCTCGCAATGTATAGGCAAGATACTTTGCTCCGGGTGTGTACGGAACCGAGATCGGAATCGTATTGCCTTCGATCTTCGTGGTCCAGCCCGCCATATAGCGGAACAAATCTACGGCCAGCGGCACGTCGGCTGCCCTTGCGATGGTAAGAGGTTTGCCGTTGTCGAGGCTTTCCAAATAAGCGAATTCTTCAGTGTGCGATTCAAGCAGATCGGCCAGTTTCCAGATGAGGCGTCCGCGTTCGGATGCGGTCAAGCGCCGCCAGGGACCCTGATCGAAGGCTTTGCGTGCAGCCTTCACAGCTTGTTCAATATCCTCGCGATCGCCCTCCGCCACCTGTGCCAGAACTTCGCCCGTGGCGGGATTGTAAGTGGGGAAATTCTTACCCGAAATGGAGCTTACCCAATTACCATTGATCAACATCTTGCGCGGCTTTTCGAGAAAATCCGCGACCTGCGGATGAATCTGCGGTGATACTGCGATGCCCATATGTCCTCCTTGGATCAAACAATAGATCGAGCACGAACTTGCCTGATGTGACGCAAAGATGCCGGGCCGAGAAAGGATAACGGAAGTATGCTAGTCCGGGCTCAGAACAAAAGCAATTCCGATTGGCCTGACCCGGCGCGCTACCATCTGGCCTTCGAAGGCTCCGCTCGATCTTAATTTTTATTCGCCGTAAGGAACCCAGATGTTCTTTACCTGTGTGGCATGCTCCAGAAACCAGCGCCCTTCAGCCAGTTTCAGATTGAACCAGTCGATGGCCCGGCCCTCGTTTGTCCAGACCTGTTTCAAATTGCCCACCGACATTGCCTTCGCAGCAGCGGCATTGGTTTCGTCTCCAAAAGACCAGATGGCATCCACATCGTCGTGCTCAGCGAGAGTCTTCAAAAGTTGCGAAGCATGGCCCGTCACAATATTGACCGCGCCATCGGGCAGATCGCTGGTTTCAAATAGCTGATAAAGATCGCTGGTGATTAGCGGGTATGCCTCCGAGGGAACCGCAACCACTGTATTACCCATGGCCAGGGCTGGCAGCACGAGAGAAAGGAAACCCAGCAACGGCGCTTCTGCGGGACAGATGATGCCCATGGTTCCGAGCGGCTCATTCACGGCAATTGCGATATTGCGGAACGGAGGATTGTGCACAGCGCCGTCAAACTTGTCGGCCCACGCCGCATACGAAAAGATGCGCTCGATCCCGAGATCCAGCTCGACCGCGGCTTGCTTCGCTCCAACGACCGCTGTGAGCCCGCGGACAATTTCGTCGCGGCGCTGGGAGAGGTTCTCGGCGCAGTAGTAAAGAACCTGAGCACGATTGTGTGCCGTCGCCTTAGCCCACCCCCCCGCCTTGTGAGCCGCCTCGACGGCGTTGCGAATATCTTTGCGGTTTCCCAGCGAGGCTTCCCCCAGCAAACGTCCATCGGCTGAACGCACTTCCATGCTGTAGCCAGAGTCCGGCCGCAGCTGCTTGCCGCCGATATAGAGCTTCACGGTGCGATCGACTGGAGGCCCGGACTCCGGCTCTTCCTCCGAGCGTGGGGCAGCGGGCTGGCGCACTGCGGGCAATTTAGGAGCATTCTTGAACCACGATGGTTGCAAATATTCCAGCAGGCCTTCCCTGCCACCCTCGCGCCCATACCCGCTCTCGCGATAGCCGCCGAATCCGCAGGAGGCGTCGAACAGATTCGTGCAATTCACCCACACGACGCCAGCTTTCAGCTGCGCCGCAACGTGCAACGCCACGTTGATGTTTTCGCTCCAAACGCACGCTGCCAGACCATAGACCGTATTGTTGGCCAATTCAACGGCTTCTCTCGGAGTGCGAAACGTCATTGCGGCGAGTACGGGACCGAAGATCTCCTGCTGCGCGACGATCGACGTGGGATGCACATTGCTCAACAGCGTAGGTGGGTAGTAAAAGCCGCTCGCAGGCAACACAACCTTTGGCTGCCAGCAGGTCGCTCCCTCCGCGATTCCTTGACCAACCATGCGCTGGATACGATCCAGTTGCACGCGCGCTACAATCGGACCGATATCGATTGCTTTGTCTAAAGGGAGCCCTATGCGAAGGCTGGTCATGCGCTCCCGGATTTTGGCAATCAAAGTCTCTGCAATACTTTCCTGCATCAACAGGCGCGAGCCCGCGCAGCATACCTGCCCCTGATTGAACCAGATTCCATCCACCAATCCCTCGACCGTGCTATCGAGATCAGCATCGTCGAAGACAATGAATGGAGATTTTCCTCCCAACTCGAGCGAGAGTCGTTTCGGAGTCGCGGCTGTGGCGCTGCGAATCGCGCGGCCGACTTCGGTGGAACCAGTGAACGCGATTTTATCCACGTCGAGGTGTTTCACCAGCGCCTCGCCAGTCGAGCCGTCGCCGGTCACGATGTTGACGACTCCGGCGGGCAATCCCGCTTCCTGACAAAGCTCAGCGAAAGCGAGCGCCGTCAGAGGAGTGTATTCGGCGGGTTTCAACACCACGGTGTTTCCAGTGGCCAGAGCCGGAGCAATCTTCCACGCTGCCATGAGCAGCGGAAAATTCCAAGGGATAATCTGTCCCACCACACCGCAAGACTCGTACTCAGGAAATTCCTGCTCAAGAAGTTGCGCCCAGCCGGCATGATGGTAGAAGTGCCGAGCCACCAAGGGAATGTCGATGTCACGGCTCTCGCGGATCGGCTTGCCGTTGTCCATCGTTTCCAGAACGGCGAGCAGTCGGGAATGTTTCTGTACCAACCGTGCAAGGGCATACAGATAACGCGCCCGAACGTGGGGAGTGAGCGCCCGCCACTTTGGAAACGCTGCGCGCGCAGAGTGCACTGCCCTGTCGATGTCGGCGGACGAACCCTGAGCAATGGAAGCCAGTTTCTCTCCATTCGAAGGATCAATCGTCTCAAAGTATTCACCGGCGGCCGGATCTCGCCACGCACCGTTGATGAAGTGTCCGAAGCGATGGCTGTGGCGCTGCAGCCAAGTCTGCGCTTCTTTCGGATCTTCTGGAGCGGGACCGTACTCCATAGTCGCAAATTTTTCAGCAATACTCATTTCGATCGCTCAAACTCCTCGTTGTCGGACAAACGGTCTGGCAACTACGCTAGGGGATGACGATACTCCGCCGAATAGCGCCCCGTCGCGTGGTGTTCTAGTTGACGTTCGATGTCCCCCAACAACCCACTGGCGCCAAAGCGAAAAAGGTCGGCACGCATCCACGACTGCCCGAGCTCCTCTTTCATCATGGCCAGCCAGTCGGTCGACTGCTTCGCCGTCCGGATTCCACCTGCGGCCTTGAAACCCACAGCCATTCCCGTTTGCTCGGCATATTCGCGGATCGCGCGGGCCATCACCAAGCCTACGGGCAATGTGGCGTTAGTAGGCTCTTTGCCGGTTGAAGTCTTGATGAAGTCGGCTCCCGCCATCATGGCTACGGCGCTTGCCCGTGCCACATTGCGCAAGGTCACCAGGTCACCGGTTGCAAGGATGACCTTCATATGAGCAGGTCCACATGCTTGTTTGAAAGCCGCAATTTCGTCGTAGAGCGCCTGCCAGCGACCGCCGAATACATGAGCACGCGTGATCACAACGTCAATCTCGTGGGCGCCCGCCTCCAGGGAGCGGTGGATCTCCGCAACCCGCTCCGCCAGAGGAGATAGACCGGCCGGGAAACCAGCAGACACCGCGGCCACATGGATGCCACTTCCTTCCAAGGCGTGCAGCGCGGTCTCAACAAACAGGTGATAGACGCAAACGGCCGCGACCTTCACTTCGAGGTCTTCAATCCCCAGCTTGTGCGCGAGCTCCGGTTGCACGGGCTGCCGCGCCTTCGCACATAGCCGGCGCACGCGCTCTTCGGTGTCATCGCCGGAAAGCGTGGTCAGATCCATGCAGGTGATCGCCCGCAGCAGCCATGCCGCCTGCCAATCCTTCTTCACAGTTCTGCGCGCTACTTGCGTCTGGGTGCGACGTTCAACCGCGCTGCTGTTCACTCGTACTTCCTGCACCCAATTCAAGTCGAGAGGAATTCCAGAGTTTGGCAGGAGCGGACGCCCGCCAAGAATCGCGAGGGATTTCCCAGTATGAAGCTGATGACTTGCAGCCTCCTGATCTGCTCCGGGATGGTTATGATCCACCGGCACTGGATTGCGCCTCACTCGCACCGGTAATTGTACGGCAGGAAATCTGACAATGCGAGGTCGCGGAGAAACTGCTATTCCTCACTACATTCAACTGTGACGAACAAAAAACGACGCGCGGTACAGTCAGGGTTTACAATGACCCTCGATTTCGCGGACCGACCTGAGACTTTCCCTTTATGCGCAAGAGAACGCTGCCTGCTGGCGTATCAGCAAAACTGCTGCGATCCGCGAAGAAGGTCATGAAGAACGCGCATGCTCCTTACTCGAAGTTCCGGGTCGGAGCCGCGATCTTGCTCTCGAACGGCAGAGTATTCTCGGGCTGCAACGTGGAGAACGCTTCCTACGGAATGACAAACTGCGCCGAGCGCACGGCGATTTTCTCGGCCGTGGCGCAGCTTGGTCCCAAGATCGAGATCCGCGCGGTATCAGTGGTCAACCATCAGGGAGTGCCTTGTTCGCCCTGCGGGGCATGCCGTCAGGTCATCTACGAATTTGGCCCGGACGCAACAATATTCTTCCAAGGGGCTAAGGGTCCAAAACAGGCTCACATTACCGAACTGCTTCCGGAAGGATTCCGCCTCCAGTGACCCCGGCACCCGCTTCAACTCAAACTTTCCGTGCCATTGATGTGATTCGCAAGAAGCGGGATGGCGGCGAGCTGTCTGGTGGCGAAATCGAATCCATCGTGAACGCATACACTCGCGGGGATATTCCCGACTATCAGGTTTCCGCCTGGCTCATGGCGGTAGTGCTGCGTGGAATGACGCGTGCGGAGACAGCAGCTCTCACGGACGTCATGCTGCGTTCCGGCGAGATGCTCGATCTCTCTTCACTTCCAGCAAAAAAAGTCGACAAACATTCCACCGGAGGAGTGGGTGACAAGACTTCGCTGGTGCTGGCGCCGCTTGCTGCCGCCGCGGGTGTAACTGTTCCCATGATCAGCGGCCGCGGCCTGGGACACACCGGAGGCACGCTGGACAAGCTTGAGGCCATTCCCGGCTTCAATGTGAATCTTTCGGTGGCGCAATTTCGCCGCGTACTGGACACCTGCGGCTGCGCCATGATTGGTCAGACCTCCGAAATCGCTCCCGCAGATCGCAAGCTCTACGCACTGCGCGATGTGACCGGCACAGTAGAAAGCCCTTATCTCATCTGCGCATCCATCATGAGCAAAAAGCTTGCGGAAGGAATTGACGCGCTCGTGCTCGACGTGAAAACCGGCTCGGGGGCATTCATGAAAAGCGAGAAAGACGCTGCCTTTCTTGCCGAACTCATGGTTGAGACCGGTGAGCGAATGGGCAAACAGGTGGTGGCTCTTATCACGGATATGGATCAGCCGCTGGGATCGAAGATCGGCAATGCGCTTGAGGTGATCGAAGTAGTGGAAGTTCTGCGTGGCGGAGGACCGGAAGATTTGCGTCAGCTCTGCCTCGAGCTTGCGGGTTGGATGCTGCATCTAGGCGGTGTTTCTGCGACGGTCGCGGAGGGAAAAAAGCAGAGCGAAAAGCTCATCGCTTCCGGCCAGGCACTCGACAGGTTCCGCCAGATGGTAGAACTGCAGGGCGGAGATCCGCGCGTGATCGACGACCCCCGGGGACTACCTCAGGCTCAGCATACGATGATATTTTCCAGTCCGAACCACGGATGTCTTTCATCTCTGCAGTGCGAACAGGCTGGCACCGCGTGTGTCATTCTTGGCGGCGGCCGCGAACGTAAAGAGGATTCGATCGATCCCGCGGTGGGAATCGTGCTCCACAAGAAAGTGGGGGATGCCGTCTCCGTCGGCGAAGCGATGGCCACGATTCATTACAATGACGAAACCCGCGCGACTCGTGCCCGGCAACTGCTCGAGCAGAGCTACCTGATTGCAGATTCACCCCCGCGCGAGAAAAGGCCATTGATCCATCGCGTGATCGGAAGGTCCGGAGAGAAAAACTGAATGGGACGCTTCACTGGAATCCTCGGGCTCTTGACTATGCTGGTGTTGGCTTATGTCTTTTCTACCAATCGCCGCGCCATTCGGCTGAAGACGGTGGCGTGGGGCTTGGGCTTGCAGTTCGCTTTTGCAGTATTTGTATTGAGAGTCGAAACTGGCCGGCGGGTTTTTCAGAAAGCTGGCGATATAGTGAACCGGCTGCTCAGTTACGCGTTTGTCGGCTCGCAGTTTGTTTTCGGTGACCTCGGCAAACAAGGTTCCCATCTAGGTTTCTACTTCGCTTTCCAGGTATTGCCAACGATCATCTTCATCGCCGCGTTTTTCGCCGTGCTCTACCACTACGGCGTCATGCAGTTCGTCATCAAGATCGCTGCGTGGATTATGACCCGTGTGATGGGCGCCAGCGGCGCGGAGTCTCTGAATGTGGCCGCCAGCATTTTCATGGGACAAACCGAAGCGCCACTGACCATCCGCCCATTCCTGCCCGATCTCACTCGGTCAGAGTTGATGACCGTGATGACCAGCGGCATGGCGCACGTCTCCGGCGGAATCATGGCGGCTTACATCGCCTTTGGCATAGAGCCCAAACACTTGCTAAGCGCCGTGATCATGACTGCACCCGGCACGCTGCTCATGGCGAAGATGCTCGTACCCGAGACCGAGCAGCCCAAAACCGCAGGACGAGTGGTGATGAGCGAAGAAGAAGAGAAGACGGAAAAAGAAGAGAACCTGCTGGGTGCGGTCGCCCGGGGTACAACCGACGGTCTTCATCTGGCTTTGAACATCGCCGCCATGCTGATTTCGTTTCTTGCCCTCATCGCACTCACGAATGGCATCATGGGCGGGGTGCACAACTGGCTGGCCGGTCACGGGATCTTCTGGTTTCCCGCCAGTCTGGAAAAGATCTTCGGAGTCCTCTTTGCACCCATTGCCTGGGTGATCGGTATCCCCTGGCACGATTGCGGAACGATCGGCAATCTGCTGGGCACACGCATGGTGCTGAACGAGTTGGTGGCGTTCTCCATGCTCGGACCGATGAAGGCGGCCCTCGATCCGCGCTCCTTCACCATTGCCACTTTCGCACTCTGCGGCTTCGCGAATCTCAGCTCCATTGGAATCCAAATCGGTGGAATCGGAGCACTCGCTCCCAACAAGAAAAGCGAACTGGCACGGCTCGGCATTCGAGCGATGTTGGCAGGAACGATGGCGAACCTGATGTCGGCTTCAATCGCCGGAATGCTGCTCTAATCCATAACAGCATCCAAAGAGAGGATCTCTATGAGGCTCCGGTTTCTATCCGCTCTCACTCTGTTCTTTGTTCTTGGTTGTGTGGCGAACGGCTTTACGCAAGCCGCACCGAAGCGAGTAATCATCGACACCGATCCTGGCACTGACGATGCCATGGCCATCGTCCTGGCTCTAAACTCTCCAGAGTTGAAGGTGGAAGCACTAACTGTAGTGCCCGGCAATGTGGACGGGCGGCAGGGATTGGAAAATGCTCTGAAGATCGTTTCGTTGGCGGGACGCTGCGACGTTGCAGTCGCAGCGGGGGCGCAGCATCCGCTGAATCAGAAGCTGATCACTGCACAGTTTTGGCATGGAAGGAATGGCCTGGCGAATGTAGAACTGCCACCTTCCAAATGCAAGGCGGATCCGCGGTTCGGCCCGGATCTCATCATCGAGATGATCCACAAATATCCGCACGAGCTCACACTGATCCCCGTTGGGCCATTGACCAACATCGCACTGGCCGTTTCGAAAGATCCCTCGATCGCCACTCTGGTCAAGGATATCGTCATCATGGGCGGCTCGATCACCGGCGGGAATGTTAATGGAGCGGCGGAAGCGAACATGTACAACGACCCCGAGGCGGCGCAGATCGTGTTCAACGCTGGCTGGACGGTGACGATGGTGGGCTCCGATGTGGGCGAGCGAACGTTGATCACGCGAAAGTATCTCGCGGAACTTCAGTCATCCCACGGGCCTCAGAATGACTTTATCGCTGAGATTGCAAATTTTTATCTGACCCGCAGCGAGAAAAGCGGATACAGCGGGGCCGCAATGTATGACCCGCTGGCGGTGGGGATTGCTTTGGATCCTACTCTGGGCTCCCTGAAAGAAATGCACGTAGACGTGGAAACCAAGGGTGAGTTTGCCCGCGGAGAAACCGTGGCGAACCGCATGGGA
>Ga0209131_1001566_pt1 | contig 15853 bp, 15 predicted proteins | sample GraSoi_2013_40cm_FD_185826 | JGI IMG/M metagenome (GOLD analysis project Ga0209131, IMG submission 185826) | Grasslands soil microbial communities from the Angelo Coastal Reserve, California, USA - Sample 9_17_2013_40cm (SPAdes) (version 2) | ecosystem: Environmental > Terrestrial > Soil >...
CGTGATTTGGTGCGCGGTTTGCAGAAGTATCTTCTGCATGCTGCTGAATGGGGCTTTCGTGAAGATCCAAATTCCGATTTCCCTTGCCTTTCAATGTCATGCCTGAGTCCCTTCCCTTCGTAGTTGAATTGCTCTCGATTCTCAGCGTGCGCACCTACCCCCTGACATTTCCGCGCCAAGGGCCCCGAAGGGAATGTCGCCCTCGCGGATTCAACTCAGTGACGATGCTTCGGGCCAGTAACACCGTCCGGGCCGGTGAAACACAGAAAAATCAGAATCGCCAATACGGCGACGAACAGAAACGTCACCATACGGGCCTCCTTTCGTTCCCGGTTTAACCACACGCATTGCAGGTGACCTGATCTTGCGAGATATGTGTCGCGTTACCGATCCTTCGCGAAGTTTTCCTTGCGGATCGCCAAGCTGGTTCGACAATGTGCTTCAATCTCTCACGTAATTTCCTTTTTCCGTGAAACATTCGACCCTTCAACGCGGCAACGGAAATTCCCATGATTCGGGCGGTCTCTTCCGATGATCGCTCGTCGAGCTCGTGCAGCTGGATTGCCTTCCGTATTCCAGCCGGCAACTGATTCATAGCCAAGGACAGCATTTCCACCCACTCTCGCTGTGAATAGATAGCTTCGGGATCCGGACTTGAATCAGGAACTTCCAGCGCGCTTGTGGTTTCCTCATTCCCGTTTAAATCGTCGATCAAAACTTCGCGCAATCCGCGACTTCTCCGCAAGAACATGAGAGCTTCGGTAACGGCGATACGCGTCAGCCAGGTGGAAAAGGCAGATCTCCCTTCAAATTTGCGCAGATGGATGAACGCTTTTTGAAAGCTTTGTTGCACGACATCCTCGGCGTCTTCTCGCCTGCGGGTAATGCGCTGCGCAACGAAGAAAATCCTTTGCTCGTGACGTTTGACCAGGATCTCGAAGGCTCTTCTATTTCCGTTCTTCGCGGCAGCAACGAGGGCCATGTCTGCGTTGCCGGGAAGGGTGTCGATAGAAGCAATCTCTGCGTCCTCTCTGTCGATGTTGTTTATGAGTTTGGTTGGCATAGTTCGGCTCCTTGACAGCTTCATCTTGCACACCTCTGTTGAAGCACGTGCTTGATGTAGATACCGGTAGCGATGAATTGCGCGCCCTCCTTTGACATGGTTCGCAAGAGGCTCTCGCCCTTCTTATCGACGAACGTGACTTCATTGAGATCGACAATGCACTTCAGGTTGTCGTCAGTTCGATGGGTCTCTTTCCAAACTCTGGTCAGTTCGCTAACCCACAAGCCAACTAAGCGGCCTTGCAGAATCCATTTCTCTTCTTCTAGCGTTTCGGTTCTCGTGATCTTCAACACGTCAATCTCTTTCTTTCGGCGAATCGGTTCGTTCGTCTGCCGCCGTTGTGGACTTCGGTGCTAGCGCGTTCAAGGGAGACTTCGTCTATCGCGACTTTCATTAACTCGATGCCACAACCACGTTCGCGCGCGGGCTCCGATGTTCTGCTGTTACCTATTGTCTTTCCGAAGTCGAATCCTTTTCCCCGATGAGTCACTACGATGGATATTTCATTGCCAGGTCCGCAGCGGCAGCGGATGTGTACTTTTGTTTTCGGATCTGCCTTTGCCAGGTCCGCAGCGGCAGCGGATGTGTACTTTTGTTTTTGGATCTGCCTGATTGCCGTGCGCGACGGCATTTTGCAGCGCCTCGCGGAGTGCTAACTCGACGTCGCGTTCTGCTCCCTGAACACATTGCGATCCTTCAATCAGCCGCATCAAGCGGTCTACGTTCGGCGATATGGCATGAATCTCGCTCGGCATCCAAGTGTCGATTTCCACGACGCGAGAATGGGAGCGCTTTCGTGAGAACACCGATTTAGAATCCAATGCTGGTTTCGGCCCTCGCATTCCACTCATGGCAAGCGCCTCACGCTCAGGAGAAATGCATCAGAAAGGCCAAGGCGGCGAGGGTTCCCAACGTGCGGAACTTATTGATTTTTAGCGGGATAGCGATCCGAAAGACGTTCCATAGATCACGCTGCCAGCCTGGCACTGCCGTATTTGCGGTAGCGTGCCCGTTTTTTGGCACAAAAGAAAGTGGAGCAAGAGAGATCGTTTCGGAATTGAGCGGAGTGAAAGGTGCGGTACGGTCTGCTTACGCAGAACCGCGTGCAATTCCGAGTTTGTGAATTCTCTGTTGGAGGGTGGATCGCTTCATTCCAAGGTGCGCTGCCGCCCCGTTGGGACCTGCCACAACCCAATTGCTCTGTTTGAGAGCTCTAATAATCTGTTGACGTTCCGTTTCCTTCAAAACGTCATGAAGGGCGCTATTTGTCGATTTCGGAGAAGCGGGTTCTACCGCAGGGCCGGCCTTGGGAAATTTAAGATCGCTGACATCGACGCTCAGGGCGGGACCCGTCGAGATGATTACGGCGCGCTCGATCACGTTCTGAAGTTCTCGTATGTTTCCCGGCCAATGATATCGGCACAGTGCGTCCATTGCCGCAGACGGAATCGTATCCATGACCTTTTTCATACGTCTGGAAAACTGCTGCGTGAAGTGACGCACCAGGAGCGGAATATCGCCCTGGCGTTCCCGCAAGGGTGGAACGTGGACGGGAAAAACATTTACACGAAAAAATAGATCGGATCGGAACTTCTGCTCGCTCACCATCGCTTCTAAATCGCGGTTCGTCGCGGCAATCAAACGTGCATCAGTCCGAAGCGTGCGCGAGCTTCCCAGCCGCTCGAACTCTCTCTCTTGCAGGACTCGGAGCAGCTTGGTCTGCAATTCGAGAGGAATTTCTCCTATTTCGTCCAGGAAGATCGTGCCACCATCGGCCACTTCGAAGCGCCCAATGCGCTGCGCGATCGCTCCTGTAAATGCGCCTTTCTCATGCCCGAATAGCTCGCTTTCCAGCAAGCCTGTCGGAATGGCGGCGCAGTTCAGCTTGACGAAGGGCTTCGCGTGCCGCGGGCTCAAATCATGAATGGCGCGGGCAATTAGTTCCTTTCCCGTGCCTGTCTCCCCATAAATCAGCACCGTCGAATCCGTCGGCGCTACAGTTTCCACGTTCTTGAGAACTCTGCGCAGAGAGGCGCTATTTCCGATGATCTGGGCAAAATTCATTTCCGTGCGGATTTCATCTTCCAAATACAACTTCTCTTTGGAGAGCTGGTCTTTGAGCTCTCGAATCTCCCCAAAGGCACATGCATTCTCCACGGCAATGGCAACCTGATTTCCGATCTGAGACAGAAACTCGATATCGTCGCCACTGAACGCATTGTCCTGATATTTGACCACACCGAATACCCCCAGCACGCGACCTCGGCTAACAAGAGGAAGGATGCAGACCGTTCCAACTTCGGCTTGCGCGGTGTCCTTCATTCCGAGTCGCCTCGCCTCTAGGACGCTCCCGCACCAGGGTTTGCCGGTGCGAAAGACCGCTCCCGAGACATCTTCGTCAATGGGGACAAGGCTCTCCTCGTGGACGGATTCGTCGCTGAAGGCAAAATCCATGGCGTAGATCCGCAAGTGTGTGTTGTCGGTATCGGGCAGAGTAATGCCGACGCCATCGCAGCCCATAACCCGGCGCGTGCTCGCCACTACGGCTCGGAGAAGGTCCCGGAACTCGAGATTGGAAACCAGGTGATTGGTCAATTCAAGGAGCAGTTTTAGACGCTCGTTCTTCCTCAATAATTGCTGCTGCGAGGCTTGCGCTGCATCAAAATGCAGCGCATTGTCAAACGCGAGAGCAATCTGCTCAGCCGCCACGGAAAGAAAGTGAACTTCTTCGGCGGTATAGATATCCGAAGCCTTACTTGCAATAGTGAGCGTGCCGACTTTGCTGTGGGCTGTGGTTAAGGGGAGTGTGCACGCACAGCGGATTCCATATTTTTTCAAAATCTCCTGGAGTTTGGAAAACCGAGCGTCATGAGTCTCGAGCGAACTGACCAAAGGCTCTTGATTCTGATAGACCCACCAGGCATCAGATTCCTCTATGGCCAGCTCCGGATCTGGAGGAACAGTTGCTTCTGTCTCCGCGTCGACGAAATGCCGGTGAAACGTATTCGATTTCTCGTCACGAATGTACACGCCGATATAGTCAAACCGGACGACTCGGTGCAACTCCCTCACCAGCGCGCTAAACAGAACCTTCGGATCTCGATGTGTCCCGATAGCATTCGACACACCGACGAGCGATTCATATCGGCTGGCGGCTGAAAGCCGAGACCCGCCGGCAACTTCTTCCGTTCGCATCGGGCAAACCTCTCAGAAACTACCCCTTGAAGCTTGGATGTTGCAATTCGTGTCTACGTTAGAAGGAACTTAGCCAGCCCTTCGGGACCTTCTTTCCTTTCATGTCTTGCACTGGACTCTGTGCGCCTTGTAAATACATCTGAATCTCGCGATTTCAGAATTACGCAACTGAAGCCGACGCGTGGTTCGAACTGGCGCGATGGGCATGGACGGCCCGCCATTCACCTGGCGACGTGCCTTCCCACTGGTGAAACGCGAAAAAACGAGTTCGCATCTTCGTAGCCGAGAAGATAGGCGGTTTCATGCAACTCCAGCGAGGAATGCAGTAGATAATGTTGCGCGAGTTCGCGTCGCGCTTCTTCCATCAACTGCCGGAACTTCGCGCGTTCCGCAGTTAGGCGGCGCTGCAGCGTCCGCGTGCTCAGTCGTAGTTCGCGGGCGACGTCCCGTAAAGTCGGCCGCTGGCCCGCGAGAAGTTTCTTCACAATTCCTTTCACCTGTTCCGAGAGAGACTTTTGAGCCAGCTGTTGGGTCAGTTCGGACTCCAGTTGCGGCGCGACCAGGGCGAGGAGTTCGGCGTTGTGTGTCCGTAAGGGCTGATCGACGTCCGCTCTATCGAAGACGAGCACGTTGGAACGCGCGCCGAATTTCACGGGACACTGAAAATGAGACTCGTACATTTTCCGGTCAGATTCCGGACGCTGGAACTCCACGCGCTTGGGATGGACCGTGCGTCCGGTTCCTCGGCGTCCGATGGTGACAATCCAGCCAAAACAACAATCGATCACGGGCGCTCGCTCGGTCTTATCGGTGAGCAACCATAAAAACTGAACGGCGCACTCATTCCCGCGCTCGGTAATTTGGATTCCCTCGGGGGAGGTCAGCTATTTGTAGCGGGCGATGCGCTGCAGGGCGTCACGAATGGAACGGGTATAGAGCGCTGCGATTACGATGGGATCGTAGCGCTCGATGCGTTCTTCCGTCCCGAGTTTGAGCGCGACGGCGGGATCGCCGCTGACCTCGTAGATGGCGTGGTACAACGCAAACATTTCTCCGTCGTTGATGGGAAGACTCCCTGGTCGACAGCCACGTGCCACCGGGAGCCGAAACTAAAGAGCGCGCAGGAACTCCACAAGATCCTTCTTCTCCTGCGAAGTCAGCTTCGTGTCATCTATCAAGTTGAAGAATTCCACCGTATCTTCCAGCGTTAAGAGACGCTCGTCGTGCATATAGGGCGGGTTATCCTTGACCCCGCGCAGCGCAAAGGTTTTGATCGGCCCGTCGCCGATGGCCATCATGTTGTTGATCATCACCGGCTTGAAGAAGCGTTCCGTCTGCAGGTTGTGCATCAGGTTGTCAGTGTAAAAAGGCGGCTGGTGACAGCTCGCGCATTGGCCCTTGCCGAAGAAGATCTCCTGCCCGCGCATCTCGGCTGCGGTCGCCTTGCTGGGAATGAGCTTGCCAAGAATGTCAAGCTTGGGCGCCGGTGGGAAGTCCAGCATCTCTTGAAAATCGGCCATGAAGTCGACCTGGCTTCCGCGCTCGAGTGGGTTGACGCCCTTCTTCGTGGCGATCACAATATCGCCGTCGAAATACGCGGTGCGCTGCTCGAACTCGGTGAAATCCTCGACAGTCTTCAGGGCACGCTGCGACCCGAAGAGCCGCTGAATATCCATGCCGCGGAGCGACAACGTCTTGATGCGGTGGCGGAACTGCTGCGGACGGGTATCAGGAGCCAGGTGCGTCGCGCCGTTTTGGTGGCCGTTCGAATGACAATCAAAGCAAGCCGCGCCCTGGCTGGGAATCGCCGAACGGCGATCCTCCGTCGCGTTGAACTGCTGCTGCGGAAAGGGCGTCAGCAACAGGCGCAGCCCTTCCAGCTGCCTTGGCGTAAGCAGGCCATTGAACATCTCGTAGTAATTGGTCAGCGAGACCAGCTTGCCGTGCGAGACATCGCCCAGTTCGGGGCGCGGGGTTAGATAGATGGCTGGCGGAAACTCGGCCAAGAAGTGATCCGGCAGATCGAAGTCTATGTCGAACCGCGTCAGGTCTCGCCCGTCCTGCTGCTTGATCGCGTCGATCAGGAAGTGCGGAAAAACAAAGCCGCCGTCGGTATGCTTAGGATGCGGCAAGGGGTAGAACCCCTTCGGATATAGATTCTGCTCGCGAATCTGCTCGGGACTCATGGCGGCAAGCTTCTCCCAAGTCATCCCGGCGGGCAGCTTGACGCGCACGCCTTCTTGCAGCGGTTTCCCGCGGTCCATCGTGACGCCCTGGGCCGGGCGGTCGCTCAGGTCGTAGCGCTCGTTGAGCACGGCGCTATGCTCCTTTTCCACCTCTGGCTTTTCCCCTTTCATTCTCGCCATGATCGACGCGAATGATTCGCCACTGTCCACCTTCATGTAGCTGGTCTTGCCCTGTTCTTGGCCGTAAGCGAGACACACGGCCATTACTCCGCCCAAAAGGAGCAACACAACCGCGAACAGTCTGCCACCTGCCGGGAATAATGCCCCGTTGCGTGATTCCATTTCCTGGCCCTCCGTCATTGAGCAGGACAGAAATCAATTCCTGCCGGTGCTGCGCGATTAGCGGCGGCACGCCGACTGCCAAAGAGAGAGCGCATCGAGTGGCGTGGGTAACTGCGCTACGACTAGCGGGATATAGGTGAACGACGGCGAGAAACTAGAGTAGTTGCGGACTCTGCACTGTCAAGAATATGGACTGGGTGTCTAGCGGACTGGCATTCACACGAGAGATAGTCACAGTACCGGCGGAGAAAGAAGGTGCTAGAACAAGGGTTCATGCCCTTCTCTGACAAGGATTATGACAGGCCACAAGGCGCTTTTTCACCGTAGGTTTTCTTCACGCTCTTTTCATTGCTCGTCATTGCCCGCAAACGCTTACAAAAAACCGTGTACCGGGACGCCTGCGCTGCGCATCAACTTTTCGTGGGCGCGACCCATCCAGAAACGCATCCGGTTCAAGAGCGGACGGATGCCGATGAGATCGCGCCTGCTACTTCGAACAACACGTCCAACGTCAACGTTCGCAGGCAAACCTCGTACAAAGTTGCCAAAAATGGTTTGCTTCTTCGCGTCCGACGAAAGTCGCGACGTCAACGCTGCTCCGCGCCTCGGCAGCGGGCTACGCGCAACAAGCGCCTTCGGCGGCCGACCTGGTCGCGAGTATGCGCGCCAAGTTCAACGCCGCTCCCATCCAAACGCAAAAGCTTGCTGGCAATGTCACTATGCTCTCCGGCCCCGGCGGAAGCGTGGTAGTCCTCAACGGCCCCGACGGCAAATTCGTCGTGGACACTTTCGTTGCGCCCGCGTGGCCGAAACTCAAAAAGGCGCTCGACGGCATCGATAACGCTCCGGTGAAATACGTCATCGATACCCACTGGCACTTCGACCATACCGATAACAACGCGCCTCTTCACGCCGCGGGAGCCACAGTCCTTGCCCACGAAAACACTAAGCAGCGCATGTCCGAGCCGCATGATCAGCCGGTCTTGTATAGAGGACCAGACGCCTTGCCCACGAAAACACTAAGAAGCGCATGTCCGAGCCGCATGATCAGCCGGTCTTGTATAGAGGACCAGATGGCGCGCTCCACGACTTGCATTTCGACCCCTCGCCCGCGGAGGCCTTGCCGCAGCAGACCTTCGCCGCCAGTTACAAGCTGCAAGCCAATGGCGAAACCCTCGCGCTCCAACACTTTGCTCCTGCGCATACGGATTCGGACATCTACGTTCATTTTCAAAAGGCCAACGTGATTCAGATGGGCGACACGTTTTTCAACGGCATGTATCCCTACATCGACCCCGGTACGGGCGGCAAAATCGACGGCATGATTGCCGCCGCCGACAAAATTCTCTCGCTCGCCGGCAATTACACCAAGATTGTTGCGGGGCACGGCCCGCTCGGCAACAAAGCGGACCTCACGAAATCCCGGGACATGCTCGTCACCGCCCGCGATCGCGTTCAAAAATTGAAGTCCGCGGGAAAATCCGCCCTGGAAGCGGTCGCGGAAAAGCCGTTCGCCGATCTCGAACCCGTCTGGGGCAAAGGCATCATCAACGGCGACCAGTTCGTCCAAGTCCTCTATCTGTCGCTCTGAGTTGTTAACCAAACGTCGAGTCAAACCACATCCTGATCATCGGAGGAGGTAGTCATGCGAGTAATCCGAGGAGTCTCTCAGTCCCTATGCATCGTTTTATTGCTGTTCACCTGTCGCGCCCTCTTAGCGCAGAACCAAGAGCATCGCGTTCGGAATATTGTTCTGGTTCATGGTGCATGGGCGGACGGTTCCGGCTGGAAAGGCGTTCACGACATTCTCGTCAAGGACGGATTTAACGTCAGCATTGTCCAGGAGCCGGAAACCTCGTTTAAGGAAGACGTGGCTGCCACAAAGCGCGTCCTTGCTCAACAAGATGGACCATGCATTCTAGTCGCCCATAGCTATGGGGGAGCCGTAATTACGGAAGCCGGAACGGATCCATCGGTCGCCGGTTTGGTGTACATCGCGGCCCACATGCCAGACACTGGAGAGAACGAAGCGGACGACGGAAAGCGCTTCCCAAGTGACCTCAGCAAGTCTGGTGCGATAAAGAAGACGGCAGACGGTTTCACGTACCTCGACCCCGCGCAGTTTCATGAGTACTTCGCAGCCGACCTTTCTGCGGATCAGGCCGCTTTCATGGCGCGTTCGCAGGTATTCAACCTGGCTGACAATTTCAAAGCGGTCATCACTACAGCTGCGTGGAGAAACAAACCAAGCTGGATGTTGGTAGCGGCGAAAGACAGAACCATCAACCCCGACCTCGAACGCTGGTACGCCACACGAGCCAACAGCCACAAGGTCGAAGTCTCAGGCGCCAGCCACGCAGTCTATGTATCCAGGCCGAAAGAGGTTGCAGCCCTGATCGAAGAAGCTGCCTCGCACGCTCGATAGAGAAAGCAGCGCCCTCGTTCCGAGCAGAAGGGGCGACAACTAGGAGCTATATGGAGACTGTATGAAAGCCAATACCGAAAAATTCCTTCCCTACACGCCCGAGGTCGAGGCGATCCGCGCCAATGAACAAGAGGTAAGCGCACAATTAGCCGACACCATGCGCCGCATATCGGCCGCGGTTGGCGACCAGTTTCGGCACACGATGCGTCCGGTCCACGCGAAGAGTCACGGTCTGCTACGCACAAAACTCACGATCCAAAAAGATGTTCCCGAGCAGTATCGCCAAGGACTCTTCGCCGAGCCGGGAACCTTCGATGCCATCGTACGCCTGTCAACTCCTCCCGGTGACCTCTTGCCAGACAGCGTTTCCTCACCTCGCGCCTGGGCGATCAAAGTGATCGGAACTTCGGAAGCAGCAGCCATGCTGCCGGGCCACGAGCAGCATCATACGCAGGATTTCCTCTGCCAAACCGGGAAGGCATTTGGCGTGGCAGATGCCGAGGCTTTCCTAAAGCAGACGCTATTCTTCGAGAAGCACGCCACGGACTCCGCGACACTGAAGGAGGTAGTCTCGACGGCTGCAAGACTCACGGAGTCGGTGATTGAGACAGTTGGTGGACGAAGCGCAACGCTGAAAAAACTTGGCTACCCGGAGACCCACATTCTTGGCGAATCCTTTTACAGCCATACACCCCTTCGCTATGGAAATTACGTCGCGAAGATCGCGTTCGTTCCGGCCTCGGAGAATTTGATTGCTCTCAAGGACAAAAAACTGGAGCACCCTGGGGACTACTCCGCTCTGCGCGACGCCGTCGTTCGTTTCTTCAAGATAGAACGCGCCGAATGGAACGTCTGTGCACAACTGGCCACCGATCTCGAAAAAACTCCGATTGAGGATGCGTCCGCGGTGTGGCCCGAAGAATTGAGCCCCTACGTGACCGTTGCAAAGCTCACCGCAGAGCCGCAGGAAGCTTATAGCGCCGCGCGTCGAATCTTTGTCGATGAGCATCTTAGTTTCGGCCCGTGGCATGGGTTGCTTGCTCATCAGCCTCTTGGCAACATAAATCGCGCGCGTAGGCTCGCCTATCGCACGGCCGCTGCTTTTAGGCGCACGCAAGAGGGTCGTGCAGACATAGAACCGACAAGCATCGATGAGTTGCCTGACTGACGGACCACGCGAATAGCAACGGACGATGTCGATAGAAGTTGAACAACCGGCGTCGCACGCTCGCTAGAAGATCTTGCAGGGCGGCCGCGGTCGCCATCGAGGAAACTCCGCGATAGCGGTCGCCGCCCACTGACCAGTCACATTGTTAGATCGAGGCATCCATAACGCCTATGAGAGCGCCCTGTGATGAAACCCTCATCTCATCCGAGTTGGAAGCGCAGCCGCTCCGTGCAAACCGGAAGCCGGTCCGTGGATCCTCACAGCGACAATCCTCGGCTCCAGTATGGCTTTCATCGACGGCACCGTGGTCAATGTCGCGATACCTACGCTCCAGAAGGCATTCCACGCAACCGTTGTTGACGTGCAATGGGTCATCGAGTCCTACGGAGTCCTCTTGTCTTCCCTGATTCTGGCGGGCGGCGCGCTCGGCGATTTGTTTGGCCGCCGCCGGATGTTCCTGCTGGGCGTCACGGTCTTCGCCGCGGCTTCAGCGGCTTGCGGTCTCGCCCCCAGCATTGAAGCACTCGTGATTGCGCGTTGTGTTCAAGGATTTGGGGCGGCGCTGCTGGTTCCTGGCAGCCTCTCTATCATCAGCGCATCGTTTGACGAAAAATCCCGCGGCCAGGCCATTGGCACGTGGTCCGGCTTTACCGCGGTTACCACCGCGCTCGGTCCGGTCCTCGGTGGGTGGCTTATCCAACATGGTTCCTGGCGCTGGGCACGTGGTCCGGCTTTACCGCGGTTACCACCGCGCTCGGTCCGGTCCTCGGTGGGTGGCTTATCCAACATGGTTCCTGGCGCTGGGCATTCTTTCTCAATGTGCCTATTGCGTGCGCGGTTGTGGTGATTTCGCTCTGGCGCGTGCCGGAAAGCCGTGGAACTAGCGTCGCGCATATCGATTGGCTGGGCGCGCTGTTGGCTACCGCCGGATTGGGCGGAGTGGTCACGGCATTCCTGGAATCCGCAAAATTTGGCTGGCGCAATCCGTTGGTGTTCGGAAGCTTGCTCGCCGGCGTGGCGTGTCTCGTCATTTTCATCCTGGTAGAAGCTCACGCGTCTTCGCCGATGCTTCCGCTTGGGCTTTTCAAGTCGCGCCCCTTCACCGGCGCGAACCTCATCACGCTGTTTCTCTATGCTGCAATCGGCATCTTCTTTTTCGTTTTTCCCATGGACCTGATTCAAATGCACGGGTACTCCACCACAGCCACGGGTGCTGCGGTGCTGCCGATTATTCTGTTGATGTTCTTTTTGTCTGGATGGTCGGGAGGACTTGTCAGCCGCTATGGCGCGAGAATTCCGCTAATTGTGGGTCCGCTCATCGGAAGCGCCGGTTTTCTGCTGTTCGCCCTCCTTCCTGCGAGAGGCAGTTATTGGAAAACGTTTTTTCCGGCATCTCTATTGTTCGGCTTGGGAATGGCCGTTACTGTCGCACCGCTGACAACGATCGTCATGAGTTCCGTCGATCGCGACCGTGTGGGTACAGCATCGGGCATCAACAACGCGGTCGCGCGAGTCGCAGGCGTGCTGGCCATCGCCGTGTTAGGAATTGTGATGGTCAAGGCTTTTGGGTCACACCTGGACCAGAGTCTGGCGAAGCTCTCCCTTCCACCGGAAATTGTGCAGAACATTCGATCGAAGCAAATCGAGCTAGCTGGGTTGGAGCTGCCTCAAGGCCTCGATGCTGATGCAGTGGAAACGCTCCGGAACGCGATCGCCAACGCTTTTCTCTTGAGCTTCCGCCTGGTTATGTTTTTATGTGCGGCATTGTCGACCGCGAGCGCGATTATCGCGTGGCGGCTGATTGTTCCTGCTCTGGCGGCACCGGGCCGCGCGGGCAACCGTTAAAAACAGGTTGATCGTTTCGCCGGGTAGATTCGAAACTAATTTCGGTCAATTCTCGGCGTGGCAACAAGCTCGTCAGACGCAGTTTTCGCGTTCGTGCCAGAATAGATCGTGCGGACAGGAGTACACCAGCTCTGGATTCGGAGGAAGTGATGGACGTAGGACTGATTGGATTGGGTAACATGGGCACGGGAATCGCGAAGAGTTTGTTGCGCGCGGGGCATCGCGTGACGGTGTACAACCGCACGCGCGAGCGTGCGGAGGCGTTGCGCAAAGATGGCGCCACCGTCGCCGCGGCGATCGCGGACGCTTGCCGCGGCGAAGCAGTATTGACCATGCTCGCGGACGACGCCGCATTGGAGGGCGTGGTGTTCGGCGAGAACGGTCTGTTGAAGTCGCTCGCGCGCGGCGGCGTACATATTTCGCTGAGCACGATCAGCGTGGCGCTGAGCGATCGCTTGGCAGCGGAGCACGCGCGCACAGGGCAGGAGTTTATCGCCGCGCCCGTCTTTGGACGTCCCGAAGCGGCGGAAGAGGCAAAGCTGGCCGTCGTTGCGGCAGGCCCGAAGGCAACCGTCGAGCGCTTCAAGCCGGTGTGGGATGCCATCGGGCAGAAGTTGCTTGTCATTGGCGAGCAGCAATCCAAGGCAAATGTCGTGAAGCTCACGGGGAATTTCCTGATTGCGACGGTGCTCGAATCGCTTGGAGAAGCTTTGGCATTCGCGCGTAAATCCGGCGTCGATGCGGCGACGCTGCTGGACTTTCTCACCAGCACACTGTTTAACGCGCCCATTTACAAAACCTACGGCGGCTTGATCGTGGAAGGCAAGTACGATCACGTCGGCTTTGCGCTGCCGCTCGGATTCAAAGATTTGCGATTGGTGCAGCAAGCCGCTGATGCGCAGAAAGTGCCGATGCCGATCGCGAGCGTGTTGCACGACCGTTTTGTGACGGCGCTGGCGCGTGGCCATGAGCGGAGAGACTGGTCCATTCTCGGCCAAGTGGCAGCGGAAGACGCGGGCTTAGCCCGCGCGCAAAGCGCATAGCGCGTCGGCTGCGATCCCGAACGACGAACGACATCGATGCCAACTTGAAATTGGTGCGACGCTGTAGTCGCCTCATGCTACGGCGACGACTAGCAGCGTTGCGTCGTCTTGCCAGGATCCGCGGCTGAATTCTGCTGCGGCTTGCAGGATATTTTTTTGGATTTCTATGGCGCTTCGCGCCGGATCTTGTTGCAGGACTTGTAGCAGGCGCTCCTCGCCGAACTCCTCATCATCGGAGTTGCACGCTTCTGTCACGCCATCGGTGTAAAGGACCATGCGGTCGCCACTCTGCAATTGCACCGTGCCGCTCTTGAAGGGCTGGTTTGCAAAAACGCCGAGAACGATGCCGCCCTCGCAGAGGCGTTCATGCGAGCCATCACGATGCAAAACAAAGGGTGGATTGTGACCGGCGCTAACGTAGCGCAGTTGGCGCGACGGACCATCGAGTTGCGCATAAAACAGGGTGACGAAGCGATCGCTGGCTATGTTGCGGCACAGCAGCGTATTCAGCCGCGTGCACAAATCCTCCGGCGGAAGAGATGGCGAGGCCAAGCCGCGCACGGCGGCCTGCAAATTTGACATGAGCAGCGCAGCGGGCAAGCCTTTCCCTGCGACATCGGCGATGCACAGACCGCACATTTCGCCATCGAAGGGAAGGACGTCGAAATAATCTCCGCCGACTACGCGAGCGGACTGCCACGCGGCGGCAATTTCATATCCGGCGAGCTGCGGAATTTCTTTTGGCAGAAATCCTTCTTGAATCGCGCGAGCTTCCGCAATTTCGTGCTCCTGCTCGTGAAATTGCGAGGCGATCACTTTCTGGGCCTGATTTTCCTGCACGGCCAAGCGCGCGGATTCGCGGCGCTCGCGGCCCAGGGTGATCTGCTTGCGCAAAACTTCCAGCAATTGCGAATTTGTCCAGGGCTTCTCTACAAAATCGGTGACGCCGCGCTGCATGGCTTCGACAGCGATGCCGACGGTGGCCCATCCGGTCATCACGACGATCGGTGGCACACCGTCTATTGCTTTCAGACGCGTGAGCAAATCCAGGCCTTCGCGGCCGGAAGTCGTGTCGCGCGCGTAATTCAGGTCCATCAGCAAAAGATCGAATTCGCTGCGCCCAAGCGCTTCGAGCAAACCCGAAGGCGAGGTGACGGTTTCGGTGGAGTAGCCGTGCCCTTTTAAGAGGAGGCAGAGAGCCCCCAGGACGTCGGGCTGATCGTCGGCAATTAAAATTCGCGACTCCATGGTTCTCACTTCAGCGGGAGTGTCGGACATTGATGCTAACATGTCGCCGATTCTCCTTTGTAGTTTCGACGTTCGCCGCCGCTGAATGTAACGGCAGTAATAGTTCCAGCTGCAATTTAATTTAAGCCGCGTCCTCACACGGTGTTAGCGGACCGCGGATGCAGGGCCGAGGTGCCGCCTGACCGATTGCGGGAAGCGGTGTCCCAGGAACGGACAGGGTCGGTCGCACGGCGTCGAGCTCTGCGCGACACCAATGGCGCGCCAATCAGGAGATTGGCGTTCCCGGGTTTTCTTGGCCACCTGAAGGTGGCCGCTACAAAGGCGCGCCATTTGTTCATGCTTCGACCTTTAGGACTGCTGCGCCTTCGATTGCGTCGTTTTTTAGGGCGTTTAGGGCGCGGTTGGCTTCGCGCAGGGGGAAGAGTTGGGTGTGGGTGCGAACGGGGATTTCGGCGGCGACGCGCAGGAAATCTTCGCCGTCCTGTCGTGTGTTATTGGCCACGCTGCGAATCATGCGCTCCTGATAGAGCAGGTCGTAATCGAAGGAGGGGATGGGGCTCATGTGAATACCGCCGAGGACCAGGACGCCGGCTTTGCGAAGGGCTTTTAGTGCGGCGGGGCGCGTGTTGTTGGCCACGCTGCGAATCATGCGCTCCTGATAGAGCAGATCGTAATCGAAGGATGGGATCGGGCTCATGTGTATGCCCCCGAGGACCAGAACGCCGCCTTTGCGAAGAGCTTTTAGCGCGGCGGGAACGATCTCCCCTGCTGGGGCAAAGACGATAGCGGCATCGAGCTTCGCAGGAGGCTCGGCGAAGGTGTCGCCGGCCCATTTTGCTCCTAGCTCGAGCGCCAGCTTCTCGTGCCGCGCATCTCGCGTCATTGCATACACTTCGATGTTCCAGTGGCGCGCCACCTGGATGGCGACGTGGGCGGCTGCGCCAAATCCATAGAAGCCCAACTTGCCGCCGGGCTTAATTCCGGAAAGGCGCAAGCAGCGGAAGCCGATGATTCCGGCGCAGAGCAGCGGGGCGGCCTGCTCATCTGGGAATTGTTCGGGGATGGCATAGATAAAGTCTTGCGGCGCAACAACGTACTGAGCGTAACCTCCGTCAACGGAATAACCCGTGAACGTAGGATGGTCGCAAAGATTTTCGGCACCGTGCCGACAGAACTCACAGGTGCCGTCGGTATGATGCAGCCAAGCGACGCCTACACGCGCTCCGAGAGGAAACCTGTTTGCGCCGGGACCCGACTGTTCAAGGGAGCCGATGACTTGGTGCCCAGGGATAACGGGAGATTTCTGCGGGACCAAATCCTTTTCAATGACATGCAGAT
>Ga0209131_1001567_pt1 | contig 15847 bp, 18 predicted proteins | sample GraSoi_2013_40cm_FD_185826 | JGI IMG/M metagenome (GOLD analysis project Ga0209131, IMG submission 185826) | Grasslands soil microbial communities from the Angelo Coastal Reserve, California, USA - Sample 9_17_2013_40cm (SPAdes) (version 2) | ecosystem: Environmental > Terrestrial > Soil >...
TCCCGGCGCCTGATGGGATCCACCCTGTTGACCTTCACCCATTCCACCTTGATTCTTTTTCTTATCGTCTGCCATTTGCATTCCTCCCCTGCGTTAGTTAATGAAAATGTTTAGGGGCCGGCCGGAATAATCCAGTGCCCGCGTGTGCTTCTCTGTCACATCAACCAGCGTGCCATCTACGTTTGGGCCGAGAATCGTAAAACGCAGATCCGGTAGTGCAGACCGAGCGAACACCCAAATAATACACAGAGCATAAAAGCCGAACAGCGGAAGAGAGTCAGCCACGGATGAACACAGATCGACACCGATAGAACAAAAAATATCTGGGCGAATCCGTGTGTATCCGTGGCTTCTGATCTTTTCCTTTGATTCCACTATACTGACGGCAATGAATCACGCCGGAGTTTACCTGCACATTCCTTTCTGCCGTTCGCATTGCTCTTACTGCGATTTCGCAACGGGCATGTATCAAACCGAACTGGCAGATCGTTATGTGAATTCGCTGGTGAGAGAGATCTCAAAATGGAGCGAGGTCGAAAGTCGTTCAGCTGTCGATACGATTTATTTTGGTGGAGGTACTCCTTCACTCCTGACGCCCTCACAGATCGAACGGATCTTAAGAGCCGTGCATGATCATCTTGAAGTAATCGACGGAGCCGAAGTTACGATTGAGCTGAATCCCGGAGATGGCGGCACAAGTGTCGCCTCTAAACGGGAAACGATGCACGAGTTTCAAAGCCTCGGAATTAATCGCGCGAGCTTTGGGGCCCAGACTTTTGATGATCGCGAACTGAAGCAGCTTGGCCGTACGCACTCATCAGCCGACATACCTGCGACATTTCAGCAGTTGCGCGGGGCTGGCTTTGAAAACATCAGTTTTGATCTGATAGCCGGATTGCCAAATCAAACGCTGTCAGGTTGGCGACGAAATCTCGACCAAGCTCTGCAGCTGAGGCCTGACCACCTCTCGCTTTATCTGCTGGACGTACATGAAGGCACGCCACTAGCGGATCAGATTCGCACCGGCATGCGGCAAAAGCCCGATGATGATCTGGCCGGCGAAATGTACCAGGTAATGGTCGACGAAGTTTGCGCCGCTGGTTACGAGCATTACGAGATCTCGAACTTCAGTTTGCCGGGATTTGCATCGCGCCACAACACGAAGTACTGGGCCGGCGCGCCTTATTATGGCTTTGGTTGCTCCGCGCATTCGTACGACGGGTGGCGCCGGCGCTGGGCGAATGAGCGCGAAATGGCGAAATATGTCCGGTTGATCGAGCAGGAAGAATCGCCAGTGGTTGAGCGAACCGATCTGAACGAAGAAGACGCGCGCTCGGAGTCGATCTTTCTTGGGTTGCGTTTGATGCGTGGGTTGGATCTGGACGAGTACCGGAAGCGGTTTGGTTCGGACTTGCGAGATCGCTACGTGTCGGACCTGGGTCGTTTGGTCGACGCTGGATTGATCGAGATCGATGAACGACTGATGCGTCTGACCAAGCGTGGGGCGCTGTTGTCGAATGAAGTCTTCGCCGCGCTGGGGTGAAGTGGCACAGCCTTCAGTCTGTGATTATTTGTTTAGAGGAACCACAGACTGAAGTCTGTGCCACTTCAAATCTGATGACTCAGCAATCCATCGCGCAGTTTGGGTTCGAACCAGGTTGATTTAGGCGGCATGATCTCGCCTGCGTCAGACACTTCCAAAAGATCGTCGATGGTTGTCGGATAGAGAGAGAATGCCACCACCGCCTGGCCTTCGTTCACTAATTTTTCGAGTTCTTCCGTCCCGCGGATTCCGCCGACAAAATCAATCCGCTTGTCAGTGCGCAAGTCCTTAATTCCGAGAATCGGGTCGAGCAGAAGGTCCTGTAAGATGCTGACATCCAATGACTCAACTATGCCCGCGGTTGTCTTGGCATCGCCCTTCAAAGCCAGCCCATACCAATGGCCGGCAAGATACATGCTCCATTGCCCACGCGCTGGCGGCGCCGGCGCTGCATTTTCAAAAACGGAGAAACTTGCGTTCAGGCGAGCCAGAAATTCTTCCTGTGAGAGTCCATTCAAATCGCGCACAATGCGGTTGTAGGGAAGTATCTGCAACTGTCTATCGGGAAACAGGACGCACTGAAAGAAGTGGTATTCTTCGTTGCCAATATTTGCGAAGCTCTGTTCCTTTAGCTCCGCGCGTGCGCGGCTGGCGCTGGCCGCGCGATGATGACCATCGGCGATGTATAGATGAGAGACTTCGCGAAAAGCCACTACCAACGGATCATAACTCGGCACGCGCCAGATGGTGTGGCGAATGTCGTCGTTGGCCACAAAGTCATACAGCGGCGGATTACCGGCGAGCGCGTCAGCTACCAGCGAATTAATTTCAGGCCGGTCGCGGTAGGTTAACAACACCGGGCCGGTTTGCGCGCGCAGCGCCATGATGTGGCGCGTGCGATCGTCTTCCTTGTCACGCCGGGTGCGCTCGTGTTTACGAATGATGTCGCGGTCGTATTCATCCACCGAACAGCAGGCCACCACTCCGATCTGTTCGTGGTTACCCATAATCAGACGATAGAGATAAAGGCTCGGCGTTTCTTCCACTATCAGAGGACATTCAGTAATTAGCCTGCCAAAGTTGTTGGCGGCTTTGGCGTAAACTTCATCGCTGTAAATCGGCGTGCCGGCCGGCAGATCGATCTCGGGACGCGATACATGCAAGAAGCTCCACGGATTGCCCGAGGCCAGCGCGCGCGCCTCTTCGGTATTGACCACGTCGTAGGGCACCGCGGCGACCTGCGGCGCGCGCTCAGCCTGCGGACGGAGGGCATTGAACGGACGAATGACGGCCACGTGTTCTCCTCAGAAGTTTTGATTGATTAAGCGCACACAGACTAAACTGCGGGGAAGTGATTTGCAAAGAAGTGGGGCAGTAGCCCGACCGTAAGGGAGGGCGTCACTTAGCTTAAGTAGACGCCCCCCTTACGGTCGGGCTACTGCCCCGATCTCTGACCGTCAAACCAGCGGATTGTCGTAAAATCATCATGATGGATAATCATCACCAGGAGCTCAGCGACCTTCGCGAAAGGCTGCGCGAACTCGATGCCGAATTCGATCGCGAGATGCGCGCCCGCGGGTTTGATCCCGCCCAAGCAGAGAATGTAGCGTTGCCCTCGCACCTCGCCGCGCTCTACGCAGAGCGCGAGCAGATTAAGGCAGCGCTTGAAGAATCAGAGGGGAAAACCGATGACTGAGATTGAACGGATTCTGGATCAACTTAAACGCGCTTATGAAGGTAACGCCTGGCACGGGCCATCGGTGCGTGAAGCGCTTGCGGGCGTTACTGCCGCTCAAGCGCATGCGCGACCACTCGCGAACGCGCACAGCATCCGGGAGCTGATGCAACACATCGCGGTCTGGGAGAGTGTGGGCCGCAGGCGATTGGAAGGAGATCGTGCGGCGATCGAAATCTCTTCACCCGCAGATTGGCCACCCGCGGACGATACCAGTGAAGCCGCATGGGAGCAGGCCAAAGCTGCTCTCGATCGCGGCCACCAGGCCCTGCGTGAAGCGATCGCGCGTGTCTCGGAAGAGCGGATTGACGAGCCAATTCTTGAAGGCCTGTCCACTGTCTATGTGACCTTGCATGGAGTCATTCAACACGATCTATATCATGCGGGCCAGATAGCGATGTTGAAGAAGGCGCTGTAGGAAAAATTTCTTTCCTCCGGAGCGCCGACATCCCTGTCGGCGGTTCGCGGGCATCCTGCCCGCATTAACACCGGCAAGGATGCCAGTGAACCGCACGCAGGATGCGTGCGCTCCTAAACCGGCACGCGGCCAAACTCTTCCAGCAGCGGTTTGAGATGCTCGATCACCATTTCGTGCGCCGCGCCGTTGGTGGCCACGATTCCATTGCGATTGTCTACGCGCAGTCCGTTATAACGCAGGGGCTGGCCGAACAGATCAGTCAACCGTCCACCCGCTTCCGCCAGAATGGCTTCAGGCCCACAGGTGTCCCATTGCTTTGTGCTCGGCGAAAGATGCAGATAGAGATCCGCTTGCTGTTCGGCAATCAGGCCAATCTTTACGCCTACCGATCCGCGCCGCGTTTCGTCTTTGAAGCCGAACGCGCTGACGACGCGCTCCATGCGCGGACTGCGATGCGAACGACTCGAGGCCAGCACCATTTCGCTCGGCCGGGTCAGGTGCGAAACCAACAGACGCGCCGCGGCGTCTTCTCCTGCTTCGATCCACGCTCCCCCGTTGCGCGCCGCGCGATAAAGAACGTCGCGCACGGGTTGATAAACGACTCCGAGGACACTCTCGCCGCCGACGGCCAACCCAATTTGCACGGCAAAATCACCGTCGCGATTAATGAAGTTCTTCGTTCCATCCATCGGATCGATCAGCCACACTCGATCCTTGTCCAGCCGGTGCGCGGTGTCGGTCGACTCTTCGGCGAGAATTCCGTCGTGCGGAAATTCCTTTTGCAACCGGCCAACAATCAGTTCGTTCGCCTCGCGATCGGCAGCGGTGACCTCTTCGAGTTCATCGAGGGCGTTCACCTTTTGCTCGACCAAAAACGGACTGTTGTAATGCTCCAGTAAGACTGCTCCTGCCTGGCGAGCGAGTTCGGTCGCTACTTTTATTTCGCTTTGATAATCAGTTGACATGCGGCCGCTCAATCAGATGTCTTCACTATTGGGTCTGTAAATTCGAATTCGCGCGCGCTCAACAATCCAGAGCTTCTTATCGATCGATTCGCTTTCGACGGCTTTAGCCAAAGTTCGCATCGCGATCGACAAATCCTCGTAAGAAAACCTCGCAGGCAGCCTGAATACTGCGATACCACAATAGTCGGCGGGTTTGAAACGGAGTGGATTACCAAAATCGAGGTCTGGCGTTACCAGACAACGGCGCTCTTGTCGACAAACCTCAATGATTTCGGAATCGGGTGCTTGATTGAGATTTTGATCGAAGACTGTTGCGACATCGTGCCCGGCCGCAGTCAAAAGGTCCCGTCCTCGACGACCGAGGTTCTCGTCGAGCTTGAACCACCTCATGCACGCAATGCCAGCGGGATATCTACGTAACGTTCGCGAGCCATTTCCGCGCCATAAGCAATACAAGCCTGAATGTCATCGAGCGATAAGCCGGGATAGTCTTCAAGTATTTCTTCCGGCTTCATTCCCGACGCGAGCAGATCGAGGATGAGCGAAACCCAGATTCGATGTCCACGAACACAGGGCTTGCCAAAGCAGATCTTCGGATCAATGGAAATCCGCGCCAATAATTCTTCTCGAGTTGCCATTACTAATCGCTCTGAGCGGCTAATTCTAGCACGTTAAGCTCGTCGAGGTTCAGTGAGAGCAAGCTCTGCATCGGAGTATTGAAGAGTGCTTGCAGGCCTCATGGCGCGCCGCGTATAGTCGTTTGCGCTTACTCTAATCACGAACTAATTCGGAGAAACTCGAGAAATGCCAATTGAAGGCTGGGCCACGCTTGACGGGACGGCGCGCTATCGCGAACGTTTCCGCGAAGTCGTGGCGAGCGATCATTTTCGTAAGCAGCAGGATCTTTGGCTCTCATCGATCGGTGTGGGCACTTATCTCGGCGACGCCGACGACGAAACGGACGCTCGGTATGCCGAAAGCGTCGCGACCGCGGTTGAATCAGGCGCGAACGTGATTGACACAGCCGCCAATTATCGTTTTCAAAGAAGCGAACGATCGATTGGCGCGGCCCTGCGAGAATTGACCGAGCGCGGATTTGCCCGCGATGAAATTGTGGTTTGCACCAAGGGCGGCTACCTGCCGTTTGACGGTGCGCCGCCGCGCGATGTGCGGCAATACATCGAAGAAACGTTCGTCAGGCCGGGCATCGCGAGCTTCGCGGACATCGCCGGAGGATCGCACTGCATGACGCCACGGTATTTGCAGAGCCAACTCAGCCAGTCGCTCGTCAATATGAACTTGTCCTGCATCGACGTTTATTATGTGCACAATCCCGAGTCGCAGTTACCGTCCGTCCCGGCGGAAGAATTTTGGCAGCGCCTGCGCGGCGCGTTTGAGTTCTTAGAGCAGAGTGTGGCCGACAGCCAGATTAGAAATTATGGCGTGGCGACATGGAATGGCTTTCGCGCCGAGCCGGATGCGCGCGAATATCATTCGCTCGAGCGCATGTCAGAGATCGCTAACGCAGTCGCCGGTGACAAACATCACTTTCGTTTTATTCAGTTGCCGTTCAATCTGGCGATGCCTGAGGCGCTGTTCTTTCAAAACCAAAAGCTGGGCGATGAATACGTTAGTACGCTGGAAGCCGCGGAAAAACTCGGGCTCACGGCGATCGCCAGCGGTTCGCTCTTGCAGGGCCAGGTCGCGCGCGGTTTGCCGGAAGCGATTCGCGACCCGTTGGGCTCGCTTGCCACAGACGCGCAAACCGGTATTCAATTTGTGCGCTCCGCTCCGGGAATTACCACCGCACTGGTGGGCATGAGCCAAAGGGCGCACGTCGAAGAAAATTTGCAACTCGTCGCGGTTGCCCGGGCACAACCGGACGATTTGCTGAGTGTGTTCGATCAGGAGTGATTCAAGCCGGCGCAGCCGGCGAAATATTAGTAGCCCACAGCGCAAGCTGTGGGTAGGAGATGGATTTGAAAACAAAGCTCGCGACGCGAGGGGCATAAACACGAACCAGACCCCGCTCATCGCGGAGTCTATGTCGCACCTCCGGGGCTGAGGTCTTGTTTCCGCATTTCATCCACAGCTTGCGCTGTGGGCTAATGATATATCGCCAGCTGCGCTGGCTGGTCGACTGCACCCTTTCAAGAGTCACAAATGCGAGTTCTCATAGCAGACAAATTCGAACAGTCCGGCCGCGAAGGCTTGCAGGCGATCGGTTGCGAGGTGTCTTTTCAGCCCGATCTGAAAGACGATGCCCTGGTCGCGGCGATAGCCGAGCACCAGCCAGATGTGCTGGTCGTGCGCGGCACGAAAGTCACTGAGCCGATGTTGGCGGCTGGGCCTTTGAAGCTAATCGTGCGCGCGGGCGCCGGCTATAACACAATCGATGTCGCGGCCGCATCGCGCCGCGGTATTTATGTTTCCAATTGTCCGGGAAAGAATTCGATCGCGGTCGCTGAGTTGGCTTTCGCTTTGATTCTCGCGCTGGATCGTCGCATCGCCGACGCCGTCATTGCTTTGCGCGCGGGAGAGTGGAACAAGAAAGAATTTTCGAAAGCGCGCGGACTGTTCGGACGCACTCTTGGATTAGTGGGTTTGGGGAAGATTGGCCAGGAAATGATTCCGCGCGCAAAGGCTTTCGGCATGCCGGTGGTCGCCTGGAGTCGCAGCCTGACTGTTGAAAAAGCAAACGAGCTGGGCGTCGAAAGAATGGAGGCGCCGCTCGACGTGGCCCGCGCCGCCGACATTGTCAGCGTTCACGTGGCGCTTAAGCCCGATACGCGCAGGTTGATTGGTTCCGATTTTTTCAAAGCGATGCGCGACGGCGCTTATCTCATCAACACTTCGCGTGGTGAGACTGTGGATCAAGCTGCGCTCCTCGCGGCGATTCACTCGAAGGGTATTCGCGCGGGTCTCGATGTTTTCGGGATCGAGCCGACTTCGGCCGTGGCCGAATTCGCTGATCCAATCGTGCATGAACCCGGTGTTTACGGCACGCATCACATCGGTGCTTCAACCGATCAAGCGCAGGAAGCAATCGCGGCTGAGACGGTGCGCATCGTGCAATCATTCAAAGAAACCGGCCAGGTGCCGAACGTCGTCAACCTTGCACAGCGAACCCCGGCCACGCATCGTTTAGTCGTGCGCCATCGCGACCGTCCCGGTGTCCTGGCGCAAGTCCTCGACGCTATTAAAGCCGAACACATCAACGTGCAGGAGATGGAGAACATTGTCTTCGAAGGCGCCGAGGCCGCCGTCGCGCGCATCAATCTGGACAAGGCGCCGTCGCAAGCGACGCTTGATCGTCTGCGCGAGAGAAATGAAGACATCATTGAGTTGAATGTTTTGGAAATAGGCTGAATAGAATTGAGTCCCGCAAGGACGAACGAAAATAGCCCAGCGATTTATCGCTGGGTAAACGAGCAAAGAAGAATCTAGTCCCGTCAGGGACGAAAGATGAGAACTCCCATGCACTCTTTTGTTAGTTGTTTGATGCATTGCGTTTTCAGCACGAAGGAGCGGCGCAAGCTGATCTCGCCCGAACTGCAAGAGCGCCTTTACCCATATCTCGGCGGCATCGCGCGAGAGAACAAGATGAAGGCATTGTCTATCGGAGGAGTCGAAGATCACGTGCATGCGTTGCTATCAATTCCCTCAACACTTTCGATTGCGAAGGCAATGCAACTGCTCAAGGGAAATTCATCGAAGTGGATTCATGAAAGTTTTTCCAATCAGCGTCTGTTTGAATGGCAGGAAGGTTATGGCGCTTTTAGCATTGCTGTCTCGGGCATCGAAGATACAATAAGGTATATTCAGTCTCAGAAAGAGCATCATCAGGCTCATTCCTTCAAAGATGAATTGATCACTTTTCTTGATAAGCACGGAATTCCCTATGAAAAATGGATGCTTGATTGATTCTTTCGTCCCTGCGGGACTTGCGGTCTCTAACAACGCTTTCCCAGCGATGAATCGCTGGGCTATTTCCGGTCGCCCCTGACGGGGCTGAATTCAAATTCCATGAACACCACGCTCATCACCGGCGCTTCTTCAGGAATTGGCGAAGTCTTCGCTCGCAAGCTGGCTGCGCGCGGGAATAACCTTTTGCTCGTCGCTCGCTCGGAAGACAAGCTGATTAATCTCTGCAACGAGTTGGGGCGCAGCAAGAGTATTCGCGCGCAGTACGTCGCGCTGGATCTCTCCGAGCGAGACGCACCGGCGCGGCTTTTTGCGGAAGCACAAAACCGCGGATTGGAGATCGATTTCCTGATCAATAACGCCGGCTTTGGGTCGATGGGCGAGTTCACCAAACTCGATCTCGATCATGAATTGAACATGATCGACTTGAATGTCCGCTCGCTGGTAGAGTTGACGCACCGGTTTCTGGTCCCGATGAGAGAGAGAAAGAGCGGTTCGATCATCAACGTCGCCTCGACCGCCGGTTTTCAGCCGGTGCCTTTCATGGCCGCCTATGCCGCAACCAAAGCCTTCGTGCTCTCATTTTCCGAAGCGTTGGCGGAAGAAAATCGCCCGTTCGGAATCAAAGTGATGGCCCTTTGCCCGGGAGTTACCGAAACGAACTTTTTCGAGGCCGCGAAAATCCAGCGTCCACCCGCGCGCATCGCGCAAACGCCGGAGGCTGTCGTCGACACGGCCCTGCGAGCCCTGGCGCGCGGCAAGAGTTCGGTGATTTCGGGTTGGACGAATTTCATTATGGTGCAGAGTGAGCGTCTGACGCCGCGCTCAGTCGTGACGCGAATAGCCGGAACGATGCTGCGGAAAACACTTGGTGGTAAGGAGTAGATATGGAGTGCGGCGGCAAGCGCCAGCGCGACGCCGCTTTGGATTGTTCGGACGAACTAAAGCGCCGTCGCCGCTTCGCTCTGCCGGCGTACTCCAAAGGAAACGATTATGACGGAACGCATCTTCAATTTTAGCGCAGGCCCGGCGGTGATTCCCGTACCGGTCCTGGAAGAAGCCCAGAGAGATATGCTCGCCCTCCCCGGTGTCGGCATGTCGGTAATGGAAATCAGCCATCGCTCGAAGACCTTCGACGAAATCATTGCCGGAGCCGAAGCCGGTCTGCGCGAACTGCTCAACATTCCAAAAGACTACGCGGTGCTCTTTCTGCAGGGCGGCGCCAGCTTGCAGTTCGCGATGGTGCCGATGAACTTTCTCTCGCTCGACGGCAGCGCCGACTACATCGTCACCGGCAGTTGGGGCAAGAAAGCGGTTAAGGAAGCGCAGAAGTTTGGCCACGTGAATTTTGCGGCCAACACTGCCGACGGCGGTTTCACCCGCGTGCCCGCGCAGGACGAGCTGCAACTCGATCCGAGCGCCGCTTACGTACACATCACTTCGAATGAAACGATCGAGGGCGTCGAATTCAAGCACGAACCCGAAGTCGGCGATGTGCCTTTGATCTGTGACGCTTCATCGGACATCCTTTCGCGGCCGATTCCGGTTGAGAAGTACGGCCTCATCTATGGGGGCGCGCAAAAGAACATGGGCCCGAGCGGGGTGACCCTGGTCATTATGCGCGAAGATCTTTTGCCGCGCGTGCGCGAAGGCCTGGCGACGATGCTCGACTATCGCACGCACGCCAAAGACAAATCACTCCACAACACGCCGAACACCTGGGGCATCTACATCATCAATCTGGTTTGCAAGTGGCTGAAAGAGAAGGGCGGCCTGGAAGTGATGCAGCGCGAGAACGAAGAGAAGGCCCGGCTGCTTTACGACGCGATCGATCGAACGGATTTCTATCGCGGCCACGCCGATCCGGATTCGCGCTCAATGATGAACGTGACCTTTCGTCTGCCTTCCGAAGATCTGGAAAAGAAATTCGCCAGCGAAGCAACAGCCGCCGGCATGGACGGCTTGAAAGGCCATCGTTCAGTCGGCGGCATTCGCGCTTCGATCTACAACGCATTTCCGCGCGAAGGGTGTGAAGCGCTGGTGGAGTTCATGAGGGAGTTTGAGAAGAAGAATGGATAAGGGTTGATAATTCCATGAACAACAGTTTGATCTCGATCCGTGCTGCGATCCGAGGACCTGTTTCTTAGTTGAAAGGTTGCTGTGTTCGAGAGCTTCGACTTCTCATTGCTGGACGATCCAGAGTTCAAGGAGGACGCCGTCCGCGAGGAGATAATCGTACCAATGCTGAAGCGACTCGGCTATCAGCCATCCGGTACCACGCGAATACAGCGAAGTAAGGCCCTCAAACATCCCTTCATTCGAATCGGAAGTCGCAAGCGCCCGGTCAACATTGTTCCTGACTATACCCTCTGGCATGAAGACAAACCGGTTCTGATCCTCGAAGCAAAGAAGCCTAGTGAGGAGATCCTGCACTCCCATCATGTAGAACAAGCGTACAGCTATGCCATTCACCCCGAAATCCGCTGCAAGCACTTCGCTTTATGCAATGGCAGACAAATCGCGATCTTCCATGTTGAGGAGCCAGCGCCTCTGCTCGTACTTTCAATTCAAGATTTGGACAAGAGATGGTCCGATCTCGAAAAATATCTTACGCCGCGATATCTTCAGAATCCCTTGCTGCGATCGTTCCAACCAGATCTTGGAGTTCTTGCAACCAGAATTGGGTTGGAGGAGAACATTGACATTGTGTTTGTTGGATATAGATTAGATCTTCTTGCGAAAGTGAGTGATGAACTTTATACCGCGTCGTGCAGCTCCGATTGGTATCCGTATCTGGCAAGCTTCGACTTCGCACCGCTACATCTGGAGCCAATCCTGGCATGCCTCGCTTGGCCTTTGGCCGCCCAAGTGCGGCGGGCGCTATCCAACGCCCCTTACCAAGCCTGCCTGGATCTGAGCTGGAGATTGATTGCGTGACGCGGCTTGGTGATCTGACTAAGGGATTACACGAATCGTTTGTTCCTTTCATCGTGACAGAGATAGTCGCGTCCAGGTTCAACCGCAAACCTCGTGAAGAGGAGCCGATCGACCTTCCTGAACACATATTTAGACTCCGGCGAGCGTTTGATTCTTTACAAGAGAGTGGCGTCAATAGCATTTGAGGTGAACACCATTTGAACAATCAGTAGTAGAATTGTCTCCACTAAGGAGCGTCACCCATGGAAGTCCACGAGCTGGTTATCGAGATGAAACTGTTGGAGCGTCGTCTCACGCTCTATGAAGAGAAGTACGGTGTTCTGAGTGAAGACTTCTACGCCGCGCTGATGTCCGGCGGATTGTCAGCCTATGACGCATTCGATGAGTCGCGGGCGGATTTCAGCCGGTGGAAGGGTATCTACGAGACTCTGCGCCGGCGGATGGATGCTTATCGGAAACAACTTGAGGGCCGTGAACTGGCCGAAGTCCTGCGCGTTCAGCCCGCCTACTAATGATCGCCAATCCGTTGAAGTCTCTGAGCGACTACAGCCGCTTTGTCGCGGAGTTGCTCGGCCAGCCAAACGTCCAGAGTTCGACGGTTGCCGTTTGGTCGGATAGTCCTTACACGAGCGTTGCCGAGGGCGAAGCATTTTTTACGAATGGCCTGCGTTTGCGCATGCGCGAGGAAGTCGATTTGGACGCAGGTCTGATCATATCGTACGGGTATGAAGTCTATCGGGGCGAAGGAGCGATTGTATTGGTACGACGACTTCCCTCATCCCAACGATCCAAAGCTGGCTTCAACCATGCCTCATCACAAACACGTGCCGCCTGACATCAAGCACAATCGCATCGCCGCGCCGAACTTGAGCTTTGTGCGTCCCAATCTCCCAGCACTGATTCAAGAGATCGAGGACCTTGGCAGGTCATAAGAGTCGCTGGCTAGAATAGTCATCGCGCTCGCGGTTGAAACGGGCTTGTGGTTAAATGACGCTCGGCCTAGTTCATTTTCAATACAAACAGGATTGCAAACCAAGTGAAACGGCTATTCTTACTCATTCTGTTCTTACTTCCGTTCGCTGTTTTCAAATCTGAGAGTGCATCGCTCCAAAACAACGATCTCGCTCTGCCACAGGAAAAACATCTCCGCAACGTTCGCCAACTAACCTTCGGCGGCGAGAACGCCGAAGCATATTTTTCCAGCGACGGCAAGAAACTCATCTTTCAATCGACCCGCGACGGCCGTGAATGCGATCAGATTTACACGATGAATATCGACGGCTCGGACGTGCGGCTGGTGTCGACCGGCGACGGGCGCACGACCTGCTCCTATTTTTTCCCGGGCGACAAACGGGTGCTTTATTCATCGACGCATCTTGGCGGCAGGCAATGTCCACCAAAACCCGATTTCTCGAAAGGCTATGTCTGGGCGGTCTATGACACGTTCGATATTTTCACCGCGAATCCCGACGGTTCTAATCTTAAACAGTTAACCAATGCGCCGGGCTATGATGCCGAGACGACGATCTCGCGGACCGGGAAACTCGCCTTCACTTCAAAGCGCGATGGCGATCTCGATATCTACACGATGGACGCTAACGGTAAGAACGTGAAGCGTCTGACGAATGAGCTCGGTTACGATGGCGGGCCGTTCTGGTCTTATGACGGCAAACAAATCGTCTATCGCGCTTATCATCCACAGACTGAAAAAGAAAAGTCAGATTACGTCGCGCTGCTGAAACAGAATCTGATCCGGCCGACCACGCTGGAGATCATGCTGATGAACGCGGACGGTTCGAACAAGCGGCAAGTCACGCATCTGAACAAAGCGAGCTTTGCGCCTTACTTCTTTCCCGACGGCAAACGCATAATTTTCGCTTCGAACTATGCCGATCCGAAGGGCCGCGATTTCGATCTCTATATGATCAAGACCGACGGGACGGACCTGGAACGGATTACCTACAACGACACGTTCGACGGTTTTCCGATGTTTTCGCCCAACGGCAGGAAGCTGGTGTTTGCCTCGAACCGCCATGGCGGAAAGCCGGGCGAGACGAACATCTTCATCGCCGACTGGATTGAGTAAACGGAGCGCGGGCATCCTGCCCGCCAGCGCGAGCAGCGCGCTCAACCGTTCGTAAGTGTTGCCCAGGGATTGTTCGCGCTTCGCGCTCAGGCGGACAGGATGTCCGCGCTCCAAAGAGAGGTAAATATGATTCGCAAGTTTTTCAATCTCGCGTTAGTCATCGCACTAACGTTCACCGTCGCGTTTGGCCAGCAAACCAGCGCCGGCACCCCCAGCGTCGATCGTCTGCGACAGGTGATCGCCTATCTCGCTTCCGACGCTTTGGAAGGACGCCGCACCGGCACGCCGGGAGCGAACGACGCGGCGCATTACATCGCCGGTGAGTTCAATCGCTTTGGCTTGCGTCCGGGTTTGCAGATCGCTCGGCCGGCGCGCACTCGTGGTGAAACTCAATCGCGTTACCTGCAACCGTTTCCTTATATCGCCGGCGTTGAGCTCGGCAAAAACAATCTGTTCTTTGTGAACCCCGGTAAAGCCGATGACAGCGCTCAGTTCAAAGTAGGTGAAGACTGGATGCCGCTGTGGTTTTCGGCAAATGGCCAGGTTGAAAACGCGCCCGCGGTTTTTGTTGGATACGGCATTACGGATTCCGCCCTTCATTACGACGACTATGACTACAATGTAAAAGAAAAAATTGCGGTCGCGATGTCCGGAACGCCCGATGGCGATAATCCGCACGGGAGGTTCGTGCGATTTGAAGATGTACGGTTCAAAGCGATCGCCGCGCGTAGTCATGGAGCTAAAGCTCTGCTGATTATCTCCGCTGAAGACAAGTTCTCGGACGAACGGCTCGCGCGTTTGCGAACTGACAATAGCGCGGGTGACGTAGGATTGCCGGTCGCGGTCATTTCCCGAAAGCTAGCCGCCAGAGTGCTTGGTCTCGCCGATCTTGTTAACCTCGGCGTCTTTGAAACAGAAGTACGGTCCGGCATTTCTAGAGTACTCAAATATGAAGCGAAGTACTATGGATACCGAACGTCTATGAATCCGGCTACGAATCCCGTAAAGCCGGGATCGGTCAACATGGCAAGCGATCTCCTGCGCCGCGAATCTCCGTCATTCAACGTTATCGGTGTCCTCCCGGGCAGCGATCCTAAGCTGAAAAGCGAAGCGATTGTGATCGGTGCGCACTATGATCATCTGGGCCGCGGCGGCGAAGGCAGCCTCGCACCGCGCGAAGGCGATATTCATCACGGCGCGGACGATAACGCTTCGGGCGTGGCCGGATTGATCGAACTCGCGCGGATGCTTTCTTCACAGAAGCTGAAACGCACGGTGGTATTCATCGCGTTCAGCGGTGAAGAAGAAGGCCTGATTGGTTCGAGCTACTACGTCAACCATCCCATCGTGCCGCTCGTGAACACCGTCGCCATGATCAATATGGACATGATCGGGCGTTTGAAGGAGAGGAACCTGATCGTTGGTGGAGTGGGAACCGCGCAGGAATGGCGCTCGCTGATCGATACGGGCAACGCGGTCCAGGGCATGACGGTCTCGCTAAATAACAGCGATCGCTCCAACCCGGTCATTGGCGTTCCGGTTGTCACCGGCTCGAATGGCCGGCCGGTTGTGATGCTCGACCCGGGCAAGAAATTCGTGCTGACACTCAACGAAGACGGCTACGGTCCCAGCGATCACTCTTCTTTTTATGCCAAACAAGTCCCGGTGCTCTTCTTTTGGACCGGAACGCACAACGACTATCACAAGCCTTCGGACACGGCTGACAAGATCAACTATGAAGGCGAAGCTCGGATCGTGGATTTTGTCGACCGCATCATTCGCGATATTGACAAGACCGATAAGCGGCCTACGTACACTGTGGCGAAGAGCGAATCGCAGGGCCGCTCGATGGGCTTTCGCGTTTATCTGGGGACGATTCCGAATTATGCCGAGTCGAATGATGGTTTGAAGCTGGACGGCGTGCGCGACGATTCTCCCGCGTCAAAGGCCGGTCTGAAAGCAGGCGATCGAATCGTGAAGATGGCCGGACACGAGGTGAAGAATGTTTATGACTACACCTACGCGCTGGGCGAAATGAAGGCCGGGCAGGAATATGAAGTCGAGATCGTGCGCGGAAGTGAACGTATGACGCTTCACATTACACCGGCGGCGAGAAAGCAGTAGGCAGTAAGCAGTAGGCAGTAAGCGGGAAAAGCGATCCACGAATTCACACGAAACCGAGCCTCGAGTTACTTCGTGTGTGTTCGCGGATCGTGGTTGTGTGTGGCCGGCGGAACAA
>Ga0209131_1001568_pt1 | contig 15818 bp, 19 predicted proteins | sample GraSoi_2013_40cm_FD_185826 | JGI IMG/M metagenome (GOLD analysis project Ga0209131, IMG submission 185826) | Grasslands soil microbial communities from the Angelo Coastal Reserve, California, USA - Sample 9_17_2013_40cm (SPAdes) (version 2) | ecosystem: Environmental > Terrestrial > Soil >...
AAGGTGGACGCGCTGTTCTCGGCTTTTCCAACGAGCGCACAGCTCGTCAGCACGACGACCGACGCGAACGGCAGCTACACGATAACGCTGCCTGTGGGCGCCCGCCCGCCCTTCGCGCTGCGCGCCGGTAACTTTGTGCAAACGGCCGATCCGACCTTTCCGCGGCTCTTCTCGTATTCCGCGCGAGCGGGCACGATCAATATCACGCCGCTCACCGACCTCCTCGTGACGCGACTGATGAACCGGAAGCAGGGCTTCCTGGGAGACACGATAGGCATTGCGAATCTTGTTGCGACCGACCAGGCAATCGCGGCCGCGACTCAGCAGGTAAAGACGTATCTGCAAAGCCGTTCGGCCGCCGTGAACGCTTCCGCCGTAACCGACTATGTATCGACCCCGTTTACACCGACCGCAGGCAATCCCTACGACGACGCGATGACGGCTCTGAAGCAGTCGCTGATCGCCGGGGAAAACCTTATGGGCATCGAAGAGCACATGTTATCGGCCAGCGATATTCAAACCGACTACTCGCAGCTTTTTCCGCTCGCCTTCACGGCAAACTGCGTCGCGACACAGGGGGGCCTGCCCTCCGGCAGCACCTCGATCAGCCTCCAAATGAACGGGATCACGGTCGGAAGCTATGCCTATGCGTTCCAGCAGCCGACAGGCGATCAGATCCTCGTCGACACGGGCTCCGAGGACACCTGGACCTTCAGCCTGAACGGTACCGGCGGCGGTACGGTCGTGCTGCGGAGAAACGCGGATGGTAATCTGAGCTCGCTCACACTCAATGTCGCCGGCTTGGTCGGACAGTCGCAGTGCGCCCCGTCGAGCCCCGTGTCGCTCGCGGGCAAGTGGCCCAGCATGTTCGCCCAGGTCAAGCGGCTGGCAAACACCATCACCTCGGGCAGCATCACCTGCACGGGCGGAGCGAACACGCTCTCCATCGACGCCAGCGGCGCCGTCCACGCAGCCCCAAGCGGCTTTACGCTGAGTCTTATTTCGTCGCCCAGGATCTTCGTCTCCGCCGACACTGCGGTGGTTGTCGGAGCGTTCAGCACCCGGATGCGCAGCTTTGTCCTGGTACAGTCCGTCGGCGACGCGTCGGATACTTTCTCGGTCAACCTCACGACGGCCGGAGCCATAACGAGCGGGCAATTCCTCAGAGGGCGCGGCGGCGTCACGACAGGCTGCTGAAGGCCCTTGCGGCGGTCACGTTCGCCGTACGGCCCAGAAATTGAAGGCGCTATACGCGAGATAGGAAACTGTCCACAAGGCTCCGACGCTTTCCATCGAAAGATGGCCGCTCGATACCGCGAGCAGGGCGGCAAACAGCGGCAGTGAGAGCAACTCGCCTATCGTGATGGCGGGCGTCCGGCGCATGGCGTAGAGCGCGAAAAGCGGAATCCACGACGCGATCCGCACCACGCTGCCGGCGAAAAGCAGCGCCGCCGCGCCGTCGGTGGCGCCGAAGTCGGGGCCATAGAGCGCGGCGAGGAGCGGCCGCTGCGCGAGGAACAGCACGGCAAAGACGGCGATGGCCGGAAGCAGGATCATCACGGCGGCTCGCCGCATCTCGTCCATGAGCAGCGGGCTCGCGCGCGACGCGGCGAAGCGCGGCAGGAAATACACCGAGAGGATGCCGGCGGCGAACGCGCACACCCAGTCCGCCACCCGCCAGAGCGCCTGCAGCACTCCGGCTTCGTGCCACGAAAGCGCGTCGCCCACGATGCCGCGGGCGACGAGCATCGAGCCGGGCGCGAGGATGCCGATCGACAGGCCGGGCAGCACGTAGCGCAGCAGAGGATGCGAGCGGGAACGAAAGCGCGGCTTGCCGGTTTTGATTTTGGAGACAAAAAAAACTACAAGAGCCGGAACCGCCTGCGCCACCGCCAATGCCGGCAGGAGAGCGCTTCCTGGAACGAGAAGCGAAACGGCGAGGGTGAGCACGGCGGAGCCGAGCGCGAGCGCGAGCATCCGGCCGCGGCGCTGCTGGCCGAGCCACAGACTGTTGACGAGGCCGGGGATCACCGCGAGCCATCCGGCGGCCGCGCCGATGGCGATCAGCGCCGGCTGCAGCTTCTCGCCGAACAGCGCATCGGCAAAAATTCCCCCGGCAATGGCGATGATGAGCGCCACCGGCGCCGCGACGCCGAGCCCGATCCGCAGCGCCTCGCGCAGCAGGTCCGCCTGTCGCTCCGGCCGCTGCGTGCGCGCCACGTACACCGCGAGCCCGGTGCCGACGCCGGCCAGCGCGACGCCCGCGACCAGCTCGATCACCGAGCCGAGCTGCGCCCAGAGCGCCACCAGCTCGCCGCCGCCGCGCAGCGCCAGCACCTTGTCGAGCGCAGAGCGCCCGGCGAGGCCGGCGGCGATGACGGCGAGGATGAGGACTAGCTTGATAGGTCCGGCCGGCCTAGCGCCGCAGCGGCGCAGAGCAAGACAGCCGCCCCGAAGGAAACCAGAATCCGTGTTCGCATGAGGAGCCCCGCCAAGCTTATCGCCGCATTCGCCGTGGTGGCAATCGGCGCGTTCGCCGCGTTCCTCCTCACGCCGCAGCGCAGCGCCCCCGAGGCGCGCTTTTCCCTGCTCTCGGGCAAAAGCTTCGTCACCTCGGAGCTGCGCGGCAAGGTGACGGTGGTGAATTTCTGGGCCACCTGGTGCCCCGATTGCGTCAAGGAAATGCCGAAGATGATCGAGGCGCACCGCAAGTACTCCGCGCGGGGCTATGAGACCGTGGCGGTGGCGGTGCGCGATCGTCCCGAGCGCGTCGCCGAGTTCGCGCGCAAGCGCGCCCTGCCCTTCACGGTCGCCCTCGACGCAGGCGGCGATGTCTCGAGGCTGTTCGGCAACGTCCGCATCACGCCCACGACTTTCATCATCGACAAGAAGGGCCGGATGCTGCGGCGCTTCGTCGGCGAGCCCGAGTGGAGCGAGTTCGACCGGATCGTCGAGAAGGCTCTCGCCGAGCCGGCCTGAAGTTCAGGCGGTGCCGGCGACGCCTGCGTCGTGGGCCTGCCGGTCCGCGTGATAGGAGGAGCGCACCATCGCGCCGACCGCCGCGTGCTTGAAGCCCATGCCCACCGCTTCTTCCTCGAACTTCCTGAACTGGTCGGGATGCACGTAGCGCTCGACCGGAAGGTGGTGCGGCGAAGGCTGCAGGTACTGCCCGATCGTGAGCATGTCCACTTCGTGCGCGCGCAGGTCGCGCATGACCGCGAGGATCTCCTCGTCGGTTTCGCCGAGGCCGACCATCAGGCCGGACTTAGTTGGAATTTTTAAATGAATTTCCTTGAATTTCTTCAGTAGTTGAAGTGAATGCGCATAGTCCCCGCCCGGACGCGCCTGGCGGTAGAGGCGCGGCACGGTCTCCAGATTGTGGTTCATCACGTCTGGCGGCGCGGCAGCGAGGATCTCGAGCGCGCGCTCCAGGCGGCCGCGGAAATCCGGCACCAGGACCTCCAGCGTGGTCGCCGGCGAGGTCTTGCGGATCTCGCGGATGCAGTCGACGAAATGCTGCGCGCCGCCGTCGCGCAGATCGTCGCGATCGACGCTGGTGATGACGACGTAGGAAAGCTTGAGCTGCGCGATCGTCTCGGCGAGGTGCCGCGGCTCCTCGGCGTCGGGCGCGAGCGGGCGGCCGTGCGCGACGTCGCAGAACGGGCAGCGCCGGGTGCAGATGTCGCCGAGGATCATGAACGTCGCCGTGCCCTTGCCGAAGCACTCGGCGATGTTCGGGCACGACGCCTCCTCGCAGACCGTGTGCAGGCTCTGCTCGCGCAGGATGCGCTTGATATCGTGGAAGCGCGAGTCGGGCGTCGCGGCGCGCACGCGGATCCACGGCGGCTTCGCGAGCGCCTCGCGCGGCACGATCTTGATCGGGATGCGCGCGGTTTTCTTCGCGCCTTTCTCTTTTACGCCGGCTTCACGCATGCTCGAGGTTCGCGATAAAGGTCTTGATCAATTGATTTCCCATTTGGGAAGGGCTTTGCGAAAAACCCAAATCCCTTGTCTGCGTGACGGCCAAGCCGGGGTAACCGCACGGATCGATCGCGCTGAAGGGCGCGAGGTCCATATCGACGTTGAGCGCGAGACCGTGATAAGCACGACCACGCGAAACCCGGATTCCCAGCGCGGCGATCTTTGCGCCCTCAACGTAGACCCCGGGCGCTCCTTCCTTGCGCTCGCCGAGGCCGCCGAGGAGATCGATCACCGCCTGCTCGAGCAGCCGGACGTAGCGCTTCACCTTGATGCCGCGCCTCGCGAGATCGACCAGGGTGTAGAGCACGATCTGGCCGGGCCCGTGGTAGGTGATCTCGCCGCCACGATCGGAGCGCAAGACGGGAATCCCGTTCGGAACCGCGCACTCATCCGCGCCCAGCCCCAGCGTATAGACCGGAGGATGCTCGAGCAGCCAGAGCTCGTCGCCGGTGAGCTCCGTTCTGCGCGCCGTGAAGTCGCGCATCGCGCCCAGGGCGGATGGGTACTCCACCACGCCCAGCTCCTTCACGACGATTTTCTCGGCGACGAGGCTCATAGCACCATGACCACGCTTGGATGGTCGCACAGCTCCTGGTAGAGCGCGTCGAGCTGCTCGCGCGAGCTGGCGCGCACCACGCAGGTGACGCTCAGATATTTTCCCTGCCGGCTGGGGCGCATCTCGATCGTCTCGGGACGGAAGTCGGGCGCATGTCTTAGAACGATTTCCATGATCGTCTGGGTGAAGCGCGGCTCCTTGCGGCCCATCACCTTGATGGGGAAGTCGCAGGGAAAGGCGAGCGCGGATCCTTCGTCGGGCACCTTCAGGTGGAGAGGGCCTCGCCGCGCTCTCTGACGCCGGTGCGCATCACCTTGTGCTTGAACTCCTGGTAGAGCTGGTACATGCGGTGGAACACGGGGCCCGGCCGGCCGTCGCCGATCTTGCGGCTGTCGAGCTCGACGATGGGGAACACTTCCTTGGACGACGAGGTCGCCCAGACTTCATCGGCGCCACGCACCTCCGCCTCTGTCACGTCGCGCAGCTCCAACGGCAGGCCGTTCGCGCGCGCAAGCTCGGTGACGACGTCGTACGTGATGCCCGGCAGGATGAGATTGCTCTTCGGCGGCGCCTGGATCACGCCGCGCTTCACGATGAAGATATTGGAGGCCGAAGCCTCGGTGAGCTTGCCGTCCCGGAAAAGGATGGTCTCCGCGCCGCCCTCCTCGGCGGACAGCTGGCGCAGCAGGCAGTTGCCGACGAGAGAGATCGACTTGATGTCGCAGCGCAGCCAGCGGTTGTCCAGAGCGCTGATCGCGATGCCGCCCTTTTGCACCTGCTCCTGCGGCGGATTGACCAGCGGATTGGACATCATGAAGACCGTCGGCTCGACATTTTTCGGAAACGCGTGGTCGCGCTTGGCGACGCCGCGCGTCACCTGGAAGTACACGCCCTGGTCGTCGAACGGCTGCGCGTCGATCACGCGGTAGATGAAATCGCGCCACTGCGCCCGCGAGTACGGATTGCGGATGGCGGTCTCCGCCAGGCTGCGCTCGAGCCGCGCCAGGTGCTCGTCGAGCCGGAACGGGACGCGCGAATAGACCGGAACCACCTCGTACACGCCGTCGCCGAAGATGAAGCCGCGGTCGAGCACCGAGACTTTCGCGTCCTCGATCGCCAGAAATTTCCCGTTCAGGAAAACCATGCGGACCTCGCTTACTTCAGCCAGAGCCTCAGTGTATCCCAGCCGCGGCGGAAGAGGCCCGCCTCCGGCACGGTCTCGAGAGCGACCAGCGGAAACTCACCGAGCGGCTTGCCGTCGAGCGACACGCGCAGCGAGCCGACGCGCTGGCCCATCGCCACGGGCGCGACCAGCGGCTGCTGCGACGCGAGCTCGGCCTTGAGCTTCTCGGCCTCGCCCTTGGGAATGGTGATCAGCAGATCGCCGGTGAAGCCGGCCTTGACCACCCGCTCTTCCCCTTTCCAGACCTCGAGCGACTTTACGGTCTCACCCGCGCGGTGCAGCTTCACGCTGTCGAAGAACTGATAACCCCAGTTGAGAAGCTTCTGCGACTCCTGCGCGCGCGTCGCCTCCGAAGTGGCGCCGAGCAGCACCGACAGGATGCGGCGCTCGCCGCGCTTGGAGGACGCGATCAGGCAGTAGCCGGCCGCCTCGGTGTGCCCGGTCTTCACGCCGTCGACCGTCGGATCGATCCACAGCAGCCGGTTGCGGTTGGGCTGGCTGATGTTGTTGTAGCGGAATTCCTTCTGCGAGTAATACTGCCCGTAGAGCTCCGGGAAATCGCGGATCAGCGCGGCGGTGACGATGTAGAGGTCCTGCGCGGTGGTGTAGTGCTGCGCGTCGGGCAGGCCCGAGGCGTTCATGAAATGGCTGTTCTTCATCCCGAGCCGCGCCGCCTCGCGGTTCATCATCTGCACGAAAACTTCCTCGTCGCCGGCGATCGCCTCGGCGAGCGCGATGCACGCGTCGTTGCCCGACTGGATGATCATGCCGCGCGTCAGCTCGTCCACGGTCACCGGACGGCCGGGCTGGACGAACATGCGCGAGCCCGGCGCGTGCCACGCGCGCTCGGACACGCGCACCTGCTGCTCGGGCGAGAGCTTCCTGTCGCGCAGCGCCGCGAACACCAGGTACGCGGTCATCAGCTTGGTGAGCGAGGCGGGCTCGATGCGCTCGTCGGCTTTCTGGGCGGCGAGCACCTGGTTGCTCGACAGATCGCCGACCATCCAGGATTTGCCGATGATCGAAGGCGGCTGCGGGACGGCGGCCTGCGCGGCCGTGCCGAGGACTGCGAGGAGAAATGCGATGAAGCGGGTCATGGCCTTGCCGGAAAAGATGCGGATTATACGGACAGACTAGCGCGTCACGAGGAGCGGCTTAAGCTTGAGCTCGGCCTCGATGCGCTCGGCGACCGGGCGCGCCGCGTCGCTGGTCGCATAGGGGCCGACGTGCAGCCGCCAGAGGTTGCCGATCGACAGGACCTGCACGCCGTCGGTGAGCCAGGTGAGCTGGCGCGCGACGCGCTCCCGGTAATCCTCGGCATTGCCGCGCGACGAAAAAGCGCCGACCTGGATATACGTGCTCTTTTCTTCAATGGTATTTTTTACCTCGGCCGCATTTTTTACCTCGGACTGGCCCGGCTCGACGCTCTCGACCTCGACCATCGCGCTGCCGGCGCCGATGTAGCCCAGCTTGTAGGCGGCCGCGTAGGACAGATCGATGATCCTGTCGGAATGGAACGGGCCGCGATCGTTGATGCGCACCACCACGCTCTTGCCGTTCTTCACGTTGGTGACGCGCGCATAGCTGGGGATCGGCAGCGTCTTGTGCGCCGCGCTCATGGCGTACATGTCGTAGACCTCGCCGCTCGAAGTCTTCTGGCCGTGGAATTTCTTGCCGTACCAGCTCGCCATGCCGCGCTCCTTGTACGGCTGGCGCGCGGCGATTGGCGCGTAGCTCTTGCCGAAGACCTGATACGGCCGGTTGGCATAGCGATGCAGCGGCTCGGTCCTGGGCACCGCGTCGGGAATGGAGGCGAGGTTCGGCGGCGGCTTCTCGTCCGGCCCGTCGTCCTTGTAGTAGCCGCCCTTGGAAGGCGGTGCTTTTTTTTCAGGAACAGCGGGTTCGGTCCGCGGCGGCAGTTCGGCTCGTTGCGGCGGTTCGGTTTGTTGCGGCGCCGACGAGCATCCGGCGAGAATAAAAACAATAAATAAAAGGAGAAGAGGCCTCACCCTTCGTACACCACGTTGCCCGCGACGACGGTGTAGCGCACGCGGCCGGTGAGCTCGTAGCCGGCGAACGGCGTGTTCTTGCCCTGGCTTTTGAGCGTCTCCGGCGCGATGCGCCACGGCGCCTGCGGATCGAAGATCGCGACGTCGCCGGGCGCTCCGGCGCTGAGCCGTCCGGAGGCGACGCCGAGGATCCGCGCCGGCTCCGAAGTTATGCGCGCGAGCGTCGGCCCGAGCGCGAGCTTGCGCGCGGCGCCCCACTTGAGCGCAAGCGGCAGCAGCAGCTCGAGCCCGGTCGCGCCGGGCTCCGCCTCGGCGAAAGGCATGTGCTTTCCATCCTCGTCGACCGGCGTATGGTCGGAGCAGAGGCAGTCGATGATTCCGTCGGCGAGCCCCTGCGCGAGCGCGTCGCGGTCGCGCTGGCTGCGAAGCGGCGGCTCGAGCCGGCAGTGCGAGTCGAAGTAGCCGAGATCCCTGTCGCACAGGTGGACATGGTGGATCGCCACGTCGCAGGTGACCGGGAGCTTCTGCGCCTTGGCCTGTCGCATCAGCTCGACGGCGCCGGCGCTCGATAGGCGGCACACGTGCACCCGCGCGCCCGTCGCGCGCGCGAGCTCGAGCAGCGTGGCGAGCGCGATCGTCTCCGCGAACGCCGGGATGGCGGGAAGGCCGAGGCGCGTGGCCATCTCGCCGTCGTGCGCCACCCCGCCCTTCGCGAGCCACTGGTCCTCGGCGCGCAGCCATACCGGAAAGCCGAACGTCGCGGCGTATTGGAGCGCGCGCCACAGCACCTGGGTGTCCGCGATCGCGACGTTGCCCTGCGAAAAGGCGACGCAGCCCGCCTCGGCGAGCTGCGCCATCTCGGTCAGCGCCGTCCCCTCGAGCTTCAGGGTCAACGCGCCCAATGGGTAGACGCGTGCGCGCGAAAGCGACTTCGCGCGCCGGCGCAGCATGTCGACCAGGCCCGGCTCGTCGAGCGGCGGATCGGTGTCCGGCGGGCAGGCGAGGCTCGTCACGCCGCCCGCGACGGCGGCGTCCATCTCCGACTCGAGCGTCGCCTTGTATTCCTGGCCGGGCTCGCGCAGCCGCGCCGAGAGATCGATGAAGCCGGGTGAGACGACCAGGCCTTTCGCTTCTATCACCCGGTCTGCTTTTTCGCCTTTTCCCTCGGAAATTTTTCCATCTACAACCCATACGTCCCCGACGGCGTCCCGTCCGCTCGCCGGATCGATCACGCGGCCGCCTTTTATATGCAGGCGCATCTGCTTTTGTGCCCTTTCCTCAATTCCCCGCCACGATGCTCATCACCGCCATCCTCACGGCGATGCCGAAAGTCACCTGCGGCAGGATCACGGAGTGCGGTCCGTCAGCGACCGTCGAGTCGATTTCGACGCCGCGGTTCATCGGGCCGGGATGCATCACGATCGCGTCGCGCTTCGCCAGCGAGAGCTTCTCGGACGTGAGCCCGTAGTTCTTGAAGAATTCCTGCGCCGAGGGCAGGAGCGCGCCGCGCATGCGCTCGTTCTGCAGGCGCAGCATGACGACGACGTCGGCGCCGCGCAGCCCTTCGCGCATGTCGTGGAACACGCGCACGCCCATCGCTTCGACGCCGGCCGGCAGCAGAGTCTGCGGCGCGATCACGCGCACTTCGGGTGCGCCGAGCGTGGTGAGGCCGTGGATCAGCGAGCGCGCCACGCGCGAATGCAGGACGTCGCCGACGATGGCGACCGTCAGCGCGGAAAAGTCCTTCTTGTAGTGGCGAATCGTGAAGAGATCGAGCAGCCCCTGCGTCGGATGGGCGTGGCGGCCGTCGCCGGCGTTGATGACGTGCTCGTGCGGCTTGACGTGCCGCGCGATCAGGAACGGCGCGCCCGAGGCGCTGTGGCGCACGATGAAGATGTCGGCCTGCATCGCCGAGAGGTTCGCCACGGTGTCGAGCAGCGACTCGCCCTTCGAGGCCGAGGAGACCGCGATGTTGAGGTTGATGACGTCGGCGGACAGGCGCTTGGCGGCGATCTCGAACGTGGTGCGCGTGCGCGTCGAGGGCTCGAAGAACAGGTTGAAGACGCTCTTGCCGCGCAGGATCGGCACCTTCTTCACTTCGCGCTCGGTCACGCCGGCGAACGATTCGGCGGTGTCGAGGATCTGGGTCAGGATCTCGCGCGGCAGGCCTTCGGTGGAAAGAAGATGCTGGAGCTCGCCGTTCGCGTTCAGCTGCGGATTACGCTCCATGCTCGGTCTCCAGAACGAGCGCGAGCTTCCCGTCGTCGCCGCGCGTAAGGCGCAGCCGCTTTCCGGCGGGCACCTCGACGCGGGCGCCGCAGTACTGGGCGCAGATCGGCAGCTGCCGGCCGCCGCGGTCGGCGAGCACCACGAGCGAGATGCTCGCCGGGCGGCCGTAGTCGAACAGCTCGTTCATCGCCGCGCGCACCGTGCGCCCGCTGTAGAGGACGTCGTCGACCAGCAGCAGCTCGCTGCCGTTGACGTCGAAAGGGATCTTGGTGCGCTTGGGGTCGTGCTTCAGCCCGCGCGCGGCGTAGTCGTCGCGGTAGAACGCGATGTCCATCAGCCCCAGAGGCGTTTTTATCGCGAGCAGCTTGTGCAGGCGCTCCGCCAGCCACGCGCCGCCCGTGTAGAGGCCGACCATCGCGGTCTGCGGGCCGATGAGCGGCTTCAGCTCGCGCGCGAGCTGCTCGCAGAGCTTTTCCGCCTCAGGCAGCTTCATGCGGCGGCGTGGTCATTGAGGTATTGCTCCAGGATCAATTGCGCCGCTACCGAATCGATGGACGTTTTTTTCATTCCTGATTTCTTCGTTGTTCCGCGAAGCCTGCTTTCGGCTTCGACCGACGTAAACCTCTCGTCTACACGCGCGACGGGCAAGCGAAAGCGCCCTTCCAGCTGTCTGGCAAAACGCTCGACCCGGCGTGCAAGAGGATGTGCGCCCCGCTCCGCCACCGGCAGCCCAACGACCAGCGCCCCGGGCCGCCATTCGCTTATCAGCTTTGCAATCATGTCGAATCCCGGCGCCGCAATCGCGGGCAGAGGATGCGCGGTGCCGAGCTCGGGCTCGCCGACCGCGATGCCGATACGTTTGAGACCAAAATCGAAAGCGAGAATAGTGCGCGCAGTACGTTCAACGATGCGCGCGCCGCGCTCAGGCATGTCCCGCTTCGTCCTGCAGCGACGCGTAGTCGATGCCGAGGAGCTCCATCGCCGCCGGCAGGCGCTCCTCCGAGGGCGTGTCGAAGATGATGTCGTCGGTCGCCTTGACGGTGAGCCAGGCGTTCTGCGAGAGCTCGTGCTCGAGCTGACCCGGGGACCAGCCGGCGTACCCGAGGGTGACCAGGATGCGCCCCGGGCCCTCGCCGCGCCCCATCGCCTCGAGGATGTCCTTCGACGTGGTGAGGCCGATCGTCTCGCCGACGTGCAGCGTCTGCTGCCAGTTGCCCGCCGGCGCGTGCAGCACGAAGCCGCGATCGGTCTGGACCGGGCCGCCGAAGTAGATCGGCGCGTCGGCGTATTCGCCGTCGTCCAGCGTGAGCGACAGGCGCTCGAACAGCGCCTGCAGAGTCATGTCGATCGGGCGGTTGACGACCAGGCCGAGCGCGCCTTGGTCGTTGTGCTCGCAGATGTACGTCAGGGTCCTCGAAAAGTACGGGTCCGCCATGTTGGGCATGGCGATCAGGAAGTGATGCGTCAGATCGATCGAGGACATGCTCCCACTCCGCAGTTTACCGCATGGGCGGGTTAGAGCCGGTATTTCTCCGAAAGTTTAGATCTGCGTCATTTCGAAGTCTTCCTTGCGCGCGCCGCACTCGGGGCAGGTCCAGTTCATGGGGATGTCCTCCCAGCGCGTGCCCGGGGCGATGCCTTCATCGGGCAGACCGGCGGCCTCGTCGTAGATGAAGCCGCAGATGAGGCACATCCAGGTCTTGTACTCGATTTTGTTTTCGGTCATTCCAGGAAAAGTATCGTCGAAGGCTCAGGAAAAGTATCGTCGAAGGGCGGGCAGTAAAATTGGGCCGCATATTAACCCATGTCCGCTCCGCGCCCGCGCATTTCCGCCGCCCCGCCCCCGATCGTGCTCACTTTCGCGGCCTCCGATCCGACCGGCGGCGCGGGGGTGCAGGCCGATATCCTCACCATCGCGGCGATGGGCTGCCACCCGCTGTCGGTGCTCACCGCGCTTACCGTCCAGGACACGAGCGGCGTCGAGAGCGTGCAGGCGGTCGAGCGCGCGTGGGTCGAGAATCAGGCGCGCCGCCTGCTCGCCGAAATGCGCGTCGACGCGTTCAAGCTCGGCGTCCTCGGCTCGGCGCAGAACATCGCCGCGATCGCCGCCATCCTCGCCGAGCATCCCGACGTTCCGGTGGTATGCGACCCGGTGCTCGCCTCGGGCCGCGGCGACGCGCTCGCGAGCCCCGAGATGCTCGACGCGCTGCGCGAGCTGATCCTGCCGCAGTCCACGGTGGTCACGCCGAACAGCCTCGAAGCGCGCCGGCTCGCGGCGGAACGGGACCTGGGCGCGTGCGCGCGCAAGATCCTGGCGATGGGAAGCGAGTTCGTTCTGATCACCGGAACGCACGAAGCCACCGACGAGGTCGTGAACGTGCTGCACGACGCCGGCGGCGTGGTGCGCGAGGACCGCTGGGAGCGCCTTCCGGGGAGCTACCACGGCTCGGGCTGCACCCTCGCCGCCGCGCTCGCCGCCGCGCTCGCGAGCGGCGCTTCGGTCGCCGAAGCCGCGCGCGACGCCGAGGAGTTCACCTGGCAGGCGCTCGCGGCCGGATTCAAGCCGGGCGCGGGTCAGCTTCTTCCCAACAGGTTCTTCGAGCGATGAACCTGCGCGGCCTGTACGCGATCACGCCCGACGGCCCCGACAGCGCGCAGCTGATCGGGAAGGCGCGGCTTGCGCTCGAAGGCGGAATAGCGCTTCTTCAATACCGCAGGAAACGGGTCCCGAAAGAAACCCGCCGCGAGGAAGCGAGCGAGCTTGTGCAGCTTGCTCGCGCGCACGATGTCCCGTTCATCGTCAACGACGACGTCGAGCTCGCGCTCGCGGTCGGAGCGAACGGAGTGCACCTCGGCCGCGACGACGCGGATGTCGCTCATGCGAAAACAAGGCTGCCCGGGAAAATCGTCGGCGCCTCCGCTTACGACGATATCGATCTTGCGAGGAAGGCGGTGCGCGGGGGCGCGGACTACGTCGCCTTCGGCAGCGTGTTCGCCTCGCCGACCAAGCCCGCCGCGGTCCGCGCGCCGCTTTCGCTTTTCGAGAACGACCTCGGGGTGCCGCTGTGCGCGATCGGCGGCATCACCCTCGACAACGCGCCGAAGCTGATCGAGGCCGGCGCCGATCTGCTCGCGGTCATCTCCGACCTCTTCGATGCGCCGGACATCGCGGCGCGGGCACGCCAATACGGAAAGCTCTTCACATGACAAAGAACGAATCCCTCTTCGAGCGCGCGCAGCGCTCCATTCCCGGCGGCGTCAATTCTCCCGTGCGCGCATTCCGCTCGGTCGGCGGCGTGCCGCCTTTCCTCGAGCGCGCGGCCGGCGCCCATCTCTGGGATGCCGACGGCAAGCGCTATATCGACTACGTCGGCTCGTGGGGGCCGATGCTGGTGGGTCATACCCATCCGGACGTAGTCGCCGCGGTGCAGGCCGCTGCCGGGCGCGCGCTTTCCTTCGGCGCGCCGACCGAAGCCGAGATCGAGCTCGCCGAGATGCTGTGCCGGGCGCTGCCTTCCGTCGAGCGGGTGCGCCTCGTCTCCTCCGGAACCGAGGCGACCATGACGGCGATCCGCCTCGCGCGAGGCTACACCGGCCGCAGCGCGATCCTGAAGTTCGAGGGCTGCTATCACGGCCACGCCGACTCGCTGCTCGTGAAAGCGGGCTCGGGCGCGCTCACCTTCGGCCATCCCAGCTCCGCCGGGGTACCCGCCGAGACCGCAGCGCACACGTTCGTGCTCGATTACAACGATAGCTCCCAAGTGAAAAAACTCTTTGGCGAAAAAGGCAAAGATATTGCCTGCGTAATCGTCGAGCCCGTCGCCGGAAACATGAATCTCGTCCTTCCGCAGGCCGGCTTCCTCGAGACGCTGCGCGATGAATGCACGCGCCACGGCGCGCTGCTGATTTTCGACGAGGTCATGACCGGGTTTCGCGTGGCCCCAGGCGGCGCGCAGGCGCGCTACGGAATCAAGCCGGATCTCACCACCCTCGGCAAGGTCATCGGCGGCGGGATGCCCCTCGCCGCCCTCGGCGGCCGGCGCGACATCATGGAGAAGCTCGCGCCGCTAGGCCCGGTCTACCAGGCCGGGACGCTCTCAGGCAACCCGGTCGCCGTCGCCGCCGGTCTCAGCACCCTTCGTCTCGTCGAGAAGAAAGGATTCATCGAGAGCGTCGAAGCGACGACGCGCTCGCTGGTTGATGGCCTGCAGAACGAAGCGAAGAAAGCACGCGTCGCGTTCTCGGCGCAATCGATCGGCAGCATGTTCGGCCTCTACTTCCGCGCTACGCCGCCGGCGAGCTTCGCCGAGGTCATGCAATGCGACAAAGACCGCTTCAACAAATTCTTCCACGGCATGCTCGATCGTGGCGTGTACCTCGCACCCTCTGCCTACGAAGCCGGCTTCGTTTCGGCGGCGCACGCCGCCGCGGAAATCGACGCAACGCTCGCCGCTGCGCGTGAGGCATTCAAGCAGATTGCTGCGTAGCCGCTTTCTATTCGACTTGCACCCAATGCAGGAGACAGGTGTTATAGGCGTTCGGATTCGGGGGGGTTGCAAGTATTCTCGTAATTTTCCTTCCAGTAAGCTGCGCGAGTTGCAGCGCTTGGTATACAGCCTTGCCCCCCGAGTTTGCGTTGATATAGAAGCGCTGATTTAAGCAGTTGCTGTACCAACTCTGGTTCAGATTTTCGTTGAACCGCACCATGAAAGCCCCCTGATCCAGACCGCATTCAGGACAGGGGTAGTTGCTGCCGCCGTACATGCTCAAGGTCAGTCCATTGGGAAAACTAAGATCAAGATACGCTTGCGCATGGCATAGAGAGGACAAAACAGAAAGTACGAAACTGGCGAGCAATCTCCTCATGAGATCTCCTTTATCGAAGTTGTCGCGTAGGCCTTATATCTGCGACGTAAAAGGCAGCCGACTGTCTACGATTCTCGCTCAGCGATTCAAGGGCGACCATCCACTATGTGATTTCATCAAGCTCTCCTCGCATGCCCGCTATTGCATCTGTATGCCGATCCACTCGTCGAAGACTCCGGTGGAATCGCAGCTGCCTTTGCTATGCACCGTAACCGGCCTTCCATTGCGTTTCGCCGAAAGGGCGGTGGCCATCAGATAAGGGGCCAAGGGGGCAGTTGGCGAGGTAGCCAGAACGGCATTGTTAAGGCTGCAAGAAGGTTGGCCGTTTAGAGGTCTATCGAGAAGCACGGCCACATAAGGCCCTCGGCCACAGCAGTCGTGAATATAAATCTCGACTATGTTGCCAAAGGTCCCCGTGTTCGCGACTGCGGAAGGCACAATCAATGCGCCAAAGGAAAAGAGTGCAGCTAAATATGGAATCCGCGGCAGTGTCATGGTTTTCTCCAGTTTTTATTTCCCACGTCGAACCTCAGTCGTCCAGGATCGAATTGAGGATGAACATCAGCGTCGGGATAACCGGGCCCGACGTCAGCGTGATGGAGGTGCCGGTAGAGCTCCAGAAATTGGTTCCGTCACCGCTGTAGGTCGCGGTGAATTTATGGAAGCCGAAGGGCAAAGCTGCAGTGGTGAACCTGACGCTTCCGTTCACGAGCGTTGCAGTCCCGATGAGCGTGCCGTTATCGAAGAAGCTCACCGTCCCGGCCGGGTTCTGGCCGGACACCGTCGCGACCAGGTCGATGGGCTGGCCCAGCCCGACTGCCTGCGACGACGCGCTGATCGATACGGTAGACGTGCGCTGCAGCCAGGTCCGCGCTTGGCGCATGGAATCGGCGACCAGAAGGCGGCTCGCGTCGTCGCCGGACGGGCACAGGGTTTGGGATGCGATCCTTAAACAGACGTCGAGCACGTGGTCTGCCTGCTGAAACAAGTGCAG
>Ga0209131_1001570_pt1 | contig 15817 bp, 11 predicted proteins | sample GraSoi_2013_40cm_FD_185826 | JGI IMG/M metagenome (GOLD analysis project Ga0209131, IMG submission 185826) | Grasslands soil microbial communities from the Angelo Coastal Reserve, California, USA - Sample 9_17_2013_40cm (SPAdes) (version 2) | ecosystem: Environmental > Terrestrial > Soil >...
CTCGATCGACGACATGATCTCGTAATTCGTGCACGCGCCCTGCACGCCCTTGGTCTGCGCGACCACGCCCAGCGTGTTCACGCCGATCGCGAACTTCTCGATGATCTTCGCGTTGTCCTGGTTGTAGCGTGAGTCGGGCCGCAGCTCCGGCACGCCGATGCCGTAGTCGCCTACCTTGAGGTTGTGCGCCTGGTACGCGCCGATGGCGAGGATCGCGAGCGATACGAGGATGATCAGGCGCGCGCGCCCTGGCTGGACGCAACCGGCGGCCGCCTGCCAGAGGCGGTGCGCGCGCTTTTCCTGGGACGCCTCCTTCTCCACCACGCCCTTGGACAGCGTGAGGTGCGAGAGCAGGATGGGCAGCATCATCTTGTTGGTGAGGATCATCCATCCCACGCCCAATGATGCGGTGATACCCAACTCCCGCACAATGTCAATTGGGATGAGCATGATCACCGCGAAGCCGAGCACGTTGGTGAGGAGCGCCAGCGTCCCGGGGATGAAGAGCTTCGCGAACGCGCGCCGCGCGGCGGTGAGGCCGTCGGCACCCGCGACCACCTCGCGTTCCCAGGATTTCGTCATCTGCACCGCATGCGACACGCCGATGGAGAAGATGAGGAACGGCACCAGGATCGAGAGCGGGTCGATGCCGTAGCCCAGGATCGGCAGCGTCCCTAGCAGCCACAGCACCGGCATCATCGCGACCGCCAGGGCCACGAGTGTCAGCTTCACGTCCTTCACGAACCAGAGCATCAGCACCAGCGTGATGACGAACGCCACGCCGAAGAAGGTCACCACGCCGCGGGCACCGTCGCGGATGTCGCCGATCGCCTTGGCGAAGCCGATGATGTGCACGCTGTGCCGGTCGCTCGAGTATTTCGCGCGCAGGTCCTCGAGCCTCGAGGCGACCTCGAAATAGTTGAGGCGCTTGCCGGTCTGCGGGTCCACCTCGAGCAGGCCCGCGGTCACCATCGCGCCGGAGAAGTCCGTCGCCACCGTGCGGCCCACCTCCGTGGATTTGTTCACGTTGGTTCGCACGACCTTCAGGTCCGCCTCGGATCCCTGGAAGGTGGCGGGAATCACGTTGCCGCCCGAGAAGCCTTCCTCGATCACTTCGATGAAGCGCGTGTTGGGAGTGAAAAGCGACTTCACGGAGGGGCGGTCCACGCCGTTCAGCAGGAAGACGTCGCTGGTGAGCGCCTTCAGCTTCCCCATGAACTCCTTGTTGTAGATGTCCCCGTCCTTCTGCACCAGCGCGATCGCCACGCGGTTGGCGCTGCCGAACACGTTCTCGTAGTCGCGGTACACCTGCATGTACGGATGCTTCAACGGCACCATCTTGTTGAAGCCGGCGTCCACGGTGAGCCGGGATGCCGAGATCCCGAAGAGGACGGTGACGATGCCGAATAACACGAGCCACACCCTGCGCCGGTCGAAGATGAGCGCCGAGACGCGCTGGATGAAGGCGTCGAGCGTCATTGCTCGGTCGCCACCCGGCGCGACGCGAGCTTCACGATGCGCGGCCCGGCCTCTCCCAGCAGGAGCACCTCGCCGTTGTCGCCCTGGATCGCCTTCGCGAACGCGCGCGTCGTGCCGGTCCGGATCGGCTGGAAGGTCATGCCATTGTCGCGGCTCGCCAGCGCCATGCCGGAAGCGCCCGCGAGCACGATCGAGCCGTCAGGAAGCTTCTCCCCGCCGATGAGCGAGCCCGTGGACGCGTTCTCGATCGCGGTCCACGTGTGGCCCTTGTCCTTCGAGCGGAAGATGCGCCCGCGCATGCCGAAGGCGAGCACCGCGCCATCCTCGGCGACGATTCCGCCGAAGAACGATCCCTTGTAGGGCGATGCGAGCGGCGTCCAGGTCTTGCCCCAATCGGTGGAGGACAGGATCGTTCCCGCCTCGCCCAGGATGAGCAGCCTTCCTTCGCCCAGCTCGAGGACCACGTTGAAGTGCTTGTCGTCCTGCGTGATCTTGCGGCCGGTCCAGCTCTTGCCGTCGGTGCTTTCGTAGTACGCGCCGTAGGCGCCCACCGCGATCGCGAAGTCCTTCTTGACGTAGAGCACGTCCAGCAACGGGCGCTGCTCGGAGGCGGCGGAGAAGACCTGCGTCCACGTCTCGCCGCGATCGGCCGTCTGCAGGATCACCGAATCGTGGCCCACCGCGAGGCCCAGCGTGTCGTCGAGGAAGTCGATCGCCGTGAGCATCGGCGCCGCCGGGGACTTCGCCCGCCGCCACGTCTTGCCGAAATCGTCGGTGATTACGATGTAGCCGCGGTCGCCCACGGCCACGATGCGGTTGCCGAAGCGCTCCGCGTCCACGAGCAGCAGGCGCTCCATCGTCTGTCCGTACATCGGGCCGGAGTCGGGAAGGACGTCCTTGCCGATCGCGAGGGCGCAAAACAAGATGCCGCAGCCTAAGGCTGCGGCACCAAGGTGCTTCGTCATGAACGCGTGGGTTTCTTCAACGGGTGCCGGTGCCCCGCAGGTTGTTCGGCGTGTAGTCGCCGGGCGAGCGCTTGATCGGCTCGTAGACGCGCTTCACCTCGTTGGCGAGGCCCATCGCGATGTAGCGCCCGGACTGCAGGTCGTTGTGCACTTCCACCGAGGCGTAGAACATCGGGACGTTGTACCAGATCTCGTTGTGAAGCTCGGAGGTGCGCCACAGCTCGCCGCGCCCGTCGTACTTGTCGATCAGCATGATCGCCCAGCTGTCCTCGTCGATGTAGAACGTGCGGCGCGCGTAGATGTGGCTCGTGCCCTGCTTGAGCGTCGAATCCACCACCCAGACGCGATGCAGCTCCCAGCGCGTGAGGTCCTCGTTGATGTGGCCGGGCTTCAGGACGTCCGAGTACTTGAGCTTCGGATCGCCCAACCGGTACGAATTGTAGGGGATGTAGATTTCCTTCTTGCCCACCAGCTTCCAGTCGTAGCGGTCGGTGGCGCCGTTGAACATGCCGAAGTCGTCGTTGGTGCGAAGTCCGTCGGCCGCCGTGCCCGGGTTGTCGTAGGCGACGTTGGGCGCGAGGCGCACGCGGCGCTGGCCGGGGTTGTATGTCCAGGCGCTGCGCGGCTCCTTCGCCTGATTCACGGTCTCGTGCACGAGCAGGATCTGGCCCGCGAGGCGCGCGGGCGCCGTGACCGACTGCAGGTAGTTCAGCTTCTTGTTGGCCTCGCGCGCCGACGCGGGCTTCGAGCAGTTGCCGTACGAGAAGTCGTACTCGTACTCGAACTTCACCATCGTGTAGTCGCCTGTGCGCGTGACCGCGGCCTGGTCCCAGGAAAGCGCGTAGGTGTCGCCCGCATAGCGCAGTTCCGTGTTCCAGATCGCCTCGTTGCCGTTCTTCGGGATCGGGAAGGGCACGCCGCCATCGCATCCGGCGACACCATTGCCGCCCTCCGAGAGCGTGGCCTTGGCGGCGCACTGCTTCGTCTCTTCGTAGTGGCACTGCGGGAACGACGCCGTGCGGCGCGTCTGGAACACCGGCAGCTTGTAGTCGGAATACTTCTTGATCATCGCGACCGTGCCCACCGACAGGTTGTCCTTGTACTTGTCGACGTTGCTCTGGTCGATGGTGAAGGATGCCTTGTCGTTGGGGAACGGATCGGGAAAGTGGCCCCCCGGGACGTAGCCCGCGACGGGCTTGGTGATGCCGCCGTCCCATGCCGGAATCGTTCCGGCCGCATTGCCCGCCTTATCGGCACCCATGGGCGTGAGCGTGGTGCCGAGCTTCGCCACGTCCGTTGCGGAAAGCTCCGCGGCGGCCGGCGTGGCGACTGCCGCGGCGGCGAAGGCCAGCGCCGCCCAGGTCATCTTCGAATTCACCGACATGTTCATCTCCTCGTCGTTATCTTTATATGGGCTCGGCTCAGAACGAATAGCTCACGCTGAACGAATAGAAATCGCGATCCTTGAGCGGGTTGGCGGACGAGCAGAAGCTCGCCGGCTGCGTGGGCGGCACGCCGCTCACGTCGGTGCCGCAATACTTGCGCCCGCCGAAGAATGAGGTGTACTGAAGGTCCACCAGCCACTTGCGCTGGTAGTCCCACGACACGCCGACCGAGGCCGACTGCGCGTCCTCGTTGAAGGTCGGGCCCACGCCCTTCACGTCCTGGCTGTAGGCGACGCGCGGCGTGATCGAACCACCCATCAGCGCGTTGGCGTACTCGAGCCGCCCGGCGAGGCGGTAACCCCAGGACATGGTCGTCGTGAAACCATCGGTCTGCATCGAGCCGCCGGAGGTGAGCGTCGCGCCGAACTGCGTGGCGGGAAGGTACGCGCCCGGGCCGTTGAACTTCAGGTTGGTCGGCAACGCGTGGAAGTAGTTGATGCCGACTTCTCCCACGAGCACCAGCTGGTCGGCGCCAGCCACGGTGGGCATCGACTTTGTCGCGGTCACCTGCGCCGTGCTCATCCTCAGGCGCCGGTAACCCTGGAGGTACGTCTTCGGCGGCGTAAGCGCGGCACCCGTGGCGCCGGCCGGAAGGCCGGGAATCTGCGTAAAGCCCGTGATCGTGTTGGGCAGTCCCAGCGTGGCGAGGATCAGCTCCGCGGTGGAAAGCTGCACCGGTTGGCTGGGGCGATACGAATACTCGCCTTGCACCGCGATGCCGTAGGGAGCCGCGGTGTTGAAGCTCACGCCGTAGAGCTTGATGTCCTCCGGATATTCCGCGAAGTAGTGCGCCGTGCCGTTCTGCGCGGCGTTCAGCGGACCCCCCGTGACGATCGAGGTGAGCGACGACGTCGATGTGCTCGGAGTGCCGGTCACCGAGGAGAAGAACGGCGTGCGGCTGTGGTAATTCATCGCGTAGAAGCCGAACTCGGTGTTGTTGAAGTCGTGCGCGAGATAGCGGAACGCGACTCCCCATTGCCCGTTGTCGCTCGGGTTGAGATCGGGCGTGCGCGGCGCCCACACGGAGGCCGCCGGATCGAACGGACCGTAGAGCGCGGCCGCGACCGGACCTGCGCCGGGCGTGGTGGGCGGGATCGGGTTGCTGAGCGGGAAGTGCGGGTCCTTCCGCCGGCCGAAGGTCACGACGGCGCGGTCCGCGTCATCGGAGATCGAGTCGTTGCTCGAGAAGTACGAGCCGCGCGGATCGAGCTTCGTCTTGTCCCAGTTGGTGAGGTAGAAGCCCTCGATCGCCGCCGCCTTGGTGAGCTCGACGCTGCCCCACAGGCCCGTCGTCGGAATGAGGCCCTCCTTCAGCTCCGCACCCGGGACGCGCAGCTTCGCCACGTCCACGGGGTTGATCACGTTGATTCCGCCGGGGATGAACGTGCTCTCGCCCCAGCTGATCACCTGGCGCCCTGCGCGCACGCGGATGGTGTGTCCGGCCGGATCGAACGACCCGTAAACGAAGCCGTCGAGGCCCACCACGTCCTGGCCGAGGCGGTCACGCCCGATGGGGCCCAGCTTGTTGCTGTCGTGCAGGTCGAAGTCGTAGAGCGCGTAGCCGCGGCCGAAGAAGCCGAAGTTGCGCCACTTCAGCTCGAGCTCGCTCGTCGCCTTGATCACGTTGGCGAAGGCTTTGTTCTTGTCCCAGTTCAGGTCGCCGTCGTCCTCGTTCACGGAACGCGACGTTCCGCCGTTCGCGATGCCGATGAGCGACGGGTCACGCGCGGTTGACCGGAACGACATGCCGTAGGTGATGGTGGTGTCGAGGTTCGCCTTGACGTCGTTGCCAAGCTCGAACTGCATCGCCAGCGCCGGAGCGGCGGGCGCGAGAGCAAGCGCCAGTGCGGCCGCAAGGGGGCGGACGGCGGGTCTCATTTTCATCGGGGATTCTCCTCTCTGAAGGTTTATCGTTATTTGGAATCGCGCCATTGTGCCCTCATGCGACGCGCTCGAAAAGGCCCGCCGCACCCATGCCGGTGCCGATGCACATCGTCACCATCCCGTAGCGCCCGCCCGTGCGCTTCAACCCGTGCACGAGGGTCGCGGTGCGGATCGCGCCGGTTGCGCCCAGGGGGTGGCCCAGGGCGATGGCGCCGCCCTGCGGGTTGACCTTCGCGGGGTCCAGGCCCAGGTCCTTGATCACCGCGAGCGACTGCGCAGCGAAAGCTTCGTTCAGCTCGATCCAGTCCAGGTCCTCCTTGCGAATTCCGCTCTGCGAAAGGACCTTCGGGATCGCCTTGATCGGGCCGATGCCCATGATCTCCGGCGGCACGCCCGCGACCGCGAAGCCCAAGAACCGTGCCAGCGGCTTCACGTTGTACTTCTTCAGGGCCGCCTCGCTCATGAGGATCACGGCGGCCGCGCCGTCGGACATCTGCGAGCTGTTGCCCGCGGTGACCGAGCCCTTCGCGGCGAACACGGTCTTCAATTTGGCCAGCGTTTCCATCGAGGAATCGGGACGCGGGCCCTCGTCGGTGTCGGCCACCTTCTTCCTCGTGTTCACCTGTCCCGTCGCCAGGTCGGGCGTCGAAGCCGTGATCTCGTAGGGAAGGATCTCCTCCTTGAAGCCGCCGGCGGCAATCGCCCTGGCCGCCTTCTGGTGGCTCGCGACGGCGAACGCATCCTGCTCCTCGCGCGTGACCTTCCACTGGTTGGCGACATTCTCGGCCGTGATGCCCATGCCGTAGGCGATCGCGACGTTCTCGTTGTTGTGGAAGACCGCGTCGTTCAGCGCGATCTTGTTGCCCATCATCGGCACCATCGACATGGATTCGGTGCCCGCGGCGATCACGATGTCGTCGTCGCCGGTGCGAATCCGGTCCGCGGCGAGCGCAACTGCCTGGACCCCCGAGGAGCAGAAGCGGTTGATCGTCATCGCGGGCACGGAGTCGGGTAACCCGGCGAGCAGCACCGCGATGCGCGCGACGTTCATGCCCTGCTCCGCTTCCGGCATCGCGCATCCGACGATCACGTCGCCGATCTCGCGCGGGTCGAGCCCGGGCACCTGCGCCATCACGCCCTTCAATACGTGCGCGAGCATGTCGTCGGGGCGCACGCTCCTGAACATTCCTCGTGGCGCCTTGCCCACCGGCGTGCGGATTGCGGCGACGATGTACGCGTCCTGGATTTGCTTGCTCATCTGGATCTCCTGGTCACTTCTGCGTTTGCTCTTTCTGCCTTGCGAGCCACCCGGCCAGCTTGCCCATCATGGCGCGCGCCGTCGGATTCATCTTCTCGAGCTGCTCGCGCTGCTCGGCGGTGAGCTTTCCCCCGGCGAGCTTCTGGAATTGCGCCACGGTCGGATCGGGTGGCGGCGGCACGCTGTCGTCCATCGTGTCGATGACTCCCGCATCACCACCACCGCCCATTGCCACCGACCCCCGCGGATCATCCAGCATGCCGCGTGCGAAGACGCCGTCGTTCACGGGCCTGGGCGCGGCAACGGACTGTTCGGCCGGTGCCGTCGCGAATCTCCGGGTGAAAGCGTTCTTGATGGCCTTGATCGTCGCGTTGATCGAGGCCCACAGCATCAGCACGCCGATCAGCGGGAAAAGGAGTACGAACGACACCGCGTACTCGCCTTTCGCCCATGCATCGGGCACCACCACGAGCGCGATGGGAAACGAGATCACGTTCCAGAAGAAGGTGAAGATCCAGAGGCCCAGGACGCCCGAAGGCGCGGCGGCGGCCGCCGGGTCCGTGCCCTTGCGCGCGAAGAGCATGCGCACGAGCACCCACAGCGCACCCACGCCGACGCCGCCGAAGCCGAGCGCGAAGGGAAGCGCGAAAGCGACGAGCTTCCAGCGAATGGTGCGGTCGACCATCGACTCGGTGGGGTTTTCCGGGTTCACCCACACCATGAGCGGCTTCCTGCCGCTCTTCGCGTCGGAGATCATCGAGGCCATGTCGCTGTACCACGAGTCGATGTTGTCCTTCCCCCCGATGGGATTCACGCCGAGGCGATCGCCTGGGTACGTCGCATCGCCGAACTTGTAGTGGTAGGCGATCGATCCACGGCTCCACGAATCGACCGACGCCTGCACGCGCACCCACTCCTGCGCGCGATACCCATCCTGGATCATCCTCGCCACCACCCACGTCGCGCCCACGCCCACCCCGCCGAACGGGATGGCGAAGACGAGACAGAAAAGCGCGGTGGCGAGCTTTTCCTTCACGGAGATCGTCTAGTTGCGCAGAGGCTTGCCGGTCTTGAGCATGTGCTCGATGCGTTCCTGCGTTTTAGGCGTTTTCGCGAGCGCGACGAAGTGCCGCCGCTCCAGGCCGAGGAGCCACTTCTCGTCCACCATACTGCCGGGCTCGACCTCGCCGCCACAGAGAATCTCCGCGATGCGGGACGAGATTTCGTAGTCGTGGCCGGAGATGAAGCCGCCCTCCTTCATGTTGACGAGCATCATCTTGAGCGTGGCGATGCCGGTGTCGCCCAGCACGGGAATTTGCGCCGGGGGAAGCGCCGGGCGTACGCCCGCGTCCGCCAGCGCGCGCGCCTGCTGCTTCGCGACGTAGAGCAGCTCCGCGGGATGGAAGATCACGAGGTCGCCGGGCTTGAGGTATCCCATCTCGCGCGCGTTCTCCGCGCTCGTCGAGGTCTCGCCCATGGCGATCTGCTTGAACACGCGCGAGATCTCGGGGAACGCATCGCCGCCCTTCGCCCACGCCTGCGCTCGCTCGGCGAATTCCTTGAGGCCGGCGCCCGCGGGCAGCAGGCCCACGCCCACTTCGACCAGGCCGATGTAGCTTTCGAGCGCCGCGACCACACGCTGCGAATGCATCACGAACTCGCAACCGCCGCCCAGCGCCATCCCTTCGACCGCGGCGACGGTCGGCACGAGACTGTACTTCAGCCGTTGGGAGGTCTGCTGGAAGAGTGCGACCATCTTCTCGAACTCGTCGAACTTGCCGGCCTTCAGCGATTCGAGCGCGGCCTTCAGGTTCGCGCCCACCGCGAACGGCGCGTCATGCCAGATCACGAGCGCGTCGAAATTCTTCTCCGCCTCGTCGATCGCGCGATTGAGGCCCAGCAGCACTTCCGTGCCCAGCGAATGCATCTTGCTCTTGAAGGAAACGATCGCGATGCGATCGCCTTGGTGCCACATGCGCACGCCGTCGTCCTCGAACACCGTCGTGCCGCGATCGGCGGGCTTCTCGCCGATCACCGTCTCGGGGAAAAGCTGGCGCGCGTAAACAGGAAGCTTCGAGCGCGGCACCATGCGGCCGGTCTCGGCTGAGTAAGAGCCTTCGGGCGAATGCACGCCCTGCCGGCCGTCGGTGACCCACTTGGGCAGCGGCGCCTTCGCCATGGCCTTGCCGGCGGCGATGTCCTCCTCGATCCACTTCGCGACCTGCTGCCAGCCCGCGGCCTGCCACAGCTCGAAGGGACCGCGCGCCCAGCCGAAACCCCAGCGGATCGCAAGATCCACGTCGCGCGCGCTGTGCGCGATGTCACCCAGGTGCACGGCGACGTAGTGGAACACGTCGCGGAAAATGGCCCAGAGGAATTGCGCCTGTGGATGGCTCGACGCGCGCAGCTTCGCGAGCTGGTCGGCGGGATTCTTCTGCTTGAGGATCTCCTGCACTTCGGGGGCGACGTCACCGGCGCTCGGGCGATAGTCCTTGAGCCCGAGGTCGAGGACGTGGATGTCCTTGCCCTTCTTCATGTACACGCCCGCCTTCGCCTTGCGGCCCAGCGCGCCCTTGGCGATGAGCTGCGCGAGCCATTCCGGCGTGCGATAGAAGGCCGCCCACGGATCGGCGGGCAGCGTGTCGCCCATCGTCTTGATGACGTGCGCCATCGTGTCCAGGCCCACCACGTCCGCGGTGCCGTAGGTGGCGCTCTTCGCGCGTCCGATGGAGGTGCCCGTGAGCGAGTCCACCACGTCGAAGCCGAGCTTGAATTGCGTCGTGTGATGCATCGTCGCGAGCATCGAGAACACGCCCACGCGGTTGGCGACGAAGTTCGGCGTGTCCTTGGCGCGGATCACGCCCTTGCCGAGCGTGGTCGTGAGGAATGTCTCGAGTCGGTCGAGGATCGCGGGATCGGTGTCCGGCGTGGGAATGATCTCCACCAGGCGCATATAACGCGGCGGATTGAAGAAGTGGATGCCGCAGAAGTGCTTGCGCAACTCCGCCGGCAGCGTCTTCGCCAGCTCGGTGATGGAAAGGCCGGAGGTGTTGGACGCGAAGATCGCGTCGGGACTGATGTGCGGCGCAACCTTCTCGAAGAGCGCCTTCTTCCAGTCCATGCGCTCGCTGATCGCCTCGATCACGAGGTCGCAATCTTTCAGCAGCGCGAGGTTCTCGTCATAGTTCGCCGCGACGATCTGCTTCACGACCGAAGCGGTGGCGAGCGGGCTCGGACTCAACTTCACGAGCCCGTCGATCGCCTTCTTCACATTGGCGTTCTTGTCCTTCCCCTCGGCGGCGAGCTCGAAGAGGATCGGCTTCACGTTGGCGTTGGCGAGATGCGCGGCGATCTGCGCGCCCATGACGCCGGCGCCGAGCACCGCGGCCTGTCGCACGAGCATCCGTTGTCCGCCGGCTTCCGCCGGCCGTGCCGCCGGCGTGGACGTGCTCTTGCTCGGGGTCAGGGTGGCTTCGGTCATGGGGAACCTCCGGCGGGATTCAAACGAGCGTTTGAATTCTACCCGCTTTTGGGAAGGGGGCTCCGGGTTACAGTTCCGGTATGACACGCCTCGTCGCCCTCGCGCTTTTCGCAGCTTTCGGCACGCTCGCTCACGCGCAAACCGATCCGAAAACGCTCCAGAGCGGGCCCGAGACGCGCTGGTTCAACCTCGATCGCACGAGCACCGGCTACCTCGCGGCCGGCAACCTCGCGGGAACGTTCTGGGTCTTCCACGTGCGCGGCCAGGAGATGAAGCGCCTGGCCGTCACCACGTTCGCCCTCGACGGCGTGATCTTCCAGGTGCGCGCCATTCCGCGAAGCATCATCAAGGGCGGCACCGGAATGAACGCGCTCGGCGCGCACAAGGCCTTCGAGCAGCAGCATCTCTCGGAAGCGAAGGGCACGACGTTCCGGGAACACAATTTCTGTCGCGACGCCAAGGCCCCGCACCAGCAGTGGATCTCGCAGGCGCCGGGCGAGATGTCGCAGGCGTACGTGACGTTCCTCGTGGGCGACTATGTCCTCATGGTGATGTCGCCGTACGAGAGCGAGGTTCGCGAACGCGCCGTGGAGCGCGCCATCGGCGAGGTCTGCTCGACCTTCCGCACCGAAAAGGCGGACGCCCAGCCTAAGCCTTGATCGCGCCCGCGAGATCGGGGACGACGCATGGCCGGCGCTGCGCGTCCACGGCGACGTAGGTGAGCTGCGCCTCGGTCACTCTCACGGTTTCCTTCGTGCCCGAGCGGCCGCGCTGCGCGTACACCTCGACGTCCACCGTGATCGACGTGCGCCCGACCTTCAGCACCTGGGCGTAGAAGCTCACGATGTCGCCCACGAACACCGGCTCCTTGAACACGAAGGAGTTCACGGCGACGGTGACGACGGGGCCTTGCGCGCGCTCCCACGCGGGGATGCTGCCGGCGATATCGACCTGCGCCATCACCCAGCCGCCGAAGATCGTGCCTTGCGCGTTGGTGTCCGCGGGCATCGGAACGATGCGAAGGACGGGTTGCCGGTCCGGAAGCTTGAGCGTCATGCGCGGATGCTACCGCGTTTCTGTGTGCGCCCCGGACTCACGCTCCTGCAGCACGCGCCACAGGATCTTTCCCGTCGCGGATTTCGGCAGCGATTCCTCGAACGCGACGATGTTGGGCACCTTGTACGCCGCCATCTTCGTGCGCGCCCATGCGATCACGTCGTCGGCGCTCACCTGGCCACGTCGCGCGGGCTTCAACACCACGAACGCCTTTACCGCTTCGCCGCGCCGCGCGTCCTTCACGCCCACGACGCAGGCCTCCTGGATGTCCGGATGGCCGTAGAGCATCGCCTCGACTTCGGTGGGCCACACCTTGAGGCCAGCCGCGTTGATCATTCGCTTCAGGCGATCGACGAGGAAGAAATAGCCTTCCTCGTCCACGCGTCCCAGGTCGCCGGTGCGGAAGAACTTCCGGCCGTCGCGCTCGAAGAACGCGTCGACGGTCGCCTTCGGCTTGCCCCAATAACCCTGGAAGATCTGCGGGCCGCTCGCGACGATCTCGCCCACCTCGCCCACGGGAAGCTCCTGGAGCGTGGTGGGATCGACCACCATCGACACGGTGTCCACGATGGGAATGCCCAGGCACTGCTTCTTCGGGCGATCGGGCGGATTGATGTGCGTGGGCGCCATGGTCTCGGTGAGCCCGTAGCCCTCGACGAACGAGATGCCGCACAGCTCCTTCAATCGCGTGGCCACGGCCTCGGGCATCGCGGCCCCCCCGCCCGTCATGCGGCGCACGCTGGACAGGTCGAAGCTCGCGGCGTTGGGGCTCGCGAGAAGGTCCACGACCATCGTCGGAATCAGCGTCCATGCCTGCGCGCGATGGCGCTTGATGAGCTCGCCTGCCACTTCGCGGTCCCAGCGCGGCAGCATGACGACGGTGCTGCCCATGTAGATCGGGCCGTTCATGCTGTTCTGCATGCCCGTCACGTGGAAGTACGGCAGCACGCCGAGATAAGTGATCTCGGACGTGGTGCGGAACCACACGTTGCCCGCGACGGCCGTGTGCATGACGGAACGGTGCGTGTGCATGCAGCCCTTGGGTTCGCCGGTGGTGCCCGAGGTATACGGCATGACGCAGAGGTCATCGGGCCCCACGGTGTGCGGGCCGGGCTCCAGGCTTTCCGCGATCGCATCGCTCCACAAGGTGATGTTCGAACCCGCGATCGGCTGGCGCGGCATCTTGAACGCGTCCGGCACCTTGAGGTCGGTGGCCTCGCGAAGGTAGTCGGTATAGGCGGCGACGATCACGTGCGCGAGCGTGCCGTCGGCCGCAAGGGGCTCGGCCTGTGGCCAGAGCTCCTGGGCGACGATGGCGGACTTCGCGCCGGAGTCGACTACGTACTTGCGCAGCTCCGCCGTGAGGTTCATCGGGTTGATCGGGACCACTACCGCGTCGGCGCGCAGGATCGCGTAGTAGGCGATGACGAACTGGAAGCTGTTCTGCGCGAAGAGAAGGACGCGATCGCCCTTCGCCACGCCGCAGCGCCGCTGAAGGAACCCGGCGATGCGATCCGCATGCTCCTTGAGCTGCGCGTACGTGAGCGTGTTGCCGTAGCAGATGAACGCAGGCTTATCAGGGTAGCGGCGCGCACTGATGTCGAGATTCGCCCACACGCTCGTCTGCGGAAGCTGGAGCGAGCGCGGCACTTCCGCCGGAAAGAACGGCGCCTCACGCATGGCGGGCCAGCTCCAGCTTGCCGATCTGGTTGCGATGCACCTCGTCGGGCCCGTCGGCCAGCCGAAGCGTGCGCGCCTTCGCGTACATGTTGGCGAGCGGGAAGTCCTCGCAAACACCCGCGCCGCCGTGCGCCTGGATCGCCCAGTCGATCACCGTGAGCGCCATGTTGGGGGCGGCAACCTTGATCATCGCGATCTCCTTGCGGGCGACCTTGTTGCCCACGGTGTCCATCATCCATGCGGCGTTCAGCACCAGCAACCGCGCCTGGTCGATGAGGATTCGCGAGTTCGCGATGCGCTCCAGGGTGACGGTGCGGTCGGCCACGGGCTTGCCGAAGCTCACACGCGACTTCACGCGCTTGCACATCAGCTCCAACGCCCGCTCGGCGAGGCCGATCACGCGCATGCAGTGGTGGATGCGCCCGGGCCCGAGGCGCCCCTGGGCGATCTCGAAGCCGCGCCCTTCGCCCAGCAGCATGCTCGAGGCCGGCACGCGCACGTCCTTGAACTCGATCTCGCCGTGGCCGTGCGGTGCATCGTCGTCGCCGAACACGGTGAGCTTGCGCACCAGCTTCACGCCCTTCGCGTCCATCGGCACCAGGATCATCGACTGCTGCTGGTGCTTGTTCGGGTTGCCGGGCGAGCTCTTGCCCATGAAGATGAGGATCTTGCAGCGCGGATCCGGTGCGCCGGTGGTCCACCACTTGCGGCCATTGACCACGTAGTCGTCGCCGTCGCGCTCGATGCGCGCCTCGATGTTGGTCGCATCCGACGAGGCCACCGCGGGCTCCGTCATGGCGAAGGCCGAGCGGATGCGTCCCTCGAGGAGCGGCTGCAGCCACTGCTTCTTCTGCTCGGGCGTGCCGTAGCGCACCAGCACTTCCATGTTGCCGGTGTCGGGCGCGCTGCAATTGAACGACTCCGGCCCGATCTCCGAGCGGCCCATGATCTCGCACAGCGGCGCGTACTCGAGGTTGGTGAGGCCGGCGCCCAGCTCCGACTCGGGCAGGAAGAGATTCCAGAGCGCTTGCGCGCGCGCCTTTTCCTTCAGCGATTCGACGGCGCGCGTCGGTTTCCACGGATCGCCCGCGGCGCGATTGGCCGCCACCTCGGCGTGGAACCCCGCCTCCGCGGGAAACACGTGCTCTTTCATGAACGCTGAGACTTTCGCCTGCAGCTCCTTCGTCCTCGGTGAATATGCGAAATCCATGGGGTTCCCCTTAGTTCCTCGTGGCGAGCATCCGCTCGACCTGCCGCCAGCCTTCTTCCGCGATCGCGCGCGTGCGCCGTCCCGCTGCGAGGGCTTCGGCGCTCGCGGCATTGCCCTGCAGCGCGCGGGCCATCACGCCCTGCAGGATCGCCGCCAGGCGGAACATGTTGTAGGCGACGTAGTACTCGAAATGGTCGATGCGATCGCGGCCCGTGGCCTTGCAATACATCGCGACGTATTCGTGCTCGGTGGGAATTTCCAGCGCCGCGAAATCGACGCCGGCGAGGCCGCGCGCGTGCGCCCCTTCGGGCATGCGCCACGTCATGCAGTGGTACGCAAAATCCGCGAGCGGATGGCCGAGCGTGGAGAGCTCCCAGTCGAGCACGGCCAGGATGCGCGGCTCGGTGGGATGGAAGACCACGTTGTCGATGCGATAGTCGCCGTGCACGATCGACGTTTCCTCGCCGGGCGGCACATTCGCGGGCAGCCACTCGATCAGCCGATCCATCGCCTCGATGCGTTCGGTCTCGGAGGCGCGGTACTGCCGGCTCCAGCGATCGATCTGGCGCGCAAGGTAGTTGCCGGGCTTTCCATAGTCGGCGAGGCCCACCGCGGCGGGATCGACGCGATGCAGCGCCGCGATCACCCGATTCATCTCGCGGTAGTGCGCGGTGCGCTGCGCCGGCGTGAGCTCGGGCAGCGTCGGATCCCACAAGACGCGCCCTTCGACGTAATCCATCAGGAAGAACGCAGTGCCGATCACTTCCGCGTCATCGCAGAGCGCGTAGGTCTTCGGCACCGGGACGTCCGTGCCCGCGAGCGCCGCCATCACGCGGTATTCGCGATCGACGGCATGCGCGGACGGCAGGAGCTTTCCCGGAGGCTTGCGGCGCAGCGCGAAGCGACGCGCGCCCGCGGTCACGAGATAGGTCGGGTTCGACTGCCCGCCCTTGAACTGCGCGATCTCGAGCGTGCCGATGCCGCCATCGACGTGCTCGCGCATCCACGCGGCGAGGCGCTCCGTGTCGAACGCGTGCTGCGGCGCGACGGGGCGCGTGCCGGTGAACTTCTCGAAGGTCATGCGATGCTGAAGCCGCCGTCCACGGCGATGCACTGGCCGCTCACGTGGCGCGCCGCCTCGGAGGCGAGGAAGACCACGACACCTTTCAGGTCCTCGTCGCCGCCCATGCGCTTCAACGGCGTGCCGTCGATCACGCGCTGGCCCACGCGCTCGAGGATGCCGCGCGCCATCTTCGTGGGAAAGAACCCCGGGCACACGGCGTTCACGTTGATGTTGTAGCCGCCCCATTCCGAAGCGAGCGCACGCGTGAAATTCACCGCCGCGCCCTTCGACGTGTT
>Ga0209131_1001573_pt1 | contig 15810 bp, 16 predicted proteins | sample GraSoi_2013_40cm_FD_185826 | JGI IMG/M metagenome (GOLD analysis project Ga0209131, IMG submission 185826) | Grasslands soil microbial communities from the Angelo Coastal Reserve, California, USA - Sample 9_17_2013_40cm (SPAdes) (version 2) | ecosystem: Environmental > Terrestrial > Soil >...
GGAATAACCCTACACGGAGAGGAACTATTTTCCGACAATCCTGTCACTTCCGAGACTTCCCGAAATGCGTGCCAAAGGAATGAAAAGCTTGACGTTTATAATACCCCAGGAGGCCAAGAAGCCTTTCGTGGCCCCGGCGACGCAAGGGGGGCTTGCGGGTCTCGCCTCCTTCCAGAAACCCCCACTCCAAGGCCGAATGAGCGACAGGGAAGTCGACCAGCAGCTGGTCGAGAAGGCGCAGCGCGGTGACAAGCAGGCCTTCGAGATGCTGGTGCGGAAATATCAGAGGAAGCTCGAGCGGCTGCTCTCGCGGGTGATCCGTGACCCGGCCGAGATCGAGGACGTGGCGCAGGAGGCCTTCATCAAGGCGTACCGCGCGCTGCCGAATTTCCGTGGCGATAGCGCGTTCTATACCTGGCTCTATCGCATCGGCATCAATACCGCGAAGAACTACCTCATCGCGCTGGGGCGGCGCGCGCCGACCTCAACCGAGTTCGACAGCGAGGAAGCCGAAGGATTCGAGGACGCGGCGGGGCTGCGCGACATCAATACACCTGAAAGCGAACTGGCCTCCAAACAGATCGCCCAGACAGTGAACGATGCGATCGCGGCGTTGCCGGAAGAACTGAGGACGGCGATCACGCTGCGCGAGCTGGACGGCCTCTCGTACGAGGAAATCGCGCAGATCATGAATTGCCCGATCGGCACCGTCCGGTCGAGGATTTTCCGGGCGCGCGAAGCGGTGGCGGAAAAGCTGCGCCCGCAGTTGGGAACGAGCAAAGACAAACGCTGGTAACAACGAAGTCCGGGGCTGCAACCCCTTGAGGCACACGGCGACCCGCGAAGACGGGCGCCGAACGACGACAGGAGCAGGACATGACACAGGAACTTTCCTCGCTGATGGACGGCGAGCTCGCGGCCGGCGAAGCGCAACGCGCCATCACGGCGTGCTGCGCCAGTGAAGAAGCCAAGGTCGATTGGCACCTCTACCACGTGATCGGTGACGTGATGCGCGGGCATTCGCCGCGCTCGCTCGAGCTGCCGAAGGGCGTGGTGGAAGCGCTCAGGGCGCAACCAACGGTCCTCGCACCACGACGCATTCCGCAGGGCACTCTTGCGCGCGTGGCATTTGCCGCCGCCGCGTCAGTCGCGACCATCGGCGTCGTGGGCTGGATCGGCTCGAACGGTTCGCGCGAGGACACGGCAACCGTGGCGGCGCGATCCAGTCCGGCGATCCAGCCGGTCGCCAACACGGTGACGCTGCCGCAGGGCACTCAGCCGCTCGAAGTCCAGGCATACCTGAACGCCCATCGCCAGTTGCCTACGCCGGAGATGTATCCGGTCAACAACAACCGCGCCCCGGCCGCCGCGGCTCGATGATCCGTGTCGCCGCCGGCGCGGTGGCCCTCGTCGCGTGCGCGGCGCAGGCCGCGCCGGGAGAAGATCCCCTCGCATGGCTCCAACGCGCGGCGCAGGCCGCGCGTGGCGTTTCTTACGCCGGCACTTTCGTCCACACGAACGGCGACCACACCTCGACCGTGCGCATCTCGCACGCGATGGTGGGCAATGACGAGCATGAGCGCATCGAGCCGCTGGACGGTCCGGCCTACGAGATCGTCCGCAAGAACGACGAGATGTTCTGCTACTTCCCCGACGCGAAGACGGTGCGGCTCGACCGGCGCGTGACGGCGCGCTTTTTCCCGACCATCCTTTCCGGCACGCCCACGGCAGTGGCCGCGAGTTATGACGTGAAGCTGGGCCCCACGGAGCACGTGCTGGGCTATGAATGCCGCTGGATTCGCCTGGAGCCGCGCGATGCCATGCGGCATGCGCAGAGCGTCTGCTCCGAAGTGCAGACGGGCCTTGCGTTGCGGGCAAGGACCCTCAACGACAAGCGCCAGCCGGTGGAGCACTACACGTTCACGGATCTCAAGATCGGGCCGCAGGCCGCGCGACCCGAGATGAAGTCCATCTTCGAGGCGCGCGTGAAGCGCTGGATCGGCGATTCGCAGCCTCGCGAAGAGACCAAGACGGTCGATACGGGCTGGATGGTGAGCAACGCGCCGGCGGGCTTCTTCAAGGTCGTGGAGCTGCGCCGCACGCTTCCGGGCCGCGAGCATCCGGTCTCCCAGCTCATCTACAGCGACGGGCTCGCGAGCATGTCGGTGTTCGTCGAGCCCAACAAGCCCTCGCGCGCCGCCGAAGCCTCGAGCGAGGACGGCGCCACCACCTTTTTCGTTCGCCCGATGGGCGAGACGCTGGTGTCGGTGCTGGGCGAGGTGCCGCTCGCCGCGGCGCAGCAGGTGGCGCGAAGCGTCGCCCGGCGCCCGTAATTCTGTACCATTCTGTTTCAAGCTCACCGGTAGCACCCGCCATGAAACAACTCCACGCCTCTTTCGCGAGCGCGCTCGCCGCGCTCCTCCTCGCCGCTTGCGCCTTCGCCCAGCCCGTCAAGACGCCCGCCATCCCGGGCGCTTCCGCGCAGGTGCTCCCCGACTTCGCCGACCTCGTCGAGAAGTACGGCGGCGCGGTGGTCAACATCAACACGCAGGCGCGCCGCAGCACGCGCCAGCAGCTGCCCGGGCTCGACGAGAACGATCCTTTCTACGAGTTCTTCCGCCGTTTCATGCCCCCGGATGCGCAGCAGGAGCCCACGCCCCCGCGCGGCAATGGCCGCAACCGCAACAAGCCGCAGCAGCCCGACGCGCCGCGCGGCCCGCTGCAGCCCTTCGGCCTGGGCTCGGGATTCATCGTCTCTCCGGACGGATTCATCGTGACCAATGCCCACGTGGTCGAGAACGCCGACGAGATCAACGTGCGCCTGAACGACAAGCGCGAATACAAGGCGAAGGTGATCGGCGCCGATACGCGCAGCGACGTGGCGGTCATCAAGATCGACGCCACCGGCCTGCCGACCGTGAAGATCGGCGACATGAGCAAGGTCCGGGTGGGTGAGTGGGTCGTCGCGATCGGGTCTCCCTTCGGATTCGCCAACACGGTGACCGCGGGAATCGTCTCGGCGAAGAGCCGCGAGAACCTTTCCGGGGACCCGAACCTCGATGCGGTGCCCTTCATCCAGACCGACGTCGCGGTGAACCCGGGCAACTCCGGCGGGCCGCTGCTCAACATGCGCGGCGAGGTGATCGGCATCAACTCGCAGATCTTCTCGCGCACCGGAAGCTTCGCGGGCATCTCCTTCGCGATCCCGATCGACTACGCCTTCAACGTGGCCGACCAGCTCATGAAGACGGGCCACGTGACGCGCGGGCGCATCGGCGTGTCGATCGGCAACGTGACGCGGGATCTCGCGGAGAGCCTTGGGCTTCCGAAGCCCGAAGGCGCGGCCGTGAGCACGGTGGAAGCGGATTCTCCCGCGGCAAAGGCGGGCATCGAGGTGGGCGACGTCATCACCAAGCTGGATGGCCGGCCCGTGGAAGGCTCCGCGGACCTGTCGCGCAGCATCCGCTCCATGAAGCCCGGCTCGAAGACCACGCTCACCGTGTGGCGCTCGGGCAAGACGCGCGACATCCCGGTGACCATCGCGGAATTCAAGGACCAGGAAGAGACCAAGGTCGCCGCCAACACGAAGGCGAAGAAGGAGCCGGCCAAGACCGACAAGCTGGGCCTCGCCGTGAAGGAGGTGCCGGCGGAGCAGAAGAAGGCCCTCAAGGTATCCAGCGGCGTTTCCGTGGACGCGGTGGACGGCGCCGCGCTCGCCGCGGGCATCAGCCCCGGCGACGTGATCCTGCGCGTGAATAACGTGGACATCACCGGCGTGAAGAGCTTCAACGAGACGGTGGCCAAGCTCGACACGAAGAAGCCGGTGGCTCTCCTTATCCGCGACGAGAACGGCACGCGCTTCATCACGTTCCGTCCCGACGTCGGTTGATCCGGCCCCGGCTCACAGTCCTTTCGCGCGCCTACTGCCACCTCTGCGAGGAGCTCCTGGCGGCCCTGAAGCAGTACCAGGGCCGCTACGACTTCGACATCGAGGTTGTCGACGTCGATTCCGATCCGCGGCTGGAGGAGAAGTGGGGTGACAAGGTGCCCGTGCTCCTCGACGGCGAACGCGAGGTGTGCCACTACTTCCTCGACCACGACGCCGTGGATGCGCGCCTGGCGAGGATGAAGTAAAATGTTGCACTGCAAAAGGGCACGCGGCGTGCCCTTTTTCAGTTTTTCATGGACCACATCCGCAACTTCTCCATCATCGCCCACATCGACCACGGCAAATCCACGCTCGCCGATCGCATCATCGAGCGCACCGGGGGCCTGTCGTCGCGCGAGATGGGAAGCCAGGTGCTCGACTCGATGGATCTCGAGCGCGAGCGGGGCATCACCATCAAGGCGCAGACCGCGGCGCTGCGCTACACGGCCCGCGACGGGCGCGAGTACGAGCTGAACCTCATCGATACGCCCGGCCACGTGGACTTCTCGTACGAAGTCTCGCGGTCGCTCTCGGCTTGCGAAGGGGCGCTCCTCGTGGTCGATGCCTCGCAGGGCGTGGAAGCGCAGACCGTGGCCAATTGCTACACCGCGACCGAGCTCGGCGTCGAGGTGGTGCCGGTGCTGAACAAGATCGACCTGCCGTCGGCGCAGCCCGAGCGCGCCATCCACGAGATCGAGGACGTGATCGGCATCCCCGCGCAGGACGCCGTGCGCGTGAGCGCCAAGACGGGCGAGGGCGTGGACGACGTGATCGAGGCCGTGATTTCCCGCATCCCGCCGCCGAAGGGCGATCCCCAGGCGCCGCTGAAGGCCCTGGTGATCGACTCGTGGTTCGACAACTACGTGGGCGTCGTGATGCTGCTTCGCGTCATGGACGGCACGTTGAAGCCGAAGGACCGGATCAAGCTCATGGCCACGGGCGCCTTGCACCTGGTGGAGCAGGTGGGCGTGTTCACGCCCAAGTCGATCGTGCGCGAGAGCCTCTCGGCGGGCGGCGTGGGGTTCATGATCGCGGGCATCAAGGAATTGAAGGAGGCGAAGGTCGGCGACACCGTGACCCTCGCCGACAATCCCGCGGCCGAGCCGCTGCCCGGCTTCAAGGAGATCCAGCCGCAGGTGTTCGCGGGCCTCTACCCCGTCGAATCGAACCAGTACGAGGCGCTGCGCGATGCGCTGCAGAAGCTGCAGCTGAACGATTCGAGCCTGCGCTACGAGCCCGAGACCTCGCAGGCGCTGGGCTTCGGTTTCCGCTGCGGCTTCCTGGGCCTCCTGCACATGGACATTGTCCAGGAGAGGCTCGAGCGCGAGTACGACATGGAGCTCATCACCACGGCACCTACCGTGGTGTACCAGGTGAAGACGCGCGACGGCACGGTGGGCGAGATCGACAACCCCTCGAAGCTGCCCGATCCGTCCAGCATCGACGAGATCCGCGAGCCCATCATCCGCGCCACGATCATCATGCCGCACGAGTACGTAGGACCCGTGATGACCCTGTGCGAGCAGAAGCGGGGCACGCAGGTGAACATGCAGTACGTCGGCCGCCAGGTGATCCTCACGTACGACATGCCGCTCGCCGAGATCGTCATGGACTTCTTCGACAAGCTGAAGAGCAACTCGCGCGGCTACGCCTCCCTCGACTACGAGTTCAGGGAATTCCGCGCCGGCGACATGGTGCGCCTGGACATCCTCATCAACGGCGACCGCGTCGACGCCCTGTCGCTCATCGTGCACCGCGAGACCGCGCGCTTCCGCGGCCGCGAGCTCGCCTCGCGCATGCGCAGCCTCATCCCGCGCCAGATGTTCGACGTCGCGGTGCAAGCGGCCATCGGGGCGGATATCATCGCCCGCGAAAACATCAAGGCGATGAGGAAGAACGTGCTCGCCAAGTGCTACGGCGGCGACATCACCCGCAAGAGGAAGCTGCTCGAGAAGCAGAAGGCGGGCAAGAAGCGCATGAAGCAGGTGGGCAACGTCGAAATCCCGCAGGAGGCGTTCCTCGCCATCCTTCAGGTGGAAAAGTAACCAAGGCTGAAACGCAGAGAACGCAGAGAACGCAAGAGAAAGAAAAATCGATGGCTCAAATTCGCTGCTCAGTCGACGGTCCCGGGAATCACATGAAACATCTTCTCTGCGTTCTCTGCGTTTCAGCTTCAGCAAGGAGCGCAGCGTGAACCAAGGAGGTCTCGACTGGGAGATGATCGCGATGGTCGCCGCGGCGGCCAGCGTGGCGATCATCGTTTGGGACTGGCTCGCGGCGCGCAAGGGCTCGGCGCGCACCGATACGCGCAAGGGCATCCTCGAGGTGGCGTGGCCGGTGCTCTTCATCGCGGTGATGGGGCTGCTGCTCAAGTTCACCGATTTCGCGGCGGTGCTCCTCATCGCCGCGGTGGTGACCGGCGTGGTGTGGCTCGTGGACGCGAAGGTGCTCAGGCCCCGGCGCAGCGCCGGATCGCCGGAGCCCGTCATCGTGGACATGGCGCGCGCGTTCTTCCCGGTCATCGTCGTGGTCTTCCTGATCCGCTCGTTCTGGATCGAGCCGTTCAAGATCCCGTCCGGGTCGATGAAGCCCACGCTGGTGGTGGGCGACTTCATCCTCGTGAACAAGTACACCTACGGCATCCGCATTCCCGTCATCAACAGGAAGATCATCGAGGTGAACCCGATCCGCCGCGGCGACGTGGTGGTGTTCCGCTATCCGGCCGATCCTTCGGTGGACTACATCAAGCGCGTGGTCGGAACCCCCGGCGACAAGGTCGTCTACAAGGGCAAGCGCCTCAGCATCAACGGCGACCCGGTCGCGGTGAGCGGCTCGGGCTTCTACACCGACGCGGAGCTGAACTACCTTCGCCTGCCCACCTTCATCGAGAAGCTGGGCGAGCACAACCACCAGATGATGATCGTTCCCGCGCAGCCGCCGGTGAACCTCGCCGAGGTGCGTCAGTTCGCCCATCGCGAGAATTGCGAATACAATGACGACGGCTTCAGCTGCACGGTTCCCGCGGGCCACTATTTCATGATGGGCGACAACCGCGACCAAAGCAGCGACAGCCGTTACTGGGGCTTCGTGCCCGACGACCATATCAAGGGACGCGCGTTCCTCGTGTGGATGAACTTCGGCGACCTGAAGCGTATCGGCAACGGCATCGAATAAGGGGAGCGACAGCCATGCAGAAGCAGCGCGGCGTTTCACTGACGGGCCTGATCATCACGCTCGCAGTGCTCGGGTTCCTGGGCGTGATGGCGGCCAAGCTCGTGCCCGCCTACATCGACTATTTCGCGGTGAAGAAGATGTTCTCGTCGATGGAGCAGGCGGGCGACTTCAAGCTGTCCGTGCGCGAGATCCGCAAGAGCTTCGAGACGCGCAACACGATCGAGAGCGTGAACGACGTGAAGGGCGACGACCTCGAGATCGGCAAGGAAGGCGGGGAAACCGTGGTTTCCGTGTCATGGTCGAAGAAGGTCCCCATGGTCGGCAATGTGTCGATGTGCCTGGACTTCTATGTGACCTCGGCAAAGTGAGCCGCAGGTCGGCGCGTTCGGGCGGGGTTTCCGACCTCGCCCAGCTCGAGCAACGGCTCGGGCACAAGTTCGCCAATCCCGATCTCGCGCGCCAGGCGCTCACCCATCGCAGCTTTGGCACGCCGCACAACGAACGGCTGGAATTCCTGGGCGATGCGCTGCTCAACTGCGCGATCGCGACACTCCTCTACGAACGCTTCGCAAATCTTCCTGAAGGCGATCTCTCGCGCCTTCGCGCCACGCTCGTGAACCAGGCGTCGCTTTCGGCCGTCGCGTCGGGGCTCGGTTTGGGCGAACGCCTGCGCCTGGGCGAAGGCGAGCTGAAGAGCGGCGGGTTCCGCCGGCCCTCGATCCTCGCCGACGCGGTCGAGGCATTGCTGGGCGCCGTCTATCTCGACGGCGGATTCGAGCCCGCGCGCGCGGCCGTGCTGCACCTGCTGGGCGACCGGCTCGAGAGCGCCGGCAGCAAGCCCGTGGACAAGGATCCGAAAACCGAGCTGCAGGAATTGCTGCAGGGACGCGCCCTGGCGCTCCCGCGCTATGCGGTGCAGAAGACCGAAGGCGAGGCGCACGAGCAGACATTCATTGTCGAGTGCCGCGTGGACGACCTGGGCGCGGTAGCCACAGGCACCGGCACGAGCCGGCGCGCGGCCGAGCAGGCCGCGGCCCAGGCCGTGCTCGGCCAGCTCGAAAAAGCCCCCAGGAAACGCAAGTCGTGAAGACCGGCACCGTCGCCATCGTCGGCCGGCCCAACGTGGGCAAGTCCACACTGGTGAATGCGCTCGTGGGCGCGCACGTGGCGATCACGTCGCGCAAGGCGCAGACCACGCGCCATCGCCTGCTCGGGATCCGCACCGACGAGCACGCGCAATATCTCTTCGTCGATACGCCCGGCTACCAGACACAGCACAAGAGCGCGTTGAACCGCACGATGAACCGCACGGTGGGCCAGGTCGCCTCCGAGGTGGATGTCGCCGTCCTGGTTATCGACGCGCACGGATGGGACGAGCGCGACGATCCGCTGCTCGGACTCATCCCGCCGACCGTTCCGGTCGTGCTCGCGCTGAACAAGGTCGACAAGGTTTCCGACAAGGCCATCGTCGCCCGCTTGCTTGCCGAAGCCTCGGGCAAGCGCGACTTCGCCGCGCTCGTTCCCATCAGCGCGTCGAAGGGCACGCAGCTCAAAGCGCTGCTGGGCGAGATCCGCAAGCATTTGCCCGAGGGCAAGCCCAACTACGACGCCGACGACATCACCGACAGGCCCGAGCGCTTCCTCGCCGCGGAGCTCGTGCGCGAGCGCATCTTCCGCCTCCTGGGCGACGAGCTGCCGTACTCGATCGCGGTGGACGTGGAGAAGTTCGAGCTGGAAGGAACCATGCGCCGCATCGCGGCGACGATCTACGTGGACAAGCAGAGCCACAAGGCGATCGTGATCGGCGAGAAGGGAGCCACGCTGAAGCGCATCGGCACCGAGGCGCGCCACGCGATGGAGGCGCTGTTCGGCTCCAAGGTATTCCTCGAGCTGTGGGTGAAGGTGAAGAGCGGATGGGCCGATAGCGACGCGGCCCTGCGCCAGCTCGGCTATAAATGACGGGATGGATCGCGGCTTCATCCTCCACAGCTACCCGTATCGCGAAACCAGCCTGATCCTGCAGGCGTGGACGGAGAAGCACGGGCGCCTGGCACTCGTCGCCAAGGGCGCGCGTAGGCCGAAGTCCGCCAGCCGCATCGTGCTGGTCCCGTTCCAACCGCTCACGCTCGACTGGTTCGGACGCGGCGAGCTGCGGACCCTCAAGACCGCGGAGCCCACGGTGCCCGCGACGCCCCTGGCGGGCGAAGCGCTCATGTCGGCCTTCTACATGAACGAGCTGCTGCTCAAGCTCACGACGCGCGACGATCCGCACGAGAGGCTCTTCGAGGCCTATGACGCCGCCATCTCCGAGATGCGCGCGTTGTCTCGCGCGAGCTCCGCGCCGCGCGTCTGCGAGCTCGAGCCCGTGCTGCGCCGCTTCGAGCTGAAGCTCCTGCAGGAGCTGGGCTACGCGCTCGAGCTCGCGCGCGAGGCGGGCAGCCACGTGCCCATTGCGGCGGAACGCGAGTATTTCTACGTGGTGGAGCGCGGCGCGGTCGCCGCCGGCGCCGGGGGGGAAACACCCTCCAATGCGGTAAGATTGCGCGGACTTACGCTGATCGATCTCGAGCGTGGGCGATTCGAAGACCCCACGACCGTCGCCCAATCCAAGCAGCTCATGCGGCTCCTCATCCATCACTCGCTCAACGGACAGGAGCTCGCCACGCGCATGCTCGCTCGCGACCTGCAGCGCACCAAGGAAAGCGAATGATCGAGCTCGGCGTGAACATCGACCACGTCGCCACCATCCGCCAGGCCAGGCGCACCTACGAGCCGGATCCCGTCTGGGCGGCGGTGGAAGCGCACCTGGGCGGCGCGGACGGCATCACGGTGCACCTGCGCGAGGACCGCCGCCACATCCAGGACGAGGACGTGCGGCGCCTTCGCGAGCTCACGCACATCAAGCTCAACCTCGAGATGGCGGCCACCCACGAGATGATCGCCATCGCCTGCAGGCTCAAGCCCGAGATGGCGATGCTGGTGCCCGAAGGGCGCGAGGAGATCACGACCGAAGGCGGGCTCGACGTGAAGGCCCGCGAAAAGGTGCTGAAGGATGCGGTGGCAAAGCTCGCCGATGCCGGCATCATGAGCAGCGTCTTCATCGACGCGGAAATCGCGCAGGTCGAGGCGGCAGCCCGCATCGGCGCCCGCGTCTGCGAGGTCCACACCGGGCCCTACGCGCACGTCTTCCATTCGAAAGGCCGCGACGCGGAGGCCGCGCCGGTGGTGGCCGAGATCGAGAAGGTCCGCAAGGCGGGAGAAGCGATCCGCGCGGCCGGCATGCGCTTCAACGCGGGTCACGCCCTCAACTACGCGAACGTGGAGCCCATCGCGGCGCTTGCGGGCGTTCGCGAGTTGCACATCGGTCATGCGATCGTGAGCCGCGCCGTGTTCGTCGGCATGCGCGAGGCGGTGCGGGAAATGAAGCAGCTGATGCTGGGCGCGAGGCACGAGGTGCGAACGAAGTGATCGTCGGGATCGGAACCGATGTCTGCTCGATCGAGCGCATCCGCAAGAGCCTCGAGCGTTTCGGCGAGCGGCTCGTGAAGCGCATCCTCACGCCGGACGAGCGCCCGCGGTTCGCCCGCGTGAAGGACAAGGCCGGCCACCTGGCGAAGCGCTTCGCCGCGAAGGAGGCGTTCTCGAAGGCGATCGGCACCGGCATCCACGCGCCCTTCACCTGGCACAGCATCACGGTCACGCGCAACCCGCGCGGCAAGCCCGGAATCGAACCCAATCCCGCGATGGCAGGACATCTCAGGAAGATAGGCGTCACCGCGGCACACCTCTCGCTCACCGACGATGGCGACGTTGCCATGGCGTTCGTCGTGCTGGAAGGCAAGGGCTGATGCGCCTCGGACCCGTGATGGTCGACGTCGGCGGCCTCGAGCTCACGCCCGACGATGTCGAACGCCTGCAGCATCCCCAGGTGGGCGGCGTGATCCTCTTCGCGCGCAATTTTGCCGCGCCGTTGCAGCTCATCCAGCTCACGCATTCGATCCGCGAGCTGAGGATGCCCGCACTCGTCATCGCCGTGGACCACGAAGGCGGGCGTGTGCAGCGCTTCCGCCACGGGTTCACGCCGATTCCCGCGATGCGCGAGCTGGGCAAGCTCTGGGACCGCGATCCGGCGCAGGGAATCGCCGCGGCGCGCGGCTGCGGATTCGTGATGGGCAGCGAATTGCAGGCGCACGGCGTCGACTTCAGTTTCGCGCCGGTGCTCGACGTGGACTACGGCGAGTCGGGTGTGATCGGCGATCGCGCGTTGCACGCGGACCCGAACGTGATCGCCGTCCTCGCCGAGGCGCTGCAGGCGGGCCTCAACGCCTCGGGGATGATGAGCGTGGGCAAGCATTTCCCCGGCCATGGCTACGTGCGCGCCGATTCGCACCACGAGGTTCCCATCGACGACCGCACGCTCACCGAGATCACCGCGCGCGACCTCGTGCCGTTCCAGCGCCTCGCGCGCTCGGGCATGGGCGGCATCATGCCGGCTCACGTGATCTATCCCAAGGTCGATTCGAAGCCGGCGGGCTTCTCGGCCGTGTGGCTGCAGCGCATCCTGCGCGAGAAGATCGGATTCGAAGGCCTCATCTTCTCCGACGACCTCATGATGGAAGGCGCGAGCACCGCCGGCGGCGTCGTCGCGCGTGCCAACGCGGCCCTCAACGCCGGGTGCGACATGGCGTTGCTGTGCAACGACCCGCGCTCCGCGGATTCGCTGCTCGAGGGTCTCGAGCGGCGGGCCGTCGCGCCCACGCTCGCCAGGCGCCTGGACAAGATGCGCGGCAAGTCGATCTCGAGCGCGGCGCTGAAGGCGAACGCGGCATACCTCGCGGCCGCGGAGAACCTGGCCCGCATCCGCCCGGCGTGAGCGCGAAGTTCGACCCCGCCGAATTCGTCTCCGGGTTGCCCAACCTTCCCGGCGTCTACCGCTTCCTCAGCGCCAAGGGCGACGCGATCTACGTCGGCAAGGCAGGCGACCTGAAGAAGCGCGTCGCCTCGTACTTCCAGAAGAAGGACCACAGCCCGCGCACGGCGATGATGGTGTCGCAGATCGCCGGGGCCGAAACCACGGTCACGCGCACCGAGGCCGAGGCGCTGTTGCTCGAGAACAACCTCATCAAGTCGCAGCAGCCGCGCTACAACGTCGTCTTCCGGGACGACAAGAGCTACGGCTACATCCTCGTCACCGGCCACCGCTTTCCCCAGATCCGCTTCTACCGCGGCGCACACCAGAAGGGCAACAGGTACTTCGGCCCGTTCCCCAGCGCGTGGTCGATCCGCGAGACGATCGGCCACTTGCAGAAGATCTTCAAGCTGCGCACGTGCGACGACACGGTGTTCGCGCACCGCTCGCGCCCCTGCCTCCTGCACCAGATCGGCCGATGCTCGGGACCCTGCGTCGCTCTCGTGACGCAAGAGCAATACGCGGCCGACGTGCGTCACGCCGAGCAGTTCCTCGAGGGCAAGGAGAGCGACGTGATCGAGGACCTCACCGCCAAGATGGGGCTCGCCGCGGAGCAACGTCACTACGAGCAGGCGGCGGTGTACCGCGACCAGATCCGAATGCTCCAGCGCATCCTCTCGGGCCAGGCGGTGGAATCCAGCGCCAAGGGCGACGTGGACGTGATCGTCGCGGTGGAATCGCAGGGGACGTGGTGCGTGACGCTCGCCATGGTGCGCGGCGGCCGCCACCTGGGCGACCGCAGCTTCTTCCCCTCGAACGCTTCGGGCAGCGACGCGGCGACGGTGGTCGACTCGTTCATCGGCCAGCACTACGCGCAGCAGCCGGTGCCGGGCCGCGTGGTGGCAGACCAGGTGGACAACGCGCCGGAGACCGAGGCCACCCTTTCCGGGATCGCCGGCCGGGCGGTGAAGCTCGTGGCGAAGCCCATCGGCGAAAACCGCACGTGGGCCGAGATGGCGCGCCGAAATGCTTCGCTCGCGCTCGGCCAGCGGCTTTCCGCGCAAGCGACGCAGGAAGTGCGTGTCGCCGCGCTGCAGGAATTCCTCGGTTCCGAGGTGCCCCTGGCGCGCATCGAATGCTTCGACATCAGCCACACAATGGGCGAGGCCACGGTCGCCTCGTGCGTCGTGTACGACAAGGGCGCGATGCAGAACTCCGAGTATCGCCGCTACAACGTGAAGGGCGTGGTGCCGGGCGACGACTACGGCGCCATGAGCTATGCGCTGGGCGTGCGATACCGCAAGCTCGCCGACGGCGAGGGCAAGACACCGGACCTCATCCTCATCGACGGCGGCATCGGGCAGCTCAATGCGTCGCGCGCGGTGATGGCGGACCTGGGGCTGCACCATATCCGCATGATCGGCGTGGCGAAGGGCGTGGAACGCAAGCCGGGCATGGAGCAACTCTTCATCGCGGGCGAGGAGGAGCCCAGGCGGCTGCCGCCGGACCATCCGGCACTGCACCTCATCCAGCAGGTGCGCGACGAGGCGCATCGATTCGCGATCACTGGCCACCGCGCGCGCCGCGGCAAGGCGCGCACCGCTTCACGCCTCGAGGAGATCTCCGCCGTGGGCCCGAGAAGGCGCCAGCGGCTTCTCGAGCATTTCGGTGGACTCCAGGGGGTGATGGCTGCCAGTATCGAGGACCTCGCTCGGGTGGAGGGCATCAGCCGCACGCTCGCCGAGCGCATCTACCAGGAGCTGCATTGAGCCGCGTGCGCTTCAACTTCCCGCTGTTCCTCACGTGGTGCCGCATCGTGGCGATCCCGCTGTTCGTCGCCGTGCTCTACGTTCCCGAGGACTGGATCGCCGAGAAGACCCGCAACGTGATCTCGATGTGGATCTTCATCGGCGCGGCGGTGACGGACTGGCTGGACGGCTACCTCGCACGGCGCTGGAACCAGACCACCTCGTTCGGCGCTTTCCTGGACCCGGTCGCGGACAAGCTGATGGTGGCCGCGGCACTCATCGTGCTTACGGAATTCGGGCGCATCTACGCGATCGTGGCCCTCATCATCATCGGGCGCGAGATCACCATATCGGCGCTGCGCGAGTGGATGGCGCAGATCGGGCAATCGAAGAGCGTGGCGGTGAACATGGCCGGCAAGGCCAAGACCGTGGCGCAGCTCATCGCGATTCCGTTCCTGCTCTACGACGATCGGCTCTTCGGCCTTTTCGAGACGCGCCCGGTGGGGCACGTGCTCATCAGCGTCGCGGCCATCATCACGCTCTGGTCGATGGTCGTGTACCTGCGGGCGGCGTGGAAGACCCCGGGCGCGCTCAAGTAGGAACCTCGCCGGCATGCCGCGAGTCGAAGGCTTGGCCGGGCGTTTTTCCCTTGGTTTTCCGTGGGATGCGGTTGAAGGCTATTCCCGGAAACGGTATAATTCGAAGTTCGTCGCGGCAGTAGCTCAGTTGGTAGAGCGCAACCTTGCCAAGGTTGAGGTCGAGAGTTCGAGACTCTTCTGCCGCTCCATATTTGGTGTAAGTGCCAGGACATCGACGCCGCGCTCGTGAAGCTCGCCGAGCGCGGGCGATTGAAGGGCGGCAAGCATGTGACCGCCGCGCACGCTCCGAAGTAGGTTGGAGCGCGACGCTAGCGCCGCCGTCGCTCGCGATCGAGGTACTGCACCCCGGCGAGCCCGAGCAGGAGCACCAACACGAGCAATGCCCATTCGCTCAGCGTCGGAATCTGGATCGGTGTAACCGGGCCCGGGACGCCGGGGCCGCCCTGGTCGACAACCGTACCGTTGGCAGCCAGGTCGTCGTCTCCCGCTCCGCCGTCTGTGACGGCGAACGTCGCCGTGCTGCCCGAGATCGTCGCGGCCAGCGCGTACCAATGCGGCGCCGGCGTGCCGGACGTGGGACCGTATTTCCAGTATTGCGTGCCCGCGGGAAGCGCTGCGGGATACGTCACCGTGAAAGAGATCGTGGCCCCCGGCGTGCAGTTCACCAGCACGAAGTCGAGCAGGCCGTGCGGGAAGGCCACGCCGCTCGGCGGCGAGCCCGCGGGCGGGCTCTTCGGATGGCCCTGCACGGCGATGAAGAATGCCGATTGCAAGGGGCCATTGCCTTGCGGCGCGAAGCCGCAGGTCGGGCCGCCTCCGGAGAAGCTCACCGTCGCGCTGCCGCTTCCCGTGGCGGTGGGACCGGTGAAAGTCGTCACCGGGCTCACGGTGAAGGTGGCGCTCACCGTGCAGTTCGCGGTGATCGCGTTGGTGGTGTACGTGGTGCCCGCGAGTGTTCCGCCGCAGGTGCCGCCGACAGATGCGCTATAGCCAGCGTTCGGCGTTACGGTGAACGTCGTCGTGCCGCCATACGCGACAGTCTGCGAGGGCGGCGTGATAGTGCCGTTGGTGCCCGCGCTGGACGTGACGGTGTAGCTGTTGAGCGTGAACGTCGCCGCCACGTTGCAAGGTCCGGTGATGGGGCCGGTGGTGTAGGTGGTGCCGACGAGCGAGCCTGTCGGGCACGTGCCGCCTACCGAAGCGGTGTAGCCGACGCTTGGGGTCACGGTAAACGACGCGGTGCTGCCATGGCTCACCGGCTGCGATGGCGGTGTGATGGTGCCGCTGGCGCCGCCGCCGCTCGAGGTCACGGTGTAGCTGTTGAGCGTGAAGCTCGCGACCACCGTGCAGCCGGCGGCGACCGGATTGAGCAGGTAGTTGTTGCCCGTCTGGGTTCCGGCACACGTGCTGCCGGCAAAGGACGCGGTGTAGCCGACGCCCGGCGTGGCCGTG
>Ga0209131_1001574_pt1 | contig 15810 bp, 16 predicted proteins | sample GraSoi_2013_40cm_FD_185826 | JGI IMG/M metagenome (GOLD analysis project Ga0209131, IMG submission 185826) | Grasslands soil microbial communities from the Angelo Coastal Reserve, California, USA - Sample 9_17_2013_40cm (SPAdes) (version 2) | ecosystem: Environmental > Terrestrial > Soil >...
GCGCTAAAGCGACGCCCCTACAACGGCGGGAACGGCAGGGTGCGGCCGCGCGGACGGGTCAGACCTGGCCGGCGAGTTATTGGTGGTCGAGGATCAGATCTATTCGATCTTTGGGGGCGGAGGAGTCGAGGCGGAGGGCGGCTAGGTCGTTGACGATCCAGTCGGCGCCGGATTGGGTTAGCTCGAGATCGGGGGCGGTGGTGCGTAGGGCGAGGACGCGGGCGCCTGCGGCTTTGCCGGCGCGGATGCCTGCGGGAGCGTCTTCCATGACGACGCAGTCCGCGGGTGCTAGGCCGAGAATTTTTGCTGCTTTAATGTAGGGTTCGGGATCGGGCTTGCCGCGCTGCACATCGGTGGAGGTGATCAGGTGCTCCGGGAAGGGGAGGCCGGCGGCGCGGATGCGGACTTCGGCTAAGCGGCGTGTGCACGAGGTGGCGATGGCCCAGCGATCTTGCGGGAGGGCTTGCAGGAGTTCGAGGGCGCCGGGGAGGGGAATCACGCCTTCGGTGTCTTCGATTTCGCCGCGCTCGACTTCGCGATTTTCGGCGACGTGGTCGGCGTGGGGCAGAAGTTCGCGGATGGTGGTGATGCTGGGGCGGCCGTGAGCGCGGCTGACGACTTTGTCGGGGACGAAGCCGTGCTTGACAGCCCATTTCGTCCACACGCGGGCGACTGCTGGAGTGGAGTCCACGAGCACGCCGTCGAGATCGAAGAGCACACCGCGGCACTCAATTTTCATGGTTCCATGATATAGAAAGCCGCCGGATTTGCCGAACGGTGAAAGCGGGGAGGGATTGACTTAGTCTACAGACTTAGTCTAGTCTGGACGGATGAGCAAAGTGAACGTTCACGAGGCAAAGACACGTTTTTCCCGGCTACTTCGCCGCGTGGCTGCCGGGGAGGAAATCACTATTGCCAATCGCGGGGTGCCCGTGGCGCGCCTGGTGCCTGTCCCGGCGGAAGAGACGACGCGCAAGCTCGGAACGCTGCGCGATCAGGTTGTGATTCCAGATGACTTTGACGCGCCCCTTCCGGACGATATTCTGGACGCCTTCGAGGGCAAGGCCCGGCGTCAAAAAGCAAAAAGAAAGAAGTCGTGAAGTATTTGCTGGATACGAACGTTTTTCTGTGGGGAGTTGCCGCACCAGCAAAGCTCAACAAACAAGCCGTCAGTCTTTTATCTTCCAAGGGAGCAGAGCTGTATCTATCTCCGGCGACATCTTGGGAAATTGCGATCAAGTTCGCTCTCGGGGCGCTTGCCTTGTCGAAGCCTCCTTCACAATTCGTTCCCGCAGGCATGCAAGCACTGGCGCTTCGTTCGCTGGAAATCACTCACGTTCACGCTTTGCATGCGGGCGAACTTCCGCGGCACCACAGCGACCCCTTCGACCGCATGCTGATTGCCCAGGCTTGCGAGGAGGACATGGTTTTGCTGACCGCTGATTCTGCTTTCAAGAAATACGAAGTCGAAACCATGTTCTGCGGAAAGTAAGCAGGCGAAACAGGATCTGGGATGCATTGGACGCTCCTGACGCCACCATACCGGTAGTCTGCGGTAGCGGTGATGGCCGGACCGTTCGCAACTCAGGGTAAACTTTCGGAGAACTGGCCGCTACGCGGGCTGACTCGGGTAAAAATGAAATCGAAACTGCAGGTGATGAAATTTGGGGGCACGTCAGTGGGCGATGCATCGTGCATCGCGCGCGCGGCGCAGATTGTGGCGCAGGCGGCAAAGCAGAACGCGGTGGTGGCGGTGGTGTCCGCGATGAGCGGGGTCACGAACCGGCTGGTGGAGGCGGCTAATCGCGCGGGCGCTGGTGATACGCAAGCTGGCGCTGCGCTTACGGATCGGCTGCGTCAACAGCACCATGCGGCGCTGGCTGCGCTGGTTCCCAGCGAGAACGGGCGGTCTGCGGTTGCGCGGCGCATCGACGAGACGCTTGCGGAAGGGCAGCGGCTTTTCGATGGGACCGCTCTGTTGCGCGAGCTGACACCGCGCGCGCTGGACACGATTTCGAGCCTAGGTGAGCGGCTTTGCGCGCCCATTTTTGCCGGTGCTCTGAGCGAACTCGGCGTGCGCGGGGCGGCCGTCGAGGCGACGGAGTTGATCCTTACGGACTCGTACCACGGGGGCGCGGAGCCGCTCATGGACGCGACGCGCGAGCGTTGCGAAGCGCGGCTGCGGCCGCTGCTAAAAGATGATGTAGTGCCGGTGGCGACAGGTTTCATTGGCGCGACTCGCGACGGGACGCTGACGACGCTGGGGCGGGGCGGCTCGGATTATTCGGCGACGATTCTGGGGGCGGCGCTTGGAGCGGATGAGGTGATTATCTGGACGGACGTCGATGGCGTGCTGACCGCGGACCCGCGGCTGGTGCCCGACGCACGGACGATTCCCGAAATTTCTTATCGGGAGGCCGCGGAGCTGGCGTACTTCGGGGCTAAGGTGCTGCATCCGAAGACGCTGCGCGCGGTTATGCCCGCCGGAATTCCTGTTTGGATTCGCAACAGCTTTGCGCCGGAGCGCCCGGGCACGAAAATTTCGCAGCAGGGCCGCAGCATCGGCGGCGGCGTGAAGGCGCTTACAGCGATCCGGGATGTCGCGCTGATCAGCGTGGGTGGACCGGGGATTGTCGGCGTGCCGGACGTGGTGGGACGCACATTTTCCACTACGGCGGAATTGCGCGCGAACGTGCTACTGATTTCGCAGTCCTCGTCGCAGAACGATATCTGCTTCATCGTGGCCGCGGCCGATGCGCAGCGCACGGTGGAGGCGCTGCGGCGGGAGTTTGCGAACGACCTTTCGCACGAGGTTGTGGACCACATCACGGTTGATCCGAAAATCGCCATTGTGGCGGTGGTCGGAGAAAATATGCGCGGCACGCGGGGAATTGCGGGGCGCACGTTTGCGGCGATGGGCCGGGATAACGTGAACATCATTGCCATCGCGCAGGGGTCGTCGGAGACCAACATTTCGTTTGTAGTGGAAGACGGCGCTATGAAACAAGCGCTGCTCAGCGCGCATAGCGAGTTTGGATTGGCTAACTCCACATCAAGCCGAGAAGAGAAGGCCGAGTTTTCAGAACATCCGAAATGCAGCTAACGAAAGCAGTTCCACAAAGTAGACAGTTTTAGGATTGGGGTGGGAGACGGGATTTGAACCCGCGACTTTCGGAGCCACAGTCCGACGCTCTACCAGCTGAGCTACTCCCACCGCCGGTGGAAATAAGTTTACGCTAGTTTGCGTGAGCGGAAAAGCGTGGCCCACTGGAGGCCCAAGAATCGCGCCAATCCAGAACATCCGAGAATTGATTTCCAACGTATGTCCTCTGTAGAAGCCTGTGCAGCTAGGGATGCAAGGCCAAGCCTGGCATGCCGGGTGACAAAGATTTTACATGGGCGTCCAAAAGGTTTTGGTGGCACGGGAGGCTGGATGGGGGTATGTTGGGGGTTCCGTTGAACTCGTAGGCCCAGGTCCTGGCCAAACCCACGTGCTCGTAATGGTTACGTCCCGACCATTGCGCCTAAAGGTTTAACGGTCTTTGGGCAAGAACGTTTGCCCAAGTGAAGAAGTAAATCTGATCAGGAGGTCGTTGGGGAAATGACAAAGTCGAATCGGTTTTTACTAACGGGTGCGGCGGTCGCGGGCTTGCTCGCGGGCACTAGCGCCAGCATCCAGGCTTCCAATCTGATCCCCGGGGCGAAGGCTTCCGCTTCCGCTCAGGACACGGAGAAGAAGTCGGACAAGAAGGTGAAGGAAAAGCACGCTTGTAAAGGCCAAAACTCATGCAAGGGCAAGGGCGGCTGCAAGGCCGGCGACAATGGCTGCAAGGGCAAGAACTCTTGCAAAGGCAAGGGCGGCTGCGCAACCGACGGCAGCAAGATGCCGGAAGAGAAGCCCTCTTAACCAAACCCTCGAACAAACGCTTCTCTCTTGTAGGGGGGCTGGTGAGTATCGCTGGCCCTCCTTCTTATTTTGCTTCGGATGGAGTCCTAGGGAATGCCTGCAAATCGGTTTAATGGGTTTACGGAGTATGGGATTGGGATAGGGCTGCGAGCGCCGCACTACAGTCACATTTTGACACGCAAGCCGGTGTGCGACTGGTTCGAGATAATTTCCGAGAATTTCATGATCGATGGCGGGCGGCCGCTGCGCATTCTCGATCAAATTTTGGAACAGTACAAAGTGGTGCAGCACGGCGTATCGATGTATTTCGGGTCGGCGGAGAAGGCGAATCGCGAGCACTTGCGGCGATTGAAGGAGTTGGTGAAGCGGACAAAGACGCCGTGGCTCTCGGACCATTTGTGCTGGGGCAGCGTGGATGGGCGATACACGCACGATTTGCTGCCGATGCCGTACACGTTTGAGGCCGCGAAGTTGACTGCGCAGAAGGTGCGCGAGGTGCGCGATTTCCTGGAAGTGCCGGTGGCGGTCGAGAACGTGAGCAGCTACGCGGAGTTTTACGTTTCGGAGATGACCGAGTGGGAGTTCTTGAACGAAGTGGTGGAGCGGGCGGACTGCGGGATCTTGCTGGACGTGAATAATATTTATGTTTCCTCGCAGAATCACCGCTTCAATCCGTTCGATTATGTGAACAGCGTGCCGGCGGAGCGCGTGGCACAGATTCATATTGCGGGGCATTCGAAATACCGGCGATACATTCTGGATACGCACGATCATCCGGTGATCGATCCGGTATGGAAGCTGTACGAGCGGGCGATTCAGCGCGTGGGACACACGGCGACACTTCTGGAGTGGGACGACAGCATCCCGTCGTTTGATGAAGTGCACGACGAGGCGCTGAAGGCTAACAAATTTCTGTCATCCACCCTGTTGGCGACCGCGGTATGAGGCTCGCGGCGCTGCAACGAACGATGGCGCGGGCGGTGATGCAGCCGCTGACAGCGTCAGAGCGCATGCAAAATACAGCGCCGGATGGAAAGTCCATGCGCTCGTATGCTTCGCGCTTCATCAAGCCCAATGACCGGCTGACTTCGTTCGAACGGCTGGAAATTTATAACCGGCAATACTGGTTTCGCGTGCTCTCGAGCATGGTTGAGGATTTTCCAGGGTTACGCGCGGTGTTGGGCGACCGGCGATTTGAAGCGATGAGCAAGGCGTACCTGGTGGATTGCCCGTCGCGATCGTTTACGCTGCGGAACCTTGGTGCGCGGCTGGAGTCGTGGCTGTGGAAGAATCCGAAATGGGCGGGAGCGAAGCAGGCGCTGGCTGTGGATATTGTTCGGTTGGAGTGGGCGGACATAGAGGCGTTTGATGGGATGGCGGAGCCGGCGCTGCGGCCGGAGGATCTTCGCGCGGAGGCAGGGGCTGACCTGAAGCTGAAATTGCAGCCGTATGTGCGGCTGCTGGATTTGAAATATCCCGTCGACGATCTGCTGTTGGAAGTGCGGAAGGAAGACGAGGATACGGATTTTGCGAGCAATGCGTTTCAGGAGCGGCATAAACGCAAACGCGTGCAGGCGGTGGCCAAGCTGAAGCCGGCGGAAATTTTTCTTGCGGTGCATCGTGTCGATGATTCGGTGTACTTCCGGCGTATTGAGCGGGAGGAGTTCGCCATTCTGAGGGCGCTGCGAGACGGAAAGGTGCTTGGCAAGGCCATCGAGGCGGCGTTCCGCAGGAGCCGAGTTCCCGCGGAGGAACGCGCTGGGTTGGTGCAGCAGTGGTTTCAGAATTGGGCAGCGCTGGGATGGTTTTGTGCGCCGGCTCGGTAGGCCATCCGCTGGGCAGGAACACTCGTAGTAAAGGTTGAGGCCTTAAAAGCGGCGGCCTTCGAGGCTCTGGGCAAACTAGACCGCCGCACTCCATAAAGTGAAACCTGGGAAGGTGTGAATCTGCGCTGCCATGAAAACGCTATTCTTCACGCTGCAACGCTTGTACGAGCGATTTTTTAAGGCGGTCGATTTCTTGCAATCGCCGTTTCTGCTCGCGGTCCGGCTGTATTGGGGCTGGCAACTGGTTCAAAGCGGCTGGGGTAAGCTGCATCACCTCGACAAGGTAACGGAGTTTTTCACAAGTTTGAACTTGCCAATGCCCGGGACAATGGCGCTATTTATATCGTGTTTGGAGTTCTTTGGCGGCATTTTCCTGGTCGTCGGACTATTGTCCCGGCTCACCGCCTTGGCGCTTACGGTTAACATGATCATGGCCTACGTCACCGCCGATAAAGAAGCGCTGCGCTCCATCTTCTCCGATCCCGACAAGTTCTACCACGCCGACCCTTACACATTTCTCATCGCCTCGCTCATCATCCTGATCTTTGGCCCCGGCAAGGTGTCGCTCGACACCCTTTTGAACCGGTTCCTTGAGAAGAATGAAGTGCCACCACACGCATCCAAAGTTTAATTTCCCTCGATACAACTTGGCCGGCAACAATCGGTTCATAATGAGGCGATGCTTTCAAAGATACGACCTTATGGATTCGCAGCGTTCTTTGGGTTCTGTGCGGTCTTGCTGACCCTTAGGAACGTCAGTTCCCGGACGGAGCAAATGACCTCGACGCTTCTTATTGGCGGCTCGAAGATCGATGTCAACATTGAATCCGGTGAGATGAAGTTGACGCACGCGGAATTGCTGCGGTGGGTGCAATCCGCGGCGGAAGCGGTGGCGACTTATTACGGGCGCTATCCGGTTTCGCATGTTCAAATCCGAATTATTCCTGTGGATGGCTCGGGTGTGCGGCACGGGCAGACGTTTGGTTACGACGGCGGCCTGATCAAGATTCGCGTGGGCGAGCAGACGCAAGCCAGCGAGTTGGCGAACGATTGGATGCTGACACATGAGATGGTGCACCTGTCGTTTCCGTCGATTGCCGACGAGCATCACTGGATTGAAGAGGGCATTGCGGTCTACGTGGAGCCGATCGCACGCATCCAGGCGACGCAAATGAGCGCGGAGCAGATGTGGGCCGATCTCGTGCGCGATATGCCGAAGGGGTTGCCGCAAGACGGGGATCGCGGACTGGATCACACGCACAGTTGGGGGCGGACGTATTGGGGAGGCGCGCTGTTCTGTTTTGTGGCGGACCTGGAGATTCGCAAACAGACTCGCAATACAAAGGGGCTGCAAGATGCGCTGCGGGGAATTCTGGAGGCGGGAGGGGACATCACCCATGATTGGGAGCTTGCGCAAGCTTTGAAGATCGGTGATAAGGCCACCGGGACAACGGTACTCAGCGATTTGTACGCGAAATGGAAGGACAAGCCGGTGGAGGTGGACCTGACATCGATGTGGAAGGAGTTGGGAATCGCGCCGGACGGAAAGAGTGTTCACCTTGCGGAAGACGCTCCGCTGGCGTCGGTGCGGCGGGCGATTACTGCTCCCGGCATGTCGAAGCGCGCCAATTCCGAAAGGGCCCTGCCGTCCGCGGTGTTTGCAGGGCGTTCGGTTGCTACTCCACGTAGAGCATGAGCAGTACGCCGAGAGCAATCATGGGAAGCGACCACAGCCACGCGAGCGTTACCTGCCAGCGAGTGGGGAGCTCGGACAATCCCTTGAGAACGCCGATTCCGAATCCTGCGATGGCGAAATTGAGGTGCTCGGACTGGACGCGAGCCATCACGGTCATGTGCTCGGCGCCGTGCATCCCGGTGTGATGCTCGTGAAAAAGAAGCATGACTGAACCACAAACGGCGAGAACCGGGAACACCCATCCAGCCCAGGCCGATTTCAGAACGCCGCGGGCGCGTTGCAGCTCAAGAAAGCCGAGAGCCAGGAGAATTACGGCAAACGTCTTGTGCTGCACATCTTCGAGATTGTGGGTGAGACCGTACGACCAACTCTGGGGTCCGAAGGGCCAGAGTTCCGTGTCGCTAAACACGAACAGAAACAGGCCGGAGAGCAGAAAACAAAAAGGCCAGGCGAAGCGAAGTAAGGGCCGGCGCTGACGCAGCGTGCCTTCGGCAAGGATGAAAAGACCGGCGAGGATGACGCAGAATCCGGCGAAATGGTGGTTGAATTCGCTTTCTTTTTTGTCGGCCAGGAGCTTTGCCGGGTCCGTGTCGTCCATCTGCATTTGTTCGTCCATCGCCATAGACATGCCTTCGTGTCCGTTGTGGCTCGAAGGCGCGGAGTGGTCGTGTGCGGAGGCCTGCGAAATGCTCAATACGAGCACTGCCCCCAAAAGAGCGCCAGCTACTGACAGTTGGAGAAGTGCGGATCTTTTGCGCAAAATCATGATAGCTCCCTAGGATCGAGGTAATTTGAGACAGGGGGCATCAGCGCCCCGTGATACGAATCAGCATTTCCTGACCGCTGCTTAGCGCGATCTTCTGACGTCCGTGGAACGCGGTAGTTCCTAAGCCACCGGCACCGCCGATGACGGATCCGATGCCCGCGCCTTTGCCGCCGCCGAAGATTCCACCCAGCAAAGCACCGGCTCCCGCCCCGATCACCGCGTGCGTGATGGTCTTGCGGCCTCGCCCACTCGATTCGATAGCGCCTTCGACATCGACCTTCTCGCCGGAGGGGGCATGATAAAGCTCCACAATTTCGGCGTGAATTCGCGCGCGACGCCCGTCGGGCATAACCAGCCGGTCGAACCGCAGCATCATGCTGGTATGGCCCTTAATTCTTCCGGACATGTCAATTTCGGTGATGTGACCGTACACTCGGGCGTTTCGGTACTCGCCCTTTTCAACCACAGTCGCACTGAAGGGATCACCGACTTGGGAGTCAGTGCTGGTCAATGTGTCGTCGAGGCGAATCCGGAGCGCGACGTCCTCCGGAACGCTGAAGCTCTGGGTTGAGGCACGCAAGGGGAAAGCCGTAATTATGATCAGCGCCAGAAGCAAGCCCAAGGCCTCAGCAGCGCCTACGGCGGATTTTGGGGGACGATTGCGCATAGCTCTACTCCGCTAAACACCGAGTACTCCGCGGACTTCTTGGGCACTTGACTCGCCAAAAGGGCGCGAGCAACGTCGAGCGAAGTTGCTGAAGCGAGAGAGTTTAGAGCGGTCGAACATCGCGAGCGTCTGTCAAAGTGTCATGGGTTCGCACAAAACGTCAGAGATTCGACGTTGCAGCCGATTCAGAGAATTGCAGCCTTCTCCTTTTGCGGTCTTTTTCACCGCTGTCCAACCTTGGACGACTCAGCGTATTTTTTTTCGGCGGGGTTTCGGGCTCTTGCAGGCGCTCTTTCCTGATTCACGGCTTGGGGCTCAATGCGCGGCTGAAAGTCAGCCTGCCACTGCGTTGCAACCTGGAAAACTCTCCTACAAGCAGTGCTTCGAGGGTCCGCCGCGCTGCTAGACTAGCGCATAGGAACTTCGTCCCCGCGCATGAGCCCCCACGAATCGGATCGCCGGCACATCGAGCGCCAGATCGCTTACGCGCGCCCAATTATCGTGCTGCTGGCGCTGATCGCGCTGCTTCAGCAGACCTCCAACAATTACGCGCGCCGGCCCATCTACTTCTTGATCGCCTATTTCTTTCTTTCCCTACTCGTGCTGCTCTTCGAGCGGATGCTGAGCGGCGTGACATGGCATCTACCCGTAGCTTGCGATCTCCTCGCCCTAGGCTTCTTTATGTACCTGAGCCCAACCACGGTGCCGGCCTGGTTTCCGTACCTTTTCGTCTGCTATGCCGCGGGAATTCGGTGGGGGCTGCGCGTGGCGTTTCCTCTGGCCAGCGGGCTGGCGCTGCTGCTGGTCATGATCACTGCGGTGAAGGGCGAAATCCATTGGCTGAGGGTGGTAGCGTGGCTCGGCCTGGTGGGCGCTACGCTCGCTGCGGGAGGCGGCAGCGCGTTTCTGGGGGACCTCAGCCGGAGCTTCGCCGAGCAAAATGAATTGTTGGCGCGCGTCAGCTCGACGATGCAAGTGGACCAGGGGCTCTCGGAATCGTTGCGTCTGCTATTGGAGGAACTGACGCAGGCGTTTCACACGGACGGCGCCATGCTGGTGTATCGCGACTCCGACCTGGAGCGCATTTTCGTTTGGCAGCTTAGGTCAGGCGAGAGCGAGCGGCTGATTCCGGAAAATCTGCCGCTGACGCGCGCGGACGGTTTTCTACTGGACGACCTTGACGCTACGATTTGCTGGAACAGCCTCGTCGGTGCGGGAATGGGATTTGGCTGGGATCGCCGTGATGGCCGCACATTGAAAACGCTGCCGCGGCTGCCGGCAGCGACGCAACAGGTGCTGGCGCTGCGATCGTTCATGTCGGTTGCTTTCGATCAGATGGGGCAGCCGGCGGGACGGCTGTTTTTATCCAATGGCCGGCGGACTTTCCGGCGCGAGGACCTGATATGGTTTGAACGAATAGCGCGGCACGTAGGGCCTTCGGTCGAAAATATCTTTTTGCTGCGTCACCTGCGCGCGCGCGCCATCGAAGGCGAGCGCAGCCGCATCTCTCGCGACCTTCACGACGGGATTCTGCAGACGCTCTTGAGCATCGAGATCCAACTGGACGTTCTGCGTCGCCGGGTGGCCGCGGCGCCCGAACAGACTAGCGCCAGCCTCGCCAACCTCCAGCAAACCGTCAAGAACGAATCCGCCGAGCTGCGCCACATGGTCACCGACCTGCGGCCGCTGCGCGTGCAGAGCGCCGATTTGATCGATTTAATGCGCGGTTTTGCGGAGCGCTACCGCAACGAATCGAGTCTCGCTCTCGATTTGCTCATCGATTCCGTCGAATTACAGGCTCCCGACCGCGTGTGCCGCGAGATTTTCCAGATTTACCGTGAAGCACTCAACAACATAAAAAAGCATGCGAAGGCTTCCCATGTCGTGGTAAAACTGTCGCAGGACGACAGCCGACTCGTTTTAGTGGTAGACGACAACGGCGAAGGTTTTAGTTTCGCAGGCCGGTTCACCGGGGATGAACTGGATCGCCTGCGACTGGGTCCCATCTCCATCAAGGAGCGTACGCGTACCGTGGGGGGCGTGTTGACCGTGGAGTCCAATCCTGGCCATGGAGCGCGTCTAACCATCGAGATTCCACTCGGTTGACATGGCCAAAACTAAACAACAGATTCGCGTCCTCCTTGCGGATGACCACGCGATTTTTCGCGACGGGCTCCGCAAACTCCTCGATTCCGACGAGGATATAACCATTGTTGGGGAAGCGCAGAACGGCGCGGAGTGCATCAAGCTCCTCGCCAAGCTCAAACCCGATATCCTCCTGCTCGATTTGCGGATGCCCGACAAAGACGGGCTTGCCGTCCTCGAAGAAGTTAATTTCGATACCCTGCCGACGCGCGTCGTTGTCCTTACCGCCGCCGAAGATGATCGTGACGTCGTTCGCGCGATGCGGTTGGGCGCTCGCGGAGTGGTGCTGAAACAGTCCGCCACGGACTTGCTCGTAAAGAGCATTCACCGCGTCCACGCCGGCGAAATCTGGTTGGATAACCGCATGACTGCGGAGGTGATGAAGGCTTTTTCCAAGTCTTCGGAATCGGGGCCGCGCCGCGAAAAGCCGTTGCTGAGCGACCGCGAAAAAGAAATTGTGCAACTAGTGGCGCAGGGATTCCGCAACAAGGAGATCGGCGAGAAGCTTTTTATCAGCGAGCAGACGGTCAAGAATCACCTGCACAACATTTTTGACAAATTGGGGGTTTCCGACCGCCTCGAGTTGGCGCTTTACGCCATCCACCACCGTTTGATCGACCAGTCCGCTTGACCTCGCTGCAAAAACGGTTGAACAAAATTTGAGTAACCTGATGTCATCTGGCGTGACAACGACGCGCCTCACCTGAGAAGTCATACAGTTTTTCCCTGATTGTTTTTGAGTAGCTCCGCTGCACAGAATAAGGCGTTTACTGTAGCCCAATTTTGCATTCGGGAGCGGACCCCCGGGGCTATAGTGCTTTTGCGCTTAAACTTCCGTTCAACCGGTCGCTAGCCGCAACGCTCGAGCCCCGCGCAAAGAACGAAGATCCTTCACAGAAAGTATGGGCCCCATGTCGCAGAGGATAGCGACTCCTTCCAGGAGATTCAATTCTCGAATTGCGATGACGCAGGATGTTTGGGTTTGCTGGCAGTGTAACGGGCGCGACGATGTTTCGCGGGTGTGCGACCTGAGCCTCGGCGGACTATTTCTCGAGACGGCGTCGCCCCGTGCGATCGGCTCGCCGACCAAGGTCGATTTCCTCGTTGGGGAAGGACAGATTCGCGCCGAGGCGGTGGTCAGGCACGTGGTGCCGGGCCGAGGCCTGGGACTTAAATTCACAGCGGTGACCGAACAGGACCGCCGGAAGTTCGCCGCGCTGATGCGCCGGGTGCGCGGCTAGCGTGAAAGTAAGCGGTGTCGCGTACGTCGCTTAGGGGTCCAAGACTTATAGAGAGTACTCCGGTGCCGCTAACTGTATAAGGACACAAGCCTTAGGCCCGTGAACGCTCCCACCTCCGAAAAGCTTCGGCCGAACTCCCGCGGCCTTTCGGTCTACTTCCTCCTAGTACATCGGTACTTCTCAAAGCTGAATCATTTTTGTGCCTACAGTCCTATTGTCGGTCTGGTTGCGCGCGGATAGACTCTTCCTCGCATCAGGAGGTCTCCCTTTGACCGGGTCCGAACGCCGCACCACGCAGCGCTTTCAAATGCGCCTTCCGCTTACCGTCCGCTGGACGACTGGTGCAGCAGTGGGAGAAACCAGCACGGAATCGCGGGACGTCAGCTCCCGCGGGGTCTACTTTTTCCTGGCCAAGGATGTAAAGGAAGGTTCTCCGGTTGAAATTTTGCTGACCCTGCCGAATGAAATCACGCTTGCCGGGCCTGTCCGGGTGCGTTGCCTCGGACGCATCCAGCGCACGGAAACGCGGGACCAGGGCGCGATTGGCGTAGTGGCGGCGATCGAGCGCTACGAATTCCTGCGTGGCGGCGAAGACAAACAATAGAGCTTTCAGGTTTCTTGCTCGCTCACTGCGGAGGCGGGCAGGATAAGCCGGGGTTCCTCGGCCCCTCAGCGGAGACCCCGGCTCTTTTTTTGCGCGACTATCACCAAGCTTCATCCCGTCCAACCTCGAGAATAGTCGCAAGAGCTGAAAATCCGCGTAATAAAACAGGCAAAGGATCAAGCGCCGCCCTCAGGTTACCTCTTCGCAGCCCTGTCCCTCGGAGCAGGAGATTTCCACAACGCTTTTAGGAGAGGATGAAGCTGCTCAGCCGCATCTTCAAATTGCGGGGAATTTAGGCGACGGTCGGGCCCCAGCCCACATATTGAATCCGGCCAGAAAGGTCGCAGCGCTACGCCCTGCGGCCGTGAAGCGGCGTTTACGGGGGAGCAATCCGGATGGTATCGAAACTTAAGCCTACGCCGGCCGAAATCTCGTCGGCGGATGAATCTCGCGGGATTACGCTGCTTGATCTTGCCGAGGTTTTGGACCAGCACAAGATTTGGGTGGAATCGGGCGGCGAATCCGGCACCAAGGCGGATTTGTGTGGTGTGAACCTCGCCCACGCGGATTTGACCGGAGTTAACCTGCAAGGCGCGTTCTTGAACAAGGCGAATTTTCGCGGCGCCGACCTTTCCCTGGGCAATCTTCGCGGCGCATCCTTAGTGCAAGCCGACCTGCGCGATACCAACCTGCTTGGCACGGAACTGCGCGGCGCGAACCTCATGGGCGCGACGCTCTATGGCGCGGAGGGATTGTGGGTCGGGCGCCTGGGCGGGACGAACCTGTTCGACGCCATGCTGCCGGAGGCCATCGCCACGTTCGATGGCGCCAAGGCCATCGCGCAGGCAACCACGTTTTCGCGCTGGATCTATTTCCTGATTTTGACGGCATGCGCCCTATGCGCGGGCGTCATCGTTTTCACCACGGACGTGCGCCTGGTGCTGAACTCTTCCGCGATCCCCCTCACGCGAGTTTCCAATGCCGTGCCTATGAGCGGTTTTTACTTGGGCGCGCCCCTGTTCATTGTCCTTACGTATTTGCGGTTTCATTTCCTGCTATTGCGCCTGTGGAGCAACATGGCCGCGCTGCCCGCGGTGTTCATCGACGGGAACACGCCGGAAAAAGATGGCCCGTGGTACCTCATGGCGCTGGTACGCCGCCATTTTCGCTGGATGCGCGACAGCCGTTCGCCACAAGCGATTCTCGAGGCCGTAGTCGCCGCGGTTCTCGCGTACTGGATCGCGCCCGTCACTTTGTTCTTTTTCTGGTTGCGCTATCTGGCGCGGCAGGACATGCGCGGAACCCTGCTGCACGTCCTGTTGATTGCGCTCTCGGTGGCCGCGGCGACTTGCCTTCCGACCATCGTTTCGCGTGTTCTGCGGCCTGGCGATTTGTACCGAAAGTCAAAAGCCATCCTTCCAGTGGTGCTCTCCACACTGAAGGTGACCCTTCTGAGCGGCTGTTTGCTGTTCCTTCTGTCGTTTGGCGTGATTCGTGGAATGCCCGCGGACAGCTCTATCTCACCGGAAATGAGCAGCTCCGACATTCGCCGCTGGGCCGCGCAAGGTCTGCAGTTTTTGGGATACCGCCCCTATGCCGACGTGACCGAGGCTTCCTTTTCTTCGCCTCCTCCTCGTGGTGATTGGTCGGACGAAGGAATCGCGGCAATTCGCGGCGTGCGGCTAAACCAGATGAATTTGCGGTACGCGCGCGCCTATCATACGTTCTGGGTGAATGCGCGACTGTGGCGCGCGAACCTCGAAGGAGCATATCTCTCCGAGGCCGATCTCCGTGGCGCTAACTTGCGCGAGGCGCGTTTGCATAACGCCGTGCTGGACCGTGTGCAAGCCGGCCACGCGGTCTTCGTTTCCACGGACGCCCGGTCCATAAATCTCTCCTCCGCGGACCTGCGCGGCGCCGATCTGTCGTATGGGATTTTTGAAGGCGCGCTGCTGTCGAACGCCAAACTGCTCGGCGCTTCGATGTATGCGATCGATCTGCGCGACGCGCAATTGCTGCGGGCCGACCTTTCGCGCGCGGATGTTCGCGACGCCAAGCTGGAAAGGGCCGTCCTGGCGCTGGCGAATCTGCACGATGCCGATTTCTCGGCGGCGAAGCTTATTGGAGCAAATCTAACCGGTGCGCAACTCAACGGTGGCATATTTCTGGATACGAATTTCAAGAACGCCGACCTGCGCGGCGCCGTGTTGACTGGTGCCGTAGTGCGAGAAGCCAGCTTTGACGGCGCGAACTTCGAGGGCGCCGATCTGCGCGGCGCGATTGGCTTGAGTGTTGAGCAGCTTTGCGCGGCATCGCGCTGGCGCGGCGCGCTCCTAGATACGGACACACAAGCCGCGGCCCAGGCCCGCTGCGCCGCTTCGCAGCCGGCGTTCATCGGTCCAACCCGGCCGTAGCTCACTCTTATTACTCGCTCAGCTATTCGTCAGCGATATTAGCGTTCGTCGCCGAACATCTTTATGTCTTCGGGGCCTTCCTTTACAGGACCACGGGCGCGGCCCTGCACTTGTATGCGGATTTGCTCGACGATATCCGGATTGGCGAGTGTGGTGATGTCGCCGGTATCCATTTGATTGGAAATGGCGGCTAGTACGCGGCGCATGATCTTGCCGGAACGCGTCTTGGGCATGTCCGGGACGATGTGGACGGTCTTGGGGCGCGCGATTTTGCCAATCATCGTTTCAATCGTAGCCGTCACTTTATCTTGCACCTGCTTTGTTGGCGCGATGCCCGGTTTCAGTGAAACATAGACCACAGGTACGCGGCCCTTCACGTCATCCACCGCGGGAACGACCGCAGCCTCCGCAACTTCAGGGCAGGTGAGGCAAGCCGATTCGACTTCTTTGGTTCCCAGTCGATGGCCGGCAACGTTGATCACGTCGTCGACGCGGCCGAGGATGCGGTAGTAGCCATCCGCGGCGAGCACAGCGCCGTCCGCTG
>Ga0209131_1001578_pt1 | contig 15797 bp, 13 predicted proteins | sample GraSoi_2013_40cm_FD_185826 | JGI IMG/M metagenome (GOLD analysis project Ga0209131, IMG submission 185826) | Grasslands soil microbial communities from the Angelo Coastal Reserve, California, USA - Sample 9_17_2013_40cm (SPAdes) (version 2) | ecosystem: Environmental > Terrestrial > Soil >...
CGGCGGCAGCTCGCTGCTCTCGGGTTCGTAGCCGCGCGCGGCGCTGACCAGTTCCTCGAGATTCTCGACGCGCGCCTCGCCGCGCTCGGCCTTGTTCTTGCGATGGTGCTCGATCAGCCCGCTCTGGCTGATGAGGTGATCGACCTGTTCGTGCAGCGCCAGACCCCCGATCTCGCGGCCAAGGCGCTCGATCAGTGCCAGGAACTGGTGCAGCGCGGCCGATCCGCGCGCGCCGCCGCCCGCATCCGGCTGCACCGTCGCGGCGGCACGCCACAGTGACTGGCCCTGCGCCCGCGCCGCCTCGCGCAGGCCCTCGAGCGTGCGCGCGCCGATGCCGCGCACCGGCAGATTGACGATGCGGTCGAAGGAAGCGTCGTCATCACGGTTGGCGATGAGGCGCAGGTAGGCCAGTGCGTCCTTGATCTCCGAGCGCTCGAAGAAGCGCAGCCCGCCGTAGACGCGATAGGGAATACGGGCCTGGATGAGCGCTTCCTCGAACACCCGCGATTGCGCGTTCGAGCGGTAGAGGATGGCGCAATCGCTCCGTTGGCCGCCGTCCTTGAGCCATTGCCCGATGCGTCCGAGGACAAACTCGGCCTCGTCGCGCTCGTTGTAGGCGCAGTACAGCTGCACCGGCGTGCCCTGGGCGCCGCTGGTCCACAGTTTCTTGCCCAGCCGCGTGGAATTGTGGGCGATCAGGGCGTTGGCCGCCGCGAGGATGGCCGCGCTGGAGCGGTAGTTCTGCTCCAGTTTGTAGAGCTGGGCCTTGGGGAAGTCCTTGCGGAACTTCTGCAGGTTTTCCACCCTGGCACCGCGCCAGCGATAGATCGACTGATCGTCATCGCCGACCACGAAGGGGAAGCCGGTGGCGCCGACCAGGAGCCGCACCCAGGCGTACTGGATGGCGTTCGTGTCCTGGAACTCATCCACCAGCACGTGGCTAAAGCGCGCGCGGTAATGCTGCAGGAGCGCCGGGCCGTCGCGCCACAACTCGAAGGCCCGCAGCAGCAGCTCGGCGAAATCCACCGCGCCGGAGCGCGCGCAGAGCTGCTCGTACTCGGTGTACAGGCGGATCAGGCTCCGCTCAGTCGGATCCCCGCCGGCCTGGATCTGATGCGGGCGGCGGCCTTCGTCCTTGTGCTGGTTGATGAAGTACTGCACTTCACGCGGCACGAAGCGCGCCTCGTCGAATTCGAGCGCGCGGATCGTTTTCCTGATCAGGCGCAGCTGGTCTTCGCTGTCGAGGATCTGGAAACTCTGCGGGAGCCCGGCCTCGCGCCAATGGAGCCGCAGCAGGCGATGCGCCAGGCCGTGAAAAGTCCCGAGCCACAGGGCGCTGCCGGAACCGCCGAGCAGGGCTTCGACACGCGAGCGCATCTCGGCGGCCGCCTTGTTGGTGAAGGTGACGGCCAGGATCCCATGTGGCGTGGCGCCCTCGGCCTGGATCAGCCAGGCGATGCGATGAATGAGCACGCGGGTCTTCCCGCTCCCGGCGCCGGCCAGCACCAGGGTCGCGCCCAACGGCGCGGTTACGGCGGCACGCTGGGCGTCGTTCAGGGGTGCGAGGATCGGGGAAACGTCGGTCGGATCGAGGCTCATGGCAGAGGGGAATTCTACCCCGCGCCGAGTCGCCCCGGCGCTCTCAATCGCCGCCATTACCAGTGATTTCGCAGCTCGCGCAGGCTCAGGAACACCTCGCGCGGCGTCGGGTGCGGCGCCAGGCCCGGCACCCGCGCACGCAGGCCCTCGATGAGGCCAGGTTCGGCCAGCCTGAAAAATCCATTGACGGTGAGTTCCTCAGCCAGGCTCAGCACCGGCCGGTCTTCGGCGGCGACGGGCTCCGAGCGGCGCAGCCAGTCCGCCGCCGCGGTATTGCCGGGCTCGATGTGGCGCGTGAAGCGCAGGTTGTTGAGCAGATAGTCATGCCCGGGATAGATGCGCGTGCTGGCCGGTAAGCGCGCCAGCTTGAGGGCGCAGGTCTCGAACAGGAGCTCCGGATCGCCGCCGTTGCGGCAGTTGCCCACGCCGGCGTTGAACAGTGTGTCGCCCGAAAACAGTGCTGATCCGTCCGCGTGCGCGAGCAGGCAGATGTGGCTTAAGGTGTGACCCGGCGTGTCGAGACTTTCGAGCTCCACGGTCCGGCCCACGCGGATGATATCGCCGGCCGCGAGTCCGCGAGTGACGCCGCCGATGCGCGCCGCGGCCGCGGCGTGCGCCAGCACCCTGGCGCCCGTGGCCGCGACGAGCGCCGCGTTGCCGGCCGTGTGATCGAGATGCTCGTGCGTGTTGAGAATCTGCCTGATGGTCCAGCCGCGCTCGGCGGCGCGGCGCAGGCAGGCCTGCCAGTCCAGCGGGTCGATCACGAGCGCCTCGCCGGTCTCGGCGCAGGCGACGAGATAATGGTAGTTGCGCAGCTCGTTGGCCGCCCAGATGCGTTCGACAATCATGAGGTGGAAGCCTACGTCATAATGCAGCGCATGCAACCGGGAATTGCGTCCCCCGCGCCATGAACCGCGCACAGCTCGAGGCGGCGTATCGCCGCACCGACTACGAGGTGCAGACGCCCGATGGCCCGATGCTGCTGCGCATCGACGAGCATTGCCCACGATTGCAGGGCGTGCACGCCAAACTCGGTGTGACCGAATCGGTGTTCCTGACGGCGTGGAATCCGCAGAGCGTGCCGCAGTGCGCGCCGCGGAACGCCGTGGCGCAGGCGCATCTGGACCAGCGGCTCGCGGCGCTCAAGCTCACGATCTTGCCGGGTTGGGGCCGGGACCCACAAGGGTCGTGGCCCGCCGAACAGAGCCTGTTCGTCGCGGGCCTCGATCGCGATACCGCGACGGGTCTGGCCAAAGAGTTCGGGCAGCACGCCTTCGTGCATGCGGGAGCAGATGCCATTCCGCGGCTCGTCTGGGTCCAGGGTGCGCAGTGATCCAGCCCCGCGGTTTAATCCATCAGCGCGTGGCCGGCTTGCGGAAGCGCAGCATGAATTGATCGGTGTGACCGCGAATGCCGGGATCGAAAATGCTGGCCGTGCGTGGATCGCCGGGATTGCGAAGCGCGTTGCTTTCGCCGTCCACTACAAAGCCGGCGGCCTCGACTTCCTGGCGCACGACCGCCTGATCGATGCGATGCAGGGATTCCCGCTCGGCCGACGTCGGCGTTCCGGTGACGGCGGCGTGGTCGATGACGAGGTAGAAACCGCCCGGCTTCAACGCGGCAAAGGCCGAGCGGTTGATATCCGCCGTGTCTCCGAATCGATAGTAGGCAATGTGAAAGTCGTGATAATTCTGGGCGGTGAACACCACGTCGAGCGGCTCGGGAAACGTCATGGCGGTAAATTCCGCGCGCACCACGGCCACGTTTGGATATCGCGTGGCGACTTCAATGGCCGGCTTTTCCCAGCTGGAAACCGTCGCCTCCGGGCGCACGACCGGGTAGACGCGCCCCTGCTCGCCCACCGCAACCGCCAGCAGGCGCGTGAAATAGCCTCCTCCCGGAAGGATTTCAGCGACCCGGGCGCCCGGCACAATGCCCGCAAAGGCGAGTGTCTCGGCGGCGTGCCGTTCCGCATCGCGCGCCGTATCTGCGGCGGGACGGCGCGAATCGGAAATCGCCGCCGTGATGCTGGGGGACTGCGCCGTGAGCTGCTGAGCGCGTGTTTCGTGAAGGGCGCGCTGTCCTGCGCAGGCGCCCAGCAACAGAAAAACCGCGACGGTGATCACCGATACTTTAGGCATGGGGTACTCCTGCAGTTTCGTTAAGACTAAGCGAGGCAGGCTGCCGCGCGCCCTGGGTCACGGACAAGCCCGCCAGGAACTGTGTGGTCGGCAAGTCGATTGCTTCCGGTTTGAAGTCGTCTATCTGGACCACGTCCAATCGGCTGCCGAAGCTCGACAGCCGCTCCCACCGGCTCCGGTCCATGCGCGACCCCTGATCACGCGGCCGGTCGCAGCACCCGTCGGCTTGCCGTCCTTCAATGCCAGCCGACCGTTGACGATGACGTCACTGACGCCGGTGCTCAGCTGATGGGAGTTCTGATAGGTGGCGTGATCCTGTATCGAGTCCGGATCGAAGACCACGATATCGGCGAACGCACCGGCGCGTAGCCGGCCCCGGTCCTGGAGCGAGAGATTGTCCGCGGGCAGCGAGGTCATTCGGCGCACCGCTTCCGCGGTGCTCAGGGCGTGATCCTCGCGCACATACTGGGCAAACACGCGGGCAAAATTGCCATAGGCGCGCGGATGCGCCGCCGACAGCAGAAACACGCCTTCCGGAGCGTCGCCCTGCTCGTCGGATCCAAAACTCATCCACGGGAGTGAGATCTGCCGGCGAACATTCTGTTCGCTCATCAGGAAATAGGCGACACCCACGCGGGTGCCGTCCTCAACGACCAGGTCAATGGCCGCATCCTCCGGGGATACGCCCCTGGCCCTGGCCACTTCCGCCAGCGTCTTGCCGGTCAGCGGTTTCAGTTTCGGATTCCTGAAACTCAGGAACAGGGTGCCCTCGGCGCGGGCCGCACCATAGAGGTTTTCCCAGTTCCCGGGATGCGGATTGCGCATTTCCGCGATCACGCGCTTGCGCACGGCAGGATCCTGCAGACGCTTGATCCACTCTTCCAGCCCCCCGTCCTGCACCCACGAGGGCATCGCGGCATCCAGGCCCGTCGCGCCTGCCGTGTACGAATACATGTCGGCGCTGATGCGCACGCCGGCCGCACGCGCCTGCTCGATCGCGGCAATGACGGCGTCGATCTTTCCCCAGTTGTCCTTGCCCGAGAGCTTCAAGTGGTAGATTTCGGCCGGTGCACCGCTTTCCTTTGCGATCTGGATGGTCTCCTGCAGCGCAGATTCGATCCGGTCGCCCTCGCTGCGCATGTGGGTGGTGAAAATGCCCCCGCAGCGGGCCGATTCCTGCGCCAGCGCGATCAGTTCGGGCGTCCTGGCATAGGTGGCGGGCGCATAGATAAGCATGGTCGTGAGGCCCAGCGCCCCTTCTTCCATGGCCTGGCGTACCAGCTCTCGCATCTGTATGAGCTGCTGTGCCGAGGGCTGTACATCCCCTTCGCCGAGTACAAAGGTCCTGACCGTGGGCGCCCCGACGAAAGAGGCCACGTTGGGAGCGATGCCCTTGCGCTCCAACCCGGCCAGGTATTCGCCCAGTGTCGTCCAGGTGATCGGGTACTTGATGTCCACCTGGCGTGCGACGGCATCTACCTTCATCTTTTCGTTGAGCGGGCCCATCGAAAACTCGCCCATCACCTCCAGGGTCACCCCCTGGCTGAGGTCGCTCAAGGCGCGGCCATCGACCAGGAGCGATTCCTCCGGGTGAGCCAGCATGTTGATGAACCCGGGTGTGACGGCCTGGCCGTGGACGTCGATCTCAACACGCCCGACCAGATTGCGCGCCGGGCCCACGTAGGCGATGCGATCGCCATCGACCGCCAGCTCGCCCGGATAGGGCTTGCCGCCGGACCCGTCGTAGATGAGTCCGCCCTGCAGGACCAGATCGTGGATGTGCAGATCTTCCGGCGCCGCGCTCCCCGCCAGGGGCAGCGTCGCCGCCAGAGCGATCGTCAGGAGCAGGGAGATTCTGGAATTCCGAAACATGGTCAGCCGGACACGCCCGCCAGGAACTGCGTGGTGGGCAGGTAGTGATCAACCAGCAGCGCCAGGAACAGCCACATCAGGTAGCTGATCGAAAACCGGAACACGCGCATCGGCAGTTCTTCGCGCCGCGTGAGCTTCAGCATCACGGCGTGCACCAGGAAACGGCCGCTGAGCACCAGCGCGGCCAGCAGGTAGATCAGCCCGCTCATGCCGGTGAGAAAGGGCAACAGCGTGACCACGGCCAGGATCACCGTGTAGAGCAGCACGTGAAGACGGGTGAATTCCACGCCGTGCGTCACGGGCAGCATCGGGATGTCCACCTTGGCGTATTCGTGGCGGCGGGCGATCGCCAGCGCCCAGAAATGGGGCGGCGTCCAGGCGAAGATGATCAGGAACAGCAGCAACGCGTGCGGATCGATCGTGTTGGTCACGGCCGCCCAGCCCAGCACCGGCGGAGCGGCGCCGGCCGCGCCGCCGATGACGATGTTCTGCGGCGTGGCGCGCTTGAGCCAGAGTGTGTAGACCACGGCGTAGCCGATCAGCGAGGCAAAGGTGAGGAGCGCGGTGAGCGTGTTGACCAGCAGCCCCAGGATCAGCATCGAGGCGATGCCGAGCACTCCCGCAAACAGCAATGCCTGCCGGTAATCCAGGGCGCCGGTGGGGAGCGGACGGCCGCGGGTGCGTGACATGCGCGCATCGATGCGCCGGTCGAGCACGTGGTTGAGGGCCGCGGCCGAAGCTGCGGCCAACGCAATGCCCAGATTTCCGAACAGCAGCGCATTGAGCGGCGGCAGGCCCGGCGTGGCCAGCAGGGTGCCGACGACGGCGGTGAGCACGATCAGCGCCACGACGCGCGGCTTGGTCAGTGCCAGGTAATCGCGCCAGTGGGCCGCGCCGAGTACCGGCACCGCTTCGGGCGGAACGCTCAACGGGGTGCTCACGGCGCCTGCCACACCGGCCGGAGGGAGCGGTTCAGCGCGAGGACCGCCAGCAGCAGCAGCGCGGCGCCCGCGTTGTGCGCAGTCGCGAGCCACACCGGGAAACCGCTCAGGACCATGGCGACGGCAATGCTGAGCTGCACGATGAGTGCGGCCAGCACCGCCGTGGCGGCGAGGCGCGCGAAATCATCGCTCCGGGACAGCAGCACGCGCGTCGCCGCCAGCACCAGCAGCACGGTGGCCAGCACGGCGCCGAGCCGATGCGTAAAGTGAATTGTGGCCGCCGTCCCAGCGTGCAGCGCGGGCCACCATTGTCCCTGGCATTTCGGCAGATCCGGGCAGCCCGCGGCGGCGTAGTGGCTGCTCGTCCAGCCGCCCAGCGCGATCTGCAGGGCGAGCGCCACGAGCGCAAGCAGTGCGATCTGGCGGGTGCGCGGCAGGCTCGATCCAAGGAAGGCGGTGCCACCGCGCCAGGTGGTGAGTTCACGCCGGCCGAGGGTCAGCACCAGCCACCACAGCACGGACAGGGTGGTCATTCCAAGCAGCAGATGCGCGGTCACGATCATCGGCTCGAGCAGCTGCGTGACCGTGAGCATCCCGAGCAGGCCCTGCGCTACGACGAGCACCAGCAGGCCCACGGCAAAGGAAACAGACATCAGCCGCTCTCGCCTAGTATGTATCACCATTGCTACAATAAGGATAACTAAGACGCCTAATGTTGCTGCCGCGTAACGATGGATCATCTCCTTCCAGGCCTTGCCGGCTTCGGCCACGCCGGCGGGACTGACATGACCGTAGCAGCCTGGCCAGTCCGGACAGCTCAGGCCGGCCGCCGAGAGGCGCACATAGGCGCCCATCACGACGACGAAAAAACACAGCAGGAAGGCGCCGAACGCGACGGGGCGGATGAGTGCGGCACGGGACATCGTTCAACCGATATGCGAGAGCTCTAGCAGCTTCTTGAGATCGTCACGCAGGCCTGAGGGGCTGTCGCGCACATCGTAGCGCATCATCAGATTGCCCAGTGGATCCACGACGTAAATGGCATGTTCCTGTGGCGGCGGAAAAAGCTGCCGCAGAGCCGCCCCGCCGGCCTCACTCGCCGGCAGGGTCAGGAGCCCGGTGTGCTCGCGCTGCAGATAGTCGCGGTCGCAGCAACCCTCGCCGCCGAGCAGGACCCGCTGCGCGCGCGGCGTCAACTTGCCGAGCGAGAGCCAGGTCTGGCGGGCATAGATGAGCGCGTCGCGGCAGCGCGCGTCGCACCCGGCCTCGCCCGCGCCGATCACCACCAGCGACCATTTGCCGGTGAAGACCGCGCCGGGCACCGGCACCACCGGCACGATGAGTGGCCCATGGTTGGTGTGGCTCGCCGGGCGCCAGCCCGAACCGTAGTACAGCAGGAAAGCGCCGGCGAGCGGTGCCACGAACAGCACCACCAGCAGGAGCAACGGCCGGCGGCCTTTGGCTTGAGGCGAGCTCGTCACGGGCCCCGCCGCTCCAGATTCAGGAACACATAGAGAAACGCGGACAGCGCCCCGAAGCCCCACCACTGCACGGCATAAGCCAGGTGCCGCAACGGACCGAGTCCGTCACTCGCACTGCGCCAGTGGCGCTGGAAGCCGAAGGGTTCGGTGGCCGCGAGCAGCAGCTGGCGGGGTTCCACTTTCTGATCCAGTGCCGCACCGAGTTGCTCGGCGGTGGGAAAGCTGGTGCGCTTGGGCCAGCGGGAGTCCGCGGCCGGTGGCGCGCGTCCGGCCGCAAGCCCGGTCACGGGCAGCACATCCAGCCGCCCGCGAACCTGCATCGTATCCGTCCCGCTCAGGGCGAGGTCCGGAAGACGGTCACGCCGCCCGTCGGGCAGTGCGACCCAGCCGCGATTCACCAGCAGCCAGCGCCCATCCTCGAGCCGCAACGGCGTCAGGACTTCGTAGCCCACCTGCCCGCCATCACTCATGTTGTCCAGCAGGAACTGGCGCGCCGGCTCGTAGCGCCCGCGGACGATTACCTGCGCGTAGCGCGGGAGCGAGGCGGTGGCCTGCGTGCCCAGCGCTGCCGCGGGCGCATTCGATCCGGCGGCGAAGGCGGCCGCCAGTGCGGTCTTTTCCGCGGCCCGGTGCCATTGCCAGCGGCCGAGTTGCAGGAACAGCAGCACGGCGGCCAGCGTCAGCGCGCTCATCCAGCCGCTGGCGACGAACCGACGGGAGCCGAATTCCAGGCGCAGCACTGCGGGGCGACTCCGAGGGCGAATCAGGGGGGCCGGCATTGTGCCGCCCGCTGCGCGCCGAGTACAGGCGGACGCCTATAATCCCACCGATGGATCCGATCCGGCTGTTGATCATTGCGGTGCTGCTGGCCATCGTGGCGAGCCTCGGCACCGCCCTTTACCACCTCGCCACGAGCAAGGGCGATTCCAGCAAGATGCTGCGCTCGCTGACGCTGCGCGTCTGCCTGTCGTTGGCGCTGTTCCTGCTGCTGATGATCGCCTGGCGCATGGGGTGGATCCATCCACACGGCCTCGGGCGCTGACATTACGGTGATTCGTGTGCGCCCACAGTCGATTGGGCTCAGCTGCGCCGTGCTGGGTGCACTCGGCTTTTCGCTCAAGGCGATCTTCGTCAAGGCCGCTTATCGCTACGGCGTCGATCCCGAAACGCTCCTGGCGCTGCGCATGCTCTACGCACTGCCGCTGTTCCTGCTGCTCGGTGCCCGCGCGGCGCGCACGGCCCCGATGGCCATCACGGCCGGCGACTGGCGCGCCCTCGCGCTGCTGGGATTCCTGGGGTATTTCGCCTCGAGCTACCTGGATTTTCTCGGCCTCCAGCACATCTCGGCCGCGCTGGAGCGCCTCATCCTGTATGTGTACCCGACCATCGTCGTGTTCTACACCGCCTGGCAGGAGCGCCGCTCCCCCTCCCCGGCAATGCTGTTCGCGCTGCTCCTCTGCTACGCCGGCGTGGCACTCGCCGTAGCGCATGACGTGCACACCGGTGGTGCGCAGGTCTGGCTCGGCGGCCTGCTGATCTTCGCGAGCGCGCTCCTGTACGCGGTCTACCTGATCCGCTCCGCACCGCTCCTGGGGCGGGTGGGCTCGGCGCGCTTCACCGCCTGGGCGACTTCGGCCGCCTGTGTGTACGCGATCGCGCTGTTCCTGGCCCAACGGCCACTGGCCAATCTCATCGCGCAGCCCTGGCAGGTGCAGGCGCTGAGTGCGGCGATGGCCGTGTTCTCCACGGTGTTGCCGATCTGGCTGTTCTCGGAGGCGATTCGGCGCCTCGGCGCCGGTCCGACGGCGGTGATCGGATCGCTGGGTCCGGTCATCACCATGCTGCTCGCTTGGCAGCTGCTGGGCGAATCACTCGGTGTGCTGCAATTGGCAGGCGCGGCGCTGGTGGTCTACGGCGTGCGGCTGGTGGCGGTGGAACAGCGATGAAATCCGGCCGCGCTGCTCTTATGCTGGCGCGACCATGAGCGCGGACAATCCCCGGTCCCTGTGGCTGACGGCGGCGGCGCTGGCGCTGCTGTGGTGCGTGGGCCTGTTTGACCGCGGCTACTGGACACCGGACGAGCCGCGCGAAGCGGCCCTGGCCGCGTCGGTGAGTACGCAGGCGCTGGCGCTCCCGCAACTGGGCGGCGTGACCTTTGCGGAAAAACCGCCGCTGACGTACTGGCTCGCAGGGGCCTCGATGGCGCAGTTCGGTCGCGGCGCGGCCGCCGCGCGCCTGCCCCAGCTCGGCTACGCGCTGCTGGCCTTCTTTGCGGTCGTCGCGTTGGCGCGCGCGCTGCTGGCCGGGAAGGCGGACGCGCGCGCGACGGCCAGGGCGGCCGGAATGCTGTTCGCCAGCGGCGCGCTCATCTATCAGGTGCAGATCTGGCTCGACACCGATGCCCTGCTGCTCGCCGGTGTCGCTCTCGCGCTCGCCGGCATGTATACCGGGCTGGCCGCCACGGCGCGCCATCGGCGGCTGTCCGGATATCTGGCGATGCACGCCGGGCTCACGCTCGCTTTCTTCGGCAAGAATCTGGCGGCCTGGCTGGTGCCGGTGCTGGCCTTCCTGTGCTTCATCGCCTGGGAGCGCCGCTGGCGCGAACTGCTGCGCTGGGAATTCTGGCTGGGCGCGCTGCTGCCGCTGGCCTGTATCTCAGGTTGGGTGCTTGCCGTGGCGGCGCGGCCTGACGGCGCACGGGCCCTGCGCATCCTGTTCTGGAACAACCTGGTGGGCCGCGTCCTGCCCGTCGCCGCGGAAGCGCGCTACAACTATGCCGGCGGACATCCGAACTGGCCCGGCCGGTATTTCGCTGAATTGCCGCTGTACCTGCTGCCGTGGACCGCGCTCGCCGCATACGCCCTGCGCGCGGCCTGGCGCGGCGTGCGCCAGAGCGGGGCGCTACGCGCGGCCTGGCGCTTCGCGCTGTGCGCCGCGCTGCCCGGTCTGCTGCTGCTGTCCTTCGCCACCACCGGGCGCAGCATCTATGCCGCGCCCTGCATGATCGGCTTCGTGCTGCTGATCGCCCTGTGGATGGCCGATGCGGCGTCCGCGCCGCGTGCAGTGGCCGTGACGGCGGGGCTGATTGCGGCGCTGGCGCTGCTGGTGTTGGCCCTCACCGTCGCCCTGCAATGGACCGTCGAGCGTTCCACCTGGCTGCAGTTCTTCGGCAGCGCGATTGCGGTGGCGGCCGTGCTCGTCTTCGCCACGCGCTGGGCGCTCCTGCGATCTCTCCGGCTGCCCGCGGCCCTCACGCGTCTGTCCGCGGCCTGGTGCCTGATGTGCTCGCTGGGCTTCCTGAGCCTGTTTTCCGCCCTGAACCGCACGCAGGATCTCGAGTGGCTGGCGGTGTGGCTGGCGCAGAGCGCCGCTCCGGCCCCGCTGCTGCTGTGGAATCCGGATGAGACCACGCTAGGCTGGGCACAGCTGTATCTGCCCGCGCCGCGCTGGTCAGCGCTTGACGCCGCGGATGCGAACGCGGCGGCGCTTCTCGAGCAGCAGCTGCAGCGCGCGCCGCGCAGCTTGATCGTGAGTCCGATCCGGGGCCCAGGGTGGTCCAGCGCGCAGTGGCTGCTGTACCTGCAGGGCCGCGCCACGGCCGAGGAGCTGACCCGGCCCCAGGGGCCCGCGGATTCCACTCTGAGCGCCGCCGGTCTGGTGAACCGCTTCCAGGTCGAGCGCCCCGGGGGCCGCGGCTATCTGGTGTGGCAATTGCCGGTGAGCGCGTCGCCGTCGCCGTAGTGGCGGGCTCACTGTGGCGTCCGCTGCGCCTCGAGGAGCGACTTCGGTAGTTCCAGTTCCCAGGGGGCATAGTTGCGGTCAAACAGGTCGCCCTCTCCCGGCTCTGGGTCTTCAGGTCCTGCTGCGCACGCAAAACCCGGGAAAATAAGCCAAATCGCCAGCACGCAGCGCTTGCCGCGTATCGTGAGCAGGCCGGTACTGGAATCAAAATCGTAGTGTTTTCCGAGCGGTTGATGCGACCACGGAAACGCCGGCCGCGTCGGCAGGATGCGGTACGGCGAGCGCGGCGTGGAACCCATGTTTGAGTTTCGGCGGCGCTCGCGCGACGCCTGCTCGATCGAATCCACCGCAGCCGCGCGCAGTTCGCGGCTCCAGTCGACGCCGGGGGAGGTGGTGATGGCCGCAGTTGGCAGCGGGGCATTCTGCCGCGTCGGTTCCGGGCTGCGGGTTCGCGAATTCCCGGGCACCGCCTTGCGCTGGCGCGCAGCCGGCGGATTCTCGCTCGCGTTCAAGGCCAGCCAGACAGTCAGCGGATATTCGGGCTCAGCCCGTCCTGAATCGCGCAGCGCGCGCATGAACAGCAGTCCGCCTAGCAGATGCAGCACGATTACAGCGAGGAACGCAATGGCGCGCGCGCGTTGCGTCGCAGTGGCTGCTCGCATTGCGCGCGCGCTCCCCGTGTATCCCAGATGTGCGACGTCCAGCGTAGTCCAGCGACTGGGACTGCGTCCGCCCGGCGAAGTTCCTGGTGGGAGCGGCTAGCGGCTGTGGAGGTCCGGCGACCCGGTCGTACCCCGCGCCTCCAGCGGCAGCGACAGCTTGCGCGCGAAGTAGGTGAATTCGCGCGCGCTCATCGCCGATTGCTCATCGAGCGTGGCGCCTGCGCCGTGGCCGCCCTCGATGACCTCGTAGAACAGGTAGGGTGCGCCCAGCTGCGCGAGCCGCGCCGCGAATTTGCGCGCGTGCTGCGGACCCACGCGATCATCCTTGGTCGTACTCCAGACCAGGGGCTCCGGATAGTTCACGCCCGCCTTGAGGTTCTGGTACGGTGAAATCGCCGCCAGAAAGGCGCGCTCCTCCGGCACCGCAACGCTTCCGTACTCACCGACCCAGGAGGCGCCGGCCGCGATCTGCTCGTAGCGCAACATGTCGAGCAGCGGTACTTCGATGTCCACCGCGCCCCACAGTTCCGGCCGCTGGTTGAACTCCACACCCATGAGCAGGCCCCCGTTGGAGCCACCGCGGATACCCAGACGCGCGGCGCTGGTAAAGCCGCGCGCGATCAGGTCCTGTGCAACGGCGGCAAAGTCATCGTAGATGCACTGCCGGTGTGTCTTCAGGCCCGCCTCGTGCCAGGCGGGCCCGAATTCTCCGCCGCCCCGAATGTTGGCGACGACAAAGGCGCCGCCCCGCTCCAGCCACAGTTTTCCGGTACCGGCGGAGTAGTACGGCGTCTCGGAAACCTGGAACCCGCCGTAGGCCGTCAGGATCGTCGGCGTCGTACCGTCGCGGCGGGCGTCCCGGGGGTACACGATGAAATAGGGAATGCGCGTGCCATCCTTCGAGACCGCCGCGAGCTGCTCCACCACGTGGCGTGAAGCATCGAAACGCGCGGGCAGCGTCTTCACGCCCTGGAGTTCGCCGCTGGCGAGGTCCGCAAACCACAGCTTCGAAGGCGTCAGGAATCCGGTGACCTGGAGAAACGCGCGGTCGCTGTGCAGGTCGGTATCGATGATGTCGATGGAGGCGTAGTCCGGCAGTGCCAGGGCGCGCTGCGACCACTGCTGGGCGCCCGTCGGCGTGTAGATGTAGGCCCGACCCTTCACATTGTCGAGCTCGGTGACAAGCAGGTGGTGGCGCGTGACGGCCGCCTGGGCGTAGGCGTGGCCGGGCGCGGGGGCATAGACCAGCGCCGGCCGTGGGTCTGCGGGGGCTGCGAGCACCTGTGCCAGATCGATCGCGACCAGTGAGCCTTGCGCAAACTTTGCACCACCCGCGCTCTGCCAATCTTCGCGCAGCTCGAGGATGAGCCGGCCGTCGATCAGGCCCACGAGATTCGATTTCCGGGGCAACCCGAGCCGGACCAGGCCCGCCGGGGTCTGCAGCTGGTATTCGGTTTCAAAGAAGCTGACCGCGCGCTCCAGAAACAGCGCCTGGTGACCGCCGTCGTCCTGCAACGCGCGTGGAAAGACTCCGACATCGCTCCGCTCGCCACGGAACAGTTCCTGCGCGCTGCCGAGCGGCTCGCCCCGCCGCAGGCGCTTGACGACGTACGGATAACCGGAGGCGGTCAGTTCACCCGGCGACCATTCCCGGCTGACCCACAGCGTGTCCCGATCCTGCCAGGCGAGGCCCTGCTTCCCACGGGGGAGCGAGAAACCGCCGGGCACGAACTTCGCACTGCGCAGGTCGAACTCGCGCTCCGTCACCGCATCCTCGCCGCCGTCGGACAAGGCCAGCATGCAGCGGCGTTCGGCCGGTTGCAGGCAATCCGCGCCGCTCCAGAACCAGTTCGCCTTCTCCTGCGCCGACAGCGCATCGAGATCAAGGACCGTGGTCCATGCCGGCGCGGGACGCTGGTAATCCCGGAAACTCGCCTGGCGCCACAGCCCATGGGCGTGCTGCGCATCCTGCCAATGGTTGTAAATGCGGCCGCCCAGGAGTGCCGGTTCGGGAATCCGGTCCGCGGCCTGGGAGAGGGCCAGCGCCTCCTGGTAGAACACCGCGAAGTGCGGATCGTGGTCGAGTACGCCCGAGGTTCTGGCGTTTTCCGAGCGCACCCATTCCAGCGCACGCGCCCCATCGACCTCTTCGAGCCAGAGGAACGGATCCGCGGCATCGAGGGGCGTCTTCTCTTCAGTGCTGGTGCCGGCTCCCGCGGCGATCAGTCGCGCCGGGAACAGCAGGACCAGGCTGGCACAGAGCGAAATAAAGGCGGCAGCACGCATTTTGATGGCTCTCGCGGCAGGAAGGGCGGCCAATAATAATCGTCCGCCGCTTTCGGCACCACGGCTGGCCAAGCTGCCGTTTCGGGCGCAGGATTGCGCTTCCAAATCCAAAAACAGGGGTATGCGCATGCGGCAGCGACACGCGCTGATGACGGCATCGATCCTGGCTGCAGCGTTCGGTGCCCCGGCGCTCGCGGCCACGCCGCAGTCCCAGGCCGACGCGCTGGTCAATGATTTCGTCTACGAGAGTCTCGCACTCGCCCCGGCCACGGCCACCTTTGCGGGCTACCACGTGCACAAGGGCGTGCGGCTCGACAGCCTCTGGGACGATTACAGCCAGGCCGGCATCGCGCGCGGGCGCCGCTTCAATCTCGGGCTCTGGCAGCGCCTCGACGCGCTCCAGGGTGCCCCGATCGATGCCGAGCGTCAGGCCGATCTCGATATGGTGCGCGATGCCGCCGGCCTGAATCTCCTGGAACTCGATCACATCCAGGCTTACCGCCATAACCCGACCATTTATGTCGAGCTGATCGGCAACGGGCTCTACAACCTCTACGTCCTCAACTCCGCCCCCGAGGAGCAGCGCTTCGGCTACATCATCAAGCGCCTGCAGCGCCTGCCGGTGCTGGTCGCCCAGGCCAGGGCCAATCTCATGGATTCGCCCGAGGTGTGGAACCGAGTGGCGCGCGAGGAGAACGACGGCAACATCGAGCTCATCGACAAGACGCTGCGCGCGGCCACTCCCACCTCGCTAAAGACCGCCTACAGTGCCGCGGCCACGCCGGCCCTTAAATCGCTGCGCGAGTTCAACGACTACCTTGCCAGGACGCTGTCACAGAAGACCAGCGACTGGCGGCTCGGCGCGGAGAACTACCGCCAGAAATGCGGGTTCTACCTGCACACCGGCAAGACCCCGGCCGAGCTGCTGGCCGTGGCCGAACACGATCTCGCCGCGACGCGCGCCGAGATTGCCCGGTTGGCCGCGCCGCGTACAGCGGAGGAGGCGCTCACCGAGGTGGCCAGCCAGCATGCGACTCCCGCGACCTACATGGATGAAGTGCGCCAGACGCTCGC
>Ga0209131_1001579_pt1 | contig 15795 bp, 16 predicted proteins | sample GraSoi_2013_40cm_FD_185826 | JGI IMG/M metagenome (GOLD analysis project Ga0209131, IMG submission 185826) | Grasslands soil microbial communities from the Angelo Coastal Reserve, California, USA - Sample 9_17_2013_40cm (SPAdes) (version 2) | ecosystem: Environmental > Terrestrial > Soil >...
TGAAGCTGGTCTCGGAGCGCAGCAGCTGTTTGCGGGCCGCCGCCTCCGGCTCGTTGATGATGCGGTCCAGATGCTCCGTGAGCTGCGCGAAGCCGTGCGGCGAGCGATGGGTGTCGCACGCCTTCCAGTCGCGGTCCCACTCCCGAACCGCGTCGGGCGGGCAGGTCTTTAGGCACCTGCCGCAGCTCGGACCGAGGCACAGCGCGTCTGCCATTGGCTGATCGCAGGCAACATCCACGGAGCACAGCACAGCGGTGAGAATCACGCGCGGCCCGTATTCGGGGGTCAGGATCTGGAGATTCAGGCCGAGCGTGCCGAGTCCGGCCTCTACGGCAGCGTGCGGCAGCGACAGCATCGGCGCGATGTGCGCGCCGGGGTTGTTCTCATATTTGGAAGGATCCACATGCGTGGGCGGCACGATGATCGCCGGGTAGCCGCAGTCTTCCAGCCAATAGACCAGCTCGAGCGAAGTTTCCTCGAGATGCGTGAGCGCGAGCTCGTCGTTGTAGTACTTGTGGCGGTCGTCCCAGCGCCGGATGCGCGCCACGCCGTCGTTGAGACGCTTGGCGAGCACGATGACGCGGCCGCCGTCGAGCTGCGTGATCTGCGCGGTGTCGAGGCGCTTGCCGTCGGCGATGCCGACGAGATCGGCGCCGAGCTCGCGCGCTCTTGCCTTAATCTCCGCTGCTGTCAGCGGTTTGCGGAATATCTCCAAGCTGCTCCTTTTGCTTGCGCTTGAACTCCTGGAGTTGGCGGGCAACCATGCCCTTGTAGCCCTCGGGCCCGACCCAGCGCGCGTTCCACTCCGACAGGCCGCCGCCCGGTTCACCCGCCTTGCGCGCCTGCTGCCACTGCTTCTGCGTCGCGGTTTTCTCCGGCGTGCGCTCGGGGATCACCTTCTGCACCTCGGCGAGATGAGCGTGGTAGTCATTGCCGACCGGGCACACCGCGAGGCAGCGCGGGCAGTCGCCGAACGAGCCGACGACGCGCAGCAGGCCCTGCCAGAAGCCGAATAGGTCGCGCGTTTTCAGCATTTGTGAACGTTGGGAAGGAGCAGCGTCGATCACGCGCTCCATGAATTGGAGCATGGTCATGAAGCCGAATTCCTGCGCCTCGGTGGCGCAGGCGCGCTTGTCGATGCCCCAGTGCAGCACCGCGTTCGGCGGGCATGAATGCAGGCAGCGGCTGCACGACTCGCCGATGCACACCTGCTCGGTGATGCGCTGATCGGGCTCGAGCTCGAGCTCGCTCAATATGCCCGTGAGGTAAACGCGCGGGCCGAACTCGGGCGTCAAGATGTTCACTTCGAGGCCGAGCGTGCCGAGCCCCGCTTCGACGCCGAGATGGCGCGTCGAGAGTCGTCCATAAGACGCGCGCTTCAGATTCCAGTCGGTCTCCTGCGCCGCGGTGACGAAGGTCGGATGGCCCGCGCGCTCGAGCTCGTCGGCCAGGCGATACGCGATCTTGTCCATCTTGCGCAGCACCAGCATATCCATGTACTGCACCGGCACGTTCGAGATGGCGCGGAACGCGCCCGCGGGAATGCGCTGCACCAGCACGATCACGCTCTTGATCGAAGGCAGGATGCGATCGGGCGTCTGCGGCCAGCGCGGATCGGGCGGAAATGCGTTGAGCGTCGCGGCCGATGCGATGCCCGCGAGATCGGCGCCGAGCTCGAGTGCTCTGCGTTTTACCGCTGTTGAATCCGGTGTTCCGGTAAGAGCAACACCGCGAGCGCGAGCGCGGAAAGGCATGGGGCATTGAACCACAAAATGGTTAGAATCCCCGCACCAAGGAGGGTGAATGACTTTCAGACTGTTGGGCCTCGGCGCAGCGATGCTCATCGCGCTGAGCGCGCAGGCCGCGAACGAGCTCAAGATCGGCTTTCTCTCGACGCTCTCCGGACCGGCCGGCGGCATCGGCAACGAGATCCGCGACGGCTTCAACCTCGCGCTGAAGCTCGCGGGCGGCAAGCTCGGCGCGCTGCCGACCGAAGTGATCTTCGCCGACGACACGCTGAATCCCGACACCGGCAAGCAGCTCATGGAGCGGCTGCTCAAGCGCGACCGCGTGAACCTGGTGACCGGCATCGTGTTCTCCAACGTGATGCTCGCGGTCTGGCCAACGATCGAGGAATCGAAGATCTTCTACATCGCGCCGAACGCGACCCCGACATCGCTCACCGGCAAGGGTTGCAGCCCGTATTTCTTTTCGGCGTCGTGGCCCAACGAGGCACACCACGAGGCCGCCGGCGCCTTCGCCCAATCCAAGGGCTTCAAGAACGCCTACCTCATCGCGCCGAACTATCCGGCGGGCAAGGACGCGCTGACCGGCTTCAAGCGCACCTACAAGGGCACCATCGTCAACGAGTTCTATTCGAAGCTGAACCAGCTCGATTACTCGGCGGAGCTGGCGCAGATCCGCGCGGCGAAACCCGACGCGCTGTATGCCTTCCTGCCGGGCGGCATGGGAATCAACTTCATCAAGCAGTTCGTCGCCGCCGGCCTGTCGAACGAGGTGCAGCTCATCGTGCCGGGCTTCGTCTCCGACCAGGACGTGGTGCGCGCCGTCGGCGAGCCGATGCTCGGCATGTTCGACACCTCGCAGTGGGCCTACGACCTCGACAACGATGCCAACCAGAAATTCGTCGCCGAGTTCCAGAAGGAATACAAGCGCATTCCGACGCTTTACGCCGAGCAGGGCTACACCGCGGCGCTGATCATCGACCAGGCGGTGCGCGACGCGAAAGGCAAGATCGAGGACCCGAAGGCGTTCCGCGCCGCGCTGATGAAGGCGCCCGAGCGTGCCAAGACACCGCGGGGCAAATGGAAGGAAGCGGCGAACGGCACGCCGATCCAGGACTACTACGTACGCGCGCTCGTGAAGGATCGCGAGGGGCGCATCGTCAATCGCAAGATCAGCACCATCCTCAAGGACCACGGCGACTTCTGGGCCAAAGACTGCAGCATGAAGTAGCTGGAATTCGGGGACGGAGCCCGAATTAGTCCGGGCTCCGTCCCCGATTTGTTATGTCCGTGATTCTCTTCCTGGAGCAGGCGCTGAACGGGGTGCAGTTCGGCCTGATGCTGTTCCTGCTTGCCGCGGGCCTCACGCTCGTGTTCGGCATCATGGACATGATCAACCTCGCGCACGGCTCGCTCTACATGATCGGCGCGTATTTCATGGCGAGCTTCGTGCAGATGACCGGCTCGTTCTGGCTCGGACTGCCGCTCGCGCTGATCGCAACCGCAGTGCTGGGCGCGGCGCTCGAGATGTCGCTGCTGCGACGGCTCTATGGACGCGACCACCTCACGCAGGTGCTCGCCACCTTCGCCGTGATCCTGATCGCCAATGAAGCGGTGCGCATCGCCTGGGGCTCGCAGCCGATCATGCTCAATCCGCCGGCGGGGCTCACCGGCCCGGTCGCGCTTCCCGGCGGGCTGCAGTACGCGTCTTACCGGCTGCTCATCATTGCGGTGGGCCTTGCGGTCGCCCTGGCGCTGTATCTCACGGTGACTAAGACAAAAGTGGGGATGCTGGTGCGCGCCGGGGCGTCGAATCGCGAGATGGCGACCGCCATGGGCGTCGATATCAAGCGGCTGTTCACCGCGGTGTTCGCCGTCGGCGCGGCGCTCTGCGCTCTGGCGGGGGCGATGCTCGGGCCGATCCTCGCGGTGCAGGTCGGCATGGGCGAGAACATCCTGATCCTCGCCTTCGTGGTGATCGTGATCGGCGGCATCGGCTCGATCCGCGGCGCGTTCGTCGGCTCGCTGCTCGTAGGCATCGTCGACACCGGGGGGCGGGCGTTCCTGCCGATGCTTTTTTCCGCGTTCCTGCCGCCGCAGCTCGCGAGCGCCGCCGGACCCGCGGTGGCCTCGGTGCTGATCTACGTGCTGATGGCCGGGGTCCTTTACTTCAGGCCGCAAGGCCTGTTCCCGGCCCGCGGATGACGCGCGCCCTCCTGGTTTTTGGGGTGCTGGCGATTTTCCCGCTGACGATGCAGGCGATGGACAGCCTGTTCTATGTGAGCCTCGCCAGCCGGATCCTGATCTACGCCATCGCGGCGACCAGCCTGAACCTGGTGCTGGGCTACGGCGGCATGGTGAGCTTCGGCCACGCCGCCTTCTTCGGTGCCGGCGCCTTCGTCGTCGGCATCCTCGCGGTCGAAGGCGTGCGCAGCGCGTGGATCGCGTGGCCAGTGGCGATGGCGGTTGCCGCGCTCGCTGCGCTGGTGATCGGCGCGATGTCGCTGCGCACGCGCGGCGTGTACTTCATCATGATCACGCTCGCCTTCGCGCAGATGATGTATTACATCTTCGTCTCGCTGAAGACCTATGGCGGCGACGACGGCCTGTCGATGCCGGCGCGCTCGACCCTCGGCATGGGCGCGAACCTGAGGAACGATCTCGCCTGGTACTACCTGGTGCTCGCGATCCTCGCCGCCGTGCTCTACGGCCTGCACCGGCTGACGCGCTCGCGCTTCGGCCGCGTGATCGACGCCATCCGCGAGAACGAAGCGCGTGCCGAGGCGATCGGCTTCCCGGTGTTTCGCTACAAGCTCGCCTGCTTCGTCATCGCCGGCGCGGTCGGCGGCCTCGCCGGCGCGCTGATCGCCAACCAGTCGAACTATGTCAGCCCGAGCCTGCTGCACTGGATCCAGTCGGGCACGCTGATGATCATGGTGATCCTCGGCGGCGTCGGCACGCTCTGGGGGGGCCTGATCGGCGCGGCGGTGCTGCTCGGCCTCGAGCACCTGATCGCCGATTACCGCATCGGCTGGCTCGCGGCGCTGGCGCCGAACTACCAGGATCACGCCGGGCTCGCTGTCGGGGCCGTGCTGCTCGCCATCGTGCTGGTTGCGCCGGAGGGCATTGCTGGACTGTTCAGGAGACGCCGCCATGCTTGAGCTGCGCGGCGTCTCGAAGCGCTTCGGCGGCGTGGTCGCGACCGACGACGTCACGCTCGATGTGGTGCGCGGCGAGGTGCACGCGCTGATCGGCCCGAACGGCGCCGGCAAGACCACGCTCATCGGCCAGATCTCCGGCGTGCTGCCCACCGACATGGGTCGCATCGTCTTTAACAACGCGGACATCACCCGGCTGTCGGCGCATGCGCGGGTGCATGCCGGCCTCGCGCGCAGCTACCAGATCACCAGCATCTTCCGGCGCTTCAGCGTGCTCGATAACCTGGCGCTCGCGGTGCAGGCGCGCAGCGGCTCGAGCTTTTCGTTCTGGCATCCGCTCGCCAGCGAGAGCCCTTTGTTCGACGAGGCGCGCAGCATCGCGGCCGAGATTGGCCTTGCTGACAAGCTAGACGCGAGCGCAGCGACTCTGGCCCACGGCGAGCAGCGCGCGCTCGAGGTCGGGCTGGCGCTCGCCACGCGGCCGCAGCTCGTGCTGCTCGACGAGCCGATGGCCGGCATGGGCCCCGAGGAATCGAATCGCATCATCGCGTTGATGGAAAAAATGCGCGAGCGGCTCACCATACTGCTGGTCGAGCACGACATGGATGCCGTATTCCGCCTCGCCACGCGCATCTCGGTGCTGGTGAACGGGCGCATCATCGCCACCGGCGCGCCGCAGGCGATCCGCGCCGATCCGGAGGTGCGCAAGGCTTATCTGGGGGAAGAGCTTGCTGCTTGAGCTCCAGAAGCTGGAGACCGCCTATGGCGCGAGCAAGGTGCTGTACGGGCTCGACCTCGCGATCGATGCCGGCGAAGTGGTGACGCTCCTCGGGCGCAACGGCATGGGCAAGACCACGACGGTGCGCTCGATCATGGGGCTCACGCGCTCGCAGGGCGGCGCGATCCGCTTCCGCGGGCGGCCGATCGAGCGCGAGGCGCCCGATCGCATCGCGCGCATGGGCATCGCGCTGGTGCCCGAGGGCCGCCAGATCTTCCCCAACCTCACGGTCCTGGAGAACCTCGCCGCCTTCGCCGACAACCGCTCGCAGCGCGCCGATCCTTGGACGCCCGAGCGCGTCTTCGAGCTGTTTCCCAAGCTCCGGGAAAGAGCCGACAACATGGGCAATCAACTCTCAGGCGGCGAGCAGCAGATGCTGGCGATCGGGCGGGCGCTGGTGACCAATCCGCACCTGCTGATCCTGGACGAAGCGACCGAGGGGCTGGCGCCGCTAGTGCGCGAGGAGATCTGGAAGTGCCTCGATCGCCTGCGCGCGGCGGGGCAGACGATCCTGGTGATCGACAAGTACATCGAGCGCCTGGTGCGCCTCGCCGACCGCCACACCATCATCGAGCGCGGACGTGTCGCGTGGCAGGGCACTTCAGCGCAGCTCGATGCCGATCGTTCCCTGTGGCACCGCTATCTCGGAGTCTAGGACCGGTCTGCCAGCCTGCCCTTCGGGCGGCGTGCGTGCCACGGGGCGAAGCAGCCAGCACAGGCCCGAGACGCCGCCGCGCGGTCGGCCGATCTCGCTCACGCTCGCCTCTACCTCCGCACCGCCGGCCTGCTCGACCGGGAAGAACGATCGCAGGGGCTTGCGCAAGAGCTCGGCGGCCGAGACGCCCAGCAACTCGACCGCGGCACGATTGGCGCGGCGCACCATGCCATTCAGGTCGGTGAGCACGCAAGCGAGGGGCACAAACTCGAAGAAGTCGACGCAGTCGCGCTCGTACTCCTCGTAGCTTTGCTGTTCGCCTTCGAGGGCTTCCCACATCAGGCCGAGTCCGTCGAGCGCGAAATCCAGGGCTTGAGCCGTTTGCGCATCCATGGGGTGCGACGCGCGGGTCTGCTCGATCAGCTCGCGGATCGCTGCCACGGCCACCGCCAGGCTCGCATGCGGCGGCGTTCGCATTGACAAAACATACGCCGCGCTATTGGCCAAAGATATACCGCCGAATCGGTAATTTTGGGTAGCGACGTGATTTGCGCAAGATTATTCTGGTTTGCGCATGAGCGTCCGCGTCGTCATCGTCGAGGACCAGCGTATCGTGCGCGAACTGCTTTCCGCGATGCTCGCCGGCGAGCCGGATACCGCCGTGGTGGGGCAAGCCTCCACCGGCGCCGAAGCGCTCGAGCTCGTGGACCGGCTGCAGCCCGACGTCGTGCTGCTCGATATCGGCCTGCCGGATATTGACGGCATTGCGGTCATGCAGAGCCTGCGCAGCCGGCACCCGGCGATGCGAGTCATCGCGCTGTCGATCCATGACGAGCCGCGCTATGTCGAGGGAATGATCGACGCCGGTGCGAGCGGCTACGTCCTCAAGTCGGCAACCGTGGACGAGCTGCGGCAAGCCATCCGCGCCGTCGCGCAGGGCGAGACGTATCTGTCGCCCGAGCTGCGCCACCCGGCGCCTGCGGCGAACGCCGTGCGTGCGCGCCGGGCCGTCAGCGCGCTCGGGCGCCGCGAGCGCCAGGTGCTCAGCCTGCTCGCCGAGGGAAGGCACTCGGCGGAAATTGCAGCCCAGCTCGGCATCTCGGTCGCGACCGTCGACGTGCACCGCCGCAACATCATGCGCAAGCTCGACCTGCATACGATCGCCGAGCTGACCAAGTTCGCCGTCCGCAAAGGCCTCACCTCTCTCTGAGAGCCGTTCGCGCGCGGCATAATGCGCGGCACCCATGATGGAACCCTGGCTCGACCTCGCCGGCCGGCAACTGATCGTGCTGTTCTTCGTCGTCACCGGCGTCTCCAACCTCACCAAGGCGCGCATCGCCGATCACATCGAGCGCATGGCGGACCTCGGCGTGCCGTTCCCGGCGAGCGCGTTCTGGCTCGGCATCGCGCTGCAGCTCACCGGCGCGGCGCTGGTGGCATTCGACTGGCACCCGGCGGTCGGCACGCTGTTTCTTATCGTGTTCACCATCGCCGCGACCTCGATCTTCCATCGCTTCTGGCAGAAGAGCGACCCGCTCCAGCGCAACATCTCGCGCCTCGCGCTGCTCGCCAACCTCGCCATCCTCGGCGGATTGCTGCTGCTCCTGGAGAACGTGCGATGAGATGGCCGAGCTCCGCGGCCGACATCGCGCGCATCCAGAGCGAGCGCAAGCGCGTCGCGGTCGAGCGCGCGATGCAGGCGCCGTTCTGGAAGCGCCGCATGCCGCCGATCGATCTCGCGCGACTGGACGATCCCGAGGAATGGCGCAAGATTCCGGTGCTGACGAAGGAAGCGCTGCGCGAGATTCCTGCGCAGTGGTTCCACGAGGAGTTCTGCATCGCGCCGCGCACCAAGGTGGTCGAGTACTGGCGCTCGGGCGGCGCCACCGGCCGGCCGCTGTTCTATCCGCGCTCGGCCGAGGACATGGCGACCAACATCATGGCCTTCGAGCGCGCCTGGGCGCTGATCGGCGCCACCGCCGAGGATTGCGCGCACATCTCGTTTCCGCTCGGCGTGCATCCGGTCGCGCATCTCTACGCGCGCGCCGCGATCAACCTCGGCATCGGCACCGTCTGGTGCGGCGCCGGGAGCAACACTTCCTCCGAAGCGCAGCTCGAGCTGATCGGCGAGTTGCAGCCCACCCTCTGGATCGGCATGGCGAGCTACGGGCTGCACCTCGCCAATCTGGCGGAAGTCAAAGGCATCGACCTCGCGGGCTCGTCGGTGAAGAAGCTGCTGGTGGCCGCCGAGCCGCTCTCGCCGGTGAAGCGCGGCAAGCTCGAGCGCGCCTGGGGCGCCGAGGTGTACGACCATTTCGGCATGACCGAGGCGGCGATCGTCTCGGGCGAAGGCCTCGGCCACGAGGGCCTGCATGCCTTCACCGACCTCTGGTACCTCGAGGTGGTCGACGACCATGGCGAGCCGGTGCCCGATGGCGAGGTCGGCGCGCTCGTCGTGACCGCACTGTGGTCGAACAGCATGACGCCGTTCCTGCGCTGGAGCTCGGGCGATCTGGTGTCGATGTCGCCCTCGCCGGGAGGAGCGCATCCCTGGTCGGTGTTCCCGGTGATGCGCCATGCGCGCCGCACCGTGGGCTTCTTCAAGGTGCGCGGCGTCAACATCAACCATGCTGAGCTCGAGGACGCGATGTTCCGCGATCCGGCGGTGGTCGACTTCCGCGCCGAGGTCTACAACGCGGGCGGCAACGATGTGCTGCACCTGCACGTCGAAACGAGGACTGGCGGAACCGCACCCATCGTGGACATGATGCGCAGGACCTTCCAGATCACCCCGGAAATCACGCTGCTCGCGCGCGGCACCATCGCCAAGGACTTCGAAGCCAACGTCAAGGCGCCGCGCTTCGTGGACAAGAGAGGCTGATGGTGAAAGCGCTGCTGATGCTGCTGGTGGTGGCATTTCCTGCGATGGCCCAGGAGGCCTATCCGTCGAAGAGCGTGCGCCTCATGGCCGCTGCGGCACCCGGCGGCAATCCCGACGTGCTCGGCCGCATGCTCGCGGCCAAGCTCTCCGAGGCCTTCGGCCGCGCGTTCATCGTCGAGAACGTGCCGGGCGCCGGCGGCGTGGTCGCCGCCGAGATCCTGGCGCGCGCGCCGGCGGACGGCCATGTCCTGATGCTCGGCGACTCGGGCGCGCTCGCCATCAACGTCGCGCTGAATCCCAAGCTCAGCTATCACCCGCTCAAGGATTTCACGCTGATCACGGCGCTCGCCGCGGTGCCGACGGTGCTGGTCGCGCACCCATCCATCGCCGCGAACTCGCTGCAGGAGTTCGTCGCCCTGGCGAAGTCCCAGCCCGGCAAATTGAGTTACGGCTCCGCCGGCAACGGCTCGGTGCACCACCTCACGATGGCGGTGTTCGCCGCGCGCGAGGGCCTCGACATGCTGCACGTGCCCTACAAAGGCGGCTCGGCGCTGGTCGCCGCGGCGCTGAGCGGCGAAGTGCAGTCGGGCTGGTCGGGCATCCCGAACGTCGCCTCGCACATCCGCGCGGGGAAGCTGAAGGTATTCGCGATCAGCACCGCCCGGCGCTCGAGCTCACTGCCGGACGTGCCCACAGCGATCGAGCTCGGCTATTCCGATTTCGACATCGCCACCGTCATCGGCCTGCAGGCGCCCATCGGCACGCCGCGCGAGGTGGTGAACCGACTGCAGGCGGTCGCGGCAAAGGCGCTGCGCGAGCGCGAGTTCGCCGAGCGCATGGCGAACCTCGGCATGGAGCTGCGCGAGGAAGGCACCGAGAGCTATGGGCGCTTCGTCAGAGAAGACCTCGAGCGCTACGCCGCCGCGGTGAAGGCAGCGGGCATCCAGCGTGACTAGCTGGCTCGCAGCGCTCGTGCTGGTCGCGTGCCCAGCCGTGTGGGCGCAGGAGGCGTATCCATCGAAGCCGGTGCGCTTGCTCGCCGGCGCGGCGCCGGGCGGCAACCCGGATCTCCTCGCGCGCATGCTCGCGGCCAAGCTCTCCGACAGTTTCGGGCGACCGTTCGTGGTCGAAGACGTGCCCGGCGCGGGCGGCGTGGTCGCGGCCGAGCAGGTGGCGCGCGCGCCGGCCGACGGCCACGTGCTGATGCTCGGCAGCTCGAGTGCGCTCGCGATCAACATTGCGCTCAATCCCAAGGTCACCTATCACCCGCTGCGCGACTTCGCCCCGATCACCGCGCTCGCCGCGGTGCCCTCGGTGCTGATCGCGCACCCGAGCGTGCCTGCGGCCTCGCTCGCGGAATTCATCGCCCTCACGCGCGCCAAGCCGGGCGAGCTCGCCTACGGCTCGGCCGGTGCCGGGTCGATTCACCATCTCACCATGGCCGCCTTCATGGCGCGCGCGGACATCGATGTCGTGCATGTGCCGTATAAAGGCGGCACCGCGCTGGTTGCCGGCGTGCTCGGCGGGCAGGTGCAGACCGGCTGGTCCGGGATTCCGAACGTCGCGCCGCATATCCGTGCCGGCAAGCTGCGCGTCTATGCCATCAGCACCGCGCAGCGCTCGGCGATGCTGCCCGATGTGCCGACGGTGGCCGAGCTCGGGTTTCCCGGCTTTGATATCGCCACCGTCATCGGCCTGCAGGCGCCGGCCGGCACGCCGCGCGAGATCGTCGGGCGGCTGCAGGCGGCGGTGGCCAAGGCGCTGCGCGAGCGCGATGTCGCCGAGCGCATGGCCAACCTGGGGATGGATCTGATGGAGAACGGCACCGAGCACTACACGCGGTTCCTGAAGGATGATCTGGAGCGCTATGCCATGGCGGTGAAAGCAGCCGGGATGAAGAATGAATAACCTCGATCGCATCCGTACTGACGTGGTCGGCAGCCTGCTGCGCCCGGCGCAGTGGAAAGAGGCGCGGCTCGCGCTGGAGACCGGCAAGCTCGGCGCCGCCGAATTTGCCCGCGTGGAGCTGGAGTGCGTTAGACGCCACGTCGCGCTGCAGGAAGCGCTCGGCCTCGACGTGGTCACCGACGGCGAAATCAGCCGCCTCAACTTCCAGGACAGCTTCGGCCTCGCGGTGAGCGGTTATGACATGGGCAGCGAGACCGTGGGCACGCACGAGCGCCGTGTCGCCGGCTCCACGCCGCTCGCCCGCTGGGACATCCCGGATCTCGCCGCGCCGGGAACGCCGGTGGTGCATCGCCGCCCGGTAGTAAAAAAATTGGCACTCGTGCGCAATCCGCCGTTGGATGAATACCGGCGCGTCGCGCCGGTGGCGAAGAAGCCGGTCAAGGTCTCGCTCATCGGCCCCGACCGCGTGATGCAGCGCTTCGACCATGCGGCCTCTAAATCCATATACCCGACCGTGGACGCATTCCTCGCCGACATCGTGGCGATCCAGCGGCAGATGATCGGCGAGCTGGTCGATGCCGGCTGCCGCTACGTGCACATCGACGAGCCCGGCTACACGGCGTACGTCGACGAGCCTTCGATGGAGGCGATGCGCAAGCGCGGCGAAGACCCGATGCAGAATTTTTCCCGCTCGCTCAAGGCGAACGCCAAGCTGGTGGCGAATTTTCCCGGCGTCACCTTTGGCATCCACCTCTGCCGCGGCAATCAGCGCAGCATGTGGCACCGCGAAGGCAGCTACGACGCGATCGCCGAGCGGCTGTTCAACGAGCTGCCGTACCAGCGCTTTCTCCTCGAGTACGACAGCCCGCGCGCCGGCAGCTTCGCGCCGCTGCGCTTCGTGCCCAAGGACAAGGTGGTGGTGCTCGGCCTGGTCAGCACCAAGGTGCCCGAGCTCGAGACGGTCGACACGCTCATTCAGCGGATCGAGGAGGCAGCGCAGTACGTGCCGCTCGAGCGCCTCGCCATCAGCCCGCAATGCGGCTTCGGCTCCGACGTGGTCGGCAATCTCATCAGCGAGGACGACCAGAAGCGCAAGCTCGAGCGCGTGGTCGCCGCGGCACGAAAGGTATGGCAATGAAAGAGCAGCTGCAGATCGGCCTGTTCGACTGGGTCGAGGCCTCCGACACTCGCTCGCCGGCCGAGACCTTCGCGCACAAGCTCGCGCTCGCGGCGGCCGCCGACAAGGCCGGGTTCCACGCCTACATGCTCGCCGAGCACCAGGGCACGCCGCTCTCGATCGACAGCTCGCCAGCCGTGCTGCTCTCGGCGATGATCCAGCGCACCGAGCGGCTGCGCCTCGGCGCGCTCACCTTCTGCCTGCCCTGGCACAACCCGTACCGCTTCTATAACGAAGTGTGCATGCTCGACCAGCTCTCGCGCGGGCGCCTCGAGCTCGGCATCGGGCGCGGCGTGTCGCCGATCGAGTCGCAGATCTACGGCCTCAAGAGCATCGAGGAGTCGCGCGACAAGTACCGCGAGACGCTGGAGGTGTTCTTTGCCGCCTGCCAGAGCGATACGCTGAATTTCCAGGGCAAGTACTACAGCTACCGGGAAGCCGAGCTGCATCTCAAGCCCTGGCAGCAGCCGTATCCGCCGCTCTGGTTCCCGAGCTCGAACAAGGAATCCATCGAGTTCACCGCCAGCCACGGCTATCACACCGCGTTCCTCGGCAAGCTCGCCGACTGCAAGCCGCACTTCGACCGCTACCGCGAGATCTGGGAGCAGCACCGCAACGACCCGGGCCGGCACAACGCGCACGTCGCGGCGCCGTACCTCGGCAAGAGCCAGCACCTGGTCATCGCCGAGACCGACGCGGAAGCCGAGCGCCTCGGGCTAGAGGCTTATGCGAAGTGGTCGAGCCACATCCACCATCTGACGCGCAAGCTCGGCCGCCCCGACGTGCACAAGAACGATCCCTACGCCGAGGATTCGGCGCACCGCCTGATCACCGGCTCACCGCGCACGGCGCTGGAGAAGCTGCAGGAGATGCTCGCGGTGACGAGCGCCAACTACCTGCTCTGCATCTTCTCCTACGGCGACCTCGCGCCCGCGCACGCGATGCGCTCGCTGGCGCTTTTCTCCAAAGAGGTGATGCCCAAACTGAAATAAAGGGGTCAGACCCCTTTATTTTTTAGCGCAGGCGCTTCATCGCCCCTTCGTAGTACGAGAGATCGACGTAGCGGTCGGGGGACGGCGCGCTTCCGCCCCAGCCGCCCTCGATCTCGGCGCGCAGCGCGAGCACGTTCCTGAAGCCCTGCATGTCGAACTGCGCATCCTTGGCGATGCCGAACTTCGGGTCGGTCATGAGCTGCCAGGTCTGCGCGGCGAAATCGCGGTTCACCTTCAGGCGCTCGGCCAGGATGGTCACGGCGGCATCTTTGTTGGCAGGCGCCAGCGCCCAGCGCGTGCCTTCGATCAGGCCGGCGATGTAGCGCTCCATCAGGTCGCGGTGCGCCATGCCCCACTTGCGCAGCACGAAGGTGCCGTTCGCCTGGTACGGCCCGAGGAGGTCGGTGGCGCGGCCCATGCTCTTCAGGCCCGACGCCTTGGCATCGAGCGAGAACGGCAGGTTGAGCATCGCCGCCTTGTACTTCTTGTCCTCCTTCAGGCCACGCAGTCGCTGGCTGGTGCCGCCGATCGGGTAGATCTGGTAGTCGGCACCCTCCTTCATCCCGTTCATCAGCAGGATCTTCTTCAGCTGCAGCGCATAGGCGGTGTTGGTCGCATCGACCAGCAGCGTCTGGCCCTTGAGGTCGGCCAGGGAGCGCACCTCGGGCTGCACGATGAGCTCGTTCATGCTGCTGTCGCCGCCGGTGACGATCACCACGTCCTCCTTGGCCATCTCGACCATCGCCACCGCATTGTCGACCGCGGCCTGCGCGATCTCGAATTCGCCCTTGGCGAGGCCGGCGCGCTGCTCGTCCGAGTTGGCGGTGAACAGGATCTCGACCTTGAGGCCGTGGCGCTCGAACAGGCCCTGCGACTGCGCGGCGAGCGCGGGCAGCGCCTGCGCGCCCGGGAACATCTTCACCTTCAGCGGTGTTTGCGCCGCCGCGATGCTGCAGCAAAAGAACAATACGAATGAAGCGATGCGGATCATCGGGCGTTCCTCCTGGGGTGGTGGCTAGATTATCATCGGCACCTCGTACCAAGTGCCACTGCAGAGGAACGCCATGTTGCAGGAACGTATTCCCGATCTTTCGAAATTCGTCGAGCCGGATCGCGTGCGCCGCGAGGTCTACACCGATACGGACATCTTCGAGCTCGAGATGCAGCGCATCCACGAGCGCGTCTGGATCTATTGCGGCCACGAGTCGCAGGTGCCGAAGACCGGCGACTACTACCAGGTGCAGATCGGCCGCCAGCCGATGCTGATGGTGCGCGGCTCGGACGGCAGCATCAACGTGCTCTACAACCGCTGCCCGCATCGCGGCAACATGATGGTGGGCGACCGCAACGGCAACAGCGGCGAGTTCTTCCGCTGCTCCTATCACGCCTGGACCTTCAAGCACGACGGCAGACTGCGCTCGATCCCGATGATGGAGTCGGGCTACACGGGGACGCGCTGGGGCAAGGACAATCCCGACTGCAACATGAAGCCGGCGGCGCGCGTCGAGAACTACCGCGGCTTCGTGTTCGCCAGCCTGGCGGCCGATGGACCCACGCTGCTCGAATTCCTCGGTGAATCGAAGGTGGCGTTCGACGATATGTGCGACCGCGCCCCGGAGGGCGAGGTCGAGATCGTGCCCAACTGCTTCCGCGTCATCCAGCACTCCAACTGGAAGATCTTCCTCGAGAACCAGCTCGATGCGCTGCATCCGTCGGTGGTGCACCAGTCCACCGGGCGCGCCGCTCACAATGTCGAGAAAGCCATCGAGAAAGAGACCGGCCATGCGCCGCTCAGCTACCACATGCTGTCGGCCTTCGCGACGGTCACCATCGACAAGTGGGACAACTTCCAGACGCTGAGCTATCCGCACGGCCACTGCATCCTCGCCGGCTACATGGGCCTGCGCCCGACCGACCCGGACACGCTGGCCTACGACAAGATCATGATCAAGGCCTACGGCAAGAAGCGCTTCGAGGAAATCGTCGGAGTGAACATTCACCATGTGCTGATCTATCCGGGACTGTCGGTGCAATCGCCGCTGCAGCAGCTGCGCGCGGTGCGCCCGCTCGGCGTCGATCGCACGCTCACCGAGATCTGGCACTTCAGGCTGAAGGGCGCGCCCGAGCCGATCTACCGCCGCTCGCTTGCCTATTACAACCTGGTCAACTCGCCGGCGACGCTGATCAACGCCGACGACCTGGAGAACTTCTGGAAATGCCACCAGGGCCTTTCCAGCGACGGCGGCGACTGGGTGAGCTTCGCCCGGCACCACGGCCACGACATCGAGAAGAACGGCGTGGTCGAGACCGCGCCCAATTGCGGCACCTCGGAGGCGCCGATGCGCGGGCAGATGAAAGCGTGGGCGGAGTACATGCGTGGCTAAGAAGATTGCAAAACGCCCCGCCCCGGTTACGAAAGCCAACGGGCATTCGGTCCAGCACGCGGCGGAACAGTTTCTCTACCGGCAGTCGGAGCTGCTCGATTCCAAGAAATGGCAGGA
>Ga0209131_1001580_pt1 | contig 15794 bp, 14 predicted proteins | sample GraSoi_2013_40cm_FD_185826 | JGI IMG/M metagenome (GOLD analysis project Ga0209131, IMG submission 185826) | Grasslands soil microbial communities from the Angelo Coastal Reserve, California, USA - Sample 9_17_2013_40cm (SPAdes) (version 2) | ecosystem: Environmental > Terrestrial > Soil >...
CAGCGTCGTGACGTATAGCCGCCCATCGCGGTCCATTCCCATTCCATCGCCAAAACCTTCTTCGCCCGGTTTGATGTCGTGAAGCTCGGCAAAGGCGCGCTTGTTCTTGACGGTGCCGTCGGCCTGAATATCGTAACGGTAAACCGTGGTGCCTACGGTATTGTCGACATAGAGCGTGCGGCCATCCGGCGAGATCGTGATCCCGTTCGGGCGCGGCACGGAATCATCGATTGTGATGGGCTGCTTGGCGCCGGGCGGAAGGTAATAGACATAGACTTTGAGTCCGGGCACCACGGGCCGCGGTCCGGGATCGGTGAAATAGATCCCGCCCTTGGCGTCGACGATCAGATCATTGGGCTGGAACAGGCGAAATCCCGGCATGATATTCATGTAGCCGCCATTGGGATTTTTCTTGGAGATGCGCGGTCCGTCGCCTTCCGCCCACAGCATCGTGCCGTCGCGCATCAGCGCGATGCCGTTTCCGCGGTTGGTATTCTCCCGCTCGATGGCGATTTTGCCGCTCGTATCGATATGATAGGTGCGGCTGGCGAGTGTGTCGGAGAAATAGAGGCTGCCGTCCGGGGCACCGAGCGGACCCTCGGTGTTCATGAAGATCTCGCTCACCAGCTCGGGCTGAACGCCTGCCGCCACGACACGCGGTATGCCGGGCGAGGTCTGTGCCAAAAGCGGCAGAGAGAACATTCCGCTCAAAACCAACGTGCCCAATACCAGGCCCACAGCCCAGCTCGGGCTTTTCTGTTGCACTGTTTTCATTTTCCTCCCCGTGGATTCTGCGATGCCTATCATTTTGCGCTGGCAAACGGCCCGACTTCCGGCTTCGGCTGCGTGTTGGCCAGATCGCCAAGCTCCGCTCGCACGCCGCGCGCGATGGCCGCGGTCTCATTTCCGCCCTGGAAGCAGGTGAAATCGGGGCGGTCTTTCCAAGCCAACGGACCGCATAGCCGCTTGCCCGCTTTGATCGCCGCATCGTGGACGATATTGATCGCCCGCTCGTAATCCGGGTCGCCCTGCTTGAATCCGGAGAAATTGCCCAGATCGCTGCTGGCCGCGAACACCGCACTGATCCCCGGCACCTTGGCGATCTCATCGGCGTTCTTCAAGCCTTCCAAGGTCTCTATCATGACGATGACGACCAGATTGTCGTTGATCGTGTTGCGATAGCCGCCCGGAACATTGCCCCACACATTGGGATCGAAGGCTACACCGCCGCCCAGGCTGCGTGCGCCCATGGGCGGGAAATAAGCCCAGTGCACGATCTCTCTGGCTTCTTCCACCGTGTCGACGGTCGGCACGACGAGCACCAGCGCGCCGGAATCGAGCGCGTGCTGGATTTCCTGCTCGTCCGTATAGGCGATACGAACGCCTGGAACCGCCTTGGCGTTGGGGCAGGAGCGCCAGGCGCGGGCGACCGCATCCCACACCGAAGGCGAATGCTGCATCTCGGTCCAGGTGAAGTCGTAGCCGGCATTCGCCATGGCGCAATAGGTCGCCGGATCGTTGACCCCCAAGACGGTTCCGCCAACCAGCTTGCCGCCTTGCATCAGTTTTATCTTGGCCGGATTCCAAATCTTGCCTCCCGCCGGCGTATTGAAGGCGGCGCCATATTTCCACGTCGACATGTTGAACGGGCCTTGATTGACGGAGCCCGGCGGTGCGACCGCTCTGGCATTGCTGTCTCGACCCGCCGGCGCGGCGAGCGGAAACGCATTCGGCGCTTGCTGCGCCGCTGCTTGCCAAACCGCGATGCCAAGCACCGCGCCGGCGAGGGATGCTGTGATCAGATGACGTACACGCCTCATGTCTCTCATGGTTCTCTCCACCTGTTCTCGGTTGTCTCAATCCAACGGTTGTATGCGTGCGATCCAGCCATCATGGTCGGTGTACCAGACGGTCACCGGATCGGTGGAATTGTCGACCCAGGATTCGCGATCGAAGCCATAGGGTTCGGGAAGCACATATTCCGTCCACTGAGCGGTTTTCGGATTGAACCTCACATAGCGCCCGCTATGCGATTCACCCGCCCAGACCTCTCCATTCTTGTCCGCATGGGCCGTGTAGAGCGCGGTGTAGACGATTCTCTTCTTTTTGATGTCGAACTCAACCAGAAGACCGCCGCGTCCGCCCGCCCAATAATTCCCGTCGGGATCGAATTCTCCGCGCGCGGGTCCCGTGTTGGGGCTGCTGTCGGGCTCGAACACTTCGCCCGTCTTGGTATCCACCACGATGACGCCGTCGCGCGGCCACGCGCCGCCGCCGAAGTAGCGCCCGTCCGCACTCATGGCGCTGCCATAGGTCGAGGCGAATTTCTTGGTGGGATAATTCTTCACCACCTCGCCGGTTAACGCATCGACCCTGCTCACATTGCTGCCGCGCGCGCGCCAGATATATCCCTGCGGGTCGAGCGCATAATTGCCGCCCATCGGCGCATTGATCGGCTCGGGGACTTTCCAATGCACGCGGCTGAACTGGTTCGTCTTGGGATCGAGACGCCAGATGTTATGCGCCCAATTCTCCGAGCCCCAGACGATGTCGTTCTTGTCGACATGGATCCAATGCGTGCCCGGAAGGGAACCTTCTTCGACGCCGGGGACGTGGAATTCCATGACCTTGACATAAGAGCTGCGATGGGTGCTGTACCAGATGTTGCCCTTTGAATCGCCGCTCACATCATGGGTGGCGAGCTCCAGGCGCGGCAATTCATATTCGGTGATGACCACGTGGGTGGCGCGTCCTTGCGGCCGGGGCAGCGTGACGAATGACGGATCTGGCACGTCGGGTCCGCGCACAGTGGCCAACCATTTTACCAATTGCGCTTCCAGCGCGTCGTTGAAGCGGCCCACCGGGCGCATCAGGATCAGCGGCGAGCCTGCGCCGTGTGTCATGCGGGCGACAATCTGCTGCCAGCCATGCTCGTCGTAATGGTTGCGGAAAATCTGCTGATAGGAGTGGCAGAAATTGCAGTTCTGCGTCAGCAGCTTCTTGTCTTCGCCCGACCCCGATAGGCTTGCGAGCCATTCCGAGCCGGTGATCTGGGCTTCGATCTCGCGGGTCGGCGGCAACAGCTCCAGCTTGGTGACGCGCGTGAGTTGGATATCGTCCATCGCCGTCGCGCCGTCGATCGCGACCTTCTCCTTGACGAAGGGCCGGTATTCGCGCGGCAAAGCGATGCGAAACGTATAGGTCCCCGAGTCCAATCTGGGAAATTCGTAGCGGCCGTCCTGATTGCTGTAGACCGTGGTGCGGATCGCGGTCTTGTCGGAGATCAGCTGCACGCCCATGCCTTCGATCGGCACTCCCTGGTCGTTCTTCACCAGGCCCTTGGGACCGCCCAGGAACCTTTCCGCGGTGGCGGCGTGCGCCGGCGGCGCCGCAAGGCTCAGCGAAAACGCGAAGCCCAGCATCGCGATCAGCGAAACGCTTCCCAGGGATTTTTCCATTCGACCAGCCATTGGGTTCCTCCTCGCCGCTATTCACGCCTGAAAGAAATCGGTGAAATGCCGATAGACGCGGTCGGGCACTTCCTCTTGCATGTAGTGACCGCAAGGCAGCCCTTCGCCCTGGACATTCGTGGCAAATTTCCGCCACACGTTCAGAAATTCGTCGCTGCGTTCCGGCCCTTGCGCGCCCCAGAGAATGAGCGTGGGCGTCGCGATTCGCCGGTCCTTGTCGGCGGTGTCCATCTCGAAATCGCAGGTCGCGGTGGCGCGATAATCGCGGCACGAGCCGGTGATGGTCTTCAACGTGTAGCACCGGACATATTCGTCGAACGCGGTTTGCGTCAGAAATCCCAGACCCGTTCCGCCGCGGAGCGTCATGCGGTTGCGCAGGAAGAATTCCGCGCCCGCGGCGCTCATCAGACGTTCGGGAAAGGGCTCGGGCTGCGCCATGAACAGCCAGTGCCATGACGCCAGGGCCCAACCCTTGGTCGTGTTCGTCCACACGTGGTAATTGGGCAGCACATCCATCATGCAGGCCTTGATCACGCGCTCGGGATGGTCGAGGCACATGCGATGCGCCGTGCGACCGCCGCGGTCATGACCGGCCGCGAAATAGCGCGCGAATCCGAGCTGCTCCATCACTTCGACCATATCCAGTGCCATGGCGCGAAAGCTGTAATTGATGTGATCGGGACCCGGGTCGGGGAGCGAGCTGTCGCCATAGCCGCGCAGATCGGGAAGCACGACGTGATAGCGTTGCGAAAGCTGCGCGGCGATTTTGTACCAGGAGACATGGCTCAGCGGGTTGCCGTGCATCAGCAGCAAAGGCGGCCCCGAGCCGCCGTGACGCAAGCGGATGATCGCGCCGCTGGTTTTCATCTCGATATGCGCAAAACCTGGAAACAAAGCGGCGACCTCGGGCGTGCCCCAGCGGTTGGGATCGCGGACATAATCTGCCGATGAAATCACCGATGTTGCCGATGCACCTTGCGCCAAGGCCGGCGCGGCGATCGCCGCCGATGCGACCGCGCCTGCCGCCATCGCCTGAAACATTTTGCGGCGGCTGAGACCATCTTCTTCTGCGGAAATGGAATCGGGATGGTCCGTCATCGCGCGCTATTCCTCGGCACCGGCGCGATAACGCGGATTGGGCGGTGGGCTGTTGGAATCCCAACAGCATTGGTCCTTCAAATAGCTGGCGAGATCGCTCAGATCGGCATCGTTCAGCGTGTATTTGTATGCCGCCATGCCCGCGCCGCCATTGCGGATCTCGTCCTTGATTCCATCTTCGGTGGCGGGGCGCCCGGAAAGCAGCTTGTCTCGTTGGAACACGCCTTTCAGCGGCGGGGCGCCCTTGGCGAACTCATTATGGCAGAACCAGCATTTGTAATAGAAAATCTCGCGGCCGCGATCGGGCCCGCTCTGCGCCGCCTTCTTGAACTCGTAGATCGCCAGAGAGCGCTGATAGGGGTCGCGCATCACCGGCTCTGCCGCGGGCGCCGCGGGTTTTGGGGCAGCCGCACTCTGTTGCTGGGCAGCCGGCGCCGCCGCTTCTTCCTGCACGGGCGCGCGCCGTCCGATCCAGATGCCGGCAGCCAACACGACCGCGATCGTCGCACAGGCAAGCAATGCCCTGGTGATACGCGAATTCATGGCTCCCCCTTGCGCTTACCTCGTTGTTGTCCGCGCTTGCTTCCCTTGGCGCTACCCTAGCAATTTTCCGAGCGCCTTACCCGAGCCTTCTTCACTCTTTGAGGCAAAAAGAAAGCGCGATCCGGCCAGCCGAATCGCGCTTTTTCTTTGCCAAAGTGAAAGCAGCGGCTAGTTCAGCGGTTCCACCTTGACGATCGAAGCGCCGTGGTTGCTCCCGACCCAAAGCGTGCCAGGATTGGACTTGTCGTCGACAAACACGCGCCGGATGTTGGTCTCCCTTGGCAGCGGATATTCCACCATCTGTCCCGTCTTGGTGTCGAGCCGCACCACACGGTCCGTCGACATGGACCCCGTCCAGGCGTCGCCGTTCTTGTCGACGACCGCGTCGTAGGGCGCGCTCCACTTCGTGGGCACCTTCCATTCCTTCATGTCGCCGGTCTTCGTATCGAGCATGCCGATCGCATCGGCGCCGTATTCGGCGAACCACAGGCGATCTTGCGCATCCGCCCGGCCGCGGCGGGGCCGCGACATCGGCGTCGGCGTCTTGTAGATCGAGTAGGCCTTGGTCTTGGCGTCGATCTTGCCGATGCCGTCGCCGGAGAAATCCAGCAGGTAGATGTTGTTCTTCGAATCGCTGTGGATGCCATAGGTGCCGAGCCGCCGGCCCGTGGTCGGATCGGTCTGGTTGCCAAAGTCTTCAAACTTCCCGGTTGCGAGATCCAGCCGGTAGATGTGGCCTTCGTCCGAGTTCTTGATCCAGACCTTGCCGTCCACGCTCGTCGCATCCACCGCAAGATGGCCGGTCTGCGCCGCATCCGTCTGCCATTCCTTGGGCACCGTCCATTGCTGGAACTTCTCGGTCTTGGGGTCGAATCTCGCGATGCTCGCCTGATACATCACGCCCACCCAGATGTTGCCCTGCTTGTCGGCTTCGAGGTCGAGTGTGCCGACCGGCCAATCCTTCTTTGTTTGCGGGATGGGATATTGCGTCACCTTGCCGGTCTTCGGGTCCATCTTGCCCAGGAACATCTGACCGAAATCGGAATACCAGACCATGCCTTGCGCATCGAGGATGACGTCGTGCGGCTGGATCATCGCGTTGGGAAGGTCGTATTCGGTGATGACGACTTGGGTCGATTTTCCTTTCAGCCGCGGCAGGGTCTTGAGCTCATAATTGCGCGTCTCGGTCTTGCTCAAATTGACCGTCGAGAGCCACTCCGCGACTTTCGTCGCATTTGCGCCACCGCGGCTCATCATGCCGTCGCGTGTCGCATTGCCCGCGAGGCGCTGCGGCTTGGTGGGCATGCTGCCGGGATAATAGCCGCTCATCCGTTCGAAGATTTTCAGGAAGCCGTCGGCGTCGTAAGTGGATTTAACGATCCGCTCATAGGTATGGCAGCCATTGCAATTGAGCAGGAATTTCTTTTGCTCGTCGGTGCCCGGCATGCTCATCAGCCACTCGGCATTGGTGAGCTGCGCCGCGAGGTTCTTTGTCGGGCCGAGTTTGAGGTCCGCATTGGTGCTGGCGCCGGCCTTTACGTCCGCGCCATTGGCGCCATCGAGCTCATAGCCGACGGCCCGGATCTTCAGGCTGTAATGCCCGGGTTCGAGCTTCGCGGCCGGAAAGCTGTAATGGCCCTTGTTGTCGCTGACCACCGAGACCGTGATCGTGGAACCGTCTTTCTTCGCGCTGACGATGACGCCTTCCATCGCGCCTTCTTTGGCGGAGCTGACTTGCCCGGCGAGCGCAGCGGCGGGTTGCGCGTGAGCGGGCTGAGCAATGGGCGACTGGATGAGAAACGCCAAGCCGGCGGAAACGGTGAGCAATAGGGCGTTACGCATGCCAACCTCCCTGGCGGGCTGGTTCAGCCCAATGGACCTGACCTTGCGCATCAGGGTGCCTCTTTCCGAACCCGTCGGCAAGCTGGTTCCGGGCGGCGGCGCTCGCCTCCCAAGCGCTTGGAAATCACGATTTGGTGGGGCTTTTATGCCTCGGGATTCGAAAGCGGAACGCGGCGGTCAGATCTTCTTGTCGACCAGCACGCCTTCCATCTCTTTCAGGTAATCGCGCAATTCGAGCAGCTTCTCCGGCGGCCATTGCCGGATGATCTCCCCGGTGTCGGGGTCGATGGAGCGGTATACGAAGGTGCCGCTGGTCTTGTCCTGCTCGATCTGCAATTTGGAATTTGTCGGCAGACTCTTCTTGATCAGCTTTGCCACGGCCTCCTGCAACACCTCCACGCGCTGTTCGGGCGCAAGATTCGTGACGGTGCTGACGGCTCCGGGAAGAGTGGGCGACGCCTGCGGCCGGCTCGGGTTCGAAGCGGGCTCACGCGGACTGGGGTTCGGTGTGTTTGAGATAGGCTCGACCATCTCTTAAGTCTTTCATTCTCGGTTTGTTCGGTTCACCTGCTGAAGCGGTGGAAAAATGGGGTCGGCCCGAGGACCGACCCCACTCAATGCTTTAACGGAACAGAGACAGCGTGATCGATGGCGCTGCGTTCGCAATCGAAAGGGCCTGGATGCCCAGCTGCTGCTTGACCTGCAGCGACTGAAGTTTGGCGCTTTCCACTGCCATGTCCGCGTCCACCAGATTGCCGATACCGGCATTCAGTGTGTCGACCAATTTGGAGACGAAGGTCGCCTGAATCGTGAACTTCTTCACGCCGGACGCCATTTTCGCCAATGCCCCGTTGACGTTCTGGATCGACAAGTTGAGGGTCCCGACCATGGTTGAGGCTTTTGCCGCGGTCGAAATCGTGGAGGTGGACTGCACCGTCACGATGGAGCCGCCCAGCGACAGCGTCTGGCCGCCCACAGTGATCTTCCTGGTGCCGTCGGCGGAAGCCAGGGCTTGGAAGTTTGCCGTGGTGCCGTCGACCATGTTGGTGCCGTTGAACGACGCGTTCTGAACGATCGTGGTGATCTGATCGCGCAGAGCGGTGAAGTCGGCGTTCAAAGCATTGCGGCTGGCCGTATCGAGCGAGGCATCGGCACCCGCCAACGCTTTGCCCTTAAGGTCGTTCAAAAGGTCGGAAATCGATTGTCCGGCCGAGATCGCGACGTCAACCGTCGAAACGCCGCGATTGATGCTGTCGCTCACCGCCTGATAACCGGCCACGTTGCCGCGCATGTTCTGCGCGATGGCGTAGACGGCACCATTGTCCTTGGCGGAGGAGACTTTCAGACCCGTGTTGATGTGGCTCTGCGTTGACTGCAGTTCCATCTGGGTCTGGTTGAGGTATTGCAGCGCCGCCATGGCGCCGAGGTTGGTGTTTACGCTTAACATTCCACTACTCCCTTTAGGGATCAAAGCGCCTTGTGCGCTTGGGACGTTTTGCCCCGTAGGGTGCTATCGCAATGCCCATGCCGCGACGGGTACTGTCGGCGTTAAGCATTTGTCCAAAGCTGGAGCGTGGCGTTTTTTGCCGGGCTGGAAACCATTTCGGGCAGGCCTTGCCCGGCAATTCCTGCCGAGCTGGGCAAGATTTGCCGTCTCGCAGCGGCAAATCTTGCCGCGCGACGCCATAAAACTGCCACACCTTATGTCCTCACTGCGGTATGCGCCCGGTCGGAAGAAGCGACTGCATCCCACTGATATGGCTACGCTTTCGTCAGCCACGTCAGGACCAATGGGGTCGCGGTCTGAGACATAAAACCTTCACACCCTCGACCAGCACCCCCCGAATCAGCCATAGGAGAGTCGCGCTCGTTTGGCGTCGGCCCCGGTATTTGCCAAAAGCAAAAACGAGGGCAGTGGCGCGCGAACGCTCGCTGACTCGACGGAGTACGCCATGCTCCTCGAAGGCCCTGTTCTATTCCTCGGTTTCGCGTCCATCGCGTTGGCAATGTTTGCGTTGCGCGTGATGGAAACGGCTCGCCATCTGCGACCTGAACCCGTGCTTCGTCCACGGGTCCTCGCGATGACGAGAGCGGAAATCAACCGGATCGGAGGACTGAGCGGAGACGCCGCGCGCGATGAAGCTTCGACAGAAATCAAGCCGCTGTCCTGGGTTCATTGTGCGCTGCTCATTCTGCTCGTCTCGGCCCTTTGCTACGCGCTCGGCTACTTCGCCATAGCCGAGCTGGTCTATGGCAGGCTTTAGCCGCCGCAACCGCCGCCTCAGATGAGACATGAGGGAAGGTGCGCCGCAAGCTGGCGCAAATGCTACTTCTCGCCGTAATTCACCGTCAGATATTCGATGATCGCAGCCGCGTCGTTCGGCGCGATCGGCGCCGCGAATACGTTGATCATCTTGTTCACTTCGGCGGTCCAGGTCTGGCGGTTCATGAAAGGCGCATTGATGGCGATGTAATCGAGACTGTGACAGCCGGCGCACAGATTCTCGACCATCGCGCGCCCGGGCGCATTTTTGAGAGTCAGGCTTCTTTCTTCGGCCAGAGCGCCAGACCCTGCGATGATCGCCGCCAGAACAAGAAGGCAAACAGGTTTCATCGAGGTTCTCCCTAAGCCACGACGATGCTCGTCGGGCGGACCACATTGTTGTGATACCCGGCGGCATTGAAGATCAGCGCATCCACCTGCGTCTCGCCCACCCGATTGGTGGCCTTTGCCAGGATCGTGCGGGTTCCCGCCGCATCGGGGCTATAGCGGTAGCTCCAAGGCCGGAACGCGAAACGGCCCTGATCATTGCCCAGGGTGGCTTCCCGCCAGGTTTGGCCATTGTCGGTCGAAACCGCGACCGAGCGGATCCCATAGCCGCCATCCCACGCCACACCCGTCACATTGAGGCTCTCGCCGGCGCGAACCCGCGTTCCTTCCGCGGGCGTCGCGATCAAGGAGTTCACCACCATTTCGGTGATGGGTGTGTTCATCTCGTTTTCTTGCGTTGCGAAGCGCTGCACGGTTGGGAACATCCCGGTCGGGATGCGATAGGCGCCGCGCATCCAGAAGCCGTCAAAGGGCTTGGCCACCGCCTGGATGGATACGAGATGCTTCATCCAATAGGTTCCGGTCCAGCCGGGAACGATCAACCGTGCCGGGTAGCCGTTGAAATGGGGCAGGGCCTCGCCGTTCATCTGCAGCGCGATGATCGTGTTCTCGTCCATCGCCTTGGCGAGGGGCAGGCTTTTCACGAAATCCGGAGTGCCGTTGAGCACTGCCCCATCTGCGCCGTCCGCCACGATCTCCACCATGCCCGGCTTTAGCCCAGCTTTCGCGAGCACATCCTTCAGCCGCGGCCCGCGCCATACCGCGTTGCCCATGGCGCCGAGGCCCCATTGCACGCCGGGTACGTGCGGCGTGGAAAGGCCCCGACGATTGCCGGCGCATTGGCACACGGCGGCGATTTCGACCTGCTCATAGCCCGATTGCAGGTCGGCGAAGCTGAGCTGCAGCGGCGTTGTGATGCCTTCGCCGCCGACGGCGAGCTTCCATTGCTGGACATCGATGCGCGGCGGAATTCCCGCCAAATGGTAGCGCACGAAGAACGCATCGTTCGGTGTGACACTCGAAATTCGGCGGGCGGGTGGTGAGCTTGATGAGCGGCCGCTTGCCCGGCAGGGCCTCCATGACAGCGCTATCGTAATCGCCCTGCGGAAGGCCGAAGGTCAAAGGCGCGCGTTCGGCGGCGAACGCACGGTGGGACAGAATCGCCGGCGCGGCGATCGTGCCGCCCAAGCCCTGCAAAAACCATCTGCGGTGCACGTTGCCTCCGGCGGCTTCGAATGTCGTTGCACCATTCGTAGGAGAGCACCTAGTCTCCCGCAAGCAGGATTTTACGCAAAGAAAATGTCATAACGCCGCCATGCGCTGGACCCAAGGGATGGTTCCGCTAGGGAATTTCTATGGCGCCTCGTCCTGAATGGCTTGCCGCCGCACTCGAGCATCAGCGCGCCGGCCGGTTCGCCGAGGCAGGGCGCATTTGTGAGCGTGCTCTTGGCGCCAATCCGGCCGAGGCGGATGCGCTGCATCTGCTCGGCCTGATAGCCGCCGGCCGCGATCAATATGAGCTGGCGGGCTCCATGTTCGCGCGCGCCATCACGTGCAAGCCCAATAGGGCAGACTTCTACGCGAGTCTCGGAAATCTGTTCTTTTCACGCGGCATCATCGCGGAAATGGCGGATTGTTACCGGCGTGCGCTCCTTCTCAGCTATTTCAGCACCATCCCGGCGCCTTATGCAGAGATCATCGCTCACGCCGGCAGCGATCCGCCAGGGTCGAATTTCACGGCGAACGTTGGCGCGTACAAATCGCAATATCTGCAGGACATTCTCCTCGATCGTTGGATCTTCGGCGGCGTCGCGGACGGTATTTTCGTCGATATCGGCGCCCATGACGGCGTCGCCTATAGCAACAGCTTCGTTTTCGAGAAGTTGCGCGGTTGGCGCGGCATCTGCATCGAACCCAATCCACCTGTGTTCGCGCAGCTCGCGGTGAACCGAAAATGCACAACCCTCAATTGTTGCGTGTCCGATAGCGCGGGCACGGTGCCGTTTCTCAGGATTTCCGGCTATTCGGAAATGCTTTCCGGCATGGTGGCGACATATGAGCCCGAACATCGCGAACGCGTGGAACGGGAGCTGAAACAATTCGGCGGGTCGTCGGAAATGATCCCCATCCAGGCCCGCACGTTCAGCGCCATCATGGCGGAGTCCGGTTTTGCGGAAGTGACCTATCTCAGCATCGATACGGAAGGCAGCGAGCTTGCGATCCTGCAATCGATCGATTTCAAGCGGTTTTTCGTGCATGGGATCACGGTCGAGTACAATTTCGATCATGTGAAGACCCGGATGATCTCCCTGATGCGCGCAAACGGTTTCGATTTCGTCCAGACGTTGGGACACGATCTTCTGTTCCTCAACCGCCTCAGCCCTTTTCAGGCGAATTTGCAGCGGCTGCGCCGCGAACATTAGCGTTGGTCGGGTTGCGCCATGCCGATTGGTGGAGGGCCGAAACTATCTTACAGTCCCGTCACATCGCTTTGGTTAGGGACACATGACGGCAAGAAATGGCATTTTTTCCACCTCCGACGGCAGCTCTATTGTCTATTCGCTTCACGCGGCAACCAACGGGTTCGGCCCCCGCCTTGTGCTCGTCCATTCGCTGGCGCTCGATCGCAGCGTCTGGGACGGCGTGACGGAACGACTGGCGGGACGAGCGGAAATCCTGACCTACGACGCACGCGGGCACGGCCAATCCGGCCGGCCGCACATGGAGTTCACGGTGGAACTCTTCGCGCGCGACCTCGCTGAGCTGATGGATCATGTCGGCTGGAGCGATGCGACCATAGCGGGCTGTTCGATGGGCGGTTGCGTGGCGCAGGCTTTGGCGGGCGTCTATCCCGGGCGTGCCCGGGCACTCACGTTGATCGATACGACCGCCTGGTATGGGCCCGAAGCGCCGAAGCAATTTCGCGATCGCGCCGCGGCAGCCCAGGCAAAGGGCATGGCAGGGTTGATCGACTTCCAGGTGCAGCGTTGGTTCTCGGACACATGGCGCCAAGCCAATGCGAAACGCGTGGCGCAAGCGACCGAAATTTTCCTGGAAAACGATTTCGAATGTTACGCCGCGACCTGCGCGCTTCTGGGTGATGCCGACCTCCGTCAATATCTCCCCTCGTTCAAGATGCCGGTTTCCATCATCGTCGGCGAGGAGGATTACGCGACGCCGGTCGCCATGGCGCGAGCCCTGCACGATGCCATTCCGCAATCGACGTTGAAGATCATCGCGGGCGGACGTCATCTCACGCCTATCCAATGTCCCGACGAGATCGCGGACGAAATTTCGCGGCTGATGGAGCGCGTCTGATGTCCGCCGAGCGGATCTGGGACACGAACGCCCCAGGCGGCGGCCCACCGCTCAGTGAGTCCGCCAAGGCGGCGGAGCTGATTGCCCGCATCGAATCCGTGCCGTTCTCCAGATGGCATATTCGTCCGCGCGTGATCATGGGCAGCGCGACTTTCTTCGACGCCTTCACGGCGTTGTCGCTCGCTTCGGCCACGCCGGTCCTCGTGCGTTTGTGGCAGCTCACGCCCGGCCAGGTGGGCTATCTGCTCGCGGCAAGTTATTTCGGGCAATTCGCGGGGGCCCTGATCTTCGGCTGGCTCGGCGAGAGGATCGGCCGCGTGATGAGCGCGACCTATGCCACGCTGATCATGGCCGTGGTGAGCCTGGCCTGTGCCTTCACCGGCAATTTCACCGAGATGTTCGTGTGCCGCATTATCCAGGGCATCGGCGTGGGCGGCGAAATGCCCGTCGCCGCCACCTACATCAACGAATTGTCGCGCGCGCATGGCCGCGGGCGGTTCTTCATGCTGTATGAGCTGATCTTCCCCATCGGCTTTCTCGCCGCTGCCGTTGCCGGCGCGCAGCTTGTGCCGGTCTATGGCTGGAACATCCTCTTCCTGATCGGCACGGTTCCCGGGCTCATCATCACCTATATGGTCTCGCGTCTGCCGGAATCGCCGCGCTGGCTCATCCGCGAGGGCCGCTATGCGGAAGCCGAGGCCATCATCCGCAGCCTCGAAGCGAGCACGAACAAGCGCAATCCCGTGGCCGCGCAGCCTCTGTCTCTGGCCGCGACGCAGAAGAGCCGTTGGAGCGAGCTGTTCTCGCCGTTCTATCGGCGGCGCACGCTCGTCGTCTGGGCGATCTGGGCCGCGGCCTATGGCGTCACCAACGGCCTGAACAATTGGATGCCGACGCTCTACAACACGGTCTATCATTTGCCGCTGCAGGCTTCGCTGAACTTCGCGCTTCTGACCAATGCGACACAGATCCTGGTGCTGCTGGTCTGCGTCTTCGTCATCGACCGCATCGGCCGCAAGACCTGGATGATGGTTTCCTTCGTGATCGGCGGATTGCTGCTGCTTCCGTTGGGATTGTTCGGCGCCGACGATGTGACCCGCGTGGTGATTTTCGTCACGCTCAGTTACGGCGTCATGAGCACCATCAATACCGTGCTCTATCTCTACACGCCGGAAATCTACCCCACGCGCATTCGCGCGATCGGGACCGCGGCATCGACCTGCTGGCTGAGGCTGGCATCGGCAGCAGGGCCGCTCGTCGTCGGGGTGATGATGGTGTCGCACGGCATATCGTCAGTGTTCCTGATGTTCGCCGGGGTGGCGCTTCTGGGGGCGATTGCCGCCACGCAGATGATCGAGACCCGCAACCGGCGTCTCGAAGATATCGCGCCGTAAGCTCCCCTGTCATTCCCGCGTAAGCGGGAATTCAGTTTCTTCACGGGCATATCCTGGATGCCCGCCTTCGCGGGCATGACAATTGTGGTGTTGGGGCTAAAAGTCCGGGGTGTCGGCCTCCGGTAGCGCCGAGACGTCGAAGCCGAAATAGTTGGCGTTGTTCTCGGCACAGGGCGATTCATCCCATGGGCCCTGGAATTCCAGATGATAGATCTGCCGCGCCGACCATTTCGTGGTGAAGGCGCCGGGGTCTTCGACCGTCACCGTAACCTCGAGCGTCCTGCCGTCTGGCGCCAGCGTGAAGCGCTCGACGACGTGAAGGTCCTTGGTGTGCGGCGTCAGGTAATTGTCCACGAACGTCTTATCCGAGAGGCCGATCGTGTCCACGACCAGCGTGTCATGACCCTCGTAATGCCCAACCGATTCTCCGTACCAGGAGGGTTTGGGGTTTTTCGAATGCGGCACGTTCAAATAGACGCGGCGCAGCTGGGCGTCGCCCTCGTTCACGACGAGGACTTTGTCGCGGGGATCGCACCGCCGCCGGCTGTGTCTGCTGCCAAGACCGGGACCATTGCGGCGGCGCAAATGCTTGCAGCCGCGAACGCACCCGCGCAGGCAAGTTTGTTCCATTGCGCGAAATTACCCATCGTCGTTTCTCCGTGTGATGCCTTGCCCGGTGGCGCTTCAGAAGTCCGGCTTTTCGGCTTGCGGGATATGATAATCGAATAGAGCAGTGTTGTTCTCGGCGCAGGGCTCTTCCTGAAGCGGCTCCGGCTGCACGCGGCGGTAACGCTGGATGCCGCTCCAAGGCTGATTGAACGTGTCGGGATCCTCCGCGGTGAACGACACCTCCAGGGTCTTGCCGGCATCGATCAGCTTCCAGCGCTCCACGACATGGAGCTTTTCGGTGTGCGGCGTACTGTAATTGTCGACATAGGTCTTCGCGTTTAGCTTGACCGTGTCGACGACCAGCGTATCGCCCTCATAATGGCCAATCGAATCGCCATAAAAAGTGGGGCGCGCGTTCCTGTCGTGCTCAGCGTTCATGTGGATGTGACGCGTTTCGTTGTTCCCGGTGTAGATGATCAGCACTTCCTTGGGCGTCTGGATAAAATAGACCGGTTCCACGATGAACAGCATGAAGTCCGGAACGCCCGCGGCCATGCAGCTCGAGCGCGCGGTGTAGCCGATTTTCCCGGCGAGCACGTCGTCATTGTTTCTCTTCATCGCGGCCTTCGCCCAGTCCTTCAAATTGGGATTGGACAGGTCCGCCACGCGATAGGTCGGCTGCGCGCCCCTGCCATTGGGGACGAAGGGATATTTGGGATCGTTGGTCGTCGGGCTCGGCCCGCCTGGCACGGATATGTAGTCCTGGCTGGTTGCGATCCATGCGACGCCGTCCGACGAAAAATCCGGCGCGTTCCCTGCCGCGGTTTGTGCGGCCAATGCGGCGCCCGCCGTCAGAAGCCCAGCCAAAGCACAGCCCGCGAGGAGCCGCGTGATGGGCGCATGGTCTGA
>Ga0209131_1001581_pt1 | contig 15794 bp, 14 predicted proteins | sample GraSoi_2013_40cm_FD_185826 | JGI IMG/M metagenome (GOLD analysis project Ga0209131, IMG submission 185826) | Grasslands soil microbial communities from the Angelo Coastal Reserve, California, USA - Sample 9_17_2013_40cm (SPAdes) (version 2) | ecosystem: Environmental > Terrestrial > Soil >...
CCTACGACCGCCACGAATGACGGCGAACGACCGGTCGGCGCGCGTCTTCGTCGCCGGCCACCGCGGCATGGCCGGCTCGGCGATCGAGCGCGCGCTGCGACGCCGCGGCTACGACGACATCGTCACGGCGCCGCGCGCGGAGCTCGACCTCACCTCGCAGGCCACGGTGCGCGCGTTCCTCGCCTCGACGCGCCCCACGCAAGTGATCCTCGCCGCGGGCAAGGTGGGCGGCATCCACGCCAACAACACTTATCCCGCCGAATTCATCTACGAGAACCTGATGCTGGAGGCGAACGTGATCCATGAGGCGTGGCGCGCCGGCGTGAAGCGCCTCCTCTTCCTCGGCTCGAGCTGCATCTATCCCGTGCACGCCGTGCAGCCGATGCGCGAGGACGCGCTCCTCACCGGCACGCTGGAGCCCACCAACGAGCCGTACGCCGTGGCCAAGATCGCGGGCATCAAGCTTTGCGAGTCGTACAACCGGCAGTACGGCGTCGACTACCGCAGCGTGATGCCCACCAACCTCTACGGGCCGGGCGACAACTACCATCCGGAGAACAGCCACGTCATCCCGGCGCTCATCCGCCGCTTCCACGAGGCGAAGGAAGCGCGCGCGCCGAAGGTCGTGATCTGGGGCACCGGCAAGCCGCGGCGCGAATTCCTCTTCGTGGACGACATGGCCGAGGCGAGCGTACACGTGATGGAGCTCGCCGCCGCCACCTACGAGGCGAATACGGCGCCAATGCTCTCGCACATCAACGTGGGCAGCGGCGAGGACATCACCATCGCGGAGCTCGCGAAGCGGGTCGCGAAGGTGGTCGGCTACGAAGGCCGCATCGAGCAGGACCCGACGAAGCCCGACGGATCGCCGCGCAAGCTCATGGACGTGACGCGGCTGGAGGCGCTCGGGTGGAAGCCGCGCGTGGGCCTCGAAGAAGGCCTCGCGATCGCCTACCGCGATTTCCTCGCCGGCGGCCGACGCTAGCCTGCCGTGGCGGGTCCGCCGAAGGTCACCGTCGCCGTTCCGTCCTTCAACCAGGGCGCCTTCCTCGAGCAGGCGCTGAAGTCGATCTTCGACCAGCTCGTGGACGTGGAGGTCTTCGTCGCCGACGCGGGTTCCGCCGACGGCACGCTCGATGTGATCCGCAAATGGGAATCGCGCCTCGCGGGCTGGCGCAGCTATCCCGACAAGGGACAGTCGGCGGCGATCAACGAGTCGATCGCCAAGGGCAGCGCGCCCTACGTCTGCTGGATCAACAGCGACGACTGGCTCCTGCCCGGCGCGCTCGCGCGGTTGATGGAGCCGCTCGAACGCGACCTGAAGCTCCCCATGTCATACGGGCGCGCATGGCATTTCGAGGACGGCACGAACCGCACGCGGCCCGTGTTCACGCGGCCCTTCAGCGAATCGTGGATGGCGCAGCTCAACATCGTCGCCCAGCCCGCGACGTTGATCCGGCGCACGGCCTGGGACATCGTGGGCGGCGTGGACGAGACGCTCGCCATGGCGATGGACTACGACCTCTGGTGGAAGCTGTTCAAGCGCTTCGGCGCGCCGGCCTACGTGCCCGAGTATGTCGCGGTCAATCGCGAGCATCGCGGCACGAAGACCGCGACCCAGCGCGTGCTCCACTATCGCGAAGCGATGTCCGTGGTCCGCAGGCACCACGGCAGCGTGCCGCTCAAGTGGTATCTCGCCCAGCCTTACGCGGTGTGGTGGCGCTCGTTCGTCGGACGCTGAGCTACCTGCAAAGGATGCACTCGAAAGGCCGCGACGCGAGGTTCGGATAGGCCGACGCCAGCATCTTGTGCGCCTCGTCGCGCGTCCCGACGTCGGGCTTGATCGCGTAGTAGTTCATGTCCGCACCCTTCCCCTGCTGGATGTCGAAGAGGCCGAGATAGGCGACGCTTCCCGCTTGCAGCGTGAAAGGTCTTGCGAGCACCTTGTTTTCATTCGGGTGGCGCTCCTCGATGGCCTTGCCCACATACGTGACCCAGTGCGTGACGGCGTAGGTTCCCGGCGGCACCTCGATCGCGACGGTCTGGTCCTCGGCGTTGTTGGCGCTCCGGTCGCCGAGCGAGAGGTAATACGCCTTGCCGTCCTTCGAGTGCAGCTCGAACGCGAAGCCGCGGCCGCTGGAACGGTTGAAGGTCACCGAGACGTAGGCGTCATTCGGATCCGCCGCGCTCGTGGGCGCGACGACCGGCTGGACGTTCGCGCAACCGGCGACGAGCACAAGCAGGATGAACGAGCACCGCATCAGATCAACCTACTCCATCCTCCGCTTGCACTGGAAGATCACCTCGTACGCCTTCTCGGCGGCGGCGTCGTCCAGGAGGCACGCCATCGCCTCGATGAGCGCCTGCGGCGCGTGCTTCTCCTTCAGCCGGTCGAGCAGGCGATGGACGATCGCCTTGCGCTTGTCGTCGGGCTGGGAGAGGAGCATCTCGAGCGTTGCGTTCATGCTCTTGTCCTCGCACGCCGCGAGGAGCATGTCGATGAATCCCTCGACCTCGCCGAACGTGATCGGATTGCTCGCCATCAGCGCGCGGGCGCGAGGCCCGCCTTGGTGATCACGGGCGCGCTCTCGGGTGACGAAAGGAACTTGAGAAGCGCCGCCGCCGCTTCCGGCTGCTGCGCCTTCGTGGTCACGGATCCGGCGAACGAGAAGCCGGGCTGCAGCTCGGCCGGGATCGTGCCGACATACGTGATGCCCGAAACGTGGATCAGCTCGCTCACCTGCTGGAAGCCGATCTCGGATTCGCCGCGCGCCACGACGGCGGCGACCGGCTCGCCCGAGGGCGGCCCGCGGATCTTGCGGCTCTTGCCCGCGATCTGGTCGGCCACGCCCAGCTGCGGAAAGAGCTTCGTCGAAAGATAGGTGCCGCTGCCGCTATCGGAATACGCGATCGATTTCGCAGCGAGGAGCGTTTTCTTGAACGCGTCGACGGTGGAGATGTCGGGCTTCGGCGCGCCTTCGCGCACGACCATGCCGACCTGCGACCTGGCGAGCTCGACCTTGCTGTCGCCGCGAACCAGGCCGCGCTGGGCGAGCTTGTCGCTGGCGTCTGCGTCGCAGATCACGACGTCGGCGGTTTCGCCGCGCGTGAGCCGTGCCGGGATCGCCTCGGGTGAATCGCCCATGGACGGGCCGCGCGTCGTCACGAGCTTGTGCCCCGTCGAGCGCTCGAATGCGGGACCCAGCTCCGAATACACGCCGAAGAAACCGGGGGAGATCATGACGCGGACCTCGGCGGCGGAAACGGCGCCGGCAAAGAGGAGCGATGCGCAAACGACCCATTTCATGCGCACAGCTTAGCCGAAGTGCGCGCGGCTAGTGCGCCCAGCCCGGGAAGAAGCCGTTGAGCGAATTGTGGACGGCTTCGGTGCATTGCGCCGGGAAAATGACGCGGTGCTTGACGTACCACGCCTTCTGCGCGATGACCACGCCCACTTCCATTCGCCTGTAGTCGATCAGGAACAGGGCGCGCTTTCCCTTGAGCGCCGGATCGTCGCGGCTCTCCTCCCGCTCGAGCGTAGCGGACGGATAGGCGTGCGTCACCTCGTCCTTCGCGGTCGCATACGCCTTGTCCACGCTGTCCGGCGGGTCCGCCGGATCGAGGAAGAGCGTGATCGCCGTGGTGCATTCCGGGGTTCCGCCCGCATAGCTCACCGTGAGGCGCTGGCCGTCGGCGCCGCGCCGGAAGAGGGATACTCGCCGGAAGCCCGCGATTTCGGCGGGAATCAGCGCATGCGAGGGCTGGTGCGTGTAGTCGCCCTGAGCTTCGATCGGCGTGAGCTCGGGCGGGCGAGCGGCCGGGAGCTGTGGAGAAGGCTGCGTCGCGCAGCCTTGCAGGACCACCGCGAGCCATGCGGCGAAAAGGACGTGTCGTTTCATATCTCGATGGAGGCTACCAGGGGAAGATGATCGGATGCGGCGCGCGCAAGCGGTGTCGCGTGCGCCTCGAGCCCACGCAGGATCGAGCCGGGATGCGTCCAGAGGCGATCGAGCGCGAGCACGGGACGCCCGGAGGGAAATGTCGCGACCGCCGGCGTGGGGTCGAAGTAGCGATGCAGATGCTTGAGCGGCCGTCCCCACAGGAACCATTCGTTCACGTCGCCCATCAGCACCGCGCGCTCCTGCTCGTGCCACGTGAAGAGCTCCAGCAGGCGCTCGACCTGCTCGCGTCGTTCCGCGGGCCTCAGCCCCAGGTGCGTCGCGACGACTTTCAACATGCGGCCCTCGCCGAAATCGAGGTCCGCCGAGATCGCGCCGCGGGGCTCGCGCCTGCGCCAGCTCAAATCCACCAGCTCGCTTCGCACGATGCAGCGGCAACGCGCGAGCAACCCGTTGCCGTAGTGTCCGTCGTGGCGCAGGAGCGTGGTGCCGGCGATGGCATCGGCGCCCATCGCGTCGGCGAGCCACGCGAGCATGTCGCCGCCGCTGTCGTGCGCCTCGACTTCCTGCAGGGCATAGACGTCGGCGTCGATCTCCTTCAGCACGCCCAGGATGCGCGCGGGGTCCGCGCGGCCGTCGCGGCCGACGGCCCGATGCACGTTGTACGAGGCGAGGCGAACGGCCGGCATGCGCGAGCGCTCAGTGCGCCGCGCCATGACGCCGCATGTAGCGTTGGCCGAAGAAGCCGACGGCGACGATCACGAGGACCGCCGCGCCGATAAGCCAGAAGTTCACGCGCGCCGGGTCCTCCAGCGCGGCGGCAAGCTGTTCCGAGAGGACCGTCGCCGCGAGCATCCCGGGCATCATGCCGATGATCGTGCCGACCACGAAATGCCAGAGCTTCACGCGCATCGCGCCCATCACGAGGTTCACGATGGGGAAAGGCGCGATGGGCAGGAGCCTCATGATCGTGACCGCGATGAGGCCCTTTCGCTCCATGAAGTGCGTAAGGGGCTTGAGCCTCCTGCCCGCCAGGCGCCGGATCGTGTCGCGCGAGACCATCCGCCCGGGAAGGAACGTCGCGACGCCCGCGATGATGACGCCCGCGAAGGCGTACACGAGCCCGTGCCACGGCCCGAACGCGAGCACCGCGGTCATGGTGATGATCCAGCGCGGGAACATGATGAAGCTCGCGGGCGTGTACGCGAGGACGACGAGGAAAGGCGCCCACCAGCGCCCGGAGAACCAATCGGCGATCTGGGACGCGTTCTCGCGTGTGACCCAATCGGCGATCGGCGTGTGCGTCCAGAGCAGCGCCAGGACGATGGCGGCCGCGACGATGCCGCCCAAGACGTAGAGGGCCTTGCGTACGACGAATCCCTTCTTCGTTTTCGTATCCGGCGCCACCTTCTCGACGATGCGCTCGAGTGCCAGCGGCGCTTCGGGGTCGCCCACCTTGGCCATCGCGAGCTTCGCGTCCGTGAGCTCCGGTGCGGGCAGCTCGAGGAGGCGGCGTGGGGCCGAGGAATGCTCGGCGATGAGATCGTCGCGGAAGCGGCGGATCGCCGCGGCGATGCTTGCGTCGCCCTGCGCCTCGATGGTGAGGTCGCATTCGGTGTCCATGCCCATGGAGCGGTTGCTCAGGTTCGAGGAGCCGACGCGGCACCACTCGTCGTCAACGATCATCACCTTCGAGTGGACGTCGAGGCATTCGCCATCGCACAGGCCCGGCACGTCTGGGTAGACGCAGCGCAAGCGCCCGTGCCTGTCGGCCGCACGCAGGTCGCGAACAAGCTTCGTGCGCAGCGTGCTCATGGTCACTTCCTCGAGCCAGCCGTGGGAGAGCAGCCGCGTGACGACGGTGATCTCCGGGCCCTGCGGAAGTGCCAGGCTCGCCTTCAGCGCCTCGCCGATCACGTCCGAGGTGAAATACTGATTCTCGACGTAGATGTAGCGGCGCGCCGCCTTGATCATGTCGAGGTAGAGGGCCTCGATTTCCTTCACGCCCTTCCTGTCGCCTTCGGGCGGCGCGGTGGTCGAAAGCGCAACCCGCGCATTCTCGACGTGCACCGGCATGATGTCGGGCCACGGATCGGAATCGACCTTCACGGGATTGATCTCCTCGCCGGTCGCGGCGCGCCAGCGCTCGCGCGCGACCTCGAGGATTTCCGCGACGATCTCGCCGTCGGCCGCGACCATCACGTCGTGGAACGGCGGATAGGGCTTGTCCTCGAACGTGCGGCGCGGATCGCCCACCTTGTGGTCGCACGTGTCCCAGCGCTTGCTGGTGAGGTCCAGGCCGCCCACGAATGCGAGCTTGTCGTCGATCACCACGATCTTCTGGTGGTGCGATCCCGCGACGGGATGCGTGTCGTCGAAGCGGAAATCGATCCGCCGGTGCGGGCGCCATGCGAGGCCGACGGTGGGCGGGATCTCGCGGTCGATGCCGAAGACCATCGGGTAGTCCCAGTCGAGGATCTTCACCTGCAGGCGGCGATTGCGGCGCGCGAGGCCGTCGAGGAAATCGCCCAGGATGACGGGCGGCTTGCCTTCCTCGCACTCGAGCACCGTGCGGCTGTTGAAGTCCCAGGCCAGGATCACGATGGAACGCTCCGCGCGCTCGGCGGCGCGTCGGAATAGGCGAAAGTAGCCGTCGGCGTCCACGACGAAGGACATTCGTCGCGCGTGCGCAACCGCTCGGCAGTTCTGCGCTGGCTTGAACAGGGTCCCGGGCATCAGCCCTTCGACACGCTACCCCAGCTGCGCGTTCATCTGCCTCAGGCGCTCGACCACGGCCTTGAGCATCGCCATGGCGAACGCGGGCTGGGACTTCACGGCATCGAGGAGGGAGGCGCGGTCCACGGTGAGGAGCTCGCTGTACTGGTCGGCGGTGGCGCTCGCCACGCGCGGCGACTGGTCCACGAGCGCCATCTCGCCGAACGTGCCGCCGGGATTGACCACCTCGAGGACCTTGTCCTTGATGTGGATCGCGACCTTCCCGCTTTTCACCACGTACATGTACATCCCGGCCTGGCCTTCCTTCATGATCGACTGGCCGCCCTGGTAGCGCATGATCGACGAGCGCGAGAGCGCGTTCTCGAATTGCTGCAGGAGGAGCGGGTCGAACGTGGGTGCCTCACGCGCCAGGGCCATCGCGCCGACCTTGCGGGCGGCAAGGCGCGCCGCGACGAAGCGGATCCGATCGAACATGACGCTCATCAGCATCAGCGCGAACTCCGGCGCCTTCGTGAGCGCGGCCTGGAGCTCCGCGGAGTTGAACGAGTATGCGAGCACCTCGGTCTTCGCGGTGCCCGTGGCGCTCCTCGGCCGCTCGCTGATGAGCGCCATCTCGCCCACGATCTCGCCCTTCTTCACCGTGTCGAGCGGCTTGCCGCCGATGGTGAGCGCGATCTCGCCCTCGGCGATGTAGTACATGCGGTTCGAGCCCTTGCTGAAGAGCCCGCCCTTGGCCTTGTCGGCCTCGGTGAAGAGCTGCGCGCCGGCGTTGAAGCGCTCCTCCTTGCCCGATGCCTGGAAGAGCTTCGAGGCGACAAGCGGGTTGTAGAAGGCGCTGTTGGCGGGCTTGAACGGCGCCGACGCCTCCGCCGGCGGCTTGGTGAAGTCGAAGCCGCCGGGCTTGTGCGGCTGAAGCTCCGGTGCCGGTTTGGTGAAGTCGAAGTCGTCGGTCATCTAAAATGCTGGGGTTTGCTGAAGTTCCGAGGGCCTGTAGCTCAGGTGGTTAGAGCAGGGGACTCATAATCCCTTGGTCCCTGGTTCGAATCCAGGCGGGCCCACCCCATCCCTGTCATACCAGTCCGGCTGCTACCCAACCAATCACCATATTAAGCGATTGGTTGTCCGAGCAGAGTCTCGCCCGTCGGCTGCCGGACTGCGGGGTGCGCTGCCCTTGCGCGGCCTAGTCGCCGCTCTTCACGCGCGCCCATTCGGCCTTCAGGACGGCGCGCCCTGCGCGGGTGATGGCCTCCACGCGGTCGTTCATCTGCCCGAGCGTCACTTCGCTCTCGAGCAACAGTCGATCGGCGTCGTCGATCGCCGCGCAGAGCTTGTCGTGCTCTTCCTTGGCCGGGTTCAGCATCAGCAGGATCCTGTTCCTCGCGAGCGCGATGCGCTCGGCCAGCTGCGCGAGCGGCGGGTCGTCCCGGATGGCTTCGAGCGCCTGCTTGCGCAAGACTTCCCTGAGCATCGCGCCGCTCACGGCGAGAGCGAGGTACTCGGCGATGGAGTCGCGCAGCACCTCGGTCCATCGCTCGCGATTGCTCGAGATGAGGGACGCCCGGATCTGCCGGGACGCCACGACAATCGAAACCAGGGGTCCTGCCGTTGCCGAGACGAGCGCCGAGCAGGCGGTGACGAAGGTAATCGTGAGGGCATCCATTGGGTGTCCCGCGCAGAGAGAGCTCACCGGTGGAATCCGGGTCGGCGCCGCGTCCCTCATATTCCCGGCCGCGCGTGGCAAGACGAAGTCCTGGGACGAATCGCCTGTGCCGGCTGGCACAGTTGGAGCGCGTGCGGACATGCGCGCGCCACCGTCGCGCACGACACTTCGGGCGGATGCAGCCGCCTCCCCCACTTCTTCAAGGACGGATTGCCATGACGAACAGCAGGCGAAGGGGACCCGTGGCGCTAGGGGCCCTGGCGCTGGGCCTCGCCTCGGTCGTCCTGAGTGGCTGCAAGAACGACGCGAAACCTCCGGCGCCACCGCCTCCGGAAGTGTCCGTGATCGAGGTGAAACCCGGCCCGGTTGTCGTCAGCAACGAGTACGTGGCGCAGACCCAGGCGCCCGACACGATCGAGATCCGTGCCCAGGTGACGGGGTTGCTCGAGCGACAGGCATTCGCGGACGGAGCGCGAGTGAAAAAGGGCGACCTGCTCTATGTGATCGACCAGCGGCCGTTCGAATCGCAGCGCGCCCAGGCGCAGGCGAGCGTCGCACAAGCCGAGGCGAACCTCGTGAATGCGCAGCAGAACCTCGCGCGAAACGGGCGTCTCATCGCCCAGAAAGCCGTCAGCCAACAGGACTACGACACCGCGGTGGCACAGGAGCGTGCGAGCACGGCCCTTGTGGACGCCCAGAAGGCCCTCTTGCACAACGTGGAGCTGAACCTCGAGTTCGCCACGATCCGCGCGTCGCGTGACGGCTTCATGGGCAACTCGCAGGTCAAGCCTGGCGCGTTGATCACGGCGCAGCAGACGCTGCTCGGCACGCTGTACTCCAGCGATCCCATGTGGGTGTATTTCTCCATCAGCGAGGACCGGCTGCTGCAGCTGCAGAAGGCGGCGAAGCGGCCCGATGAGAGCACGCCGTTTCACATCCGGCTCGCGGATGGCACCGATTACAAGATGACCGGCCGCCTCGACTTCGTCGATGCCGCGATCGACCCGAAGAGCGGAACGCTGCAAGTACGCGTGTCCGTGCCCAATCCCGATCGGCTCCTCCGCCCGGGCCTGTTCGTGCGCGTCATCGTGCCCGCGCTCGATAGTCCCAGCGCGATTCGCATTCCCCAGCAGGCGGTGCAGGAGCTGCAGGGGACCAAGTCGGTGTACGTCGTCGGCGTGGGCGACAAGGTCGAGACGCGGCAGGTTGTCGCGAGCCATCTTCTGGGCACCGACTGGGTGATCGCGAGCGGACTCGCGGCCGGAGACCGGGTCGTGGTGGAGGGGACCGGCAAGATCCGCCCCGGCGCAACCGTGAAGCCGGTCCTCGTGCCCGCGAAAACGTAAGGCGCGCGCGCCCATGCTCAACTTCTTCATCGGGCGCCCGGTTTTTTCGACGGTGATCGCGCTCCTCATGATCCTCGTCGGCGCGCTGGCGGGCCTGAGCCTTCCCATCGCGCAATACCCCCAGGTGGTTCCCCCGCAGGTCACCGTGAACGCCGTCTTCCCCGGCGCCAACGCCGATGTGGTGTCGCAATCCGTGGCCGCTTCGATCGAGCAGCAGGTGAACGGCGCCCAGGACATGCTGTACATGAGCTCGAAGAGCGGCAACGACGGCACTTACAGCCTGACCGTGACCTTCGACATCGGCACCGACAAGAACATCGACCAGATCGAAGTGCAGAACCGCGTGGCCATCGCGCAGAACCAGCTTCCGGCCGAGGTGATCCGTAATGGCATCGTCGTGCGCAAGACCACCACGGACTTCCTCGAGGTGATCACTCTCACCTCTCCCGAGCGGCGCTACGACACCGTGTTTCTCAGCAACTACGCGCTGCTCAATCTCTACAACGCGTTGGGCCGGCTACCCGGCGTTGGACAGGTGCGCATTTTCGGCGCGCGCGATTACAGCATGCGCGTCTGGCTCGACCCGGAGAAGATGGCACGCCTGGGCGTCACTGCCACCGACGTCTCGAACGTGATTCGCGAGCAAAGCGTCGTGGCGCCCGCCGGCAGCATCGGCGTGCCGCCCGTTCCCCACGGGCAGCAGATGCAGTACACGGTGTTCGTGAAGGGCCGGCTCGCTGCGGTGAGCGAGTTCGAGAACATCGTCATTCGCGAGGCGGGGAACGGGCAGGTGATCCGACTGAAAGACCTCGCGCGCATCGAGCTCGGCGCCGCGGACTACTCGATCTACGCGACCAACGACGACGTGCCCGCCGTGGCCCTGGGCATCTTCCTGCAGCCGGACGCGAATGCGCTCAACGTCACCAGGCTCGTCCAGCAGGTGATGGACGAGCAGTCGGCGCGCTTTCCTGCCGGCATGGTGTACCAGATCCCGTACAGCACGACGCCCTTCGTCACTGAATCCCTGAAGGAGGTCGTGAAGACGCTCTTCGTGGCGTTCGTGCTGGTCGTGATCGTGGTGTTTCTTTTCCTTCAGAGCTGGCGCGCGACGCTCATCCCGATCCTGGTGGTGCCGATCTCGCTGATCGGCACCTTCGCCGCCTTCTCGGCCCTCGGTTTTTCCATCAATACGCTCACGCTCTTTGGGCTGGTGCTCGCGATCGGCATCGTCGTCGACGATGCCATCGTGGTCGTGGAGGCCGTGCAGCAGCGCCTCGACCAGGGCGGCATGACGCCCACCGAGGCGGCCAAGTCCGCGATGGCCGATGTCGGCGGCCCCGTGATCGCGATCGCGCTCGTGCTCGCCGCGGTGTTCGTGCCGGTCGCGTTCCTGGGTGGCCTCACGGGGCAGCTCTACAAGCAGTTCGCCCTCACGCTCGCCGTGTCGGTGATTCTCTCGGCGATCTGCGCGCTCACTTTCACGCCCGCCATGTGCGCACTGCTCCTGCGTCGCGTCGAGCCGGGACAGGAGCGAGGCGGCCCGCTCAGCCGATTCTTCGCCCGGTTCAATCGCGTCTTCGAGAGGACGCGCGACGGCTATCTCGGCTCGGTGTCCGCAATGCTGCGTCACATCGTCCTCGTGACGCTCACCTTCGGCGTTCTGCTGGTGGGTGTCTGGGGACTGATCACCACGCGCCCCACGGGCCTGGTGCCGCCCGAAGACCAGGGCTTCGCGTTCGCGGTGGTGGGCCTGCCGAACGGGGCGTCGCTCGAGCGGACCAATGCCGTGATGTCACAGCTCACGCGCATCTCGCGCGAGGTCCCCGGCGTGGAAGGCGTTGTCTACATCAGCGGATACAACCTCCTCACCGGCCAGGCCGTCTCCTACAACGGAACCGCGTTCATCCGGTTCAAGCCGTGGGACCAACGCAAGGCCTCGTCGGAATCGGTCGATAGCCTGGTGCGAACGCTGATGGGCCGGCTCAACAGCCAGGTCAAGGACGCCAACATTCTCGTGCTGAATCCGCCGCCGATCAGCGGGCTCGGCACGGGAGGCGGCTTCACATTCGTGCTGCAGGACCGCACCGGCGCCAACGCGGCGCAACTGTCGCAGGTGCTGCAGGGCGTGCTTGCAGACGCACGCAAGCGCAAGGAGATCGGATTCGCCTACAGCGGATTCGATCCGCGCATTCCGCAGATCGAGTACCAGGTCGACCGCGACAAGGTGAAGGCGTTGGGCGTCCCGCTCTCCGACGTGTTCTTCACGCTGCAGACTTTCCTCGGCAGCTTCTACGTGAACGACTTCAACCTTTTCGGCCGCACCTACAAGGTCCAGGCGCAGGCCGAGGGCGCGCAGCGCAGCCGGCCCGAGGACGTGAACCGGTTCTACGTGCGGAGCCTGAATGGGACGATGATCCCGCTCAGCACCCTCGTCAGCAGCCGATCCATCAACGGCCCGCAGTATTTCGAGCGCTACAACGTCTACGGCGCCGCCACCATCAACGGGGTCAACGCGCCGGGCTTCAGCTCCGGCCAGGCGATCGTCGCCATGGAAGAAATCGCCGCCAGGCTTGCGCCCGGCTTCGGCTACGAATGGAGCGAATCGACGTACCAGGAGAAGAAGACGGGTGGGCAGACGGGATTCATCTTCGCGATCTCGCTCGCCTTCGTGATCCTGGTGCTCGCGGCGCTCTACGAGAGCTGGGCGATGCCGGTCGCGATCCTCCTCGTGATTCCGTTCGGTGTCTTCGGCGCCTTCCTGGGCCTGGCCACGCGCGCCCTGGACAACAACGTCTACACGCAGATCGGGCTCATCATGCTGGTCGGGCTCGCGGCCAAGAACGCGATCCTCATCGTGGAGTTCGCGAGGATCAGGCGAGGGCAGGGCGAGTCGATCGTGCAGGCGGCATTGGACGGGGCGAAGTTGAGGCTGCGTCCGATCCTGATGACTTCCTTCGCCTTCATTCTCGGCACCGTTCCGCTCGCGATCTCCATGGGCGCGGGGGCGGGTGCGCGCCAGGCGCTCGGCACGGCGGTGGTGTTCGGCATGCTGTTCGCCACGCTGGTCGGCGTGTTTTTCATCCCGGTGTTCTACGTGATGCTGCAGCGCGTGAGCGAACGCCAATGGCCCTTCAAAGGCGAGGGCGCAAGTGCGCGCGCGACTGTGCAGGCCCCGCCCGCCCCCGAAAAGGCGCCGGTATGAGACCCACGCTGGTTCTCGCGTTGTCCATCGTCGTGGCGTCGACCGGCTGCACGGTGGGTCCGGATTACCGGCGGCCGGAAGCATCGGCGCCCGCGACATGGCGCCTGGGGATCGTCGAGGCGAGCGAGATTTCCAACGTCGCCTGGTGGGAGCAGTTCCAGGATCCCGCGCTCTCGAACCTGATCCGCGCGGCGATCGAAAACAACAAGGACCTCGCCATCGCCACGGCCAACGTGGATCAGGCGTTCGCGCAATACGGCATCACGCGTTCCGCGCTCTTTCCGCAGGTCGATGGCGGCGCCGCAGCGGCACGGCAGCGCTCGAGCGAAAGCGGGCCGGTGCCGCTGATTCCCGGGCGCGCGACGCTCAACGACTACGACCTGCACTTTTCGGCGAGCTTCGAGCTCGATCTCTGGGGAAGGCTGCGCCGCGCCAACGAGGCTGCGCGCGCCGGCCTCCTGGGCAGCGAGGAGGGCCGGCTCACGGTGGTGCTCACGCTGGTGAGCTCGGTCGCGAACGGCTACATCCAGCTGCGGGCGCTGGACCGCCAACTCGACATCGCGCGGCGCACGTCGCAGAGCCTGGGCGAAGCCGCGCGCCTGCAGCGCGTGCGCTTCGACGAAGGCGCCGCGCCCGAAAGCGACTATCGACAGGCCGAGTCGCAATACGAGACGGCCGCCGCCCAGGTGCCCGAGCTCGAGCGCCAGATCGCGCGCCAGGAAAACTTCATCAGCGTCCTCGCCGGCAGGAATCCCGGACCGGTCGAACGCGGCCGCGAGATCGACGCACTCGTTTTTCCCGCGTTGCCCGAGGGCCTGCCCGCCGACCTTCTCGAGCGCAGGCCCGATATTCGCCGGGCCGAGCAGGGCCTGATCGCGGCCAACGCCGACATAGGTGTCGCGAAGGCCGCGTACTTTCCGCGCGTCAACCTCCTCGGCTTGCTCGGCCTGGAGAGCGGCGAGGCCTCGGAGCTTTTCAAGGGGCCGTCGCGAACGTGGTCGTATGGGGTTGGCGTGAGCCTGCCGATCTTCAACGCCGGGCGCATCCGCAACCAGGTCGCGCAAAGCGAGGCTTTCCGGCGCGAGGCGCTTTCCAGCTACGAGAAATCGATCATCGTCGCCTTCCAGGAGGTGGAGGACGCCCTGGTCGACCGAAGCAAGTTCGCGCAGGCGCGCGAGGCGCAGGCGCGCAACGTCGCGGCCCTGCAGCGCTTCCGCGACCTCGCGGACCTGCGCTACCGGGAAGGTGCGACGATCTACCTCGAAGTCGCCAGCGCGGAGCAGTCCCTTTTCAACGCGCAACTCGCGTACGTCGCGACGCAGGCGCAGCTCTTCCAGTCGTACGCGAACCTCTACAAGGCGATGGGCGGGGGCTGGGTTGCGCAAGCGCAGAAGCTCACGCGACGATAGCAACTCGGTGCCGCCACCCATCCTTGCGTTGGCGCTCGCGGCCTTTGCGATCGGCACCACCGAGTTCGTCATCATGGGCATCCTGCCGGATGTCGCGACCGACCTCGGCGTATCCATCTCCTCGGCCGGCTTGCTGGTCAGCGGCTACGCCCTGGGCGTCGCTGCCGGCGCGCCGCTGCTGGCCACGCTCACCGCACGCTGGCCGCCGAAAGCCACGCTGATTGCGTTGATGGTCGTTTTCGTCGCCGGCAACCTGCTGTCGGCGCTCGCGCCGGCCTATGGATCGCTGATGGCGGGCCGCGTCGTCGCCTCTTTCGCGCATGGATCGTTCTTCGGCGTCGGCGCGGTGGTGGCCGCGGGACTGGTGCCGGCGGATCGTCGCGCCGCGGCGATCGCGCTCATGTTCACGGGGCTCACGCTGGCCAACGTGCTGGGTGTGCCCCTGGGCACGTTGATCGGTCACCAATTCGGCTGGCGCGCGACGTTCTGGGCGGTATCGGCATTCGGGGTGATTGCGCTCGGCGCGATTGGCCTTCTGGTGCCACGAACCCCTGCCGGACCCGATCGGCAGGGCGGCTGGACGCTTCTGCGGCGCCCCCAGGTGCTGCTCGCGCTCGCGCTCACGGTGTTCGGCTTCGGAGGCATCTTCACCGCGTTCACATACATCACGCCGATGCTGCAGGATCTCGCCGGTTTCTCGCCGAAGGCCGTGTCCGGCATCCTCTTCCTGTTCGGCGTCGGTCTCACGTTGGGCAACATGCTGGGCGGCCGCCTCGCGGACTGGAAGCCGACGCAGTCGATGCTCGGCATCCTCGTCGCGCTGGCCCTGGTCGAAGCGTTGCTCTCGGTCACGATCACGCATCCGACGGCGGCAGTGCTGACGGTCTTCGTCTGGGGCGTGGCGGCCTTCGCCACGGTCCCGGGCCTGCAGATGCGGGTGGTCGACCAGGCGCGCGAATCGCCGATGCTCGCATCCACGCTCAACATCGCCGCCTTCAACCTCGGCAACGCCGGTGGCGCGTGGCTCGGCGGGCGCTTGATCGACGCGCAGTTGCCGCTGCACGTGGTGCCGCTGGGCGCGGCTGCGATGGCGCTTGTCGCGCTCGCGATCGCCGGCGCCGGCATCGCGCTCGGGCGGATGCAGGGTAAGACGGACGCGAGGGTCTTTCCATCTTGAGGAGCGGATATGAATATCGATAAGGGTGCGCGCTGGTTGAGCCGTGTCACGTTCGCCGCGGCGATCGTCATGATCGGGTTGGGCTTGCGAGTCGTGCTTGGCGAACCCGTCACTACGTGGTTTGCCACATCGGCGACGATCTGGATGGCGCTGCTGTTGATCGCCGCGTTCTGGCAGCTGGGGGGCACCTTCATGGCGATCGGTGCGTTGGCTCTCGCCACCGCGGTGGTCGCACGCCTGTTCAGCATCCTGCGCCTGCACCCGCCAGCCAGCATTGCCGGATTACGCCCCGAGGATCTCGACTTGCTGGTCGCGACCGGCCCGGGCATGTACGGCTTCGAGGCGCTGGGTTGGTTCCTGGGCGC
>Ga0209131_1001582_pt1 | contig 15792 bp, 25 predicted proteins | sample GraSoi_2013_40cm_FD_185826 | JGI IMG/M metagenome (GOLD analysis project Ga0209131, IMG submission 185826) | Grasslands soil microbial communities from the Angelo Coastal Reserve, California, USA - Sample 9_17_2013_40cm (SPAdes) (version 2) | ecosystem: Environmental > Terrestrial > Soil >...
GCTCGACCTTATCAGCGAGCAGGGATCTGGAGGTACAGGTATGATGATAGCTTCGAGTATGGCTCAAAGTCACTCAGTATATCTTTTCTCCCCTTTCAGTGGACAAAATTGTTATTGCACAGGAGTCCGTGGCGAAACTCGTCAACGACATCCGCCCAGGTGCTTATACTTCAATGACTGATGTGAGAGAACCCGCCTTTCGCGCCACATGTATTAGGGGTAATGTGTTGTGTTCATAGATCGACTTCAATATGTTGGATACTTTTGACCTGAAGCCGATTGGTATCTATGGCAGTATTTCAGCCATCGTCGACTTCTTGATGAAGGCCAAATGTGTGGACAATGAAATGTAATGTGAACCCCTACTTCCGAACCTTCCTACTTAGGTTTCGTTTAGTGCTAAACTCCTTTTGGCCCCTCGCCGCCCGGAGGGAGATGCCCAGCAGCCCATACTTCGCTCTGGCCTCTACCTTCTGGACTCATCTCACACCCACCATGGTTTGGTTTACATTATTTATTGGCCTGAAGACACAACTTGGGATGATAGCGCCAGTTCTGTGGTCTCGAGGAACCGTGCGACATTCATAAGGCATGTATCAAGTGGCCTTTTGAATTGACATACTTACCATACTTGGTCAGGTTCTTAACCAAGTTGAGCGACCAAGTAGTCGCTTTGATTTCCGATGAGCATTCGGCCAAGCTAGCATTCCAGGATGATGCGAAGACTTCTAGCTCAGATTTCGATCTTGATTCCGCGGATGACTCTGATCGCCTTTTTGACTTTGAGGTGAGCCAAACTGGCCAACAGGAAGAAACGGCAGTTGCCACCGAGGGCTTCAAGGTGTGTCCTTTGCTTCGATTCTTGATAAATTTGCCCAACATCTTGAAGATATCCCACTCTTGCATGTCCGAAATCAGTGTCCTTCCTCCATCGTGTCCCGAACCTTTCGACATGGAGCGTCTCCAACCCAAGGTGATTGTCGGGGACACGAGCCAGGCTATCATGAGCTCGGAGTACATCCAAAAGAAATATCAGCGTAAGGAGATAGGGGAATTACGTTACCTGGCCTTCTGTGATATTCTGAAGTACGTTATGTCTCATACCAGTCACAAATTCAGGTGCAGACCGCTCTAGCAGGGCATCGAACACTCCGCGCTTGATGTTGGACTCGAATCTCGACCTCGATAGTTTGGGCGTTCTCCTACAATGCGGGTTGAACAACAGATGCGAGAAGGTCTATTCACAGTGGAAGCAACAAAGGGAACACGACGAAGAGCAACTGAGAAAACAGGAAAGTGACCAACTAGCGGCTCAGCGGGAGCAAAATGAGAGTGATTTGACAAGAATTAAAGCGGGCAACCACCCCATGGCTTGTTAAGAGAGCACTAGATAAGTACCCGTGAGTATGAGTGCATGCTTGCTCTCGCTTATAACTGATTTTATCCACAATAGGGCCCTTACAAAGGACGCCCTAATGGCAGCTGCCTCGCGAGACCATTCTCCCCAGGAACTGCAAGCCGAGGATGACCGTGAGGTCCCCTTTTTATCTACTATGGATTCCATTTGACACCTGGCAGTCTTTTTACAGTTCGAAGGAGTGCAAGATCAAGTTTCAGAAGTCCTGCGAGCGGTTACCGATTATTTTTCCAAACAGCGCTACTCTATCCTCAAAGAGCGTCTCAGGAAGCACCTAGCCTGGTTGGGAGAGTATCAGGCATCCGCAGAGCAGCTACAACGCATGATCGACCTCCTAAGCACGCACGATGATTACGAAGGAAATTTGGTACGACTCCTTGAAAGACCACGGAACACTCAAACCTCCATTGAACGTGTCAGCGGTGCCATCGGCCGGTTTTTTGCACCGCCGAAATCAACATCCAACCATGCGGATAGGCCAGAAATATGGTACATGAATCTGAAGCTGCCGCATATCGACGATGCAGGGTTTCTTACGGAGCTATATCTCCTCCGGGACGAGCGTCTTGCATATACACAAATAGCCAAAGAAATCATTCAAGAAGCGACTGAGAGTCTCGGAGCGAAGCTCAAGAGGCTGTCGAAAGACATCGCCTATCTTGCCGAGAGGGAAATCGGTCTCTTTTTGCAAGAAGTCTCGTCCTCGTTCACAAAGCGACGCCTTCATGCAGAGACAACGGCATATTTAGAGCTCATGGATTTAATACGAAGAGATTTGGATGAGGAACCTAGACACCCGACCGATCTGTACGTTTTATGACTCTTCGCATTGCCCGGCATTGCCCTAATACCGTATAGGACCCGTGTTGTCATTCGCAAGGTTATAGTTGATAACAGTGGCTATGATCGTGAACAGATTCAACTTCCTCCACCGGTGCGCACAAAGTATGACCTACTACACCCAGCAATGTACCAGGTTGATGGCGATGAGGTTGCACCTCTGGATGCTGGAATACGATACAGGTTCAATTTGCTAGAGCTCACACAAGCAGATACCCAAAACATCGACCCAGGTCATATCCCACAGCCAATCATACGCCGCTGTGAAGCTCCGTCATTTGTACTCCCTCCAAATTATGTGATCCGGTACGATTTTTTCACTATGGTGCTATTGTTTCCATAGTCATGACACTTCCAAAGTTTCATCCGCCTGATCGGGCATGACCGTTGTCTACTGGTGGTACAAGACACCCACAATGCCCAGGGCGTGCTGGGAGTATACATGGATACAATATATGGATTAAGGTATTCAATCCAAGGCAATCCGAAGAAGGTTTTTCATCTGCAAAAACTGGGTTCTACTGTTGTCTTTGCCGTGGATGAGTCCAGGAGGCTCTTCACTGTCTATGCTAGTTCTGAGGTAGGATTTGACATTATTAATAGCATGGTGGTTAAATTTTCCTTAGGATCACGCGCAAATCATTCCATACATCTACGAAGAAGCGAGCAACACCCTTACCGCTCGAGGCGGTGCAATCAACATCACACGGTGGTTCGATAGGAGTCCCATACCCCGAATGCGTCATGCAATCTTTATATCTGGGACTGAAGAGCTTTTATTAGTTGACGAGACCGGTCTGGCCAGAATATTCTCTCTCGTTACTGAACAATTCCGGTACGTCATAACCATTGGGACGACACTCTTCTCCAACGTCCTTTTAGCCCCGCTGCATACTCGCTGGATCGTTGTCCGACCTCGATTCATGCTGCACCCGATGGAGCTGCATTTCTTGTTCTGGACATGGCCGATGGCACTCCACGGCTCCTTTGCTATCACATCGCTTCTTTCGGATCCGGAAGTGGGATCGAGGTCCAGCAGCCTGCAGGTTCGCTGGTCAATGCTTCCTTCGTTGCCTCTTGCCTGGGAACGAAAGGAAGCTTCCATGGTATCTGTGTCAATGCAATTGCAAAGATCTGCTCGTCGATAGCGTTGCGTGTCACCAGCAAGACAAGTGAATACGCGTTTCGCCCCGAGAACGCACGACCGGCAGGTGCTGTTGTCCAAGCCTCGGTGCACAACTCTCTGATCGACTGCCACTCTGATGTGTGGACACGCTATCCTGTTCAAGCCCCGATTCAGCGCGAAACGGCTGTTGGAACGAAACACAGCCCTCGATCCATTACATTTATCTCCTCGCGACCACCAGAAGCATTCGTGACATATTTCAGGGCACTCATTCGCGACTTTGAGCAGCAGACACGCAAGCCAACGCGTCAGCAACTTGCCGACATAGGCGTGAGCGCACGGCCATCCTTCAACCCGACCAAACCAATTCTCGTTCCTTCTCAGTTCAAGACTGGCGACTGGCTGGTTGGCCTCTTTTGTTTGATACCTATCCATATCGCCGTGACAGGCCAGAACCGCTTCATCCCACTTCGTGATGGCATTATTTCCCCTGGTTTTGAACAATCACTCCTCGGAGCTGATGTCGCCCACATAGCCGAAGCGTGAGTACCGACAGTTACTTTTTTTTTCTCCCACCTTTCCTCATAGCCCCTCACTAGGTTGAGCTTTGGCTGGTATGAGAGCATCTTTGCGTCGTATATGGCACGAAAGGTTGGTACTTGTGTCCTCCTTTTATCTCGTGACTCACATTTAAATCCAGCCAGTTAAGGTCGTAACATCTATGGGTCAGTCCTGATGTAACTCGCAGTTGCCAATGCTTATCGTCTTCAGGGGAGCAATCTGTTGGGAAGAGCTATGCCCTGAACCACTTCGTGGATACCTCGTTTGCTGGATCCGCGATGAGGTGTACAGAAGGAGTCTGGTTGTCAATAACACCGATACAAGATGCCCTGGTGGTTTCTATGGACTTCGAAGGTACGGCTTCATTCTAACAAAGTTTAAATATTGGTTCATACGTAAATAGGTGTCAACTCGATCGAGCGAAGTACCCAGGAAGGTGAAAACAGCTTTACTTGAGCTCATAGGAATCATGGTGTTTACCTGGTTGCAGATACCCTTCTAGTACTTTTCAATGCTGCCATTTCCAATCTCGTTTGTCGATTTCGTTTTCTCCGCACCCTTCACATTCACAGATTTCGCTCAGGTCCTTTTCCGCAATAACTTTGCTCTATCTCGTGATATCGCAAGCTCCTTCAAGGTATAATTGGTGACTCATGTACTCGATATCTTCTGACGTCCATCCAGAGTTTCCAATCCTCGACCAAAGTTCTTGACCCGTCTGCAAACCCGACATTGTTCCGATCAACTTTGGCCATCATCATCAAGGTTGGCTAATTTTCCCATCATATCTATTTAGGGCTGACCCAAACCGATAGGACGTCATTGACTCTGACACCAAGGAAATTGTGAATGAGTGTGTTTGTCCTTCCGAGTTCGGGTGCACAGCCATGACATCCTGCCGATCCCAGATTTTCATTGAAGTTCCAAAGGATAGTCCGTGACGAGGCTGGCGATAATTTCATTTCCAAGCTGCACCGCGGGAAGCTCGCGATCATTCCCTGGCCCGTGATCCAATCCACTCGTTTCTACGACCTTTTGGGTCACTCAAGAGCCGCCTTGACAAGCAACCACCTACCCACAAGAGCGCAGGAGAATTCCTGCTCGTGCTTAAGATGCTCATGGCAAAGTTGAAGGTTTGTACTGAGCCGAGTGGTAATGTATGCAATTATATCGCTAATGGGTTTCCAGGCATGTGACTGGGGTGCCTTGGATCGTACGTTCGGCCATTTCTCTATCATGTCTCGTCTAGTAAATCCCCTATTCTCCTTCAGAGAATCTTTCCACCCAACGCGTACGGCACTTGGCCCCATTCGTTACCACAGCACTCATCTTCGGGGCCTTGGATCCCACATCTCGTTCCGAACCCCTCAAAGTACGTATGTGTGGTAAAGTGGTAGATCGTGATTGCGATGATACACCCACAGAACCTGGATACAGACGAAATAATCCCTGGTCCGCCAGGAGACATTGTTTTCTACCTCTCTGAGGCCAAGGTCTCCATGTCCGCGGAGGAATGTCTTGCGTCGTTGAGATCCAGCTGGGACGACCGTCATAATCGTTTCAGAATGACAGAGGAAGAATTTTTGGCGGTTTGTAACCAGTATCTTCTCGACCTTGCCGATGCAAGGGTGCAACAGGTTCGAACTTGGTTGGAACAAAACACATCTCGATTCGCTCAGCACGCAGACGTTCAAGCGCTCTTTCGACGTTTCCAAAAGCTGGCTAAAGAGCTCAAGAGTGGAGTTGCACTTTGTGGAGCAACATGCGGCACTTGCAGTCTGTTGTGCTTGAGTGCCAGACAGCATGGCGGTGCTCATGACTGTCACACAAGTCACAAATGCCCTCACGCATGCGAATTTGGCTATCAACATGATGGGTCTGTGCCGGTCTGTGATATGCCGTATGTCTACAGTTAAGGATCCAGATTCCTCTACTTACAATTAACCCAGAGCCGGCCATAACGGAAGACATATGTACAGGACTCTTTCCGAACAACGGGTCGTTCTCTAACCATTTTTTAGTTGCGATGATGTACCGCATCAATGCGGTCAGCCCTGTGTGCTTGGCTCAAAAGACGGCTGCCTTCGCAGATGTTGCAAGGTAGTGACATATCCAATGTCCTACATGACGTACCTCACATGTTGCACAGCCCAGCAACCACGACGAGGATGAGCATCTCTGTGCTGCAAGAACACATGCCTGTGGAGCCCCTTGCAGCCTTCAAGTTGACGGGGAGCCTCTGTGCATTCGTACATGTGTCACTGATTGGTATGCTCCTAAATTCACTACGTCCCCAATTTGACCAATTCTTCCAGTCGCGAGGACCACGAACGCCACTGCTGTGCTTTAGCACTCTCCTGCCCTGTGAAGTGCCGGCTTTGCAATAGCTTCTGCTCTGCTGGTGACCACTTTCACGCTCTCCAAGATGGTGCTGTTCATCTTTGCGGGTGGGTTTAGACTTCACGCTCCGAAGTTTTTATTCCTAATCTCCATCCGTCTAGGCAAGAACACCCTTGTACTCTTCCATGCCAAACGATGGGAATATGCCACGTAGCCACCACACCACAATCTATAGAATCAACTTTTGTTGGGAGGCACGAACGCTTTCAGTACACGAAGGTGATAAACCCAGCTTCTAGTGGTGATCTTGTAACACGCATTCCCTTCTAGTTCACCCAAGAGGCCCGTCGCCTCCCGTGCATTGTGCCAATTCCCCCAGACAAGCTCAAACATGAGGGTCGACATGTTCACTCCACAGCACAGGATGTAGTCCACCTCTGTAATGCACGTTGCGAATATTGCGAGTACTACTGTATTCTTCCCTTGGGTGAGCCCCGGTTCATATCACAGCAGAGGGCTCCTATTTGGTATTAACCCAGAACAACAGGTCACCCTCAGCGCGAGCATTCTACTTCTCATGGATCAATGGCAGATACAATCTGGTTTGTGGACGGTGATGACGACGGCACCGTGGAAGTTGAAGGTCGAAAGTATGCAGCTGGCGACTCGGGCGCTCCAATGCTCTGCAACATGATTTGTAAATCACTACAAAGGCACATCCATGTCGATTCCTGTAGGGCGGATGATGATGGAGTGTGTGGTGGAGGCCCTGGTGTCCAACACATCGATGATCCTACTAGTCGTAAGATAGCAGACTTGATTTCGCATAGGATCTTTTGGGATCGCAGTGGTAGGCGGCATCCTTCTAGTCATCCCCGACAACGACTTGACTCTCTTCCAGGTTTCGCAGGTCCGATTTATTGGCCTGTACTTCGTCAGCACTTTAACTAACCCTTGACATAGATCCATATACTCAGCAGGAACGAGCGGACTTTGACCTCTGGTATGTTTTCCTACGTTCGGGTTCCGTCACCATGCTCACGCTCTCGCAGTGATCATAAATGTGGAGGTCGAGGATAGCACCTAATTAGGTTATATGTGGAACTGATACTCGTCACAGGGCATGAACATGATCCGACGCTCAATCCTGGTGCTGTTCCATCCTATTGCATCCTCCCGCTGTTTCATCCGCCTGCGCAACAAGGTCAAGTCACGTTCAACTCCGTCAATGGTTGTTCCGTTAATCCACATTCCCCCATACATGCTTATCCTTATTCAGGTCATATCTCCGGAAATGGGCATGCGTTCCCTTGCAAAAATCCGGCTCAGATGCAGCGCGCATTTCACGTGTAAGTAGTAAAGAAGAAGCGTGACACCATGCTCATCTTTCTCCAGTATCTTTGTAGTTGACAAGTGCGTACGGATTATACCTACCGATGCCATGACACTGACCATGAGCACTAGATCCGGATCTATGTATTATACTGACCACCGACCTCTCGCTAACACTCCGATGACCCAAAGAGTGTCGTCTAAACATAATAACCGTTATGGAGCGGTTTTATCGGCATTGTATGGTTTTTGGAGCTCAAGAGAGGTGGCAACAAGACAAGGAGCATCCTATGGTATCCGGCAGGATGCATATAGCATTGTCCTCTTTGACGGCACCCCCGAGGTATTTAGCGGATATTGTAATCGGCGTGTATTGACTGTGATTGGAAGGTTCTGTTGGAAAACGATAACAAAAGCACATCAAAGGAGCTGGTGGAAAAGTTAATTGGACGCAGCAATTATTGGGGTAATACAAACTTCAACAAGGCCCTTGCGACCGCACGCACGGTAATGGAGCGGCAATGGAATGCACAAAGGTGAGGGTAGACCATAATACCCAGTTCAAAGCTAATGACTCCGGATTTAAGGACACCGATTATCATCTTTTTGTCAGACGGGAAATGTTCCCTTTCAGATGAGGTCATGTATGACTTGTGTCGATCAGCAGCCAGGGCAGGGTATGCATACTTAAACCACGTCCTCGACGCGTAGTCTCACCAGAAGTCTAGATCCGGTCTTTCATTCCATGCTGTTTCATTTGGCATGCAAACACAGGCGGGGAGTCTTCGCCGTATGGTGCAAATCGCAACAGAAGTCTATGACACCGCCCCGCGAGACCCCTTAGCGCCGCTTAGCGACCCGTGCTCTTATAACGAGGCACTCGACACGGTGAGACGCGCAGAGTAATTCCTTGGCGAATGCTTACAACTCCCACCAGATTCAACTTGCCAATACATTCTTGGCGATTGCAGACTCGCTGCACAATCCCCGAGCTACGCTCAAGCGCCGTAACTAGGAAGCGTCGTTACCGTCGTTAACCCCCCGATTGGATGTTGAACTGGTTTAGTCTCTCACGACGATATTTATTGGCCCGTTCATCTCCACTTCTCCAACGACCTGCGTTTTCCAGAGACCCATTAGAGCTATGACTCCACGATACATCCGCGCAAGCGACCCTCCATGCACCCTCCTGTACGCCATGCACCCTCCTGTACGTCTAATATTTTATGGGAACCGGTAACATTGTATCAGAAAACTGGCGGTGAATGTAAAGCCATTACTGATCTGAAAAATAATCACATCACGGATGGGCATCGCCCAGAATGCATTCCACGTGCGCGCACATGAGGTTGGTGCGCGCATTGCAACAATCCATGTTTGGTGGCCCTTGCGTACACCAAGGGCCGAGGTCTGATCCAAGAAGATCTGTTTCCATGTCATGTGCAGTGGCCTGGTAAAAGGACCCAAGAAAATAATGCAATAAACTCATGTTGGGTTTGTTTGTCTTGATGTCAGCGTCGTCTTCGTGCCGACCACGATGTTTCCTCGCTGTTCCCCCGATAAAAGAAGCTCCCAGAAACGTAGACAATGCTAGTTTTATCGTAACAAAGACTATGCGTGTTAGGCTCCGAAGCCGGGAATTTGACGAGCAAGCTCGCGATTGGCGCCTTGAACGCAGCCCCAACCAATGGCTATGTACCCGCTTTTACTGCACCCAGGAAGGAGCCTGCCTCGACTGATCAGTGATAAACACGCCCCCTCTTGCGCGCAACTTGACTCTCGCCCCGACGATTGGCACGCAACCTTGCCCTCTTGAATCTTGTTCAAAGGATCACCAACTATGCAAGGTATGCCCCTCTCCTCTCAGTACGCATATTCCTCATTTTCTTGTGGCAGTGGACGACAGTTCGCCTCTAGCCTTTTCAGAGAATCAAGAGCAAACAGCCGGTAACCACACGAATATCACGAATATCCTTCCTCCGGTTGAGGACGATATAGGCAGTGACGGTTCACTGCACGCCGACACAATCTCGCTCAAAGAGCAACCAACGCATCCCGTAATCGAAGAGCAGGCGACGACCGCAGACCCAATTGATGTTGTCATGTGTGGTGACCCAAATGGAGACGACACCGATTTGCTGTTTCGCATTCGCGGACTCTATCGCTTGCTCGACCTTATCAATGAGCAAGGCTCTGGAGGAGCAGGTATGATAAAAGTTCCATGGTGTTATATTTTCGAGACTCAACCCACTATTATTCCAAAGTGGACAAGGTCATCATCGCCCAAGAGTCCGTGGTTTATGAACGATATTTGCCCTAGTGCCTATACCTCCATGACAAAGGTGAGTACCAATGGCTCAAAATGGTGGCAAAGGGTTTATTGTGTACCACATAGGTCGACTTTAACGCACTGGACAGCCGCAACATGAAACCTATCGGTGTCTACGGGAGCATTTCTGCAATCGTTGATTTCCTACGGAAGGCTGGATGTATTGATGAAGAAACGTAATGCGATTTTATTCCTTCACTACTTTACCTCAATCATCCTCCAGTGCCCTTCTCCTCCTCGCTCCTCCTCGCCCTGTGGGTGCGGCGCAGCAACCAATTCTTCGTCCAGGATTGTACCTTCTTCACGCGTCAGATCTCCAGCCTAATCTCGCTTACATCATTTTCTGGTCCGAAGAAACGACCTGGGACGACAACTCACCTGGAGTGGTTTCTAGGAACCGTACAACATTTATGCGGTACGTAATCCTGCGTCGCCTGCAATAGTTATCCAACTTACCTTGGCACACCCTCTCTGCAGATTCTTGACCAAGTTGTGCGATCAAGTGGTTGCCCTGCTCTCCGACCAACACAGCGAGAAGCTCGTCTTCAAAAGCGACACGGACCATGTTGACGCGGATTTCAAGGAATTTGACGCCGTTGACAATTCCGATCGTCTTTTTGATTTCGAGGTTAAGCAGACCGGCCAGCAAGAGGAGAGCGCCACAGCAAGTGAGGGGTTCAAGGTAATATCGATGGTTCACCTTACAGCGATGTCTGATGGCCTCTAGTTCTCTCATCCTTGCATGGCCGAAGTAGCAACATGCCGCAAGGACTTTGATCTGGAGCGACTACAGCCCCGCCTGATTGCCGGTAATGCACTCCAAGCCATTTTGGAGTGTATCCCGGAACAATTCAAGAAAGAGCCAATTGGTTCTGTTCACCGCCTTGCCTTTCACGATATTCTGAAGTGGGTACCACTTGAATTTTCAATGAAAAGCATGAGTTCATGAACTGTAATAGGGCCTCAAGGAGCCACTGTATTATCCTGGATGAATCTATAAAGTTCGGCAGCCTGGAGATCCTTTTACAACATGGTCTAGCTACGCGCTGCTCTGAAGTTTATCAAAGTTGGCGTGCAGAGAAGGCCCGTGGTGACCAGCATATGAAGCAGCGCAAAGCTGATGCCATTGCTGATGAGAAGAAACAACTGGATGTAACCTTGGTCAGAATCAAGAATGGAATCGCGAGGTGGTTGGCGGGGCAAACTGTAGCCCAATACCCGTGCGTGTGCAGATCAGACATCCATACGAAAACTGATGGCTTCGCCGTAGATCCTTAACGGAGGAAGTGGTCATTGCGAGTATCTCGGATGGGTCATCAGAACAAGGGATCCTGGCGGACGACCTTCGTAAGTCTCTTCAAGTCCAATACGTCTTCTTCTAATATCTCCCAGGCTATCTACAAAGCGGAGAAGTACATGCCTTAGTGACCGGATGCTTACGTCAGGTCAACGATGATCCCAAGAGCCGATTTTGTACCCTCAAGAAACGCTTTTGTCAACATTATGGACTATTGCAGGTGGAGAAGGGGTTTAAGAAAGCAACAGTCCAGCGTATGATTGATATCCTTGGAACACACGGCGACTACGAAAAGGAATTGGACCAAGTAGTGGAGGACAACGAAGCCGAAGGTCAACCCAGCACATGGTCCAATATCTGGAACATAGGGCTTCTTAGGTCCAAGCCCAGATCTGACAGGGCCTCCAAGGCGATGCGTGCTGGATATAAGCTGGTCCAGAAGGATGATACAACCTTCCTCACAGAAATACGCACGGTTATCGAGGAAGAACCTGCGTACCGACGGATTGTGGAAGAAATTCTTCAAGAGGCGGCTCACAGTCTCGGGATCAAGCTCAAAAGGTTAAAAAAGGAACTGCTCCAACTCGTCGGGAAAGAGGTAAACCTCATTACAAGGCAGGAAATCGACGAACGGATCAATGCCGAAAAGCTAGATGCGGTCCGGGCAGCGGAAGCACGGCTTTGTTCCTTGATCCGCACAGCCCTCGACGCTGAGGCAGGTCATCCTACAAATCGGTAGGTATTCACAACATGTTAACAACACTCGAACTCACGAGCACTCGACCACATGCAAAGGGACCGGGTCATCATTCGTGGTGTAATGTTGGACAAAAGCAGCTCTCAAGGTTGTGTCTTCGATGGAAATCCTCGTCCAAGAAAATTAACATCTTCTAGAAACTTATCAAGTCGACGGAGAGACAATTGTCTCGGTTGAGGCTGGGATACGTTACAAGTTCAACGTCCTGGAGGTTAAGAAACAGGACACAATCGAAAGCAACTATATCCCTCAACCGTTCATCCGTCGTACTGCGCCTCCCAATTTCACGCTCCCCCCTTCTCACAATATCCGGTATGTGGAGAGGAGCAGTGACTTTGGATCTTACTGACTCGACCATCGAAGCTTTATTCGCCTCATTGGAAGCAACCGTTGCCTTCTCGTCGTTCAGGACCCGCAAGGTGTTTTCAATGTCTACCTGGACACGCTCTACGGCCTAGGGAATGCCGTGAAGGCAAACCCCAAGAAAATATTCCATTCAAACAGACTTGGTTCTAATCCTTTGTTTGCTTTGGACGAGGCGAAGCGGATTCTGGTGATTTATGCGAGTGTCGAGGTCAGAATTAGGAACTGTGGTTGATTCAAGATGTACTAACTGTCTCTTAGAATCACGCACAGATCATCCCGTACATCTATGAAGATGCAAGTAATGCCCTCAACGCCCGTGGCGGAGCCATCAACATTACTCGATGGTTTGATGGCCCGTCGATTCCTCGAATGCTGCATGCCACTTTTATTTCTGGGTCCGAGGAGCTCCTGATGGTGGATGAAACCGGTTTGGCAAGAATATTCTCGCTCGTGACTGAACAGTTCCGGTTTGTCCTGCACCATTTCTGTAAATGTAGCGCTGACTGAATCTGCATAGCCCTGCTGTTTGCAACTTGGACTACCTCCCTGCTTCGGTCCATACCGTACCAGATGGTGCAGCGTTCCTCGCATTGGAACCAAGAAGCGACGAACCACCACGCCTTCTCTGCTATCACCTTGCCTCGTTTGGTTCTGTGGCTGCAATTCCTATTCAACTGCCAGAGGAGTTACAACTCAGTGCCGATTTGGTGGTTTCTTGCGTGGGGCAGACAGAGAACCCTCATGCAATATTCCTGGACCAATCCGCACAAGTCTGCTCATCGACTTCGCTTCGCATCACATGCAAGACCAGTGAATTCGACTTTCGCGCCGGAGGGGTTCGTTCGGACTCTGTTGAGAAGCCTACGGTCCACAACTCTCTCATTGACTGCCACTCAGACGTTTGGACGCGGTACCCCGTTCAGGCTGCCATTCGTCGGGAGACTGCACCGGGCACAAACCATTACCCACGTTCCATTACATTCATATCGCCAAACTCGCCAGATGATCTCTCCAAACATTTTAAGGCCCTCATCCGTGAGTTCGAGCAGAAAACACGCAAACCAACTCGCCGTCAACTCGCAAACATCAGTGTGGCCGTCCAGCCGTTCTTCGATCCGGTATCACCCAACATCCCGACATCTCAGTTCAAAGCCGGGGACTGGCTCGTTGGCCTCTTCTGTCTGATACCGATCCACATCGCCGTGGCTGGGCAAAACCGCTTCATCCCACTTCGTGATGGTGTCATATCGCAGGAATTTGAGCAATCGCTCCTTGGGGCAGACGTCGGTCGCATTGCAGAAGCGTATGTATTACATCCTTTGTCATCTACGCCAGTTCTCATCTATCAAAATTTGATATTAGATTGAGCTTCGGTTGGTATGAGAGCATATTTGCTTCATACTTAGCCCGCAAAGTGAGTGCCATCTACTGCTTGCATCCAAAACGTCTGACAATATTCTAGCCCGTCAAAGTGGTCACATCAATGGGTCAGTCAGCATGTTGCAATATCTTGGCCAATCTTATGGTATTTTAGGGGAGCAATCTGTCGGGAAAAGCTATGCGCTGAATCATTTTGTGGATACATCTTTCGCTGGGTCGGCGATGAGATGTACAGAAGGTGTATGGCTCTCCGTGACTCCTACTCAAGACGCGCTGGTAGTCTCAATGGATTTCGAGGGTAATGCTAGCCGAACTGGTCAGAGGACCGATTGCGTTCTAACGTCCCTAACAGGTGTAAACTCCATTGAACGAAGCGCCCAAGAAGGTGAATCCCAAACATGCTTTAGATTTAGCTTACCGACCCTATCAAATACAGATACTCTCCTGGTCTTGTTCAATGCGGCTATCTCAAATCTGGTATGCCTTTGGCGTCAGACCTGTGGCCCATGCTCATGAATGCTAGGTGTTGTTCCGTAACAATTTCGCCCTCTCTCGAGACATCACGAGTTCTTTCCAGGTAAAGTGTGTCATACATTAATGCTCTATTGCTTACACACTCCAAGAGCTTTCAATCCTCTACCAAAGTCCTTGACCCAGCAGCAAATCCCACATTATTTCAATCAACTCTTGCAATTATTATCAAAGTTCGTATGTTCGACACCCCCCTGGGCCGAAACTCACTGCTACTAATCAAGGATGTCATCGATTCTGACACGAAGGAGATCGTGAATGAGTAAGCCCTGTTTGCCCTGAAATTTCTTCTCGGTACTTATGAATAATCGTAGGTTCTCTATGAAGTTCAAACAAATAGTCCGAGATGAAGCGGGCGAGAACTTCATTTCCAAGCTACATCGTGGGAAACTTGCCATCATTCCATGGCCTGTCATTCAATCACCGCGATTTTATGAACTCTTCGGAGCCCTCAGGACTCGTCTCGAGGAGCGACCTGTCACACATAAAAGCGCTGGTGAATTCCTTCGGGTGCTCAAGATGCTCATGGCAAAGCTCAAAGTACGTGCGCATACTGGTCGTTCTATTGATGTGTCCTCTGAGATATCGTTCAGGCCTGCGATTGGGGTGCTTTAGATCGTCGGTACAAATCACAAAACACGGCAGCTGATACTAAGACCTCCTATTAGAAAACCTTGCGGCGCAACGTGTCCAACATCTTACTCCTTACGTCGTTACAGCACTGTCTTTTGGATGTTTGGACCCCGAAACGCTTTCTGAGTCTCTCAAGGTAATGAATTTGGAGTGCTTTGGAACGGGACTCTGACGTCTTTCTTTCAGCATATGGATACAGGCGAGATCATTCCTGGACCATCCTCTGCGATCGTTTTTTATCTCTCGGACACTGAAGCGCCGATAACACCCGAAGCACCGATAACACCTGAAGGCTGTCTCGCCTCTTTGCGATCGAATTGGGAAGGCCGTCACGACCGATTCAAGATATCGGAGGAGGAATTCATTACCGCTTTTAATCGACACCTTCTTTCCATTGCCGATGCAAGGATTGGACAGGTTCGGACATGGCTAGAAGAAAACACCGCCAGGTTCGCACAACACGCAGATGTCCAGACACTTTTTCGGAAGTTCGAAGAATTTGTAAAGGAATTGAAGAGTCATGTCACGCTTTGTGGAGTGGCATGTGGCTCCTGTAGCCTGTCCTGCTTGAAGGATAGACGACACGACGATGCTCATGATTGTTACACAACACACAAGTGCCCTCGTGCATGCGAGTTCGACGACCAACATGATGGACTACCGGCACCTGCTTGCGACATGCCGTAAGTACTTCCATTCTGTCCCTGTTTCTTGAGATGATTGTCTCCCACAGCGCTGGTCACAATGGGAGGCACATGTACGCATATATCATTAGACTACTCCTGTACTTCGATCTCATGACCCTTTTAGCTGTGGTGAGACGCCCCATCAATGCGGGCAGTTGTGCACACTTCATTTGAGAGATGGCTGTTTGCAAAAATGC
>Ga0209131_1001585_pt1 | contig 15777 bp, 15 predicted proteins | sample GraSoi_2013_40cm_FD_185826 | JGI IMG/M metagenome (GOLD analysis project Ga0209131, IMG submission 185826) | Grasslands soil microbial communities from the Angelo Coastal Reserve, California, USA - Sample 9_17_2013_40cm (SPAdes) (version 2) | ecosystem: Environmental > Terrestrial > Soil >...
TAAAGCATGAGGGGCAGGCCCACGGTTGTGGCGCCCAGGGTGATCACGGCGGCTGAGCCGCGAACGAGCGCGGCCGTGCGTCGGCTGACCCTCGCGGACGATCCCCCGCGCTCGCCGGCCATGCGGGCGCTCACCTTCCCGGCCCCGTCACGCCTGTGACCAGGGATGCGACGGCTGAGCCGGTCGATGTCATCGTGTCGATCCCGATCAGCGACAGCACGAGCGTGCGTCCCTTGACCGTGACAGTGACCCGGATCTTCTGGGTCCCTTCAGAGCTGACCGAGCCGGTGTAGCCGGCGCTGACGAGGTATGCTCGCGCGGCGGCCAGCGCCTGCGCTTCATCAACTCCGAAGGTGCCTGACCGGTAGGCGACCGACCGGTCCACCATGCCCGCTCCTGCCCTGGCCGCTTCCTGCGCGATCGCGTGGGCGCTCGCCGACTGGTTCAGCTTCCGCCCGCCGTCGATCACGAGGCCGATCAGTGCCAGCAACGCGACCATTAAGAGGGCAAGCAGCAAGGTCAGCGAGCCGCTGTCCTGCCTGCCGCCCGGTGCAGCGCACGGTCGTCGCATCCTGGCTCCCCTCATCACTAGAGCGTGATCGTGCCGCCGGTGGCGTGACGATGCTGTGACAGGATCCCGCCTGGGGATTGGAAGCCCAACATGGCCATAATCACGCCCGCCCTGCGGCGAAGGGTTGACTCTTGGGTTACCGAAGGGCCGATCGTGGTGCCGTGGATGACGACGAGCTGATGACCATCGGGCGGTTCGCCAGGCTGACCGGGCTGTCGGTCGGCACGCTCAGGCATTACGACGAGGTCGCCCTGTTGTCGCCGGCTTCGGTGGATCCTGCATCCGGGTACCGTCGGTACCGCCGCGGGCAGGCTCAACGCGCCAGGCAGATCCGGATGCTGCGCTGGGACGACCTGCCCATCGAGCAAATCCGCCAGGTCATCGACGACCCGGCTGCGGCCGCGGCTCGTGACGTCCTGGCCAGTCACCGGCGCCGCCTGGAACGCCAGCGAGACCTGCTGACCGCCAGGATCCGCGACGCCCACCACTTCGTGGCGGAGGGAATCACGATGCCACCAGTTCATACTGGTTGCAGGCCGGCCCAGGTCAAGATTGCCGTCGACGACGTCGACAGCTCGGTCGAGTTCCACGTCAAGGCGTTCGGCTTCCGCTACGACGTGGTGCAGCGCACGGAAATGGCGGACTACTCCGCGTTCATCTTCGGCACATATGGCCAGGACGACTTCTTCCTGCTGCATCTCATCGCCGGCCAGGAGCGCATGGACCTTCCAGGCAGGTCGACATTCGGGCTGCTGGTCGAGGACCTCGACGCCTACCATGCCCGCGCCGTCGACGCTGGCGCCACCGAGGTCGTTGCCCCGCATGACGCCGAAGGCATGCCCCGCTGCTCCGCGATCCGTGACCCGAGCGGCAACTGGATCTGGCTCTACCAGGCCTGATTCCCCAGTCAGGTACCTTGCGCCGAACCCAAGTGCTCTTGACCGGTACGGATCGAGCGGAGACACAAAGCGCGCGGTCAGCGTCCTGAACCCAGGCACGCCAGGTACCAGCAGGTCAGAAAGCGGGACTGTGCAGCGGACCGAGGCGCTGACCTGTGCGGGCTGGCCGAGCGCAGTGCTGAAGCCGGGTTCCAGGTCGAGCGTGACAACCGGTTTGCAGCCTAGGCCGTCGGCGCGCAGCGCCGCGCTGGCGCTCGCCAGCGCCGCCAACCGCGCGGCGGCCGGGCTGAGCGAGATGGACGCCTGGCGCGCGGCGTCCCGAGCAGCGGCGTCGACCGAGGCCTGCGCCACCGAGGTGCGGCCAGCCGCGATCACCAGCCCGATCACGGCCAGTATGACGGGCGCGAGTATCAGGAGCTCGAGCGGCGCGCTGCCGTCGTCCCACGCTGCCGAGGTACCTTTCTGGCCAGCACCGCTGCGGCCGCGACGGCTCCGGTCAGCCAAGATGATCACCTCCGGCCGCCTTGACCCTGGCGAACGCGAGCATGTCACGCGCAGATACCAGGCGACCAGCCGCCGTAAACCGTTCAACTGGTGCCGTCACGACTTCACTGACCGTGATCACCATCCCCGGCACCAGGGATGGCACCCGGCCGCTCACCCGGATCGTGACAGTCACAGCCGAGCTGCCAGCTGCTGAGGCGGTGGGCCCGAGCAGGAAGCCAGGCGCCGCCTGCCTGGCGAAAACCACGGCCGCCTGGACGCCGCGGCCGGGCGGTGGATTAGCGGTCCTGGCCACGTCGGCGCCCTGGCGTGCCGCCGCGATCGCCGTCTCGCGCGCCAGGTACCACATGCAGGCTTGGACGATCACCAGGATGGCCGCCAGGAAGACAGGCATGATCACCACGTAGCTGAGCGTCAGCGCGCCGTCGTCTGCGCGCTCTTCCCCGCACACGTCAGGGCAGCTTGGCTGACTCGGAACTGACTGCGTTGCTGAAGACCACGCCGGCGGCGGTGGCGGCGATGAACAGAACGACGGCTATGACGATCCATTCCAGGGACAGCGCTCCGGCATCGGAGCTATTAGCCAGGGCGCGGACTCGCTGCCGGGCTAACCCGACCAGATAGCTGGCCGTCATCCAGATGATGTGCATGGTGCCTCCTTGTGGCGGCTAGCCGAAAGTCCGGTAGACGATCGGGAAGATGAGCAGCAGCAGAAATCCGGCTCCGAGCAGGGCAATCGGGACGACCATGGTGGTGCTACGCGAACCCGCCTGTGCTTTTGTGGCCGCGAGCGCCTCGGCGCGCATGGACTCGGCCCTGGCGGCCAGCGTCTGCATGATCCTGGCGCCTTCGTGCCCGGCTACCGCCGCGATGTCGGCGAGGTCGGAGAGTTCGCTGATGCCCGTCTGCCCGGCCAGTGCGGCCAGCCCCTCCCAGGGTGGCCGGCCGGCCTTGCGCGCGGCGTCGAGCGCTGCCTCGATCCTGGCGAATGCCCAGCCACCGCCGATCCGGGCGCCGGCCTCAAGCGCCTCGGTCGGTCCGGCGCCCGCGCCGCGCTCGAGCACAACGAGGTCGAGGTAGCTGGTGAGCGCGTACCTGAAGTCTGTGCGCCGCTGGGCGGCATTCACCCTGGTGACAAGGTCAGGCGCGAAGAACATCGCGCCGCCTAGCAGCACGGAAAAGGCGGCGGGAATGCTCCACCCCGGCCGGTACCCGGCCAATGTGACGAGGACAGTCACCAAGGGAACGGCGCCTAGGCCGGCGAGCCCGCAGACTATCTTGCTGGCGACCCACCGCTCGCGGTCCTGGCCGAGCAGCGCGAGATCGGCCGCCGGAACTGGCAGCCACGGCATGGCGGCGGCGATCTGCCTGACCAGCGCGCGAGAAGGCGGCTGCTGAAGCTCCTGCGTTCCGGCCGCGTGGATTCTTGCCAGTGCTGCGCCCAGCCGCGGACCGCTGGGAATCAGCTGCGACACGGCGGCGAAAACCCCGAGACCGGCCAGGGAACCGGCCAGAAGTACCAGCAGGTTCACCGGCCGGCCTCCGCCCGCTGCGGCGCGGCTTGCGGCCCTGCTGCCCGGCCAGGTCGCTGGTCGAGGAACCGGCCGGGCCCAGGAATCGTGCCGAGCCTGTGCAGCCAGCCGAGTCCCGCCGCGTACAGCGAGACAACCAGTGCAAGCACGATCTGCCCGGCGACGGAACCGTATGGCGCCGAATAGGAGCGGTTCACGATCGCGAACACCGTGAACCCAGCGATGAACGCGATGATCCACCGGAGCGTGGTCCGGTGCTGGGCCCGTTCCGCCTCGATCTCGCGGCGGGCCGCGATGTCCCTGGCGAGTATCCCGGCGAGGGCGCTGAGCACGCCACCCGCGGCGCCGCCGCGCTGGCTTGTTGCGATGATCAAAGCCGCGGCGATCCGGTCACCGGCCGGATCGTCGAGCTCGGCAGCGAAGGCACGCAAAGCCTCCTCGGTACCTATCCTCGCGGACAGCCGCCTGGACAGTGCGGTGACCGGGCCGGCGATCGCGGCGGGCGCGGTGCGGGCGCTGACTTCGAGCGCGTCCTCCAAGCCGCGGCTGGCGGTCAGCATGTCGGACAGTCTGCGCGTCCACTGCTCAAGGCCCTCGAGCCTGCCGGTGCGCTGCCGCGCGGCGCGGACGGCGGTCACTTTGGGTACGAAGATGACCGCGGCAGCAGCGGCAAGCGCCGCGACCGGCCAGCGGGTGAACGCCAGCATCACCAGCCCGGCCAGGAGAGCCAGCGCGATCCGCGTTCTCGCGGCCGTTATCCGGCGGGCGGCCAGCATCCGCGCGGGCGGGATGCCCGCCGCCGGTGCCCTGCGCGTCAGCTCAGCGACCCCGACCACGACCCCCGTCATGATCAGGGCCCCGGAGAGAGCCGCCGCGATGATCATCGCCGGGTCCAGCTGCCGGGACTGCCGGGCGGCCGCAGATCGAGCAGCCCAGGGCTGAACCCGGCCGCCTCCAGCCGCGCGAGCATCCCGTGCGACGGAGTGTGGGCCGTGACTGCGCGCCCGTCCGGGCCCTCGGGTAAGAACAGCCGGTTTACCGCTGGCCGTTCGGTATCGCCTGGCGGCATGACCTCAAGGATCTCGGAGACGAAGCGGATCGTCCGCTGCCCGTCGTACCGCTTGCGCACGTGCACGATGACGTCGACGGCCATGCCGACCAAGATGTGGATCGCCCGCTCGGCCAGCGCGAGGCCGCCGCGCAGGCCGAGGATCAGAATCCGGTCAAAAGCCTCGGCAGGGGAGTTCGCATGCAGGGTGCACATGGAGCCTTCCTGGCCCGAGTTCATGGCTTCGAGCATCGGCATGATCTCGCCGCGGCGAACCTCGCCGACGATGATGCGCTGCGGGTTGTGCCGCAGCGCATGCGCGATCAGGTCGTGCAGCGAGACCGAGCCAGCTCCCTCCGAGTTGGCCTCCCTGGCCTCGAACGCGATCACGTCCGGATGCTGCTCCCGGTCATGCAGGTACAGCTCGTACTCCGACTCGAGGGTTGCAATCCGTTCGCTGGGATGGATCTCGCTTGCCAGCGCTCTCAGCAGCGTGGTCTTCCCGGCGTTCACTCCGCCGGTGACGATCACGTTGCACCGGCTGCGCACCGCCGCGGCCAGGAACGCGGCCGTGACCTGATCGACCGTCCCGAGCTTGATCAGGCTGGACAGCGTGACGTCGAGTTGCCCGTGCCTGCGCAGCGACAGGCAGGGCCGGGGCGTCACCGACATGGTCGCGGTCATCCGTGCTCCGCCCGCGAGCGCCACGCTGACCAGCGGTGAGGCGGCAGAGAAGTCGCGGGCGGTCTGGCCGCCGCGGGTCGCCCAGGTCCTGATCATGTCGGCCAGTGCCGCATCGCTCGCGGCGATCGGCGTGGCCGCGACCCGCTCACCGGTGCTGTAGGTGACCCAGACCTGGTCGCACCCGTTCACGTCAACGTTCTCAACGTCGGGATCGCGCAGGTAGCCAGCGAGCGGCCCGAGGCCGTAACGCTGGTCGTACACGGCCTGCGCGATCGCGTCCAGATCGGCTGCCGCCGGGACCGGGGCGCCCTCGCGCAGCTTCCGCTGCGACCATGCCCGGGCCGCGTCCCTGATCAGGGGCATGACGTCGACCTGATCGGCCCGGTCAGGCAGCAGGTCGGCGATCGCGCCGAGGATCTCGGGGACGCCGGCCAGCAGCCTGGAGTCGGTGAGCCCAAGGGGCTCGCTCGCCCACCCGGGCTCTCGCCGCGCTGTTAGCTCAGCCGGGCGGCCCCACAGAACGTCCCGCGCGGATTCGTGCGTCACGGCGCCCGTGGTCGGTGAACCAGTGTGCCGGCCGTTCTGTGATTCCGGGCGCGGCGGCCAGTGCAAGCCGCTCACGCCAGGTTCCCGTTCACGCCGGCCAGGCCGGAGCCGACGTCCGCGAAGCCCGCGGCGGCCTTGACCAGCGCGCGGCCCGCTGTCTTGGCGGCGCGCAGCAGCGGCCGGTCATCCAGGCTGCTCCGGCGGCCCAGGCCGTCCGACAGCACGGCGGCCGTCCTGACATCGGACGGAATCCTCGCCAGCACGCGGACGCCGAGCGTCCTGCTGATCTCGGCCGCGCTGTGACCCTGGTCGCCGACAATCAGCAAGCCGACCCGCGCGGTTCCGCCGCGCAGGTCCGCCAGCATCTCGATCCTTGGCCTCGCGGCCGCGATCTGGCGCAGCGAAGCGCGGATGACCATGGCCGCAAGTTCGGCCTCGGCGAGCACGCTGGCCGGCTGGCCATCACCGGCGTCCAGGCGCCCGCAGTCCGCGATCACGTCGCACGGCTGGCTGGCCAGGGTGCGCGCGATGGCCGGCCAGGCCGGCGTCAGGCCACGCGCTTGCCGCGGGTCGCTCAGCCCCGCGAGCAACATCCGGCTGCCGCTGCCGTCCAGCGGCGCGAGGTGACCGCCGGGCCCTGCGGACATCACCACCGGCTCAGTGCCAGTCTCGAACGCGACGCCGAGCAGACCGCGCGGCGCGTGCATGTGTCCGGCGAACAGCCCGGCGAGTATGTCACCGCCAGCCGGGTCGCACTCCGCCAGTATGACGGGCTGCGGCCAGGTCAGCGTGATCGCCAGCGCCGTCGTGGTGGTGCCGGCCGAACCGCCGGGAGAAACGAGCGCGTACAGGCTCATGCCGGACCCCGCTTGGTCACGATGAGGGCGAACTGGCCGGTGGACGCCTGCGCGGCCAGTCCGGCGCCGCTCTTGGCCGCAACAAGGATGTCCACAATGCCGAACCCGTCGGTGCTGACCGCAGTGCTGACCGCCTCGACGACTCCGGCGACCGGGACGGTGAGCAAGGGCGCGGTGGTGGTCGAGCCCGGCTGCCCCTGAGCCCCGGGCGTCGCGACGACCAGCACGTGGTCGCCTGCCTGTAGGCCGCTGGCGGGCAGCGCTGACGGCCGGACCGCCAGCGGCACGAGCACCTGACCGTAGCGGGGCGGGCGGGACGTAGCCAGTTCGGCGGGGCTGAGCAGCATGCCAGGGTGCAGCGCAGTCCCGGCGACCTGACCAATAACCTGGCGCACCTGGCTGGCCGGGATCACCTGGACGTCGCCGCCTACCCAGACGCTCGCCGTTCCCAGGTCACTGGCCCGGATCAGTGCCCCGGCCGGGACATTCGCCTCGGCAACCAGGACCGGCACCCTGCGATTGGTCGCGGAATAAAGGGCAGTGCTCGCCAGGATCCCAGCTCCCACCAGGGCGACGGCCAGCGCGATCATTCCCGGCCTGCGCCGGCGCGGCAGCCTCGCGAGCGCGATGGGCTGGCCGGCCTGGCGTGCTGCTCCGTTGGACGCCGCGTCGGCCTGAGGGTGGTAGGCCGTGCCGATCGCCGGTCCCCTGCCGTCGTTCATGGCGTGGTCACCAGCGCCTCGGCCTGGGCGATGCGGACGGTGAACCCGTTGCCGGTCGCGTAGCTGCTGGTGATAAGCCCGCCTGCGCCGCCCGAGCCGGTCCAGCTGACCGTCCACCTTACGAACAGCCCGGCCTGGAAAGCGTCGCCCGGCTGGCCCTTAGATGGCCGGGTGTAGGTGTAGGAGCAGCGGGTCTGCTGCTGGGCCGCGGGCAGCGCCCGGTTGAAGGCGGCACCCGGCCCCGGGCAGCTGACCGAGCCCATCCCCCCGCCTGGAACGTAGCTCAGCATCGTCGGGATCGCGGTCGCCACCGCCCACACCGGGCCGGCCCGGACCGTCATGCTGACCGGATGCCACTGGGCGCGCGGCACCCAGTACCACTCCGGCAGGCCCACGAGGCCGTCCCTGCCGCGCGGCGGCGCGGTGGCCGCTGCGAGCGTGGGCACCGACAGCGCGCCGACACCGATCTTGAGCAGGTAAACGGGGCTGATCGCCGGGGCGCCAGTCTTGGTGCTCACTTGCACCAGCTGGCCGCCGAGCGGCCCGGTGTTCGAGCCGGGGCACGTCATGATGTCCCACCGGTAGCCGGGCGCCGGCGGCCCCGTGGCCATGCGCCGCAGCACGCGGGGCGGTGCCTTGGTAAAGGTGCAGGTGATGGTGGACGAGCCACCGCCGGAGCCTGGTCTGCCGCCGCCTCCGCCGCTGTAGACGCAGATCCAGGTGAGATTGACCGGATAGCAGCTACCGCTACCGCCCACCGCGGCCCTGGCAATGCCCGCCGGCCCCAGAACTGCCGTCAGGATCACTGCCATTGCGATCGGCCGGACAAGGCTGGAACGGATCAGTACGAGCATGTGCGCACCACCGGAATCGCGCCTGTGACCACCCACCGCCCGTGCTCGAGCACGAGCGCGGTGATCAGGAAGTCATGGGACGGGCCGGAACCGCCGACCACCTGGCCGGTCTGCTGATTCGCCAAGCCCATGTGACTCAGATCGAGGCAGTCATGAACGGCGGCCGTCCGGCGCCCGGTTATCTTGACGCTCATGATGTGGAAGACGGGGTTGCCGTAGCCGATCTCATTCCGTCGCCAGATTGCCTGCAGACCTTTCACCAGCGCCGGTATCGAACTGGCCGGGACGTGGCCCGCCATGATCGCCCTGGCCTTGCTGGCGTCGCGTGAGGCGAGCGCCTCGTTCGTCGCCCGCCAGTAATCCTCGTACGCGGCCATTAGCAGGTCGCGGGCGGACGGCCTGGCCGGCTTCGCGCCTGTCACCTGCACGTGACCGGGCTTGTCCGGCAGCACCGCGTTCGCCGCACCGGCGGCGCAACCGGTCAGGGCTGCGACAAGCGCCGCCGATAAGCAGGCGACGATGAAGGTGCTGCGACGCCTGCTGCGACCTGGAACGGTCGTGACAGTCTGCATACTTGCTCCCTGGATGCCCCGTGCTCGTCGTGGGCGACTATAGGCCGGCTCCGGTGTCCGATCCGTGATGGCGGCATGAACCCGCAGGTAAATGGCGCTCAGGAGGCTGTCAGTCGCCCCGGTCGAGCGGCAGTCCCTGCGCCGCGCTCGCTTCCTCCGCCTTGGCCGGGCCGCGCAGCACGTGTGCCAGCGCGACTGCGACAACTGCGCCGGCAACCGGTCCGACGACGTAGACCCACCACGTGGACAGGTTGCCCAGCGCGACATCGGGTCCGAAGCTCCTGGCGGGGTTCATCGACGCGCCGTCGAACGGCCCGCCCATCGTGCCCCAGGCCATGATGTAACTGCCGACGGCCAGCGGTACAAACGGGCCGTTGAGCTTCGGCCCGTTGGCCAGGTTGAGGATCATCAGCACCAGGCCGAACGTAATGACCGCTTCGAAGCCAGCGGCCTGCCAGGACTGGCCCGGCTTGGGCATTGTCGCGGCTAGATTGCCAGCCGGCCCGAAGAACCCGCGGGCCAGCAGCGAACCGCACACGGCCCCGGCGAACTGAACGATCCAGTACGCGCAGGCCATCGCCACGTCCATGTCCCGCCGCAGCACGAACGCCAGCGTCGTGGCCGGGTTGAAATGGGCGGAGATGTCGCCGAGGAAGTAGACGGCCACGACGAGCCACAATGCTGACACCAGCGAGAGCACCAGCACCGTCTGCCACGGCTGCAGGGCCTGGCCTCCGTACCGGACCAGGACGGCCGCGCTGCCGGAGAGGATGAAGGTCAGCCCGGCCATCCCGATGAATTCCGAGAGCAGGCGCCGGAGCCTGTGGTCGGGGTTTGTCCAGTCGGCAAACCCTCGCTGACCGCCGACAGAAGCGATCAGGGCTGCCTTGCCGGAGGTCATGTCATGCTTTCGCCCCGTCTGCCGATATGTCGGCTGACCCTCCGTGGGTCAGGGCGAGAGGGTTGACGACCCGGTCGAAGAGTTCCTCGCTGACGCCGTTGGCCAGGGCGGCCTGCTTCAGGGTCAGGTCGTTGCTGATGGCGTAGTGCGAGATGACGGAGGCCTGGTCGTAGCCGATGACCGGCGATAGCGCGGTCACCATCATGACCGAGCGGTCGATGTTCTCCTTCAGCTTGGCCTCGTTCAACTCGGCGCCTTCTATCATGAACTTGCGGAAGTGGTCGCACATGTCGGCCATGATCAGCGCCGAATGCAGGTAGTTGCTGATCAGCACCGGCCGGAACGCGTTGAGCTCGAAGTTGCCCTCGGCTCCGCCCATGGTCACGGCGACGTCGGAAGCGATGACCTGAATGGCGACCATCAGCATGGCCTCGGCCTGGGTCGGGTTGACCTTGCCGGGCATGATGGATGACCCCGGCTCGTTGGCCGGCAGGATCAGCTCACCGATCCCGGTGCGCGGCCCTGATCCGAGCCAGCGCAGGTCATTGGCGATCTTGAAGAGCGTGACGGCCGCTGACCTGAGCGCGCCGTGCGCGCGGACCATCCGGTCCAGGGTGCCCTGCGCGGTGAACTTGTTGGCCGCGGTCTGGAACGGCGTGCCCGTCATCGACGCGATCTCCGCCGCCACCTGGTCCCCGAACCGGGGCGGGGCGTTGAGCCCGGTACCGACGGCGGTTCCTCCCATGGCCAGCCTGAGCAGGCCACCGGTGGCGTGCTCGACCTCGGCGATCGCATCGTCGAGGGCACCGGCGTAGCCCGACCACTCCTGGCCCACGGTCAGCGGGGTGGCGTCCTCGAGGTGCGTTCGCCCGATCTTGACTACCTGAGCCCACTGCCTCGACTTGCGCTCGACGGCGTCGCGGAGCCGCTTCAGGGCCGGGATGGTCTTCCCCGTGGCCATCTTGTGCGCGGCGATATGCATGGCCGTCGGGAAGGTGTCGTTGCTCGACTGGCCCATGTTCACGTGATCGTTGGGGTGCACCGGCCGCTGGGAGCCGAGCGTCCCGCCGACAAGCTGGATGCAGCGGTTCGAGATGACCTCGTTCACGTTCATGTTGGACTGGGTACCCGAGCCCGTCTGCCAGACATACAGCGGGAAATCCTCATCCAGAGCTCCGCTCATCACCTCGTCGCACACCCGCTGGATCAGCTGGCCTTTCCAGTCGGGCAGGCGGCCGGCCCGGGTGTTCACCATCGCAGCGGCCTTCTTCACGTAGCCGTAGGCGTGGTACACCTCTTTCGGCATCCGGTCGTTGCCGATGTTGAAGTGCTCGAGGCTGCGCTGGGTCTGCGCACCCCAGTACCGGGCGGCAGGCACTTCGACGTCGCCGAGGCTGTCGAACTCCCGGCGCGTGCCGGTGGCATCGAGGCCGATCGGCACATCGAGGATCTTCGGGGCCTGCTCCGTGGCTGACGTGGTGCGGGCCGAGCCGCCGTCTGGCGGATGCGGCGCGGCGGCCATCACACTGCTCCGCCCGGGCAGGCTAGGTCAGGCAGCGCGCACGCGGTTCCCATCAGTACACCCCCCGATTCTCAGACCCCGGCTCCGGCTGCGACCGACGGCCCGTTCTCGCAAGCATGCCCGATTCTGTTAGTCACATTCCTGGCGGATGAGCAGTAGTCCTGGCCCCGGGCAGCGCGGGCTCGGTGCAGGCGCCGTCAGGCGCTTCTCCGGCCCGACATGCGCCAAAGCAGGAACTCGGCGCCGGACAGCAGCAGCGCTGATCATGTCGTTCTCGCCTGCTCGGCACTGGCCGTGCGCGCTCTCAGAGACAGTTCGCCGGCGATGGCGTCCGCTGCGTCCGCGGCTGCACGCATCGCGAGCCACGGCCGGTAGTTGCCATCGCAAGCCGCCGTGTACAGCAACGCCACACCGGTGACGAGGTCGCGGGCGCCGGTGCCTCGCATCATGATCTGCCCGCGCTGATGGCGCCGGCCAGACCCCGTGTCACTGACCAGCGCTCAGTCAGACTGTGCCACCGGCTTTGCGGCGCGGCCGCCCCGTCTACGGCAGTTGCTCCGGTCACGAACGCGACCCTACAGGGATATGCATGGGCAGGTCCGGGCGGCAGGGGGAAACCTCCTGGTCGGCCCGCGTGACTGAGCCGGATGAGTTTTGCTGGCCGGTATCGCGCGGCGATTACCGCCATTCTGCGGTCGCTAGCGAGCGAGCTGTGATTACGATTGCCTGTTCCTTCCGAGGCCAATGTGACGGAGGACTCAGTTGCGTTTCTCGATTCTGGGCCCGTTAGAGATCAGCGATGACGCAGGGCGGCCCATTGCCGTCACCAGGCCGCTGCATCGCTCGGCCCTCGCCCTGCTGTTATTAACCGCCGGCCAGCCATCATCCGCGAGCAGGCTGATAGCGGGGCTCTGGGGTGATGAACCTCTGCTCAGCCCCGACGTCTCGTTACGAAGCTGCGTCTACGGGATACGCAAGATCCTGCCCGACGCCGGACGGCTGATTACTCATCCGTCGGGATACCTGCTCGCTGTGGCACCTGGGGAACTCGACCTGGACGATTTCCTTGACCTGACCAGGCGCGGCCGCGACGCGCTCGACGCCGGCAACCCGAGGACGGCGACGGCGCTGCTGAGCCAGGCCATCAGCCTGTGGCGCGAGCCACCGCTTGCCGACCTGCCCGCAGTCCCTGCCAGGCAGGGCCTACTCGACCAGCGCAAGGAAGCCCGGGAGGCGCTGACCGACGCCCGGCTCGCGGTGGGTGAGCACCGTCAGGTACTCGCCGAGCTGCGCACCGTCGTGGCCGCCGACCCGCTGCAGGAACACGCCTGGGCACAGCTGATCACGGCGCTATACCGGTCGGGCGCCAGGGCTGAGGCGCTCGCCGCTTTCGGACGGCTCAGGTTAACGCTGATCAGCGCCCACGGCATCGATCCAGGCCCGGAACTTCAGGACCTGCACCGCCGGATACTGGCCGACGATCCCACCCTGATGATCACCCGCCCGGCACCAGAAATCTCGCTGCCGGGGACCGGGCCAGCGCCCAGGCCGGAGCCTGCATCCGCGCCCGGGCAGGAGCCTGCGCCCGCGCCGAAACCTGCGCCTGCGTCCCCGCCGCAGTCTGCGCCCGCGCCCACGGTTGCGAGGCCCGCGCTCACGGCACGCGAAACCGCGGCCGCCTGGCAGCCGGCCTGCCAGCTGCCGATGGCGGTCGCCGACTTCACTGGCCGGGCTGCCGAGCTTCACAGCCTGCTTGATCGGCTGTCCGGCGCGGGAATGGCCGTGACTGTGATCAGCGGCATGCTGGGTGCCGGCAAGACCGCGCTGGCCGTCCATGCGGCCCACCTGGCCAGGGCTTGCTTCCCCGACGGCCAGCTCTATGCCTGCCTCGATGACGGCGGGCGACCGCGCGATCCCCAGTCCGTACTCGGTGAACTGTTGCGCGGGCTCGGCGTGCCGGCCGGCAGCATCCAGGCTACGAGGTTCGAGCGCGAGGCGCTGTACCGCTCGGCGCTGGCCGGGCGGCGAGTGCTCGTCCTGGCCGACGGTGCGAGCAGCGCCGCCCAGGTCCGTCCGCTGCTGCCCGGCACAGCCGGCTCAGCGGTAGTTGTGACCAGCCGGGCCCGATTGCCCGACCTGGACGGCGCGCGGTTCATTCGGCTGGGCGGGCTGGATCCGGCCGATTCGGTGCGCCTGCTCGGCAGGATCTCAGGGCGCGGCGAAGGGGTGGCTCCGGCCGAGGCCGACGCCGCCCGGTCCATCGCATCGGCGTGCGGGTACCTCCCGCTGGCCCTGCGGATCGCCGGGGCCCGCCTGGCCGATGCCCCGGAGCTAACTATGGCCGACCTGGCCAGCCTGCTCGTGGACGAGCGGCGGCGCCTGGGTGAGCTTGAGGTCGGCGACGTCAGCATGCGCACCAGACTGGGCACGGTCGCTAAGGCCGTCAGCGGCCAGGCGCGGCGCGCGCTGGCCCTGCTGGCCGCGGCCGACCAGCGGGAAATCTCGGGGCCAGCGATCGCTGCGCTGCTCGACGACAACGGAGCGCTCAATGTCGCGCCCGAGCTGGCAGATGCCGGCCTGCTGCACCGGGTCAGCGGCAACGGGCATTCCAGCGTCGGGATCTATTCCATGCCTCCGCTGGTCCGGGCGTATGCCGCTGAACTGCTCGCAGACGTCGGCCCCGGCCCGGTCGGCTCCGCGACCGGACCGCTGCTCGTCTCTGGCTGGCTCGAATCGGGCGGTCACGCCTCCGCGCAGCCCGCCGGTCACGGCGCCGCGCTGCCGACCTCAGCGCTCCCGGGCGGCGCGCTGCCGGGCCCAGCAGCAGACTGCCGTCTCATCACGAGTCGAGCCGGCGACCGCATGGCGACCTCGCGGAACCAGGCTCGCCCGTAGGGCTGCGCGAGCCGATGGGCAGTGCTGGGTCCCGGTGCTGCGCAGCGCCGTCGCAGCGGAACGGGCCAACTCGCGTCATCGGCGGGTGTGCGCTGGCCGGAGGTCTGGGACGATGCTGATGTGAGCGAGGGTCTGGAAGGCGCGTCAGGCGTGGTCGAGGGTGGTCAGGTCGGGGCCGGGTTTGAGGCCATGGCGGCCGGGGACTGGCGCGGCGCACGCGACGCTTTTTCCGCTGTCCTTGAGGTGGCTGCAGTGCCTGAGGCGCTCTTGGGCTTGGCGAACGCGCTGTTCTGGCTGGGCGACATCGCGGGCACGATCGCCAATTGCGAGCAGGCATATGTCGCCTTCCGCCGCGGCGGCAACCCGATGTTCGCGGCCGGCGCCGCTCTTTCGCTGGTGGGCTACAACAAGGGGTACCTCGGCAACACCGCCGCTGCCCGCGGGTGGCTGTCACGTGCGGCGCGGATCATCGACAGCGAGGTTCCTGAGCTGCGCGGCGAACTGCTCGGCGCCACCGCCTACGTGACGGACGATCCAGCGCAGAGCGAGGCGCTCGCGCGCCAGGCGGCCGACATCGGACGCGCAAACGGCAACTCCGGTCTCGAGCTGATGGCGATGCACGCCGTCGGCCAGGCCATGGTGCAGCAGGGCCGGATTGAGGAAGGCATGTCGCTGCTCGATGAGGCGATGGCCGGTGTAGTCGGCGGTGAGGGCAGTGATCCGATGACGGTCGCGCAGATGAGCTGCATGACGATGGTCGTGTGCGGCAGCTGTTTCGATCTCGAGCGCGCGACCCAGTGGGTGCAGTCGCTCCAGCGCTTCATGGACCGGTACGGATGCCCCTTCCTGTACGCGGAGTGCCGCACCTATTACGGCCGCGTCCTGTTCGAGAACGGTGACTGGGACGCCGCCGAGGCACTGCTCAGCGATGCGATCGCGATGTCGAAGGGCGTCTTCCCGGCGCCGCACGCCTTCGCATCAGGGACGCTCGCCGAACTCAGGCTCGCGCAAGGACGCCTCGAGGACGCGGGCAGGCTGCTGCGCGGCGTCGAGGGCCGGGAGGAAGCCGCCGCGGCGGTCGCCTCGCTGCACCTGCGACAGGGCAAGCCCTCCGCCGCGGCGGCCGTCTTGCGTCGCCGGCTCGCCACGACGAGCCCGGGCCGGCTCGATGCCGCGACAATAATTGAACTCCTCGGCGAGACGGAGATCGCGCTGTGCGACAGCGGCGCAGCCATCGAACGTGCGCGTGCGCTCGTCGCGCTCGGCGCTGTCAACGACTGTCACCTCATCGTCGCGCGCGGCGAGCGTCTTCTTGGACACGCGCTCGCTTCGACGGACGTTCCGGCCGCCTGCGCGCACCTCGAAACGGCGCTCGCGGCGTTCATCCATGCCGGGATTCCGTACCGCACCGCGCAGACCCGGCTGCTGCTCGCTCAGGTACTGGGGCGCAGCGACCCCGAGCTGGCGGGCGCCGAGGCACGCGCGGCGTTGTCAGTCTTCGAGGATGTGGGAGCCGGCCACGACGCAGACGCCGCCGCCGCGCTGATGCGGGACCTCGGCGTGAAGGCGGCACGGACCGGGCCGAGGAACATCGGGCGGCTGACCAAGCGCGAGCAGGAGGTACTGGCCCTGCTCGGCGAGGGCCTGTCGAACCCTGAAATCGCCGGACG